>Ga0206127_1005208_pt1 | contig 11042 bp, 11 predicted proteins | sample Helgoland_Spring_6_FD_148646 | JGI IMG/M metagenome (GOLD analysis project Ga0206127, IMG submission 148646) | Pelagic subsurface seawater microbial communities from Kabeltonne, Helgoland, North Sea - Helgoland_Spring_Bloom_20160419_1 | ecosystem: Environmental > Aquatic > Marine > Epipelagic ...
TTATCAGATGGTCGAATTTTACGATCACGTTTACTAATAGGGTGTGATGGACGAAATTCAAATATAGCTAAATGGTCAAATATTTCTCATATTGGCTGGGATTATAATCAATCAGCTTTAGTCTGTGCTATATCTCACGAAAAGCCACACTATGGCGTAGCACATCAATTTTTTACACCATCGGGGCCCTTAGCAATTTTGCCTCTGCCAGGTAATAAATCCTCAATAGTTTGGACTGAAACGAAGAATAAAGCTAAAGATATAAATAAAATGTGTGATGAGGATTACTTATCAGCCCTTTCACCTGTAATTGGAAATTTTTTAGGGTCAATAAGTTTGGTTGGTGACCGTTTTAGTTATCCTCTAGGCCTATCTATAGCTGAAAGTTTTATTTCTAACTGTACTGTCCTTGTTGGTGACTCTGCTCATGGAATTCATCCCCTTGCTGGACAGGGGTTAAATCTAGGTTTAAAAGATATTGCAGCATTAACGGAAGTTTTAGCGCTTGCAAGAAGGCGAGGAGAAAATTCTTCTTCAAAAGATGTCTTAGAAAGATATCAGAAGTGGAGACGTTTTGATACATCTGCGATGGCGGTAGTAACGGATAGTATCAATAAATTATTTTCCAACGATAATATAGTTTTACGTTCAATAAGAGATATTGGTTTAGGTGGTGTAAATGCTACACCACAATTACGCAGAAGTTTTATGCGTCATGCAGCAGGTCTCTCAGGAGACTTACCAAAGCTATTGCAAGGTCAGATTATTTAATCAATTTTTCTAGCTTCATCGGGTAGCATGACTGGTATTCCATTACGAATAGGGTAAGCTAATTTTGCACTATTTGATATAAGTTCTAGTGTCTCAGCATTATAAATAAGTGATTCAAATGTAATAGGACAGACCAGTATTTCTAACATTTTTGGATCAATTTGGATCATTGTATTTTGTCCATAGTGCTGTTTTCGTCTCTAAGTGCAAACTCCATCAATGTTACTAAAGTTTCGCGCCTTGTATCAAGGGAGGGTGCTTCTAATAGGGCTTGTTTTTCTTCAGGCTCAAATGGGCACAGCATGGCTAAAGAATTTATCAGTAACATATCATCAGCATCTTTAAGGCCATCCCAATCTGTAGAAAGCTCCATTATTTTAAAATAGCGCTCTAAAACGTCAAAGAATTTCTCTCTATCTATATTTTGGTTCTCATTTGGGGTTTTTAGATCTCCACCAAAGCTATCCCAATTAATATTAGCAGTTGGATATGAAAGAAATCCATCAATGAGATTTGTAACTCTAAACCTACATATACCTGTTAAGGTGACCATATACCTACCGTCTCCAGTTTCAGAGAAAGAAGTTAAACGTCCCGCACACCCAATTTTGTGTACCCTCAAGTCACCATTTTTTGGATTTGGTGACAATGGTTGCACCATACCAATCAGTCTGTGGTCTGATTTCATAGTGTCATCTAAGAGGGATAGATATCTTGGCTCAAATATATTTAAGGGTAGACGAGAGTGCGGTAATAACAATGCATTACCAAGTGGAAACAATGAAATAGTTTCTGGGAGAGAATTTAATTTATACATAAAGCATATTTAGATCAAATCTTGCATCAGGCAAATAGCATTGAAGCAAGTTGACGGCGGCCATTTAGTGTAATGGGATCTTCACCACCTAATATGTCAAAAAACTTAAATAATTGTTGACGAGCAGCATCATCATTCCATTCTTGATCTACCCTAAATATTGTCAGTAACTCTTGTATTGCCTCACTTGTTTCCCCTTTTGTAAATAGAGCTAAAGCAAGGTCAAAGCGCACTTGATGATTATTAACATCTGTAGATAGTAGTTTGCATAAATCGTTAAGTTCCCCAATACCTTCAGCTTGGTTTGTCAGTTCTATTTGCGCTTGAAGTGCAAGTATTTCAGGCTTATTTCTTAATGTGTCTGGTATTTCTTCCAGCATTTTTTTTGCATCGCTAATTTTTTTTGCACCCATTTTTGATTTAAATAACCCAACAAATGCAATTGAACTATTTGGATCTTCACCTAATATGGCCTCAAATGTTTCTGCGGCATCATCGAATTCTTCTGCTTCTAACATCTCATCTGCAACTGCTATTGCTTCTGAGAGGTCGCCCTCATCATCTGTCACTTTTCCTAAAAGCTTTTCTATAAAAACTTTTAGCTCTGATGGTGCTTTTGCTCCCATAAAACCATCGATAGGTTGACCATCAACAAAGGCAAAAACAGCAGGAATTGATTGGATACGCATCTGGCTAGCTAAATTTTGATTTTGATCGATATCAATTTTAACCATTTTTATTTTACCATTAGTAGCTTTTACTTCTGCCTCCAGAGCTGGCCCTAATGTTTTACAAGGTCCACACCACGGCGCCCAAAAATCAACAACGATAGGAGAAGATTTAGATGCTTCAATGACATCATCCATGAATGTATCTTCGCTGACATCTTTGATTAATATTTCTTCAGAATTGGATTGGTTAAGCTCTAGCATGAATCACCTATTGATTTTTTCTTCTGGTTACTGACAAAATTTAGATCAGGCAACACTATAGATCAAAGCTCGCAAATACTGGCGCGTGATCACTTGGTTTTTCCCAGCCTCTAACGTCTCTTGATATGTAACTGCCATACCCTTTATCAGCAATATCTTTTGTCGCCCATATATGATCTAAGCGTCTACCCTTATTGGCTGTATCCCAATCCCTAGCTCTATATGACCACCAAGAATATAATAATCCTAATGGTATATCTTTACGAATTATATCTACCCAATTAGCAGAAAGCATAACTTCATTGAGAGCTTGAATTTCTTGTGGGGTATGACTGACAATCCTCAAAAGTTTTTTGTGATCCCAAACATCTTCTTCACCTGGAGCAATATTTAAGTCACCAACTAGAATTGATTTTTGAGGTTTTTGTGATTGAAAATATTCTGCCATCGCACTCAGATAATCTAACTTCTGGCCAAACTTTTCATTTATGTTTCTATCAGGAATGTCACCTCCAGCGGGCACATAAAAGTTATGAATATTTAGTTTATTATCAACATTTACAGCAATGTGGCGAGCGTGCTCAAGGGATGCAAAATCTCTGCGAGCGATTTCTTTAAGAGGTAATCGTGATAATATAGCAACGCCATTATATCCCTTTTGACCACTCGCAATTAAATACTTATATCCTAGCTTAGAGAATTTTTCTGTTGGTATTTTGTCTTCTGGGCTTTTGCATTCTTGCAGACATAATACATCTGGAGTTTCCTCTGAAAGTAATCTGCAGACACTATCCTCGCGTAAGCGTACTGAATTAATATTCCAACTGCATACTTTTATGGGCATAATATATCTTTCTTTTTATTCATCAGAATTTATGGGTTCAATCTGTATCCGCCAGTTTCAGTTATTAAAAAACAAGCATTAGCTGGATCAATTTCTATTTTTTGGCGTAGTCTATAGATATGTGTCTCAAGCGTATGGGTTGTTACTTTAGAATTATATCCCCAGACTTCATGTAAAAGAATTTCACGACTGACTATAGTTTCTAAGTTTTGATATAAAAACTTTAAGATATCATTTTCTTTCTCCGTTAAGCGAATAGATTTATTTTTATTTTCCAAAATTTTGGAGTTTGGTTTAAATACATAAGACCCAATTTTATGTAGCGTGTCTTCTGTTTTGCCAAATTGCCGCAATTGTAATTCTATGGATTTTAATAATGCCAGATACTTAAATGGTTTTATAATATACTCATTTGCTTCAATCGAGAGGTCGTTATCTACATTTGATGCATCAGATTGAGTTATGAGTATTATGATTGGATTTTTAAATCCGCCTACACGGAGTTTTTTGGTAAGATTATGCCCATTCAACTTAGAGGGTTGAGAATTGATGATAATAATATTGCATGAATTATTATTAATTTGGGTTAATACGCTATCTTCCTCCAATTCTATTATTTGATACTTGTCATTTAAAGATAATTGATAAATTAGTGCTTCAGATAAATCTCTATCACTATTTACTAATAGTATTTTTGTAGAAGAGCTCATGTGGAATTCCATAGTATTTTTTTATATAATAAATATTTTTATGAGTAGAACAAGAAATAGGCACTATTACTTTTGACTATTTATAAATAAGTTAGATATTTAATATTCCGTTCTATAATTATATACTTCAAAGTAAGTCTTCAATGGGTAAAGGCCAATAATGTCAATTGCACTTACAGCATCAGAAAGAATAGCACGAATTCGATCAGACTTTCGAATGGGCGTGGCTGTTGGGTTTAGGTCAGGGCTTGAGAAGTGGCTGGTTGCGTCTTCGGAAACAATAACATTATCCCGATTTAATGGAATGCGAAAATTAGGTTCCTTAGAGCTGGCTATAACAGATTGGAGAGCGCAAACTCTTTCCACTTGGGCTACAGATGGGGACATAGCGCGATTAGCCATCCCAGGTGACAAAGATTTAGATTGGGTACATTCAGTATGTGATCCGAGTGATGATTTTAATGCGCCACTTAAAGGGCCTTTTACTCCCATATTTGGAGGAAGTGCGGATGTTTCTCGTACAGCATTGGCAATTTGCAAGACGGCTCATTTAATTCCCTCTGCAGTGATGGTTAATATAACAGATCAAGACATTGTGGGATTAGATTTCGTAGATCTAGAGCAAATATTGTCACTAATATTAAACCCATCAAATCAATTAATAGAAGTTTCAGCTGCTAATGTACCCCTTCAAGTTGCAGAGGCAAGTCGTGTTCATGTTTTTCGTCCACAAGATGGCGGTGAGGAGCATTATGCAATTGAAATTGGAAATCCAGATCGTAATAAATCAGTACTTTCAAGGCTACATTCAGCATGTTTTACTGGAGATTTAATCGGATCTTTGAAATGTGATTGTGGACATCAATTACAAGCGGCTCTTGAAGCAATATCTGTCGATGGATCTGGTGTTTTATTATATATGAACCAAGAAGGTCGTGGTATAGGTCTTGCAAACAAAATGCGTGCATATGCCCTCCAAAACCAAGGGTTTGATACAGTTGAAGCAAACCATAGGTTGGGTTTTGAAGATGATGAGAGAAATTTCAAAATAGGGGCTGAAATTTTACGCTTAATGGGCTTCGAATCAGTTAGACTTATGACAAATAATCCAGAAAAAGTAGCCTCCATGGAGGCAGCAGGGATAACTGTGTCTGAGCGCGTACCTCTTCAAGTTGGTTCGAACCCATTAAATGAGAAGTATTTAGAAACTAAGGCTAAAAAAAGTGGCCACATCTTATGAATCCTAAATTTCATGATCTTGTAGTAACCCATTGGGGTGCAAGATTTATGGGATATACTTTACCCATCGCTATAGGTCGAAATGGGATTGCTGAAAAAGCTGGTGAAGGTGATGGAATTACTCCAATTGGCAACTTTTCAGTCAAAAGTATTGGTTTTCGTAATGATCGTATTTCGTTCATCTCCCCAAATATAGAAAAAAAACATACCCGTTTAAATGATTTATGGTCTGACGACCCAAGAGATAAAAACTATAATCATAAAATTTATTCTCATGATTATTCCTTTAGCCATGAAAAACTGCGCAGATCAGATGGCCTGTACGATGCGTATGGAGTTTTAGATTATAATTGGCCAAATGTTGAACGTGGTAAAGGGAGCGCTATTTTTATACACGCTTGGAGGAGGCCGCGCTATCCAACGGAGGGTTGTATAGCCTTTGATATTCCTGACCTAATATGGATTTTTAAAAATTGGAATTTTAATAGCCGTGTGATTATAAAATAAAAGACTTAAGAATAATTGCGTTCACCAAATATTGCTGAGCCAACTCGAATATGTGTTGCTCCCATTGCAATGGCACTCTCAAAATCACTACTCATTCCCATGGATAATCCCGTGAGACCATTTCTGCGAGCAATTTTTCTTAATAAGCCAAAATGAAGTGAGGGCTCTTCGTTAATTGGCGGTATGACCATCAAGCCTTTAATTGGTAAATCAAGTGACATACAATCCGCTATAAATTGATCAGCTTTACTTGGAATTATACCAGATTTTTGCTCTTCTTCACCTGTATTAATTTGAATAAACATCTCGGGTGCTTTTCCTTGAGCTTGGATTTCGTTTGATAATTTTTGTGCTAACTTCATGCGATCAACTGTGTGGATTGTATCAAATAGTTCTACGGCTTGTTTTACTTTGTTGCTTTGAAGTGGCCCGATTAGGTGTACTTTTATGTTTGAAAAATTTTCACGAAACATTAGCCATTTAGATAGTGCTTCTTGCACTTTGTTTTCACCAAATATCGTATGTCCTTCCTCAAGAACATTTAAAACACGTTCGTTTGGCTGAACTTTTGACACAGCAATTAATTGTGTACTTCCAATATTTCTTCCTGCGGACTTCTCAGCTTGTTTAATCTTTGAATTAATTACACTTAATGTCATAAAATTCCTTACTTATAAAAAAAGGGCACCAAAGTGGTGCCCTTTAAATTCTTCAAATCCAGTTTGGATTAAAATGCGAATGATACGCCTGCATAAGCAGAGCTCTCAGCGTTAACACCAGCTTTAACAGTGGCGCCGCCACCTAAAGCGTAAGTAGCTGATGCGTCCCATGCATCATTTTCGTCTGTACCATATGTTAATGCGATACCTGAAACTGAGTAACCTAAGTCAATATCCCAAGTGCTCGCACTATCTGTTGCTGCTGTAATTGATACACCGTTAAGTGCAGTAGTTACGCTAACAGAGTTTACTGCAGCTGCACCACCTGTTGAGTCAGTATCAGCTGTTAATGAAATGCTGTCGCTTAATGCGTATGTTACAGCCAAAGACATAGAATTATCGCCTGCTGTAGATGAACCTGAACCACTAAATGACATTGCACCAGAAGTATATGATGCAGAAACTGATGTTCCGTCAGCAGCAGAGCCTGCATCAGCAGCAATTGATACTGCGACAGCGCCAACTGTTGTTGAGTACTTTATATCAGCTGCTGTTGCGTCATCATCATATAAGTTGTCGATGCCGCCATCGTCAAATGTGATTGTACCAAAAGCACCAGACATAGATACTGCGCCTAGTCCAAATGTACCACCTGCAGCGCCGTCAAATTCAAAATCACCTTGGTCGATTTCAGTGCCAGCTTCTGCGTCTACAGATGTTGAGAATGTAATACCGTTATCAGTCACGCCTGACATAGTAGCAACGATACCTGCATTTGAGTAAACACCTGAGCTTGTGTATGTTTCTGCAGATGTTGCAGAAACCGCAGCAGAACCAGCAATCCCGTCCCCGTGTGTTACAGCAGCTGCTGTTGCAGTTACAGCGTCTGCATTACCTAAACCTGAATAGTAGCCAGCATTTGCGCTACCTGTGATATTGATTTCTGCAGCAGCCATTCCAGCTGTTACAACTAATGCTGTTGAAGCAAGTAGTAAATTTTTCATTTTTAAAATTCCTCGTAGAGTTATTCATAATTTGGACCTCCGCTGGAGAATCCAGTGAGATATATATCTTTTTTGATGATTTCGCCTTTGTTGGTCAAGAATTTCGAGGGCTTAAATAAATAGATTATTTTGACTGATGCAAACTTATCACACTGAAGATTTGTGAAACTATCATGGATTGTTAAAAGATTAATCAATAAATACCAACTTGAGAAGACTTCTTTTGAATGGTAATGATATAGTAAGTTATCTATCTCACGGGAAAAAAATGAAATACATAAAATGTAAACTATTATTGTTTTGCTTGGTTCTATCGGCTTGTAGTAACACTGATAACGAAAATATATCTGAAGTTAAAACTGATGATAAAGCAACATTAAATAAAACTGATGAAACAACAAAACGTGGAATAGTTTTAATTGATGATAATGGTAACCTTGGTGAACTATTTAAAGGAAATAACGATGAAATTGGTTCTGTAAACAAATATTTGTGGCAAGCATCCCTAGAGGTATTAAGCTTTCTCCCAATAGTGTCGGCTGATCCGTTTACGGGAATTATAGTTTTTGGAAAGGGTAAGGCTCCTGGGGCTTCTAAAGCTTATGATGCAAATGTTTATATAATTGACCCTGCCCTTGATGCACGCTCATTGAATGTAACAGTCAGGTCATCTACGGGAACTATTAGCTCAGCTGCAAAGCGTGAGATAGAAAGTGCAATCTTAAGCAGAGCTCGCCAGTTAAGATTAAAGGAATTAAAGCTATAACTCAAACGGTATTTATTCAATTACTACACGCCGGGCATCGTTCCGGCGTTCTACGTTAAAAGGTGACTTAATAATGCGATATAATGCAAAAGTAACAGAGCCAAAGTGGCAATCTGCTTGGGATTCGTCTGAGCGCTTTAAAGCTATTCCTGATGAGCGTGAAAAATATTATGTCTTGGAAATGTTTCCGTATCCATCAGGCCGCATCCACATGGGGCATGTGCGAAATTATACAATGGGTGATGTGGTAGCTCGGTATAAATCTGCGGTTGGCTTCAATGTATTACATCCTATGGGGTGGGATGCGTTTGGAATGCCGGCTGAAAATGCTGCCATGGAGAAAAATGTCCATCCCGGTGATTGGACTTATCAGAACATAGCTGACATGCGGGCTCAATTAAAGCCAATGGGTCTTTCAATTGACTGGTCACGCGAATTTGCTACCTGTGATCCAGAGTATTATGGGCAACAGCAGTCTATGTTTATTGATATGATGTCCAAGGGACTAGTATATCGTAAAAATGCTGTGGTAAACTGGGATCCGGTTGATATGACTGTGCTTGCTAATGAGCAGGTTGAAAACGGAAAAGGGTGGAGGTCAGGTGCATTAGTTGAGCGTAAAGAGTTAACGCAGTGGTTTTTTAAGATATCTGAATATTCAGAAGAATTACTAAGCGCACTCGATGGTTTAGAAAACTGGCCAGAAAAAGTGCGTACCATGCAGAAAAACTGGATTGGTAAATCACAGGGTTTACAGTTTGATTTTAAAACTACTGATGCTCCTGATGGTTTTGAAAAATTAGAAGTATATACAACGCGACCTGATACATTGTTTGGAGCATCATTTGCGGCAATTTCTTGTGATCATCCTTTAGCAAAAAAATTAGAAAAAAATAATTCTGACATAGCTAATTTTAATCTAGAATGTAGGCAAATAGGCACTACCCAAGAAGCTTTAGAAACTGTAGAAAAAAAAGGTTACAATACAGGCATTACTGTAACTCACCCCTTTAACGATGCTTGGGAAATGCCTGTCTATATAGCCAACTTTATACTTATGGGGTACGGAACGGGCGCAATATTTGGCTGTCCAGCACATGATCAACGTGATTTAGATTTTGCAAGAAAATATGATTTGATTGTTACTCCTGTTGTGTGCCCGACTGATCAAAATCCAGATACATTTGCTATTAAAGAAGAAGCATATACTGGAGTAGGTAATTTAATTAATTCGCGGTTTTTAGATGGTTTGACTATTGAAGAAGGCAAATTTGAAGTCATTAAGCGTATTTCTGAAAAAGGAATGGGTGAAGCAACTACGAATTATCGCTTAAGGGATTGGGGCGTTTCCCGACAAAGGTATTGGGGTTGCCCTATTCCTGTAATCCATTGTGATAAATGTGGAGTGGTTGCTGAAAAAAAAGAAAAATTACCAATAATTCTGCCAAAAGATGTATCATTTGATAAGCCTGGAAACCCATTAGATAGACATGATGAGTGGAGGAATTGTAAATGCCCATCATGTGGATCAGATGCTCTTCGAGAAACTGATACTATGGATACCTTTGTAGATTCATCATGGTATTATGCAAGATTTACAGCGCCAGAATCCACTACCCCCACCAGTGAAAAAGATGCAGATTACTGGATGAATGTAGACCAATATATTGGTGGTGTTGAGCACGCAATCTTACACCTATTATACTCACGGTTTTTTGCGCGCGCTATGAATGCCACAGGACATTTACCAAAAAAGGCAATTGAACCATTCAATGCGTTATTTACTCAAGGAATGGTTTGCCATGCAACATATCAAGATCCAGATGGAAAATGGCTCAACCCAGATGATATTAAGCAATCTGAAAATGGTGAATTTATAACAATTGATGGCCAAAAGGTAACTGTTGGCCAGTCTATTAAAATGTCAAAATCTAAGAAGAATGTGGTCGATCCGGATGATATCATCGATCAGTATGGAGCAGATACTGCGCGCTGGTTTGTTATGTCTGACAGCCCTCCAGAAAGAGATGTTGAGTGGACTGCATCAGGAGCTGAGGCTGCTTGGAAACATTTACAAAGAGTCTGGAGATTAACTGTTGAAATAACTCAAGATCAAACAACTGACACATCGAAAGACGTTGAATTAGATAAAGCAAGAAATATTGCTATCGATGCAGTAACAAATGGTGTTGAAGGATTTGCATTTAACAAATCAATTGCAGCCCTTTATCAATTTACCAATATAATTTCAAAATCATCGGCAAGTAAAAATGCAAAAGTTAATGCTATGCTAACAATGGCTCAATTAATGCAACCGATGACACCGCATTTAGCTGAAGAAATATGGTCTACATTAGGTGGTGAAGGATTGGTAACGGGCGCAAAGTGGCCCACTTTAGATGCTTTAATGCTAATAAATGATACTATCATTTTACCTATCCAGGTGAATGGTAAGCGAAGAGATGAAATTGAAGTTAATATTGACCTCGCTAAAGATGAGATTGAAAAAATAGTTCTTGAAAGACCATCAATTTTGCGCATTCTAGATGGAAATGCTCCAAAAAAGATCATTGTTGTGCCTGGAAAGATAGTGAATGTCGTTATTTAATAGAAGGTGGCTTCTAATAGGAATTTTGCCCCTAATGTCATGTGGATTTGAACCTATTTATGGTACAAATAAACCAGCTGATCTTATTATGGGCAAAATTGATGTTGAGGTCTCTAATGGTAGAAATGCATTTGAATTTCGTGAACGTTTAATAGAGCGCTTGGGAGCATTAGACGGTACTCCTA
>Ga0206127_1005211_pt1 | contig 11035 bp, 18 predicted proteins | sample Helgoland_Spring_6_FD_148646 | JGI IMG/M metagenome (GOLD analysis project Ga0206127, IMG submission 148646) | Pelagic subsurface seawater microbial communities from Kabeltonne, Helgoland, North Sea - Helgoland_Spring_Bloom_20160419_1 | ecosystem: Environmental > Aquatic > Marine > Epipelagic ...
AAACCAAACAATTATGAACCAACAATACCAGAAAAAAAGGAGTGGGAATTCGTATACGACTTTGTACTTGAAGAATTGGAAGAATATAGACAGGCTTGCAAAAACGGAGACATCGTGGAAGTTTTGGATGCTTTGTGTGATATTGCTTACGTTTCCCTTGGGAACGGTACTATGTTACACGGTCTTAAAGATAAGATATGGCCCGCGTATCAAGAAGTACAAGGAAGCAATATGTCGAAGTCTTGTAGCACTAAAGAGGAAGCCATGGAGACTGTCACCCTCCGTTCTAAAGAACAAGATGAGCCATGTCACTTTGAACAGGTCGAAGACCGATTCGTAGTTTATAGAACGCGAGATAGAAAAGTAATGAAATCTATTAATTACTATAGACCAGATTTAAAACAATTCTTTACACATGAAGAATTAAAGAAAGAATATTTGTAAAAAACTTAGGCTCCCGTAGGGAGCCTTTGTATATTTACATTAAATAAAAGTTATATAATGTATAAAAAGTGTTATCAAGGTAAAAAATTAGGAGATAATTATTTTGAAATGCATCTATGGGAGGAAGATGGTGGTCATCAAATAGTACCCTATAGAAATGTAGTATACCAGGAATGTACTGAAGAAGAACACACACATAAAGGGTTAAATGGTGAATTCCTAAAACCTATATCTAAATGGTTTTATTCTAAAAATCCTGATTATAGTGCTAAAAATACTCCTAATTTACATTTTCATGATATGAAACCTCATCAAAAGTTTTTAGTTGAGCGTTATGGTATAAATGATGTTCCTTCTAAAGGACATAGAGAAGTATTTTTTGATATTGAGTGTGAAATAGGAGGGGCATTAACTGAGGAGTATATTGAAGATGCTCCTATGCCTATTACTTCTATTGCTTGGTGGGATAAACAAAAAGACTATTGGTCTATTCTTATTTTAGATAAAAAAAGTCAACTAGCACACACTAAAACAGGCAAAAACAAAAATAAAGAAATTATTCCTTGTGCTACAGAAAATGAATTATTAGCTAAGTTTGTTGAAGCCATAAGAGAAATGGATCCTGATATATTAGTAGGTTATAACTCGGATTATTTTGATATACCTTATTTATACTACAGAATGTGTAGAACAATAGGTAAAGATTGGGCTGATCATTTATCTCCTATTGGTAAAGTAGTTTCTAAGAAAAATAATAAATATTTCTTTAAACAAAATCAATATGTGGATATTGTAGGTATCGAATCTTTAGATTATATTCGTTTACATAAAAAATATAGTTGGAAAGATGAACCAAGTTGGAAATTAGATGCAATTGGAGCCAAGTATGTAGGTATGAATAAAGTTGAATATGAAGGAAACCTAGACCAATTATTTAAAACAGATATTTATAAATTCATCCAGTATAACTTTGTTGATGTTGAAATTTTACAAAAATTAGATGAAAAATTACAATATTTAGCTTTAACTAAAAATTTATCTCATAAGGGAAAACATAATTATAGTGAAGTATATGCTAATAGTATATCCCAAGATGGTGCTATTTCAGCCTATTTGTTATCCCAAGACATAGTACCACCCCCGAAAGAACCATTCCCCCAAAAGAAAGATAGTTATGCAGGAGGATACCTTTTTTGTCCTAAAGCAGGATTGTATAAGTATATGTTTGATGAAGATTTAACTTCACTGTATCCATCTATAATAATGTCTATAAACATAGGTAAAGAAACATTTGTGGGGCGTATTGTAGATGCTGATGACCGTAATAATAGACTGGGTCTTAACGATTTAAAAGAACGTGATCCTAAAGAAGAATTACTAGTTGAAAATAAAAAACGACAACAAACTAGTGTAAATGTTGGTAGATTAATAGCTATGATTGAACAAAATAATTTGGCAGTAGCAGCTAATGGTTCAATGTTTAGAACAGATAAAGAATCAGTTTTATCTACTATTCTAAAGAAATGGTTTGAAGAACGAGTTGTTTATAAAAACCGTATGAAAAAGGCTTATAAGGCAGGAGATAAGGAATTAGGTGAATATAACCATTTAATGCAATATACAATGAAAATTTTGCTTAACAGTTTATATGGTGCTACAGCATTACCTTCATTTAGATATGGTATGAACTTTCAAACATTAAGTGAAGCAATTACATTAAGTGGACATAGAATAATACAAGAATCAGCTTTATGTGCAAACCGTCATATGAATAAAGTTATGCGTGAAGAAATAAAATTAGATATATGAAATACGAAGTAGAAAGTAGACCTTGGGGTATGTATGAAGTATTATTAGATGCCCCCGAATGTAAGGTAAAAAGAATTACAGTTGCCCCAGAATCAAGACTATCATATCAATACCATTATAAGAGAAAAGAAACTTGGACTGTTGTTAAAGGTAATTTAACTATTATTTTAGATGATGAAAAATTATTTAGAGGACCAGGCCAATCAATAAAAATTCCTTTAGGGTCTAAACATAGAGCTTGGAATGAAACTGATGAGTTAGTACAATTTATAGAAGTCCAAACTGGAGAATATTTTGGTGAGGATGATATAGTAAGGATAGAAGACGATTATAAAAGAAAATAATATGACAGATTTTTTATTAGGATTAGGATTAACAGCTTTATTAATATTAGCAAACTTTATAGTAGTTGAACTCTGTAAGTTATTTCCAAAAAATATATTAGGGATGGTTCCTGTAATGATTGGATTAGATAGTATTATGACAATAGGATATACTTTTATAGTAAAAACATTCACAGATAATACTCAGTTATTTATAGGTGGTATTGGATTATCAATAGTAATAGCATTAACACATAAGGTATTTTATATGTTAAAAACTTTTAAAAAAATGTTTAAACACGAAATAGGAAATTAATATGGCATTAAAAAAACAATCAATTAGAAAAAATCAAATAATTACAGTAAATGGAGAAACTGTTCCTAAAGAAGAAATAATTGCTAGAAGTGAGAATTGGAGTGAAATTCAAGAAAACTTCTTTAGAAAAATGCTTAAGCAAGGTGGAACATTTAAAGTTGCAGGTATTAAGTATAAAGTAGAATTAATTGAAAGAAATGATTTAGATTCTAATGGAAACAAACCAGTTGCAATACCAAAATTACCTGGAGAAAGAACATTTTAAAAATAATTAATATGAAAGTAGAAATATCAAACGGAGAATTGTTAGACAAAATCTCAATTTTAGAATTAAAATTACTTAAAATTGAAGATGAAGGAAAATTAATAAACATTAAAAAGGAATTTGAAACATTAAATCCTTTAGTAGTAAAATTATTTGAAACTTATGATGGTCAATTGCAAAATCATTATCTTGAATTAGCTAAGATTAATGGGGAACTTTGGGATATAGAAGATTGGATAAGAGATTGCGAACGTGAAAAGAGATTTGATAAAGAATTTGTAGAACTAGCTCGTTCTGTGTATATTACTAATGATAAGAGATGTGAAGTTAAAAAATTAATTAATTTAATGACCTCATCAGGATTAGTAGAAGAAAAATCATATAAAGAATATTAATGAAACATTTAGAAGAAACACCTTGGTGGATTTGTGATGAAGGAGATGAGAATTATTGTGCTTATGTAGATACAGACTCTAATTACTTTAATGCAGAACCTTTACTTCTTAAATTATACCCTAACTTTGAAGAATCATCAGCAGAAGAAAAAGATGATATTCTAGAAAAAGTGGCAATGAAATATCAGGATATAATTAATGATGATTATGATAGATTAGCCAAAGAATGTTTTAATGTAACTGAACATAGGCTTGAAATGAAAACTGAATGTGTTATTCGTTCAGCTTATTTTAGAGCAACTCGTCGTTATGCTCAATGGATTACTAAACAAGAGGGGATTGCTAAAGAATCTTTAGATATCAAGGGTTTAGAGTTTATGAAAGCAAATTTTCCACCTATCCTAGGATCATTTTTTAATGATATATTGCAACAAGTACTAAAGGGTGAAGAAAAAGCTAATATTTTAGATCAAATTAAAGTATTTAAAAAACAAATATTAGATGGTACAATACCACTTACTAAGTTAGGTAATCCCTCAGCAGTTAAAAAATTAGAAAAATACTCAGGCAAAAACGCTAGAGCAGGAGAAATGTTTACAGAAATACTTAAAGGAGCTCCTGCACCTGTACGTGCTACAATTCGTTATAATGATTTATTAAGGTTATGGCAATTAGATAAAAAATATAATTTAATTACTCAAGCAGATAAAGTTAAATGGATTTATTTAAGAGATAATCCATATAAAATAGAAGCGTTAGCATTTCAAGACTTTGACATACCAGAAAAAGTTAATGATTTTTTAAATGCCTATGCTGATAGACAAAAAGTATTTAATTCAATATTATTAAATAAACTAGAAGGATTCTTTAGTGATTTACAATGGTCATTAGATTTAAATCCTTATACAAATGCATTAGCCTCCTTTGAGATATAAAATAAATTTCGTATATTACAACTATGATAAATAAAACAACACTAACATCCGTTATTTCAAAATATTATTTAAATGGATTAAATAATCAAGTAAAATGGAGAATTAAAGATAACCAACTTACAGTTTATGCTGGTGATAATGGTAGAGTATGTAAAGTAATACATAATAATTTTAATTTAGAGGATGCTGAATTAGGAGTATTTGATACACATAAACTTAGTAAATTACTTTCTATTACTAATGGTGAATTAAATATAACTCTTGAAAAAATAAAAGCAGTTTATACTAAAATGCATATTGCTGATTTAAATTTTGATTTAACTTATTCATTAGCTGATATTTTAATTTTAGGTAAAAATACTTATTATGAAGATCCTGAATCATTTGAAATTAAAATTGATTTAACTAATGAAGATATTACACATTTAATTAAAGCAAAAAGTGCTTTGGCTGATGTAAATAATATGTTAATAACTACTACTACTGATTTTGATGGAGTAAATATATGCGAAATCATATTTGGTGATAATACAGGTTTTTCAAATAAAATTACATACCAACTTAGAGGAAATATTACCAAAGGAGATATCCAAATACCCTTTGATTCAGATATATTTAAAGATATATTAAGTGCTAATAAGGACATGGAAAGTGGTACATTAAAAATATCAGAAGTAGGTATGTTAAAAGCTAACTTCATAACATCAGAAACAGAAAGTGAATATTTCATCGCTAGAAATGAATAATTACATATGTATAATCGAATTTAATATTGGAGTTTAGGACACGCTGTTATATTCAAATAAATTAATCGAGAGCTTCGGCCTCACAAAACTAAATGATATGAGTACATTATTCAATGAACGTACACCGTTCGACTTACTATTCCGTAACCTATTTAAGGCAGACGGCGCTTTTCAACCAACTACGTTTGAAAACAAACAACCACACCCACTAGATATTTTTTATGACGATGAAGGACTTCATTTTGAAGTTGCCTGTACTGGTCTAACTAAAAAAGATATTCAATTAGAAATTGATGGAGATCTTTTAAAGATTATCTATGATAAACCTAACGAAGAAGAATTTGATTATAGTGGCTACATCTATAAAGGATTAGCTAAACGTTCTTTTAACTTAGGTTATAAAGTAGCAGCTAAATTCGAACTTGAGAAATTAGAGGCAGAAATGAAAGATGGTTTGCTACATCTATTTATTCCAATTGCGGAATCTAAAAAAGCAAAAACAATTAAAATAAAATAAAAGTTTTATCAAAAAAGCGTGTCCTAGCGCAATATTATTCGTATATTCACGTCTAAATAAATAAGTTATATGACAACAAAAAGAAAGTCTATCCAGACTATTACCGACCCTTTGCTAGAACCCTTCTTTATCACTAAAGATGAATACAGTTATACTGTAAAACAAAATGTGACATCCGATGCCTCCCATTTTAGGGCTAAAGGTAAGGCAAAGACCTATGAAAAATCATTATATTATTATGCTAAATTTGAACATGCATTACAAAGAATAGCTACTTTAAAAGCTAGCATGGAAAATTTTGACAGTTTAGAAGAATATATTAACAAATATACAAAAATAAGTACTAACATTAAAAATTATACAGATGGAATTAGAAGCGCTATTTAACGCTGTTATTGTAAAACCAATAGAATCAGAAGAAACTACTGTTGGAAATATTATTGTCCCCGACTTAGGAAAAGAAAAAAATGAAACAGGTATTATAGTCTCAGTAGGTCCTGGGCAATCAACTTTAACTGGGGATTTTATTCCTACAACCTTAGAAGTTGGAGAAAAAGTAGTTTTACCCACCCAAGGGTTTACCAAACTACCTTATAATGGGGAAGAATATTATGTAGGGCCTGAAAATCAAATCCTTGCAAAAATAAATAAATCAACTAGTATAGATGAACTATTAGATGACACAAAAGAAAATTTAACTAAAGAAGAAATTAAAGATTTAACGAATGAGTAAACAAGTAACATTAGGCTCAACAGCCCGAGAAAATTTAGTAAAAGGAATTGATGTATTAGCAGATGCTGTGGTATCAACATTAGGACCAAATGGTAGAAATGTAGTAATAGCAAATGAACAAGGAGTACCTCAATCTACAAAGGATGGAGTTACAGTTGCAAAATCAATATCACTTTCAGATCCTGAACAAGAATTAGGAGTACAGTTAGTTAAACAAGCTGCTATAAAAACAGCTGAAAAAGCAGGTGATGGTACAACTACATCTACTTTATTAGCTCGTGAAATGGTAAAAGCGGGATTAAATGCCTTAAATAATAACGAAAGTGCAGTGCAAATTAAAAGGGATATTGATTCTACGGTTAAACAAATAGTAGATAATCTTAGAAGCAAAATATCAGAAGATATTTCTGGAGAAGAACAATTAGAACAAATTGCTACAATATCAGCAAATAATGACCCAGAAACTGGAAAATTAATTGCTACCGCAATTGATAAAGTAGGAATGGAAGGAGTTGTTCATATAGAAGAATCACGTACTGGTGAAACATACTTAGAGACTGTTGAAGGGTTACAGTTTGATAGAGGTTATAAGTCACCATATTTTGTTACTAATAACACTACAATGACATCAACTTTAGACAATCCCCTTATTCTAATAGCAGATCAAAAATTAACCCAAGTAAAAGAACTACTCCCCGTATTAGAAGCAGTATCAGCCCAAGCTAGATCTCTTTTAATTATTGCTGAGGATATTGATAATGAAGCTTTAGCAACCCTAATAGTTAATAAAATGAGGGGTACAATGAAAGTATGTGCTGTTAAAGCACCTGATTTTGGAGATAGAAGAAAATTAGCTTTAGAAGATATTGCCATAACAACAGGAGGAATTGTTCTTGATAAACAAAAAGGAATGAAGCTTGATAAATTTAGTTGGGATTGGTTTGGAGAAGCAAGAACAGTAACAATAGAAAAAGAACAAACAACCATTGTAGATGGAAAAGGAGGAATTAAGGAAATTGAAGCACGTATTGAAGAACTACAACAACAAGTCGGACAAGCAACAACACCGTTTGAAACAGAAAAACTTCAAGAAAGATTGGCTAAATTCACAGGAGGAGTAGCTATTATCCATGTAGGTGGAAATACTGAAACTGAAATGAGAGAGAAAAAAGATAGGGTTGATGATGCACTACATGCAACAAAAGCAGCTATTGAAGAAGGTATAGTACCTGGTGGTGGAGTAGCATTATTATATGCATCTTCAGGTATAGATGCTAAAACAACAGGGGCAGCTATTGTAATAGAAGCTTGTGCTAAACCATTTAACCAAATCTTAGTTAATGCAGGGTTTGATAATGTTAAAGGACAGATATTAGCAGACCAATTATGTAATTCAGGTAATGATGTGTGGGCTGGTTATAATATTAAAACTAATGAAATAGTTAATATGAAAGAAGACGGTATTATTGATCCAACTAAGGTAGCAAGAACAGCATTACAAAATGCAGCTTCAGTTGCGGGTACTGTTTTATTAACAGAATGTACTGTTGTAAATGAACCGAGTGAGGATAATAAACAAACACCTATGGACCCAATGATGGGTATGGGAATGTAAATTAATAATTAATAAATAAATAAAAAGAATGACAAAACAAGAAATTTTTGAGATTATTGAAGAGAACTTCAATATCTTAGCAGCAGAACACGTAGGAACTACTAAAGCAAGTCAAGGACGAGCTAGAAAAGCAGCACAAGCTATTAAACGAGTAATCACAGATTATAAAAAGGCATCTGTGGCTGAGTCAAAATAGTTTCGTATATTATGGCTATAAAGATTGAAGAAAAAAATATCCTAATCGCTCGGAGAGTTCCTCCGGGCGATAAATGGAGATTAGTTGCAAATGAACCCGATGGTCCTGTACACAAAACATTAACTGATTGTTTAGAAGCATATATGGTTAAAACAGGTTTTAAAGGTAGTTATAAATTAGAACCCTTAAAGAGTAATTTATACGCAATTGATTCTAAAGAAACAGAAGTAATACCTGAACCAGTAAAGAAATATTCAATATATGGTGAGTACGGAGAATAGTTTATTAGTAGAAAAATATAGACCATCTAAGTTAGAGAATTATGTTGGTAATGAAAATATTAAAAAATCAATATCTAAATATTTAGAACAGAATGATATTTTAAATTTAATATTTTATGGACCCGCTGGTACAGGAAAAACTACTTTGGCAAAACTTTGTGTTCAAAACCTTGATTGCGATCATCTTTATATTAACGCCTCTGATGAAAGAGGTATTGAAACGATTCGTGATAAAGTACAAGGATTTGCGAGCGTTGCTTCTTTTAAACCACTTAAAGTGGTCATTTTGGATGAAGCTGATTTTCTTACTATACAAGCGCAGGCTTCACTCCGTAATATTATTGAAACTTTCTCACGTACGACAAGGTTTATTATGACTTGTAATTTTGTAGAGCGTATTATTGATCCTTTACAGTCTAGGTGTCAAGTACTTAAAATTGTACCCCCCACTAAAAAAGATGTTGCTAAACATTTAAATTGGATATTACAACAAGAGCATATTGAACACGACATAAATGATTTAGTACCTTTAGTTAATCAATATTATCCTGATTTACGTAAATGTATTAATACTATACAATTATCAACTATAGATGGTGGTGCAAACGATTTATATCTTAAACTAGATCAATCAATATTAGTATCATCAAATTATATAGATAAAGTAATTAATGCTTTATTAGAGGGGTCTAAACATAATAAAATAGATTGTTATAATGACATACGTCAAATTATAGCAGATGCTAATATAGATGACTTTGATGAGTTATTTAAAGCATTATATGAAAGAGCATCTGAATATCTTCCAAATAAAGAAGGTACAGTAGCCATTTTAATAAATGAACATCAATACAAATCAAATTTCCGTATCGACAAGGAAATAAATACAATGTCGTTAATTCAACAAATATTAAATAATAAATAACTATGCAACAGCAACAACAACAAGGTCCACCTATTGATTTAAAAAACACATCAGAGGTAAAAAATTCAGAAGGTGGAAGTGTATTCCAACAAGGAGTAGTATTACGTACAGTATCTAAATTTATAACAGGTACTGATGAAGATGCCTTATTACCAATCCCTGTATTTTATGATTTAAAAACAGGAAAAATACTTGAAAGTTCAGTTCCTAAAGATTTAAGGGAAGAATTAAAAGATGAGCTTATTTAATGAAAAATATCTTTGATTGGTTAAAAGCAATTAATAACACCAAACCCCCAGTTGAATCTTTTACAGATAAAGATTGGGAGGTTTGGAATAGTTATATGGTACATAGATTTTTATCTATGAATCCCAATTATTTAGAAATTGTAAATTATGTTCAGGATTTTCCTCCGCAGGAAAAAAGAATGATTTATAACATATATCGAGAATTTATTCCTAAAAATAATAAATGGAGTAAATATGTTAAATCTAAAGTAAAACAACCTAATAAGGATTTAATAGACCATATTAAAGATTATTTTCAATGTTCAAGTAAAGAATCAAAAGAATATATAAATATATTGGCTACCGCAGAAATTAGTCGTATATTAACTAACAGAGGATTAGAAACTAAAGAAATAAAAAAATTATTAAAATGAGCAAATTATACGATATGTTAAAAACATCTGCACAAGCAGATAAAGCAAAAGCTATGTTATCACTTGAGTTATTGGGTAACAAATCAGTTGGTATAGGAGACCATTCCACAGAAGATTTCTATAAAAATGCTGAAGAAGCACTTATTATGTTGGTTGATGCTGATGATAGATTATCAACTTTAGCCAAATATTTTAATACTAAAGGATTGCTAAATGGGTAGTTCAATATCAAAATATTTAGAGGAAAATGTAGGTCATTTTGGTAATAATGCAAAACAATTTAGTATTGACGCAAAATCAAAAATAGAAAAAGTTATGAGCGATAGAGAAATCATGAATGCCAAATCAGGAGTTTCAGAAAAATTAACAATTAAAGTATTTGAAAAAGAATACCCAGAACTATCTAAAGAATTTAAGCAAATTCAAAAAGAAATGTATGCCATGTTTGCAGCTAAACATATGGATTATGGATTAAATAACATTGCTTTAGGTGGAGATATTGTTAATAATAGCGATGATAAACAATTTTCACTAACTGGGTTATGTATTAGATTAACTGATAAAATATCACGTCTAAAAAATCTATTAGTAAATGGTAAAAATTTTGTTAAAGGAGAAGGAATGGAAGATACTTTTATTGACATTGCTAATTATGGGATAATCGGTCTTCTAGTAGGTCGAGATAAATGGAAAAAATAGTTTGGCAAAAAAATTACCTAAAATAGTAAAGGAGATTAGAAATAATCCTCCACCACTTATTAATTATGCATATCAAAAGAATATATCATATTCTCAGATGTCCATATTTAGAGGATGTCCTCATAGATGGAAACTTCAGTACAAAGATAAAATTAAACGATTTACGTCTTCTATC
>Ga0206127_1005213_pt1 | contig 11035 bp, 16 predicted proteins | sample Helgoland_Spring_6_FD_148646 | JGI IMG/M metagenome (GOLD analysis project Ga0206127, IMG submission 148646) | Pelagic subsurface seawater microbial communities from Kabeltonne, Helgoland, North Sea - Helgoland_Spring_Bloom_20160419_1 | ecosystem: Environmental > Aquatic > Marine > Epipelagic ...
TTACCTAAACACAACATTTAGTCTTGATCCTTTCTCTGTAGAAAAAAGAGAACAGCTAGTTTAAAATTATTCATTGTTTTTAGTTTTGTAAAAATGGTACACCAGAACAAAAAATGGTACACCAAAATGTACACCTAAAAAGGCATACTTTGATTAATAGTGAAGTTGAAATGAAATAATTGTGAAGTACTACAAACCCTTACAGAGTCTATAAAAAACAAAAAAGCCTCACATTTCTGTGAAGCTTTAAGTGAGCCCTGAAGGATTCGAACCTTCGACCGCCTCCTTAGAAGGGAGGTGCTCTATCCAGCTGAGCTAAGAGCCCGTAGTTTTAATGTTTCTACGAAAACAGTGTCGGGGTGGCAGGATTATAACTACCACTCTAATATCTTTAATTATCAAATAGTTACAAGTTGTTTCCTTTTTGAGGTAACCGAATAGGTAACTTTAATGATAAGAACTTTCGTTTTGAATTGCTTTGTACAAAAGTGGTGCAAATATAGAAACCTTATATATACAAAGCAACATAAATTTACGCAAATTTTATGATTTATGAAAGTGATTTTATAACTAATTAATATACAGATTAATGATGTCAATTTCTATCCCAGAATACTCTGAAAATTCATTGATAGTAACAAATTGATGAGGTTCTTTATCTAAAAAGTTTTTGATGTCATTCAATAACTTACGTCCATAACGTTCACTGCGTCCTGTAATGCGCTGAATGTCTTTTGGGTATATGCAAGCTCTTTTCTGATTCATAATACTTTATCTGTACTTTATCAATAGCTATAGATTACTTAAAAGTAATTTATAATGATGATGATAATGCGTTGTTAAAATGTTGACAACACGATAGTGTTATCAATATTTTAATGATTTTTTTGGATGTTTCGGAATGAATAACCGAAAACGGAATTTGATTTTTTATCGACTGCCATAAAGTTACGTGATTTGAATTATTAATCATAAAAAAAGTAAAAATTATGGCAAAACAAACTGGAATTATTAAACTAAAAGGAACGATTGGAGGTATTTCTTTCTATAAAACTGCTGATGGGCATTTAGCTCGTAAAAAAGGTGGTGTGGATAAGAATAGAATCCAAAATGATCCTGCGTTTCAAAGAACACGAGAAAATGGCTCTGAATTTGGAAGAGCTGGTAAAGGTGGAAAAGTGTTACGAAATGCAATTCGTGTGCTTTTACAAAATGCAAAAGACAGAAGAGTTGTATCTCGTTTAACAAAAACATTAGTTGCAGTTACCAAAACTGATGTAGTTAACGAGAGAGGTTCAAGAACTTTACAAGATGGAAATTTAAACCTGTTAGAAGCATTTGAATTTAACTTAAATGGAAAGTTAGGTGCCACATTATTCGCTCCGTTTGTTAAAGCATTTGATAGAGTTACTGGAGATACAACTTTGGATTTAGCTGCTTTTTCACCAACTGTGAGAATTGCTGCACCAGCTGGAACAACTCATTTTAAAGTTGTAATGGGTGCATCAGAATTGGATTTTGAAAATGAAACCTCAACTTTTGAAAATGATGAAACTGCAATTTTACCCTATACTGCTGCTAATACAGCTGCGATTGCATTATCTGCTTCAATTACTGCGAATTCAACATTGCCTGTTTTTCAAGTATTAGGAATAGAATTTTATCAAGAAGTAAATGGACAAATGTATTCTTTAAAAAACGGTACATATAATGCACTTTCAGTTACCATCATTGATAAGCCATAAGTATGGAGTTAATACTTCAAAGAGCTTATTTTAAAGAGGGTACTAATGGTACTCTCTTTTCTTCTGATAAATTCCTTTGTCATACAATTGAATTGCCCTGGGTAAATAACAAGCGAAATATCTCTTGTATACCAGAAGGACAATATGAAATTCTACCAAGATTTTCAAAGCGATTTCAACATCATTTGATTTTGAAAAATGTGAAAGGTAGAAGCTTTATTTTATTTCATCCAGCCAATGATGCGAAAAGAGATTTAGAAGGATGTATTGCACCTGTAAGTTATTTGAGTGGTATTGGAAAAGGTGTTTATTCTAGAAATGCAATGCAGAAATTATTGTCATTAGTATATCAAGCTAAAGACCGAAAAGAAAAAATATTATTAACTATTAAATCACAGAATTATGAAAATTATAGAACGTTATAAAAAACCAACTCCGAAATTCTTTAGAATTTTAAGAAATATTGGAATCGCATTGGCTACTGCAGGTGGAGCAATTATTTCAGCTCCAATCAGTATTCCTGCAACAGTAATAACAATTGCTACTTATATGACAGTTGCAGGAACTGTTGCAACTGCTGTAAGTCAAGCTGTAGTTTCTGATAAAAAAGAAAATTCAGTAGTAAATACAAATCAAAAAAATAATTGATATGAATTTTCAATTACCTCATCAAAATTTGAGTGCTGGTGTTTTAGGTGGTACATTTTTATCTGCAGTTACTCATATTGGTTCAGAAGATATTATTACTACTATTGTCTTGGCTATTTTGGGGGCAATTGTAAGTTTTATTGCTTCTGTAATGATGAAACTTTTTGTAAAAACTATAAAAAAACAGCGTAAAAAGTAATTTTTAAAAAATCATTATTGAGAAAAGGATATTTATATTTTAAATATTCTTTTTTTAGTTTTTTACTTAACGAAACGAGGCAAACAAAGAATTTTGATAAAGAAATTAAATGAATTTAGTAGAATTTTTGTGCAGATGAATGAGATAAGGGAAAAACGTGTTTTATCGTTTTTAAAGATTGAAAAACAGAGGCTGGTTTGAGCGTGGAGTTTATCAATCTTTTAAAATGTTAGCCCAATGGCGATTGAATGAAAATAATTAAAGACGGAGTACGTAGTGCGTTGGCAGAAGCGAGAATAAGTGTGTAAATTTTTATTTGTACTCACTATTTTTATTGATTGGTTTTGTTAAAAGTGAATGCTCTAAATTTTTTTAAGACAACTGATTTTGAATTATAATACTTCGATTTGAATTTATATGATTGGCATTTGCTTTTAGTGAAACCAACTCTTACTAATTAATTTACAAATAAAAATTTATACTCTTATTGGCTTTTTTTTTGATTTTATAGGTGCTTTACTATTTCTTTTATAAACTGAAATATTAATGATTTTATCAATTTTAATTTAAAATTATCAATAAGCACTTATAAAAACAATGCAACAAAGATGGAATGTCATTAAATTATCTGCTTGTTATTATTAATTACTGGATGCGCGTTGGATGTGCAGCTATTTTACATAATGGCGTTATAGTGCCTGGAGTTTTTACGGAAGAGCAGTATAACAGCCCATTATGTAAAGATAGCTTGGGATAGCGTTTAAATTATTAGCTTTTTGGGAGGAGCAGCTCTTTATAGTTGTGTAATGAGGTATGAATGGAGCAAGCTATAATGTGCTGCTTTAGTGTGGTAATTTAAACGCTATAGAAGTGAGGCGTGTGAGGATTTCTAAATCTCCCATATTATACTAATTATTGTTTTATATTGTTTTGTAGGTATACAATATTCCATAAAATCTGAATCTTCTTGGTTTTCATATAATTGAAACCAAGTTGAACGACTTATTTCTTGAGCTTTTTCATCGCCTTTGTATATAAAATCATAATTAGCATCAATATATTCTTTTGCTACAGAATCTTCAGGAGGTGACAGTTTTGTAATATCTTTTAGCCATCCTTTTAAGTCAGGAGATTTTCTCCAATACCTAACTATACCATCAGAAATAAAAACTACTAATAATGGATAAACATCTAAAGCTACTAATCTATAAACAACAGAAGTTAAACTAGTTTTAAACCTATTCGATATCTCTTTGATTAATGATGGGCTAAAAGGTTTATACTCTATAAATTTACTTAAAATAATTTCTGGCATTAATAGTTCTGAAGCAAAATCATTGGCTTCATATTCTTGAATTCCTTTTTTGGCTTGTTGTTCAATGTTTTGAAACCAGTTTAACGTAATTGAATTTTCATTATGAACTGCTAAATCTAATTTATCGTGAAGTAAATAATGTCCAACTTCATGAGCAATTGTAAATCTTTTTTTTTCTTCGTATATAATTTCTGAATTTAACTTAATTAAGGTTTTAGTATTTCCTCTGATTATTTTACCATCAGAATTTTTTAATGGTTCCTCAATTAAAGTTGCGCCTAAAGCTGAAACAAATAAATCCATAGGCATATCTGTAATATCATCGAAACCAATTTCTTTTAAAAGTTCTTTTGCTTTTCTAGAACCTTTATTATTCATCATTTAATTTTTCCAAGATCTCTAACAAGTTTTGATCCTTAATAATGTCTTTTATTTCTTCAATTGTTAGATTTTCAAGATTTCTATATTGTATTTGAAATTCATTGTTATTAATGAGATTCTTTAAGTAACTAACTGGCTTTTCGATATGACTTTCTATTGCCTTATATAACAATTTTGTAGCTTTCTCTAGAAGTTGTTCATCATTTTGTTTATTGATGTAACCTTTCATGAAAAATGATTGTCTCTTGAACATTTTTTGAGAAAACTCTTCAATTTCATTAATATTATAATCTAAAGTTTCTAGTTCAGAGTCCAAAAGCGAACTATTATCCTCTAACATTTGTGAAATTATTGCTTTGTCAATCTTCTTTACGAAATTACTTTTCATAACCTAATTCATTTAGTTTAATCTTTAAAATAGGAAGTTTTCTATCTAACTTCTTTTTTAAGTTTGTAATGACATTGAGAGGAATACCAAATAAGTCGGCTAAATCTTTCCTTTTCATTTCGTGAATAATATATGGTTCAAAAAGTAGTAATTCATCGTCGCTACAACCTAATTTCTCTAAAATATCTATACAGGCAGATAAAATTTGCTCATAATCATAATTTTCAACCGTTTCTATGTTTTCATTTTCATAAATTTCGAAAATATTATTTACTTTTTCCAATTCTGAAGAAATGTAATTATAAATTACACTATCTAAAGAACTAATTATCTGTTGTTTTATATCAGGAAACTTGTCTTTATACCAGTTTCTACCATCTTTCTTTAGTAAAGACTCAAATGTATTACTTATTAAATCTTCAACCATAATACCTCTAAATCCTTTACGTAGATCATATTTTACGTTAAATGTTTGATGTAGTCTTTTTATTGAATATTTTACTAAAACAGAATAGAATTCTGGTGTTAATGCTGTCTTAATAGCTTTACATTTTTCATCAAAAGTTGCAATATCTCTTTTTTCAACTTTCATCTATATAGTAATGCTAATATTTTTAATAATTTTTCCATAGTAATGGCAATTTATCATTTTTTTATAGCATTACATTGTATAAAACTAAAAATAATAAAATTATGGCAAAATGGGCAGACTATTTAATATCTCATGTTAGAAGAGATTCTAACGGAAATGTTACAAGTGTTTTAATGCATGAAGACAAAGGAGAATCAATCTTACAATTGGGAATAAAAACTAAAAATGAGGTAATAGTTCTAATTAAGAAAGGTTACACTTTTAAAACAATAATATGGGGTTATCCAAAATGGAATAAAGGAGCTGATGTTCATATTGTAAAAATTGGTAACTAAGAGTTTATAAGAACTGATCGAAATAAAACAGGTAAAGATAATTTAGACAACTTAATCCCATTAAATTAAATTTTATGGCAACAAATGGTAAAAGCGGAGACAATCGCAGACATGGAGCAGTAAAAGGACGCTCACAAGTAAAAAAACCAAAAACAGATGTTTGGGTAAAGAGAGATACAGAAACTGGACGTTTTATGGATGGAAAAACATCTAGTAAAACGCCTTTTAAAGGAGTACGAAAAGAAAAGTAAGTTATGGAAGATTATAATAGATTATTAAATAGCTTAAAACCAATAGATGTCATTGTGGCTAAAAAAAGAGTTGGTTTAGGACGAATTTTGAACCACTATATTGTTTATTTAGGTAATGGCGTATTCGTTGGGAATTTAAAAGGTAGTGTAAAACAAGTAACACAAAATGAACTTTATGATTTGCTTAAAGTTTACGAACCAGTTGAAATTAGAAAATTTACTGGAACACAATTAGATGCAAGAGAAGCCATATCTAGAGTTAAGCAAAAGCTAGGACAACCTTACAGTTTTTTAGGTTTCAATTGTGAACATTTTGCTAATTGGGTACAGTATGGTAAAGAAACAAGTAATCAAGTTACCAACGGTTTTTTAATACTGGCTGGTTTAGTCACTTTAAAACTAATTACTAGTGGATATGGAAAAAGATAGATTGAAATATACTATAAATAGATTTGACCATTATTTTGATAGTGTTAATAATAAATCAGCTGTTTATATTGCCATAAATACTTTCATAACTGGTGGTATTATTGTATTACTAACGCAGACTAATATTGTCAAGGAATTAATTACTTTAGGTCAAGTTATTGTTTGGATATTATTACTTACGGGTATTGTAAATCTAATCGTATTATCTATTGCAAGTATTCCATTTTTTTCAACTAAACCAAAATCTATCTATTATTTTGGAGCAATATCTAAAATGACCCAATCTGAATTCAATAAAACTTCTAAAAATTATACTGAAAAGGAAGAATTAAAAGATTTAAGATCACAAACTTTTGTCCTTTCACAAGGTTTGACAAAAAAATTCACAAAATTAAAATTAGCAGGTATATTATTGGTTACACAATTCTTTATGCTTCTATTAATTTTTATAACAATATTAACCAATCTATAAAATAAAAAAATATGAGTATTTTCAATCCGTATTTGGATGTTATCAAAAAAGCAGTTGATAAAGATCAGAGAAACAATTACATTAAACTTTTTTCAAAACAACCAGAATCAGATTTTGATACAAGTTACATTAACGAATTACGAAATGAATTACCTGGTTTAGAAAAACTAAATGAATCAACTCGTTTGGTCAAAGGGATCAATGTACCAGCAGTTGAGAATTTACCAATGTTGGGAAATCATCCTGATTTTTCACACTTACGATATACTAATAATACAGAAAAACATTGGATTATTTCGGCTTTTGTTGACGTTAAAAAGAGCACACATCTTTATAATAATTTTGCTTTAGCTACAGTAGCTTTGATTACTGAAAGCATTATTAAGGCATCTATTTTTGCTGTAAATTTATGTGGAGGTTACGTACATCGAATACAAGGTGATGGATTGATGGTCTATTTTGGAGGGAAAAACATTGAAAAAAAACAAGCTACAAAAGATGCTTTAAAAGCTTTTGCAATGATTTCTTATTTTGTAAAAAATGATTTAAAAGAATATTTTGATTCGAAAGGTATTAAAGAAATATACACTAGAGCTGGTATTGATTTAGGACACGATAACCAAGTACTTTGGATGTACTCTGGTTTAGGAGATTCAGGAGAAGTCACTACTTGTAGTTTGCATACAAGTCTTGCACCTAAAATGCAGGCTAATGCAACCTCAAACGGAGTCGTTACTGGACAAAACATTATAAATCAAATTTCTTCTTCTGACAAGTATTTCAAAGTAAAGTCTGAACCTATCTGGGATTATGAAGATGGGCGATTTTATAATCAATATGATTTTAATTGGGAAAGATATCTAGTAGATAATGATTTTGCAAAACAAAATATTAAAGGTGATTTTATTTTAGACATCGGAAATACAGTAACACCAACATTAAACCCAACTTACTTAAGTCCGATTGCAGAAATAAATAAACCGTATTATAATTTTTAATGAATTCTGCACTTAAAAGAGACCTAGAGAAGTTTCAAAATACATATTACAATTTTAAAATTACTAAAAATGAAAATTATGCTATTTTAAGTGGAATCATTACTGTTTTTGATGTTAATAATGTGCCTTGGGGAAATTATGGTATTGATGTATTTATACCAACTAATAATTACCCACACGTTACACCTTTAGTTGTTGAAACAACTAAAAATATTAATAGAAGTTGGGATTTTCACATATCAGACGAAGGTTTATGTTGTCTTGCAATACCACATAAACTAATTTTAGCAAAAAGGAGTGGCATTAATTTAATTAATTTTTACCAAAAATTTATTTATCCATTTTTTGCAAATCATCAATATAAATTAAAAACAGGTAAATACGCTAATGGAGAGTTTAAGCACCACGAAAAAGGTATCCTACAATTTTATAAAGAAGAATTAGAAACAGACAATCTTTTATATATTGAAAAAATCATCCAAATTGGAATAGGAAAACTTAAAGTAGGAAATAATGATTTATGTCCAATTTGTAGTGATAAAAAATTTAAAAGATGTTGTAAAATTAAAGTCTTAAAAATAGAGAAGTATGGTTTAAAACAACTTAAAAAAGATTTAGATATTGTCAAAAATGAAATTCTAAAAGATAGTATTCTTTAACTTTTTACCACCCTCTCTTTCTACCCACTTATAGTAGTATGTAGCTTATTTTCCAATGACCACCTTTTGCGCTTCCTACTCTTTCAATAAGTCCACGATCTTTTAAAGAATTTAAGTTATTATCAATAGCAGTAGCACTTACCCCAATTATTTCTTACAATTCTCTTTTAGAAACTTTATTATTTTTATGAATAGTTTTAATAATATTAATTCTATTTTCTGTAAGATTATCTACCCACTTATTAAAATTAAAAGGTCTTCTAAATGTAACTGTAAAAATACCTTCTGTATTAAATTCAGGAGGAGTTAAATTATTTGCTAACCTTTTAAAACCTCTAATAATCTGAAATTAAGATATAATTTTTCTTTACCAACCTGTTCACTTTTTAAAAAACCTGCTTTTTCTAATTCTTTTAAATAATTACCTACTGTTTTTAAGTTACCTAAACCTGCTTTTTCTAATTGGTTTCTTTTTGTATATGGTAGTCTAAATAGTTGTTCCATTAAATCTTTTGAATAAATTCTTGGTGAAACTTCTTGAATTTCTTTACCCATCTTATTCATTAATTTTTCAATTTTAGAGATTTGTAACCTTCCTCTGGATGCTGTTTGCTCTACCATATCTAACATATACAGAATCCAATCTTCCCAATTTTCTTCTTCTGTTACTTTTCGAAGATTTGTATAGTATTGGTCTTTATGTTCAATGATATAACTACTTAAATACAATGCTGGTAAATCTAATAAATCAGCAAATTTTAGATATAGTAAGAGTATAATTCGACCTGTACGTCCATTACCATCAAAAAATGGATGTATTGCTTCAAATTGATAGTGAACGATTGCCATTTTTACTAAAGGATCAATACTATCTTCTGCGTGAATAAAATCTTCTAAATTTTTTAATTTTTCTCTGATTACATTTTCACCTTCAGGTGGAGTATAAACTACTTTATTTGTTGCAGGATTTTTTAGTTGTGTTCCTGGAGTATTTCTAATTCCTGATTCATTTTCTTTAATTATTTGCATTATTGCAATAAAGAGATTTGTAGTCAATACTGGTTTTTCTTTAATTTGTTCTACTCCAAACCATAATGCATCTTTGTAATGAATTACTTCTTTTGTTGCTGGATTGTCATTTTTTTTATCAGCAATAGATGCTTTAAAAAGTTCATCTTGTGTTGTTATAATATTTTCTATTGCAGAACTCGCTCTTGCTTCTTGTAGATTGATAGTGTCAATAAATAATGTTGGATTGGGTAGATTTGTAATTGCACCTTTTAATTCTGATAATGCTCTACTTGCTGTAATTGCTTTTTTTAGTATTTTGATGTTTTCTATATCCTTGGTTGGGGGCAATAGAGGTAAATTATTATAGGGTATTTCTGGATTATATTTTTTTTCTGTATTCATTTTATCATTTTAAACAAGGGCGAAAAATACCTTTAAAATTAACACAAGTGTAAATATAGTAAAAAATTACTCTCGTTTTCTTTTTAAGGGCAAAAATTGCCCTCGTTTGAAATACTTGGGTAAAATTTACTTTCGTTTGTCTGAACTTTCTTTATCAAAAGCGACTAAATTAAATAATTCACGCATTCTTGAACGCACGCGATTTCCATATCTGTTTTCTAATTCTTGTGCATTTAAATTGGTTGTAGTGTGTGTTCTTAATTTACGTTTCAAAAATAAATCGTATCGAGAAAGTAATATTTCTCCCATTACATTGCAATCTTTTCCAAAATGCCTTCCAGTGGTTTCTACACCTAAATCATCAAAACAATAAAAACCATTATTACCATAGTCTTCAATAACTTTAAAACCACTTTTATTAAAACTAAAAGTGATATTTCTTGCAGGAATTAGACTGTGATTATTTTGATGTGGAACAATAAAAGGCAATAATTGCATTAAACTGGTTTTGCCACAACCTACTGGACCAGATAATAGAATACCTTTGTTTGGATCTATTTTTAATTTTCTGCAGGTTTCAAAATCGCGAATAAAATAGATACATAGCTTATACAAAACAGTTTCATCTTCTGAATATATTTTGAAATTTTTACCAAACAATAACTTTCCTTTTGCTTCTAAATAGATTAACATTTTTGGAAAATCGTATAAGATTTGATTACCGTTTTGATTGCCTATTTGGTACTGGACACTTCCTTCTTGAATTATGTGAGGTGTATTATTCATAATTTATAGACTTTTCGACTGCGCTCAAGGTGACATTTAGAGAGGTTCATTGTAATTCTTGTTTTTACTTGTCTTAAGGTTGTCCATATTTTGGCTAACTGATTTTTGGTTTGTTCTCGACTGCGCTCGAACTGACAAAATTTCTTCCGCTTTTATTATCCAATTTTTTGCTGTTGCTTGCCAATTGACAATTTTTGTCTTTCCACCAACTTTCCACCCAATTCCTTGGTAATGGTTGTAAAATTTTTTGGCTTCAATTGTTGGCCAGTTTTCTTTTTTAAAAAAATCGATTACTTCATTTTCATTTTTAGGCTGGTCAAGTTTATTAATGTTTTTATTGTTTCTATTAGTTTGTATACGTTTATTAATAGATACCAGTGCTTGTCCACTGCTTGTCTCGATATTGGTATTGTTGTGTACCAGA
>Ga0206127_1005214_pt1 | contig 11033 bp, 7 predicted proteins | sample Helgoland_Spring_6_FD_148646 | JGI IMG/M metagenome (GOLD analysis project Ga0206127, IMG submission 148646) | Pelagic subsurface seawater microbial communities from Kabeltonne, Helgoland, North Sea - Helgoland_Spring_Bloom_20160419_1 | ecosystem: Environmental > Aquatic > Marine > Epipelagic ...
ATCCGAAATATCTTTGCTCACGGCCTCGATGAGCGCGGCCACGTCCGGTGGCAACACTGGGCTGTCACCTGTCGTGGAAAGCGGATTCGACGTCATGCAAGTGTTGAATTGTGCGCGGCCAATCCGGCATCCTGACATTGGGTTCACGCCACACGACGATGCCATCCGTTTTCCGTGTCCAGCACGGTTCATAGCGGTTTCGAGCCTGCATGTGACTGGATGCTGTACATGGGTGCCACGTGTGTTTTGGGTTTGTAGCTTGCATGGGTTGGATTGAAACCTGATTGTGCATGCCGTCGACTCTTGATCGTCGTCTTCGTCTTCACTCGGACTTTCAGCTCGGGACATTTCCATCGCCCATCTGGCCATTTCAAATGGGGGGTCATCGTCATCTTCATCTGAATAGGAACAACCAATCTCGTTCCCGACGACGCGAAGTCCTGTATGGTTTGCATCGAGTTCTGCTCGAAGCGCGATCGCCATCACGGCGTCTTCCATGGCGCCATTCGCATTGGGCGTTTCCACATGGCGTTTCGAAATCTCGGACTGGAGCCGGTGCCGCTCTTTTGCGAGCTTTCCGATTCGCTTGTAGCCCTTTGATGTGGTTGGGTCTGTACCACCGTCTATACCATCGACATCACACAACGCTGTGTGGAACGCGGCGTCGGCCGTTTGGAGGCGCGATTTGAGCGTTTCCAGTGGCATATCGATCGCTCCATCGGTGTCGGTGTCGGTGTTGTCGCTTGTGTGACCGCTGGTGTAGGTGTTTAAAATTTCATCAAGTCGCAACTGTAGCTCATTATTTTTCTCGAGCAGTGAATCCACTTCGGTTTTGAGAAGCTCGCGGGCCTCGCAGTGTGTGCTGCTGCACTCGGCCTCCGCCTTGGCTGCATCGAGCTGAGACAATACACATGCGTGCCTGGCCTCGGTGTCGGCAAGGCGTCCTGCCAACTCGTCCTTTGCGACGGTGGTCGACTGAACCAATTCCGACAACTCCGCCACCTCGCCGTTTTCAGACGCCTTGGCCTCGGCTGCTTCGGCGCGCGCCACGCTGTGCTGGAGCTCGATCGAAATTGTCGAAATGCGCGTCTCGAGTGTGTTCTTCTCTTCGGAAACTGTTTTCACAGCCTGCTCGAGACTGGCCAGTTTGGAGTCGTATTCCTCAGCGCGCTTGGCCGCCTCTCCAAACACACTGGCTGGTTTCTGCGCCTCGCGATGTGCCTGCGCAAGCACACTTTCGCGGATTGTTGCCTCTCTGGATCGCAAGTCTTTTACTTCGGTCTGCATACGGAGCAACCTCGCGTTTGACGTTGCGCGCTCAGACGTCATCGAACGGTTCGCCCTAACAAGCGATGCTTCGGTTCGCTGTAATCGCTCCGATTGCGACGTTAACTTACTGTTCAGCGAGTCAACAGTTGCCGAGAGGCGCAACACTTCTGCTTGGGAATCCACGCGCTGATTTCCCCCATGAATGAACCCACTTGGCAATGTGCGAGTTGAATTTGGCGACGCCGACGGCATCTGTGATCCAAACGCGGCGCGCATCTTCTGATCTTCGGCGATCCTCGCGATCGCTTGCATCGTTTGCTGCGATTGGGTACTTCTGGCCGTGGCTTGCTGCGCGGCTGTCCTATGTGACTTTGTCCCTAGGATCGAATTGAACGATAAACTGGCAGACGGCGAGGCGTCCGCAAGTTGATGTATTGGTACCTGTGGCGTTGGCTGGAAGTGCGCACGTGGTTGCACGTAATTTCTTGGGGGTTGTTGTGTAGGCATCATAGAAGTACCCCCGCCGCGATTGGAATTCAATAGGGACGTCTCAGGTGTGCCAAAAAAGCTGTGGCGGAGTGAAAAGCGAGACGCCTCCGCAGCCGCATCCTCCGCCCTAATACTCATGCCAGACTGCGTTCACCGCTATCGCAGTTCTCGCAGTGTCCTGTTGTACCGTTTCGCATCGAGGGGTTATGTTGTCGGGTCGGAATTACGCGTTCCTTGCAAACGAAAACCCAATTTGCGACATCGACGATCACATACAATTCGATGAAACGAGTCACACGTACAAAGTCGACGGTGAGATCGTTCCGATGTCCACCACGAAAGTCGTGAGCGGTGTGATTGCAGAACGGCCATTTGAACCCGACGTAATTATTCGGAAGAATCTGGCATCGTGGCGGTCAAAACCAAACTCAAAGTATGGAGCAATTATCAAAGGCTCCAGCGATGCCGATGCCACGTTGAAGCTAAAGGAGCTGTGGGCGAGTTCAAACGTGCTGGGCACCAAACTGCACAAACGCCTCGAGGCGTCCCTGAACGACGAGATCGAACCAGACGACGGCGTTACCGACGTGGAGTGGCGCGTCCTGGAGGTCGAACTCGCAAAACTCCAGTCGCTTGGGTGGGTTCCGCGGCGAACGGAGCTATCATTGTGGTGGGAGCGCGAGCACGACGGAAAAGTGGTCTGCGCCGGACAGCTCGATGCGTTGTTCACCGACGCCAACGACGATCTCGTCATCGTCGATCTGAAACGCACCGATCACGACCTTTCACCGGAAAAGATTCCATTTGGGAACAAACTGTGCAATTCTCCCATTGAACACCTCTACGCCAGCGATTTTCACAAGTACTCGCTCCAACAAAGCATCTACGCGGTCATGTTCACCCAACGAACGGGGCTCGAGATTGCTCCGGGTCGTCGCTACTTGCTGCAGGCGCACCCGTCGATGCCAGCGGTCCTATGGACGCAATGCCTCGACCTTGACAAGGAAGCGCGCCAATTGCTCAACGCGCTCGAGTGAATTTGAAGCGGTGGTGCGCGTGTTGTGATATCAAAATTTAAAAGTCGCGCTAAACCCAGTTTCCGAGTGTGTACCGTGTTAGAACAAATGCCAAAAAAACCCACCAAACCGAAGGCTTGCGCTACGGCCGTCGTATTGTTCGATGCCACCAAGCCTGTCGACATTTACGAATGCATCGACCCTGACTCCGGGAATCCTTTTTATGCTGGTCAGACAGTTAACATTCTCAATCGAGGAAGCGCGCACGACAACAGCAAGTACAAGATCAACGAAATAATGAAACTGAAAAACGTTCGATTCCGTGATGTCGTGCGCATCGTACCCGAACTTCCCAATGGGTGCCATGCCGATCACGCCGATGAGATGGAAGCCTACATCATTTTTAACCGAAAAACCATCTATGATCCAGTGAGTAATCCTATGGGATGCAACTCACGGATCGGCAACAACGGGACCGCCATGACACCGGCACGATATGAAGAGCTGAAGCAGATGTTTGCTACGACGGGGTATCAATGGCCGGAAGAGAAGTGTGCGCCGCCCGAAGAGGTCCCCGACGATCTCGCAACGGCGCGTGGCGTTGAGAAGGTGATCGGTGCATTCATCGAGGATGCAAAAGCCGATGACGACCAGGAAGTGGTCGGCATCCTGATGGCCCACTACAATCTTGCAGTAAGGGAGCGCTTCGGACTCGAGAAACTATTTTATGGCGTGCGTGAATTCGCGGAGATTGTCGTCAAAGAATACCGAGGCATACACGTCGACGCCGTCAATCTCAACGCACTGAACTCCCAACTCAATGGAATCAAAGAAAAGCTGACGGGCGACCCCGAATTAGGTGATTTGGCGGGTGTGATCACGGCGCTCGGGCTCGTTGCACATCCAGATAAGAATCGCAAAGTTTCGTCGACCGCGGCAGCGTCGTTTCTCGAAGGCGTTGTCGCGATGATTGCGACGCGTGAAGAGGAGACGTTGGTGTGGACAAACGAAACCGTGAAGACGCGCATCTTTGCACTTCGCTCATGGACGCGCTCCAACAAGATGGTAATTCCAAAACAGTCATCGAATGATGCGATCGAAAAATCTTTCAAGGTGTTTTTGGTCGATTGGAAGTCTTCGGGTCGGCATTACGGAGGTGCATTTACGGATCGTAAGAGTGCTTTACTTGTGATGCGAGACGTTCCGTGGTTTTCGGATTACGTAGGCTACTCCGAGCGTAACAAAGAGGACTGGAAATCGCTCAACACCCAACTGTTAGACGGATTTGGGTGGCACACCGAACCCGAGTTCGAAGGCAAGAAAACGATTCGATCTGAAAATGGGAACAGGCGGGTGTATTACAAGCTAAGCAACCTGGTTGATATCGGTACAGGCCGTCCTAAAGATGTCGACGTCGCATTAAGGGGCTTGCCCGAAGCACGAGAACAGTGGTACAGAAAGCAGATCGAATCCAAGCGCAACGAAGCCCTAGCGCAGTTTAAATTGCGCGACGAAGCAAAACGGAAGCGCAAGATCGACGCCGAGTGCGGGGCCGCGGAGTCGATCAACGACGACGAAGGGGAGCCGATGGACGGCATCGAAACTAGTGAGAGCGGTGACGACGAGGACGGTGATGAGGAATGATAAGGTGTCAATGAAGCGTGAAAAGTCGAGTGGTGGCATGGACGAGGCCGGCCAGGTGACGCTCATTTTTTACAAACTCTCGCCCCGATGGTGGACCGAGCCGGCACTAAACCTGGTGGCTGCGGCGGCGCAAATGAGCTCGTTTACCCACGTGGAAGTGGCGATCGGAAGCGACGCCGGAGTCAATGGTGAAATGCAAAACGTGTGTCGAATATTTAATGATAATGTGGGCGTAGAAATGGCTGCGCGGACCGGTCGCAATCCGCTGTTTAGTTATTTGCAATTGGGCTGCGCCAAAGCACAAGAAACCAAAATGCTCCGGTTTGCGAACCGATGTGTCGGGAAGCCCTTTTCTGGCACCGCGATGGCGCGCTCGGTCGTATGGCCGCGACAGACCGACGGCACGTCGTATTTCTGCGCGGAACTGGTTGCTGATGTCTTAAAAGTCGGCGGGCTACTCGACCAGGTTTCAAACCCGGGGGCGGCCACACCGGAAGGACTGCACGCACTCTACAAAAACCGAGCCACAACTACCGCAAATCCTTATTTCCTTCGGCAAGCAAATTGCAGTCGAAATTTGACTACACATTCCCTAACACATCAGGAAATCCCGCGACAGCAGATCGCCGCGCACCACGCCGCGCAACCCGTGGCACCGACGAACACGAGTCGACCGACTGCGTTCGTGCAGAGCAGTGTGTGGTCGAGTACCAAAAAACCGACCGCAATTCGCGTCCTGAATGAGGGTCCAGCCGGTTCAGTGCAACGAGGACCACCAAACCTCGGTTTGACCTTGAACTCATTGGACTTTAGGCGAAAAGTTTAAAATTATATACCGTTACCAGTATTATTATTTCATGTTGACACCAAGTTTGTTCCTTTTATGGGTTTAAACTTGTCCGAACTTGTCCCGTTTAGGGGTTTAAACTTGTCCGAGCTTACGCTTGTGCTTGCCGATGGCCTTGTTGCGCGCGAGACCATCTTTTACGCGCTGGACCTCCGGTGGTGTATATCTGTATATAGCAAGACATCATCTAATAATTACACCGTTAAATACCAAACAACCTACTGTGATAATAGGTGGCTCCAGAAGAGGGCACCGTAGGCCGTGAAAATCTCTTCACCCCGGCGAATGTCGCGCGACGCGACGGCAGCGACCGAAACGCCGCCAAGCGTGACGAAGTGACAATTCTGTGCGTTTGTCGAATCCACAATGTACTTTTGCAGCAAACGGTAATCAAAGTCTGGCGTATCGAGCGTCGCGCCATCGTTGATCAAATGCGCACACGCGGCCGGTGTGGCCGGGATCGTTGGGTCGGCCGCGATGGACAGGCACGTGCCTTCGACCTTGGCCGAGTATTGAAAGAGCAGCTTGCTCAGCATCAAGGTCACGCTGGGTAGATCGACCTTGGCTTTGAGCCACGCGGAACCTTCTTTGCCCATATTGATCGAGATATAATGGCATGGGTGGAGTGTGACGAGGTCGCCGCGTTTGAGGTCGCGTTGTGCGAAAACGCCCTCGCCATGGAGGCTGGATGGGCCAATGCGCACGTTGCAGAGACCGGCCGGTCGAAGGTTTTTGGCCAGCATCGCAAACGAGGAAAGTTCATCTGTTCGATCGATTGATTTGAGGAAGTGGTAAACACGATCGAGGTATGGTAGGTACCGGTTGTCCACGAATGGAAACGTTTTTGAGTTCGAATCGAAGGATCCAATGAACAGTCCAGCTTCATCGATCGTTGGAAAGCGCGCCATTCGGGCCATCTCACAAACAAAGAATCCATACGATTCGAGGGTGACCTCGCCGTCAAATTTTAGATTTTTTTGCTTCGAGTATTTTTGATGTGCGAAGACGAAGTCGACACTCACCTCGATCAGAGGGTGCGCTAGCTGCATGGGGACACCGACTTCAGCAATCGGGGTGTACTCCTTGGTAATCTGCTCGATCCACTTCAGATCGGCATGCTCGGCCTCGAGTAGAAGTCGAGGATTATTACAGATCTCCTTGGCGAGGGCTCGGCCTTTTAAAAAGTACGCACGTGGAGGTCGGGTACTTTTCTGGGGCGGCATGACGACGATGTGCTCCTCTTACATACTATTTCCAGGCAATGTGTTAGCGTCGCCATAACGCGTGCACATCAGCCCCCAAAAAACTGATGTACTGTCAAATACCCACGAGCTTTCAATTTCAGCACATTCCAGAGTACATACTCTCGGCTCCCACCTCTCAGAACACTCCCACACACTGATGTCGAAGGTGCGCTTTGCAATTCGAACCCCCAAATTTGAAAATTGCATCCACGAATCGACTTGACCAGGTCCCCATTACTATTTAGTAGCACCGGCATCGACCGTCACACCCTCACTCCACACTCTCAGAAGACTACAATGTCCACCGTTCTGACCATTCCGGACACGAATATTGCAACAACCGAGAGCATTCCGGAAAACCGGCTCTTGGGCGTCATCTTCACTGGAAAGGGCGACCGTGTCGTTCGGCCCGCCGGCGAAAAAGTCGTGGTCAAGGCAACGACCTATTTGATGGTCACGCCCTCGGAGCTCGGCGAGCTGCGCGATTACATTCCCAGCCGCAGCTACCGCGAGATCTCACCAAAAGTCCTCGAGAACCCACGTTTTCTCGAATGCACCGACCTCGTCAGCGGGCGCGGTGACGAGCGCGAGCTATTCTTGCGCGCGCTTCCCGTGGGGTGCAACAAGGCGAAAACGGCGTTTAAGAACGACCAGGAGCACATGATCAAGCTCACCCTTCGCTCGCTCGTGACGATTAAAAAGGCACTTGCGGCGGGCACTTACCTCCAGCCATTCCTTGGCACCCAGGACGGCGAGGCTATCACCGAATACCTCGAGACGGTGCCTGACGAAGTGGACATCGACATCGACCTCGAGAAGAAGAAGCTGGTCGATGTGTATGAAAAGGACGCAAATTGGCGCATCACTGCCGTGGTTGTCACTCCGGCGGTCGCAGCGAGCGGCGACATCCCCGCCACCGACGAGAAGATCGAGTACATGCCCGGATTTTTTGAGGCGAACGTCTCCCTGAAGCTCCACTCCTGTGGCGAGAGCCCGGTGACGAAAGTGGCCAAGCGTGCTCGCGAGGAGGAGGAAAAGGAGGAGCGTCTCGAGGACGCCGAGAAGGTGAGCAAGCTTCTCAAGTCCGTGACCGACGTTCCGGGCGCGCGGATCTTTACATTCGAAGGCAAGTACGACATGGAATCGCTTGTGCATTTCGAGGATGCCGACGGCACACAGTCGCTGATGCTCCAATTTGCCAAGTGAGTGAATTACGATTCACACAGTCGAGGATGCTCCAAGTTGCCAAGTGAGTGAATTACGATTCACACAGTCGAAGATGCTCCAAGTTGCCACGTGAGCGAGTCGCGGTGCGCTGCGAGGTTGTCCAAAAAACGGTGGTGCCAGGATCGGGTTAAAGAGCGGGCGAATGATCGAATATGGTGGCGGTGGTGTCTGGGACACTGTATAATGTAAGGTGTGTTTGCGTATGTAATATTCACTATTTTTAGTTCATATCTACGGTTTAAACAATCCGACGGTGTGGCAAGAGCATTGCCTTGTCGTTGTCGACACAAAAGCTGGCGGAAACCGGCGTGCCAATCACGGGCAATAAGTGAGCCTCGGCGAGCACATTGGAACGCTCGCGTGGATATGCACCGGAAAGATCGAACCGGACGCGGCTGCCCTCGATGCCGGCCTCGACCGGCTTTGCATCGGACTCAAATCCATAGACGTCATAGTCATCGTCCGAGACGTCGACCATCGCGGACTCGGACAATGCGGTGGCCGCCGAAAGACCGGTTCCAAACGGATTTGCGGGGACTGTTGGTGCACCGCCAACCATTTTTTTGTTCAACAACGCCAGCTCCTGGTCCTTGCTCCGGTTGAACGCCTTTGCACTCGGGTCATCCTTGCGGGGCACCGAGAATAGTACCTTGTAAACCGCCCAGAAGACGAAGACGGTGGCCACGACGCACACCACGAACGCGATGGCTCCAAAGAAGTGATTCCATTGAATCGAATCGGCATCGCCACATATCAGATCGTTGGTGGACCAAGCCACCTGACAATCGAATAGCGGCCACGAGAACACTACCGCACCCAACGCAGGCGCAAACGCCGCGGCGGCCCACAAATACGCAAATACAACCGGTTGCCCTCGGGGCACGTTGAGCACCACGTTGGCGGCCATGTGTCTTTGATTCAGCACGCCCATCAACAGGCCTAAACAGAGCAACACCCAAACTGCCGCGCCGACGATGTCCTCGAAGTCTTGCGTGGTTTTGGTGTTGGATCCATCACTGCCTCCAGCCTCACGCGTCCACCAATCGGTTCCCGCGCGAAGCATCACCATCAATACGGCGGTGAGCTCAACTAGAATCAACCCAATGATCGGCCAAAGAGGAAATGGATCGAGTGGCATAATTCGCTGCTGTTTTGGTGGCCGCCGGCACACAAACGTGTATACAAGCAGTCCACCCCCAAGCAAGATCAACGACAACCCGAGCAGCCCGTCGCGTGGGCGGCCAGTTGTCGTCGCGTAGGCACCGCCGTGTTGCTCGTAGCCGTCACAGTCGGAGGACACCACATAGGGCGCGCTGCCAGCCGGTTCGACGAAGATCACCCAGAGTCCGATTAAGGCCGTTGTAAGCAGGGCAACATAGCCGGCCGAATCGGTGGGCTTCAACAGAATGGTGTCCGTTCGTGTGTTTGTGAGCTGTCGCCGCACCAACCGGATATATAGCAGCTTGGAAAACGGCACACAGGCAAACGCAAACAGGTAGCCGCATGCAATACACGAAGCGATGACCCACGCCGAAGTCGCGGCGTACCGATAGGCCACGAAAAGTTTCAAATCGAGAAACGACGTATGTTTGTCGGCAACCTCAGACCGGAATTTATTGGCGTCGAAGAGGCTCGAGTAGGCGATACTACCCAAAAATCTACCAAATGAACCGCCATCCCCGTGCCACTCGAACTCGCCAATCGGATCGGGCAGACCGAAAAAACGCTTTCGGTCCAACAGGCCGAAATCGAGCATACTGGAGCAAATGGCGTACACAGGCAGCGCGCCTGCCGCCTCGTACGCCGCCGAGAACTTGCGCGGCCGCTGGGTCCACAGCGGCGTGTTCTTCGACGCGGCGTCGGTCGATGCCGTGAACGTACAGCTGTCCGAATTCGCCATGCGTTCGGCGTAGTACTTGTGTTCGGCGGCGTTGCTACAGCCGCCCGGCCACGCGTCGCCAAGCGGCCGAGTAGCAGACGCATCGGCCAGACTGATCGACGGCGCCAACTTTGCAGTACAAAATTCGAACGCCGTAGTCCGTGCCGTGTTGGCAAAACAGGCCCCATTGTTTAATTTCCGGTCGTAATATTCGATTACAGAAAGCGCGAGCAAGCGGTAGAGCATCTTCGTTGTGGTCGGCCATGGGGCGGTCTCGTTGGTCTTACCGGCGAGTATCTTGAAGGAATTCGTCGCGGCCTCTGCGAGCTGGGCGTGGATCGTCGTTGTGATCGACGCATCGGAAGACGCACACGATGTCGATGAAAATGGATCGTTTGGACTCGCACACGTAAGGTCGTTGTTTGACGAGTCGACATAGACAGCAAACGCAGGAGCCGCTAGAACATACGCAGACTGAATCCGGCGGACCATGTCGCCGCCGCTGCCGCAACCGCGTTCGCTGGCACACGTGCAAACGTAGTCTTTGACGCTGCTCTCGAGTTGCCACTCAGTTTGCTTCCTTGCATCGCCATCTGGGTATTGTGAGCAACAGTCGTCTACGATCTCGATTGCCTGAAGCGCGCTTCGGAGCGCGTTGTTGAGTGAGTCGGTGCTGCAAAACGCAGACCTCGTCCGTTCAATGTAAAGTGACTCTTGGTCTTCGGCGAAAGCATCGTCGCTGATCTCGTTTAGCGTCTCGAAGATAAACTTCAATTTCGGCACCGCCAGCCCACAAGGTGTTGCGTCGATCGCCGAGGAGCGTGCCACTGTGTCGAGGTCCGCCAGTGCCGTGTTGTGTCGTCCCAACGCAGTGAATAACACGTAACAACAACCAAGTACAACTAAAAAGTTGACGAAAATCAAACGATAATTTATTGGTGCGGCGCCTCGATATCGCGCGACCGAAGCCGAATTCAACTTGTCAACTGGTGCGACGGCCACCGCCATCCTGTAGCTATGTAGAGGGTTGAGTGGGTTATGTGATAACGACAAAAAGGAACCCGTAGGTTGTACCAACATCGGTTTAGATGCAAACGGCAACGTTCGGGGTGATTTTCGTTGGTGTGTGGTTGGCGCTGGTTCTTTTATACTGTTTATTCAAAGGATGTGGCGGCCGCTTCATCGACATACTATCATGCGATTGCTTTTCAGGGGCGTGTTTCGATTGTTGGGGTGCGGGCGGCACGATCGATCGATTCGATCGCGAGTATCCATTTCAACACGAACAGGGGCTCTACACCGACCCACCACCACGCCATTCCCAGCTGCCCATTATTATCGTAAACAGTAGCAAACCGGAGCGGCATGACAGCGACGATGAGAGCGATTCGTCTTCGGAAGACAGTCGGCAAACGAAC
>Ga0206127_1005217_pt1 | contig 11032 bp, 9 predicted proteins | sample Helgoland_Spring_6_FD_148646 | JGI IMG/M metagenome (GOLD analysis project Ga0206127, IMG submission 148646) | Pelagic subsurface seawater microbial communities from Kabeltonne, Helgoland, North Sea - Helgoland_Spring_Bloom_20160419_1 | ecosystem: Environmental > Aquatic > Marine > Epipelagic ...
GGGATCGAGCCTCACGGCTACTTGTCCACCGTCCTGAAAGCCATTGTAAGCGGGCACAAACAAACCCAAATCAACGAACTGCTGCCTTGGAATTACGTCACACCCGTGTGACCGGCGCACCGCTTACATTGATCCGTTGAGGCAGTCAAATAATTGTGCCTTGATGCGGTGCTGTAGGCGACGCTACTCAAAGATCACGGTCCTTGGGAGTGATTAGAGACGCTGAAACTGGTTCTGCGCTTTCATATCAAACGCATCAAAGTGAACCTCGGCTTGTTCCTGAACCTATGACGTCATATGCCTCGCCAAGTGAGCATTGACGGTGATGTGCCAAACGTCAGATGGAAAACGCTGACAAATTGCCGGTGAAACTGATCGATGTGCAGGCTGGCAGCTATCTGGGTTAGGATGACATCGTCTGCTGCCATGATGTCTATGCCCGAGGTCAAGGTACCACAGGGTAGATTCTAAAGAAGCCCGCGCAAATAGGTGCCGTAATCGGTCTTGGCAAACAGGTCCGCACGAGCCTCAAGCTCTGAGGGGGTGATCCAGTTTTGCGCGAAGGCGATCTCTTCGGGGCAGCCGACTTGCTGGCTCTGACGCTCTGACAGGGTACGCACAAAATTGGCGGCATTCAGCAGAGATGCATGGGTGCCGGTATCCAACCAAGCATAGCCACGGCCCATTTGTTGCACGTTTAGTTGGCCATCATTCAGGTAACTTTCCAGAAGCGATGTGATCTCCATTTCTCCTCTCTCTGACGGTTTAATGGCGCGCGCACGGGTAGGTGCAGTGCTATCTAGAAAATACAGACCCGTAACGGCATAGGGCGATGGTGCCACTTCGGGTTTTTCCACAATCGAACGGACCGTGCCGTCAGGTGCAAAATCGACCACGCCATAGCGTTCGGGATCGTTTACGCGGTATCCAAACACCGTGCCTCCTGTGGTGAGCGCATCAGCTGCAGCCAATTGGTCGGGCAACCCGTGTCCAAAAAAGATGTTGTCTCCCAGCACCATGGCAGATGGTGCACCATGAAGAAAATCTTCGGCCAGCAAATAGGCTTGCGCCAACCCATCGGGCGAGGGTTGCTCAATATAGGTTAGCGACAGCCCCCACTGGCTGCCATCGCCCAGCGTGCGTTGGAATTGATTCCGGTCTTCCGGCGTAGTGATGACAGCGATCTCTTGAATGCCCGCAAGCATCAGTACCGACAGTGGATAAAAGATCATCGGCTTGTCGTAGATCGGCAACAGCTGTTTTGACACGCCAATCGTGATTGGGTGCAGCCTAGACCCGGTACCACCAGCTAGAATAATGCCTTTGCGTTGGATCACGTGAGTTCCTTTACAATTCGGACTAGCGCCGTGCGCCATTGTGGTTGTTCGATGCTAAAGGTACGTCTGAGCGATGTGCAATCCAACCGCGAGTTCAGCGGGCGCGCTGCGGGAGTTGGATATTCAGATGTAGGAATCCCAGTTACAGAGACTGTTTTACTTGCATGCGCAAATATTGCGCGCGCAAAATCCGCCCATGAGGTTTCAGGTTTGCCCGTGTAATGATGCGTGCCACCTGTCTGGCCGTCAAGCATGGCATCGGTAATCTGAAGCAACGCTTGGGCAACGCCGCAGGCAGGCGTTGGCCCGCCGATCTGGTCATCTACCACGTTCAGTGCATCGCGTGTTTCTGCCAGTTTCAGCATGGTTTTCACAAAGTTCGCCCCATGGGCTGAAAACACCCAAGATGTGCGCAGAATGGTGTGGGCACCTTCTGCGGCGCGGATTGCCTGTTCACCCGCCAGTTTGGTGCGCCCATAGGCATTTTGCGGCCCGGTGGGGGCGTCCGGAGTGCGTGCGGTATCGTCTGATCCGTCAAAAACATAATCGGTCGACAGATGAACAAACGGCAGCCCCTCATCGGCGCAAATACGCGCCATGGCGGTGGGGGCCTGTGCGTTGATCACATGGGCCAGTGTTTCTTCTTTTTCGGCGCGGTCCACGGCTGTATAGGCGGCGGCATTGATCACCGCATCGGGGCGATGCCGTGCAATGGCTGCGGCACAACGGGCTGGATTAGACAGATCCACCTGCGTGCGGTTCAGACATATCACGCGGCGTGGCCCTGAATGCAGCGACAGTTCGCGCGCAACTTGGCCGGTGCTTCCAAAAACCAAGATCATGTTGGTTTGCCTGTAGACGTTTTGCCTAGGCGGTCGCCCACTCCGTCACGGTTTTGCAAGGCACGCCACCAGCTTTCGTTGTCGAGATACCAGCGCACGGTTTTTTCCAGACCCTGTTCCAGCGTCACCGACGGTCGCCAGCCCAGATCCTTGCGGATGCGTGTGGGATCAATTGCATAGCGCAGGTCATGGCCGGGGCGGTCTGTAACAAATGTGATTTGATTGGCGTAAGAGGCAGTGGCTGGGCGCATCTTATCCAGTAATCCGCAGATCATGTGCACCAGATCAATGTTGCGCACCTCATTCTCGCCGCCGATGTTATAGCTCTCGCCAAGCGCGCCCTTGTCCACCACGGTGAGTAGCGCATCGGCGTGGTCCTCGACGTACAGCCAGTCGCGTACGTTTTCGCCCGCGCTGTAGACGGGAATATCCTCTCCTGCTATGGCACGCAGGATGACCACGGGGATCAGCTTTTCAGGGAAATGGTAGGGGCCATAATTGTTGGAACAATTGCTTAGCAGCACAGGCAGCCCGTAGGTGTGATGCCAGGCGCGCGCAAGATGGTCGGAGGCAGCCTTGGACGCCGAATACGGGCTTCTTGGATCATAAGGTGTCATTTCTGTGAACATGCCCGTGGCGCCCAATGAGCCGAAGACCTCATCAGTAGACACATGCAGAAAGCGGAAATCTTCTGGCCGTCCGCGCTCCTCCCAATAATGGCGTGCGGCCTCAAGCAGCGTGTATGTGCCCGTGACATTCGTCTCGATAAATGCTCCCGGCCCATCTATGGATCGGTCAACATGGCTTTCGGCAGCCAGATGTAGCACTGCATCGGGCTGGTGGCAGGCAAAAATAATCTTTAACGCAGGGCCATCGCAGATGTTGACCCATTCGAAAGCATAAGTGGGTTTGTGTGCGACACTTGATACATTGTTCTGGCAGCCAGCATAGGTCAGTGCATCAAGGTTTACCACTTCATATCCGCGCGCTATCGCCAGACGGACTACAGCGGACCCGATGAAACCGGCGCCACCGGTGATCAGTAGTTTCATAACCGGCTCTCACTAAAGGGGGTGTCAAAGGCGGACAGGGGCGGGGCATCGGCGTCTTTGTCGGACAGAATGGGTGCGTTTTCCAAAGGCCAATCAATGCCACAGCTGTCCCATGCCACTGAGCCATCACATTCGGGGGCATAAAAATCGGTGCATTTGTACACGATTTCTACGTCATCAGTCAGGGTAACAAAGCCGTGCAAAAAACCCGCGGGGATCATCATTTGGCGTCCGTTTTCAAAGCTGAGCTCAGTGCCGTACCACTGGCCATAGGTGGATGATTCAGCACGCACGTCCACGGCCACATCCCACAGCCGCCCACGCCCGCAGCGCACAAGTTTAGCCTGCGCATGGGGGGGCGATTGGTAGTGCAAGCCGCGCAATGTACCAACACGTGCAGACATGGAATGATTGTCTTGCACAAAATTATACGCCATTCCTGCATCAGCCATGCGAGCACTGTTCCAGCTTTCGCTAAAAAAACCCCGTGCATCGCCAAAGCGAGCAGGGGTTATGACTTTTAGTCCGGGAAGCGGGACCTCTTCAATTTGCATAGCGCTAACCTGTCTATAGTACTATATTTAACTTACTGCGTAGATCCATCTACTGATAGCCCAAGATCATGGCAAACGTTTGACAATGAGCTCAGAAGTGGTCAAAGCATCGCCCATGAACAAAGCCGCTCCTGATGCCGCGCCTTGCCGTCTTGTGGCCGTTGTAGTGACCCACAATCGGCTGCTGGAGGTGCAAACGACGCTCTCCCGATTGCTGGATAGCCCGCCGGATGAACTGGCGGCTGTTGTGGTGTTCGAAAACGCCAGTACAGATGGAACGGAATCCTATTTAAGCGCACTGGAGACACAGGATGCGCGCGTGGATGTACTGCGTTCAAAGGTGAATGTTGGCGGGGCAGGCGGGTTCGAGCAGGGTATGCGACATGCGGTGACCACGTATGAACCCGACTGGCTGGTGGTGATGGATGACGATGGGCGTCCCGATACGGGCACGCTGTCACGCTTTCATGAGCGGGACCGCAGCGGTGCCCATGGCTGGGGGGCTGCGTGTTATTATCCGAACAATGGTGAAATCTGCGATATAAACCGCCCGTCGATCAATCCATTTTGGAACCGTTCCGCCTTGCGCCGGACTTTGCTGGGTGAGGGACGCAACGGCTTTCATTTGGGTGCAGAGGCCTATGCAAGCAAAGAGGTGCGCGATATCGACGGGGCCTCTTTCGTAGGGCTCTTCATTTCGCGCGCGGGAATTGCGCTAGCGGGCTATCCCGATGGCGAATTGTTTATCTATGGTGATGATGTGCTTTACACGCTGAAGATGCGTGCGCTGGGGGGACGCATCCTGTTCGATCCCGCCTTGCGGTTTGAACACAACTTCTCGTCTCACAGCAAAGACGTGCAGCGTTTTAATCCCTTGTGGAAAAGCTATTACCACCACCGCAACTTGTTGATGGTCTATCGTCTATGTGCAGGCGTCTGGTTTGTTCTGGTTTTACCCACAGCAGCAATCAAGTGGTTGCTGAAGGCACGACATTACAAAGGCCAGCGCTTGCGATATGCAATGCTAGTTTTACGCGCGTTACGTGACGGAGTTTTGTCGCGGAAGGGTGTTCACCATGAAGCAGTTTTGCGCTGGTCCAGGGAACAAAAACACTAACCGTTTTCAAGGATTTGCAGGTAAAAGCGCCGTAGCAACAGCAGCCCCAATACGCTAAGCCACAAGGCCACAGCCATCACAAAAGCGAACGACACGTATTCCGCATCATACAATGGGTAAATACCTTCGCGGAATATTCCCACAATGTGCAATAACGGGTTGAACCACAAGATATTTTGAATCGTGCTGGGCATGTCTTCGTAGATGAACAAAACGCCCGATGCCAAAAATAAAGGGCGCGTGATGATCGACCAGATGATTTCCCAAGTGGGATACAGGCCAGATATAGCGCAATTCACAGCTCCCACCCCAAAACCGAAAAGCAGGGTCAGCACGATGGCCATCACCAGTGGGCCTGCATCCAGCGTTGTGCGCGTTTCCAACATGACTATGATGGTCCCTATTGTTATCAAACTGACCATAATGCCCGTTAGTGCATTTAGGATGAAACGGGCTAATACGGCATCAATCCACGTCACAGCGGGATAAAATAGTAATGGCCGCGAAAAGCTGATGGAGCGAGCGACTAAATTTGCAATTTGTTGGTATAGAAAGAATGGCATAAAGCCAGAGGCATAAAACAGAAAGAAATTCGACCCTAACGGCGGATTGCGCAACAGCAGGGAAAAGCCAACCGCCATGATTAATACAGCTGCAATGGGTTCTAGAACGGCCCAGAAGTAGCCACCGATTGTGCGGCCATAGCGGGTCGACATCTCGCGCAGCATCAACGCGCTTATGCTGCGTAAGCTGGCAAAGGACCGCTTTGTACCTTGGATTTGTGCACCGGCTTGCATCTCTGAGCGCTCGATCACTGGAACAAGGTCCAGTTCGTCGATATTAGGATGCAGAGGAGAAGAATGAGGCAACATATGAAAATTCAACCCAGCCCTGTTACAAATTTGCAAGCATAAGGAACCACTAGTGTGCTCGGAATATGAACTCGGGACACACATGCGAGGCAAATCACAGCAAAAAGGTTTGAGCGGTTGCTGTGCATATCCATTGCAGGATGCGTATCTCATATTGTTTCGGATTTCAATTCAACAGGTGGCCGTATTGGGTTAGACATCAAATAATACTTTGTGCCACGTGGCACTGATGAGCAAAAAAGAAAATACAATGAGCCTTAAGCCTCTAGTCTCGTCTTCTGTGCAGGACGCCTTGCAAGGTCCAATGCAACCAGGCCCAAGACCAGGTTCGCCGGTACTGGAAGAACGCGTTTTGCGTCCGGATGAGATACCACCCCTCGCGATTTCCACAAAAGGAGAGCTGATGACTGCCACGCCTGACATCGCCTCGCCAGCCGAAATGAAAGCGCGCCACTGGGGGAAGGTCATGTCTTTTGTGCTGTTGGTGATTTTGCCGGTGATGGTGACGGCTTTTTACTTATTCGCGATTGCCGAGGATCAATATGCCTCAACCACCGGCTTTTCGGTTCAGCGCGAAGAGGGGCCCGCAGCCAGCGATTTTCTGGGCATCATTCCGGGCTTGAGTGTTGGCGGAGGAGCCTCTGATACGGACATTCTATATGAGTTTATTCAAAGCCAACGAATCGTCAATCTGGTAGATAAAAAACTGGATCTAAGGGCTCATTACAAAGCCTATTGGGAAGGATCATTTTGGACTGCAGACAAGGTGTTTTCTTTGTGGCCTGATGCCGATGCCGAAGATCTGTTGTGGTTTTGGAAAAGGGTTGTTCGGATTTCTTACGACCAGAGTTCGGGCCTGATCGAAGTGCAGGTGCTGGCCTTTGATCCCGAATACGCACAAGCTGTCGCCGCCGAGGTTGTGGCGCAAAGCCAGATCATGATCAACGATCTGTCTGACACGGCGCGCGATGATGCGACCCGCTATGCCCGCGATGACCTGAACGCTGCATTGGAGCGGCTGAAAATTGCGCGCGAGGCGCTGACTGATTTTCGCACTCGTACCCAGATTGTCGATCCTGCCGCTGATCTGCAAAGCCGTCTAGGCGTGATGAGCAATCTGCAACAACAACTGGCACAGGCCTTTATCGACTATGACCTGTTGTTGTCCGTAGTTAATGATGATCACCCTCGTATGCTTCAGGCCCAGCGGCGCATTGCTGTGATCCAGGAACGTGTTTCTTCCGAGCGTGAAAGCTTTACTTCTGACGATACCAGCAACGGTGCTGTGGGTAAGGACTACCCGACCCTGATTGCCGAATTCGAGCGGCTGAGCGTAGACCGCCAATATGCCGAGGAATCCTATCGCGCGGCTCTGACAGCGCTGGACGTGGCGCGCGCCACAGCAGTGCGCCAGTCGCGCTACTTAGCCACTTACATAGACCCTACATTGGCCGAAAGCTCCGAATACCCCAAGCGGCTTATCATACTCGGGTTAGTGACGATGTTTTTGTTCATGGCTTTTTCGCTTATGGCGCTGATATTTTATTCGATCCGTGACAGACAATAGGGGCGTCGCGGGACTGTGGGTGTATCATGATCCGTTTTGAAAACCTGACCAAAGGATTCTGGACCAACAACGTCCGCAAGGTGGTGATCGACAACCTGAACTTGACCCTGCCGCAGGGTAAATCTATCGCCCTGTTGGGGCGCAATGGGGCGGGAAAATCGACCCTTTTGCGGTTGATTTCCGGCACGATCAAACCCGATGCTGGGCGCGTGGTTTCGACCGGGTCGATCTCTTGGCCGGTAGGGTTTTCCGGGTCCTTCCACCACGATCTGACCGGTGCACAAAACGTGCGGTTTATAGCGCGGGTCTACGGGGTCGATACTGACGAACTGGTTAACTTCGTCGAACACTTCGCCGAAATCGGAGAGCATTTCCATGCGCCCGTGCGCAATTATTCATCTGGTATGCGCTCGCGGCTGGCCTTTGGTACCTCGATGGGCATCCGGTTTGATATCTATCTGGTGGACGAGGTAACTGCCGTGGGTGACCAGGAATTCCGCCGTAAAAGTCGTCAGGTATTCCGCGAACGTATGGTCGATGCTAGCGCTATTTTGGTTACCCACAACATGCCTGAAGTACGCGAATTATGTGACGAGGGTTTGGTTCTGGAAGAGGGCAAGATTACTCACTTTACCGACCTAGACGAAGCCATCCGCTATCACAATGTGTTGATGGACGTTTAGATTTTCGACCCATTTTAAATATAGATATTCAACTTAAAGTTTTGCAATTCTTGAGCAAAATCACTGATAATCTTCGCAATTTTGCCACAGAAACTGACATCTGCTGCCGTCGCCTGAACCCACTCTATTCCGCACAGAAAGAGTGGGGTAGATTATGTTGGAAATGCACTATGACGGGGGCGTTGGCGGGCTGTGGGAAAGTATGGGGGTTGGTCTGGGCTCGCTCGAAGTGGTGCAGACTAATGCTGGTCCAATTGTGCTGGGTGTCTCGGGACGTGAGGGCGGTGTTGTGTGCATCGGTTTTGACACAGCCGGTGACCTGCGCATTCTGGATCAACGCTATTTTGACAATACCACACTGAACGCAGTAGATGGCAGGCTGGCCGTTGTGCAGGCTGCCGGCGAGACGGTCGTACTGGTCGGCGGACAGGGCGGCGACACTTTGGTGGGCTACCAAATGTCCACGAACGGTCTGGGCAGGCGTATAACACTTGAGGGGGTAGAGGCCGCGGGTCGCCCTGGCACTTTGATTAGCCAGACTGACAACGGATTCATTTTCTGCGCCAGCACCGATGGCAGCCTGCGGTATTTTCACCTGGATCAAACCAACAACTTGGTGGTGGGCGATGTCCCGTCGAACATGCCGACCGTTTTTCAAGGTTTGCCCACAGCGCTCACCTCAGTTTCTATTGCAGGCCAAAGCTATCTTTTGAGTCTGAGTGCCAATGATGCGGTTCTCTCAGTTTTTGCGGTGAATAATGCCACGGGTGCGCTGTCTGAAACTGCCTCGATGGGCGCGCGGCTGGGGTTGGGGCTTTATGAGACCCCCAACGATCTTGTAACTGCAGAGATCGGCGGGCGGACCTATGTGATTGTCGCCTCACGCGGCGAGACAACCGGTGCTGCGGCTTTGTCTGTATTGGAACTGACTGCCGATGGAGCATTGTTTATCACCGATCACATTATCGACAATCTGACGACGCGGTTCGGGGCTGTGTCGGGTATTTCGGTGGTTGAGCACAACGAGTTTCAGTATGTAGCTGCCGCAGGTGCCGACCAAGGGGTGGACCTATTTGCGCTTATGCCGAACGGCAAACTGGTGTTGCTGGATACCATAACCACCCATCCTGGGGCTCATTTGGACAGTCTGACAGATGTGGCCGCTACGGTAGTAGGGAATAAGCTGACGGTACTAGCAACCAGCCACTTGGATGATCAGATCACCACGCTCAGCGTTGATTTGTCCAATCAGGGACAGATGCTGCACACCGGAGATGGGGGCGAGGCGCTTGAGGGTGGCATGCAAAACGACATGCTGGTTGGTGGTCGCGGCTCTGACACCCTGTCAGGAGGCGCCGGTGATGACATCATCTACAGTGGTGGCGGTGCGGACGTTTTTGTTGGGGGCGCTGGGGCGGACCGGTTTGTGATCGCCTTTGACGGGGGCCACGATACGATCAGCGATTTCAACCATCGCGAAGACCAGATCGACCTGTCTCATATCCCTATGGTTTACAGTTTGTCGCAAGTCACCTTCACAAGCTATTCATGGGGGGGCATGCTTGGCTTTCGCGGTCAAGAGCTTAAGGTGCACAACCACGGTGGCCGCCTGTTGATCGATGACCTTGAACGCAGTGTTGTGTGGTCAGTCGACCGACCGCCACTGGTTGTGCAAAACGAGGTTCGTGGAGGGGCTGACGCTGACACGCTCGAAGGGAGCGAGGTGGATGATGTGATCGTCGGTGGTGATGGCGATGATCTGATCTATGGCGGCGGCGGCAACGACCAGATTGATGGCGGTATGCAGTCAGATACGGTTTTTGCTGGCACAGGCAATGATACGGTCGAGGGCGGCCCCGGGTCCGACACAATATATCTGGGCGAGGGGGGCGATGTGTACCTTGATACCGGCACCCCGGGGGCGGGACATGATGACCTGGTGTTTGGCCAGAGTGGCGATGACACGATCACCAGCCAGTTGGGCAATGACGAATTGCACGGCGGCGCGGGCAACGACAGCCTGATCGGTGGCGCTGGCAATGATAAGATTTACGGCGGTATTAATTTTGACTGGATCGCAGGCCGTTCTGGCAATGATACGATTTGGGGCGGCAATGGGCGCGACGTCGCCTTTCTGGGGATAGGCGACGATCTGTTTATCGACAATGGCCAAGGCGGAGAGTTGGGGCGCGACACGGTCTTTACCGGTTTGGGCAATGACACTGTCGAGGGCGGCAACGGCGACGATGTCTTCTTTGGCGAAGATGGCAACGACGTCATAAATGCGCGACTTGGCAACGACACGATCTATGGTGGCAACAACTTTGACACCATCAGCGCGGGTGCTGGTAATGATGAAGTGCACGGTGGCAATGGCCGTGACCTGATCTTCCTTAACCAAGGCGACGACATATATTACGATAATGGCCAAGGCGGAGAGTTGGGGCGCGACACGGTCTTTACCGGTTTGGGCAATGACACTGTCGAGGGCGGCAACGGCGATGATGTCTTCTTTGGCGAAGATGGCAACGACGTCATAAATGCGCGACTTGGCAATGACACAGTCTATGGTGGAAACAACTTTGACACCATCAGCGCGGGTGCTGGTAACGATAAAGTGCTGGGTGGTAATGGTCGTGACCTGATTTTTCTGGGAGAGGGCAATGATCTCTACATTGATACGGCACAGGCGGGGACTTTGGGGCAAGACACGATCAATGGTGGTCCGGGCGCTGACACTTTTGTCTTCGGCCTTGATATATCCAACGATGTGATTGTCGATTTCGAGCCTGGTGTGGACGTTCTGCGATTTGACAATCTACTGACCCAAGGCTTCTCGGCTTCGGAACTGGTGCTCAATCTGACAGAGGTTACCTCTGACGGGGTATTGATTGGTTTTGGTGCTGGAGATAGCTTGCTATTGAAAAACCTAACTCGCGCCACAGGGTTGGCCAGTGATATTGAATTTTTCTGAGCCGTGTAGACGACATTTGACCTCGAAAGAGGCC
>Ga0206127_1005219_pt1 | contig 11031 bp, 11 predicted proteins | sample Helgoland_Spring_6_FD_148646 | JGI IMG/M metagenome (GOLD analysis project Ga0206127, IMG submission 148646) | Pelagic subsurface seawater microbial communities from Kabeltonne, Helgoland, North Sea - Helgoland_Spring_Bloom_20160419_1 | ecosystem: Environmental > Aquatic > Marine > Epipelagic ...
CACAAGTATGAAAGTGGCTTTTGTTATGTGCTTGGCACTAACTATTGTATCGGCCTTTTCAAACCTTTTTGTTTCTTTAATTCGTCATCATATTCCAAACAGTATTCGTATTATTGTGCAGATGACGATTATCGCATCCTTGGTAATTATGGTTGATCAGGTGCTCAAAGCGGTGGCCTATGATATTAGTAAACAACTCTCAGTTTTTGTCGGCTTAATTATCACCAACTGTATTGTAATGGGGCGCTGTGAAGCCTTCGCTATGAAAAATCCACCATTACCCAGTTTTTATGATGGTATAGGTAATGGCATTGGTTACAGCGTTATCCTAATGCTGCTGGCCTTTATTCGTGAGCTATTAGGTGCCGGAAAAATTTGGGGCTTTCAGGTATTACCTGTTAGTACTGAAGGTGGTTGGTACATCGCAAACGGTATGATGCTTATGCCGCCAAGTGCATTCTTTTTAATCGGTTTATTTATTTGGGCACTGCGTGCTTGGAAAACTGAGCAGGTTGAACAGCCAGACTTTAAGATTACTGCTAACAGCCGTCAGAGTGAGGTTGCCTAATGGAACATTATTTAAGCTTACTAGTACGATCAATTTTTATTGATAACATTGCTCTAAGTCTTTTCTTAGGTATGTGTACCTTTATCGCAGTATCAAAAAAGGTCAATGCAGCTATTGGCCTTGGTATTGCAGTGATTGTGGTACAAACCATTACCGTACCCGTAAACTATTTGTTGCTAAACTATTTGCTTGCAGATGGTGCCTTAGCTTGGGCCGGTATGCCAGATGTTAACCTTAGTTTCTTGGTTTATTTGTGCTTTATTGGTGTTATTGCCGCCCTGGTTCAGATACTCGAGATGGTGCTCGATAAATACGTTCCTGCACTCTACAGTGCGCTGGGTGTTTTCTTGCCATTGATTACTGTGAACTGTGCAATCCTTGGTGGCTCTTTGCTCATGGCTGAGCGTGGCTATAACTTCACGGAAAGTGTTGTTTATGGTATCGGTTCAGGTACATCTTGGGCACTTGCGATTGCAGTACTCGCAGGTATTAGAGAAAAGCTGAAGTACAGCGATATTCCTGAAGGTCTTCAGGGGCTGGGCATTGTGTTTATCACTGTAGGTTTGATTTCCTTGGGCTTTATGTCGTTTGGCGGCATAGACCTTTAATAGCGGAGAAGTAAAGTAATATGACGACTGAAATTATTCTAGGCGTTGCCATGTTCACAGCTGTGATACTGGCGCTTGTAGCCTTTATTCTTGCCGCGCGAAGCAAGCTTGTTGCTTCTGGCGATGTCAATATTGAAATTAATGGCGAAAAAACCATTACCGTACCTGCTGGCGACAAGCTTTTACAGACGCTGTCAAATGCTGGGTTATTCTTGCCTTCAGCCTGTGGTGGCGGTGGTAGCTGTGCCCAGTGTAAATGTGTGGTTTCAGATGGTGGCGGTTCTCTTTTGCCAACGGAAGAAGCTCACTTTACTCGCAGAGAAGCCAATGAAGGTTGGAGGCTTTCCTGTCAGGCACCGGTTAAGCAGGATATGAAAGTTGAAGTCCCTGAAGAGGTATTCGGTGTTAAGCGCTGGGAATGTACTGTTGAGTCGAATCCCAACGTAGCAACCTTCATTAAAGAGTTAACCCTTCGCCTTCCAGAAGGTGAGTCAGTTGATTTTAAAGCCGGCGGTTATGTTCAGTTGGAATGCCCACCCCATGTGGTTAATTACTCTGAATTTGACGTTGAAGAGCAATACAAAGGTGATTGGGAGCGTTTCGGATTATTTAATTTCAAATCAGTAGTCACTGAGCCTCTAATTAGAGCCTACTCTATGGCTAACTACCCAGAGGAAGTGGGTGTCGTCAAATTTAATATTCGCATTGCTAGCCCACCTCCAGGTTCAACCGATATTCCACCGGGCAAGATGTCTTCTTATGTTTTCAATTTGAAGCCTGGTGATAAGTTATCCGTCTATGGTCCCTTTGGTGAGTTTTTTGCAAAAGAAACAAAAGCTGAAATGGTATTTATTGGTGGCGGTGCTGGTATGGCACCTATGCGCTCGCATATTTTCGACCAACTAAAGCGTATTAATTCCGATCGTAAAATTAGTTTTTGGTATGGCGCTCGCTCATTAAAAGAATGCTTTTATGATGATGAGTATGACAAGTTAGCCGTTGAAAATGATAATTTTGATTGGCACCTTGCGCTTTCAGATCCTCAGCCAGAAGATAATTGGAACGGCCTAACCGGCTTTATCCATAATGTTTTATTTGAGCAATATCTCAGAGATCACGAAGCACCTGAGGATTGTGAATTTTACATGTGTGGTCCTCCAATGATGAATGCTGCTGTGATTAAGATGTTGGAAGATCTGGGTGTTGAGCCAGAAAACATCATGCTTGATGACTTTGGTGGCTAGATACGTCAAATTGAGTTGCTCAGGGCAAACTACGCTGTTTGCCTTATGGCGCTCACTCACAATCTTAGTTAGTCTATTTCTTATAGGCTGCAGCAACAAACCTGAAATCACTGAAATTTCAGGTTCCAAAATGGGCACCAGCTATCATATAACGGTGGTTGCAGATCAATTGCCACCCGATGATTTGGCGCAACAAATTGATCAGCTGCTTTCTGTGGTTGATAACTCGATGTCGACCTACAAACAGAATTCAGAAATCAGTCAATTTAATCGATTGCCTGCAGGTGGTTCACTTGAGATATCCAGTGAATTTGCTGATGTTATTCGTATCAGTCAGAAAGTATGGACGTTGAGTGAAGGTGCTTTTGATCCAACCATTGGTCCGTTAGTCGACTTGTGGGGCTTTGGTGCGACTCATTCCGAGCAGTCAGTACCCTCAGCGCTATCTATTCAGCAAGCCTTGACCAATGTTGGTTTTGAATCTGTCGTGCTAGAGGGTTTAACGCTTACCAAGCAAAAAGCATTGGCCCTAGATCTATCGGCTGTTGCTAAGGGCTATGGGGTTGATCTGGTGGCTGATCATCTTGAAATGTTGGCACTTCCTGACTACCTAGTTGAAATAGGTGGTGAGATTAGAGTCAGTGGTTTTAATGCTGAAGGTGTTGCTTGGAAAATTGCTTTGGAACAGCCTCAGTTGTTTGCGGCAGTGGATAGGGTGATAGATTTAACCGATATTGCGGTTGCTACCTCCGGTGATTATCGAAATTATTTTGAAAAAGAGGGTCAGCGTTATTCCCATACCATTGATCCACGTTCGGGCCGGCCTATTAATCATAGCCTGGCTTCAGTAACGGTAATCACTGAATCCTGTGCAGAGGCTGATGCATGGGCAACAGCTTTTTCTGTGATGGGAACTTCGCAAAGTAAAAATATAGCCAATCAATTAGGTATCGCTGCCTATATGTTGGTCAGGCAGGATGATGATTTTGTCGCTATCACTAGCGATAACTTTGCACCTTTCATAAATTAATTTTATTCAATAATTTTATAGGTTAATCAGTGGCAGAAATTTTATTCGCAGTTTTAGCATTCATTCTCCTGATTTCAGCGATGGCTGTGGGTGTTCTGATGGGTAAAAAACCTATTGCAGGATCCTGTGGCGGTGTAGCTGCCGCACTAGGTGAAAAGGACTATACCTGCGAAATATGCGGAGATGACCCTAATAAATGTGTTGAGATCTCATCCCAAGCTAATGACCCTATGTATACAGATGCTACCCAACCAAAGGATAAAATCTAAGCATGGCAGACTTCTCCTACGACCTCGTTGTTATCGGTAGTGGTCCAGCAGGAGAGGGAGCTGCGATGAATGCAGTCAAACAGGGTTGGCGAGTTGCAGTGATTGATGATCGCGCTCAGCCCGGTGGAGGCTGTACCCATCTTGGAACCATACCCTCAAAAGCCCTAAGGCATTCTGTACGTCGAATGGTTCAATATAACACCATGCCGATGTTTCGATCAGTTGGCGATCCGCGTTGGTTTTCATTTCCTGAAGTCATGCGAGCCGCAGAAGATGTTATTACTAAGCAGGTAGAAGGCAGAACCAAAGGCTATGCTCGAAATCGAGTTAAAATTCATGTGGGTCGCGCTGAATTTATAAATCCCCATGAAGTTTCAGTCTCAGATTCCTCAGGTAATCCGTTAACTATTAAGGCCAGCCACTTTCTGATTGCAACGGGCTCAAGGCCCTATCGTCCAGAGAATATTGATTTTGAGCATCCACTGGTTTTTGATAGCGACACTATCCTTTCGTTGGATCATTCGCCCTTAAACGTCATTATCTATGGTGCTGGGGTTATTGGCTGTGAATATGCCTCAATTTTTGCCGGTTTAGATGCCCGTGTTGATTTAGTCAATACTCGCGAATGGCTAATGAGCTTCCTTGATGATGAAATTTCAGATGCGCTTAGCTATCACCTGCGAGACCTGAGTGTCAGTGTGCGTCATAACGAAGAGTATGAGCGGGTTGAAACTACAGAAAGTGGTGTCACTCTGGTCTTGAAGTCAGGCAAGCGTATTCATGGCGATGCATTGCTTTGGTCCAATGGAAGAACTGGTAATACTCAAAATTTAGGGTTAGAAAAAGTCGGTCTGGAAGCAGACTTGCGTGGTCAGATAAAAGTTAATAGCGACTATCAAACCGCCGTGCCGCATATTTATGCCGCTGGAGATGTGATTGGTTGGCCAGCATTAGCCGGTGCCGCCTATGATCAGGGGCGTTTTGCTGCCTCACATATGTGTGATACTCCTGACCAATATCGTGTTGAAGATGTAGCCACTGGCATTTGGACGATTCCAGAGATTAGCTATGTGGGTAAAAACGAAGCCGAATTGACCGAGCAAAAAATCCCCTATGAAATTGGCCGCGCCTATTTTAAAGATTTAGCACGGGCGCATATTTCCGGTGAAGAAGTGGGCATGCTGAAAATTCTATTCCATCAGCAAACCCTAGAAATTCTGGGCATACACTGTTTTGGCGCCGAAGCTGCTGAAATTATTCATATTGGTCAGGCTATTATGAATCAGCAGGGCGAAGCCAATAGTATTAAGTATTTCTTACGAACAACCTTTAATTACCCAACTATGGCAGAGGCCTATCGTGTTGCTGCGCTCAATGGTTTAAATAGAGTAAGTCGCGAAAGTCGTCGTGCTGACCCTAAACAACAACTCAGCTAGTAATAAAATAATTCTTCAATTCGGCAGTACCCAGTGTTGTGCCGTTACTGGGTTTACTGTTTAATCTGTGCATGAAATCTAATCTGTCATTCTATATCGGTATGCGATACGCCCTCAGCAAACGCAAAGAGGGTTTTTTGTCGTTTATCTCAGGGTTTTCATTCTTCGCTATGGCAATTGGCGTCATGACCTTAATTGTTGTCCTATCGGTAATGAATGGCTTTGATCGCGAAATTAAACATAGATTACTTAATGTTATCCCTCATATCACCTTAACTGATCGCAATGGCCTCAGCACTCAACAGATTGATCAGCTGTCCGCCCAGTTAGCCCAGGCCAGTCCACAAATTAGTTCGATAACGCCGCATCTAGAGAATCACGCCATGTTAGCTACAGAAAATCGTCAGCAGGCGGTTGTGGTCAGAGGAATCAGTGATTCATGGCCATCTGCGGAGTTGCTTGGCGATAACATGCTAATCGGCTCTGTTGATGATTTACAGTCGCGACAATTCGGTATTCTTTTAGGAAGCCAACTTATTAGGCAGCTAGGGCTTTCCATTGGTGATCAGGTTGAGCTTATTTTACCAACGCTGTCGGTAACACCCTTAGGGGTCTTTCCTCGTTTAAAACGCATGACAGTACTCGGTGTGTTCGAAGTAGGGGCGCAGGTTGATGCTACAACTGCCTATATTCATGAGATGGACGCACGATTGCTTATGCGTTATCAGGATACCTATCCAGGGGTTCAGATACAGCTGCATGACCCGTTTGCCGTCGATAAGATTCTCGAAGAGCTTGCAGAAATATTGCCAAGCACTTTAGAAAAACAGTCATGGACAGCTCAGATGTCTACCTTATTTCAAGCCATGCGTATGGAAAAAACTGTGGTCGGCCTTTTGTTGTCCGTGGTTATAGCGGTTGCTGCTTTCAATATTATTGCCTGCTTAGTGCTGATGGTTGCCAATAAGCGTAAGGATATTGCGGTATTAAGAACCCTTGGTGCCCGTTCCGATCAAATTGTTAAATTATTTATTATTCAGGGCTCTGCCATAGGAATTCTAGGCGCATTATTTGGCTTAATAGCGGGTTGTATTGTTGCGCTATTTATTGGTGATATTATTTCTTTTGTAGAATCTATCACCGGACAGTCGCTTTTTGATCCCAGTATTTACATGATCAGTGCGTTGCCCAGTAAATTATTATTAAATGATGTATTGATGGTGGTGATTGGCGCTACCTTAACCAGCCTATTGGCTACCATTTACCCCGCATGGCGAGCAGGACAAATTTTGCCAGCAGAGGCCCTTCGTTATGACCAATAAAACTATTCTTAACGCCTCTAAATTACAAAAAGACTATTCTCAGGGAAATGCGGGCGCTGTGCTTCAGGTCATTAAAAATATCGATCTGGAGATATCCGAGGGTGAAAAGTTAGCCATTATTGGCGTTTCAGGTTCGGGTAAGTCGACATTACTTAACTTGCTTGGCGGCCTAGATGATCCTACTCAGGGTACAGTAACGCTGTGTGGCAAGCGTTGGAGTGAATTAAACCCCACAGATAGAGCGGCATGGCGCAACCAGCATATTGGTTTTGTTTACCAGTTCCATCATTTGCTAAATGAGTTTTCCGCTTTAGAGAATGTTAGTTTGCCCAATTTAATCAGTGGTAAAACTCCTGCAGAGGCACAACAGGAGGCTATTCAGCTGTTAACTAAGGTGGGTTTGTCTGATCGATTACATCATCGGCCAGCTGAGTTATCAGGTGGTGAACGTCAGCGAGTTGCCATCGCGAGAGCACTGGCCTGTAAGCCATCATTAGTATTGATGGACGAGCCTACAGGTAATCTAGATCCAAAGACTGCAGAGGCGGTTTTGGATTTACTCATAGCGCTTAATAAAGACTTGGGTATAAGCCTGGTTGTTGTGACTCATGACCCATTAATTGCTCGGCGTATGGACCGTACTGTGCGACTTGAAGAGGGTGTGCTGGAGTCTCAGCTTGATTAGATCCATAGCCTTTTCCATTGGCCTGCGATATTTCCTTTCTGGCGGTCGAAATAACCGCTTAGTATCGTTTATTTCTCTGTTAGCGCTAGGCGGCCTGTCACTGGGTGTCGGCTTGCTTATCTTGGTGCTCTCAGTAATGAACGGTTTTGATAGGGAGATGAGAGATCATGTGTTATCAATCGTGCCACATATTGAGATCACCCAGCCAAATTATCGAGGTGATTGGCAGGCGCAAGCCGCACTTCTAGCAACAGTCCCCAATGTCACAGAGGTCAGTGTTTTCAATCAGGTTGAAGGGCTCATATTTTCCGCAGATAAAACAAGACCGGTTCAGCTGTTAGGCCTTGATAGTGCCTTGGCCCCTAGTGGGCTAATGAGATTATTACATGCCGATGGCCACAGAGTGCCCAATCATGGCGAGTTATTACTACCCAGTGCTTTAGCTATAAAGCTCGATTTGGTTGTGGGTCAAATGGTCAATGTTGTCTTACCCTCTAATGAAAACCGTCTCGCCAAAGCCGTGCCTTTAAAATTGGTGGGATTATTTGATACTCAAACAGAGTTAGATCAAATGTTGGGCGTTGTCTCGCTAGAGCAGGCGGCTAGGCTTTCTGGTAGTGGGGCTGCTATAAGGGGTTTTCGAGTTCAGATAACAGATTTGTTTGATGCGCGTTTAATGGGGTATAGGTTGTTAAGCCAGTTGCCCAATGGCTTTCAATCAAAGGACTGGATGAAGACCTATGGCAACCTCTATCAAGCGATCCAGCTTTCACGAAATATGGTGGGTTTACTGGTTTTTTTGATCATTGGTGTTGCTGCTTTTAATGTTATCTCAATGTTGATGATGGCCGTGCTTAATAAGCGTAAAGATATTGCTATCCTGCAAACACTAGGTCTGTCGCGAACTCATATATTTCAATTGTTTATTGTTCAGGGTGGCCTTATTGCTATTGTGGGTATATTGGGCGGTCTGATTATTGGTATTGGCAGCTGTTACCTAATTGAAGACATAGTTTCTATGCTTCAGAGTATAATGGGCATTGAGTTTTTAGATACCTCGATATATCCCATTAATTACCTTCCAGTTGATCTTAGGGTTAGTGATATTTTATCTGTTAGTCTGTCCGCCTTTGTATTAACTCTATTAGCGGCGCTATTTCCTGCGCTTAAAGCCAGTAAGACAGTTCCTGCAGAAACCCTTAGATATGAAGCCTAATCGCTTGTAGAGCGTATTTTGCGCCTTAGACGCCAATTCTTAACCACTTTCCAGCGCCACAGATAAAAAACGCTGACATAGCTAAATATTGCCATGATTGATCCGCAAAACAGACTGCCCACTAAAAGAGGCTTTAAAACATCATTGCCTAAACTTTTAAACCATTGCCAATCCATTTGAGCCGAAAACTGCGCGGTTTCCGTATTCAGTAGCAGGCAGCCAATCTGGTAGGTTAAGAAAAAAATCGGTGGAATCGTGAACGGGTTACTTATCCAGATCAAAATGATACCCAGAGGCAGATTAGCACCTACTAGGTAACACAGCAGGACTGCAATTAAAGTTTGGCCGGGCAGGGGAAGAAACGCACAGAAAATCCCCACTGCCACACCCAGAGAGACGGAATGTCTGTTGAGGTGGAATAGATTAGGGTCCTTCGTCAGTGATTTGATCCACTGTAAGGAGGGTCGATCCAATAGCTTGTTAATATTGGGTAAAAAGCGATGGATTGTTTTTCTAGGCATACTGTTTGTTTCAACGTTTAAATGTTTTTAATAATCCCTATGCCTGTAAATTACTTACATAGGCAACCTAATTGCGGACAGCAGTAGTCAAGCAGGCTACAATAGTCACTACTATAGTATAGATAAAGAGATTAATATCAATTGAAAAGCTCCAACCAGAATGCGCTTTCAATCGCATCGTTAGCCAAGACCTATGACAATAACTTTAAGGCGCTTAAAGGGATAGATCTAGAAGTATCCCAGGGTGACTTTTTTGCTTTGTTGGGCCCCAATGGTGCCGGAAAGTCCACCACCATTGGCGTCATTTGCTCGCTAGTCAGAAAATCCAGCGGCACAGTAAAGGTTTTTGGTATTGATATTGACGAGGACTTTAGTGCTGCCAAGCAGTATGTTGGGGTGGTGCCTCAGGAATTCAATTTTAATCAATTTGAAAAGCCCATCGATATTCTTATTACTCAAGCCGGTTATTATGGAATACCCGTGCCTATCGCCACTGAGCGTGCTGAAAAGTATCTCAAACAGTTAGGCTTATGGGAGAAGCACAATGTTCCGTCCAGAAGTCTCTCTGGTGGAATGAAGCGTCGTTTAATGATTGCCCGCGCCTTGATTCATGAGCCTCAGTTATTGGTACTTGATGAGCCCACTGCAGGAGTTGATATTGAATTACGTCGCTCAATGTGGACCTTTCTGGAGGAGATAAACCGACAGGGAACTACCATTATTTTGACTACCCATTATCTGGAAGAGGCAGAGCGCCTGTGTCGCAATATTGCGATTATTGATAAGGGTAATATTGTACAAAATACCAGTATTAAAAACCTAATAAAACAGCTTAATAAAGAAACCTTTATCCTTGATATCAAAGAAGAAATTAAATCATGTCCTGTGGTTTCAGGCTATCCGATTGTTCTGACTGATAGTCATACATTAGAGGTTGCAGTGGATAAAAATAAATCCTTAAATCAGTTGTTTTCTATACTGTCTGAGCAGGGAATCGAGATAGTGAGTATGCGCAACAAAGCCAATCGCTTAGAAGAATTGTTTATTGATATGGTTGAAAAAAATCTAGATAAGAATGAGGGTGGTCAAGATGAATAACCAGCAGCAGTGGATTGCCTTTAGTACCATTGTACGGCGAGAAATCCGTCGTTTTATGCGTATCTGGCCGCAAACATTAGTCCCTCCAGTTATCACCATGGCACTGTATTTTGTTATTTTCGGTAAATTAGTGGGTTCACGCATTGGCGATATGTCCTCTTTACCCTATATCCAGTTTGTTGCGCCGGGGTTGATTATGATGTCGGTGATTACTAATTCTTACTCGAATGTGGTGTCCTCTTTTTTTGGCTCTAAATTCCAGAGTAATATTGAAGAGTTACTTGTTTCCCCCACCCCTAACTGGATTATATTAGTTGGCTATGTGGTCGGCGGTATGGCAAGGGGCTTAGGTGTCGGTTTTATTGTCACTGTGCTCTCTTTGTACTTTGCCGATTTCTCCCTTAACAGTCTGCCAGTGACCATAGGTATTGTGTTGATGACATCGCTGATGTTTTCGCTTGCAGGTCTTATTAACGCGATATTTGCTTCAAGTTTTGATGATATATCGATTATTCCGACCTTCGTGCTAACACCTTTGATTTATCTGGGTGGCGTATTTTATTCCATTGAAATGCTAAGTGGCTTTTGGCAAACCCTATCAATGTTCAACCCCATACTCTACATGGTCAACGCGTTTCGTTACGGTATGGTGGGTATCACTGATATAAATATTATGGCTTCCTTTGCCATGGTAGGTCTATTTTCAACTATTCTATTCTTTTTTGCGCTCTGGTTACTGGAAAACGGATCAAGGTTAAGAAACTAATGGCTGATTACAAATTTACCGAGCTAGGCAAGGAAACCGCATACACTGATCAGTATGATGCCAGTCTGTTGTGCCCAATACCTCGAATAAAAGCGCGTCAATTGGATGCTGAGGCTGATGCGCTTCCATTTGTGGGTGTTGATCTGTGGACGGCATACGAGCTCTCTTGGCTTAATCTAGATGGCCTCCCGCAGGTAGCCATTGTTGAATTTGTAATACCCTGCGATAGCCAAGCAATTGTTGAGTCTAAATCCTTTAAGCTCTATCT
>Ga0206127_1005221_pt1 | contig 11028 bp, 5 predicted proteins | sample Helgoland_Spring_6_FD_148646 | JGI IMG/M metagenome (GOLD analysis project Ga0206127, IMG submission 148646) | Pelagic subsurface seawater microbial communities from Kabeltonne, Helgoland, North Sea - Helgoland_Spring_Bloom_20160419_1 | ecosystem: Environmental > Aquatic > Marine > Epipelagic ...
TCTCCATAAGGCGTCCCATGGATACCGGTAAAAAAAATCAGCCCTTTGAGCCGGACAAACCGGCCGTGATGACTTTTTATGTTCCGTTTAATAATCCCGGACATCCTATATCCGTACAAGGAACTATAGGCCGTGCCGAGCTGCTCAGTAAATCCTATAGTGATTATGAAAAAGAGATTGTTGAGCAAATGACCCTTATGTTTTCCGACTATGGTTTTAACGCTCGGAGAGATATCGCAGGAATTGTTCTCAACCGATGGGGTCATGCCTATATCTCACCACAGCCCGGTTTTCATTTTGGTAAAGATGGCAAAGAATCCCCCAAAGAAATCGTAAAAAAAGGTTACAACCGAATACAGTTTGGTCACTCAGAACTCAGTGGCTATATGAGCCATACCAATGCCCTCACTGAGGGATCAAGAGCGGCACTGGCTGCCATGGAATTGTTATAAATAAATACGAGTGAAAAATATGTAGGCTGAAATTCCTCAATTTTATTAGCTATTTATTCCTCGTTAGCGTATTTTTTTTAATATGCTTTTAGCCTATATTCGTCTGAATAACGTTTCAGAGTATTCATCCCATTTATTTTTTTTGATGATCACAAATGAGATGACTTTTTTTACATTCAATTAACAAATATCTTGATGCTTTTTTTGAAAAATTTGACCTCCCAACTACTCTTGCTCTTTGCATTTATTCCTTCTGTTTTTGCCGATCAATATCCCTTTAATTATCAGATAGATATTCAACATTATGCTTTTGAGCTTACCTTATCAGATGATACCGATGAACTCATAGGAACTACCTCCATTGAAATTCTATTCAAATCATGTAATGTTGGACAGTTCAGACTAGATTTTGCCAACAAAACAAAAGAACGTCTCGGTAAAGGCATGGAAGTATCCTCTATCACATCAGCAGGTTCCCAATTAAAATACCGACATCAAGGAGATTCTTTGGTCATTAAACTAGATCAACCGGTGGATAAAGGAAGTCTTAAAACTTTCATCATTGAGTATAGAGGTATTCCACAGGCAGGTTTAGAAATAAAAAATAATCATAATGGCGATCGAACGTTCTTTTGCGAAAGTTGGCCCAACAATACCAGAAATTGGCTCCCAACCATTGATCATCCCTATGAAAAGGCAACGGTTGAGTTTAAAATCATTGCACCCGCCAAATACAAAGTGGTATCAAATGGCGTCTTGATGGAGGAATCACTACTGACTAGAAACCGTAAATTTACCCATTGGAAGCAAGCGGTTCCAGTATCTTGTTGGCTTTACGTATTGGGAGTAGCAGAATTTGCAGTTCAGCAAGTAGATACCTTTGAAGACAAGCCCATCCAGTCTTGGATTTATGCCAAAGATCGAGATGCTGGTTTTCATGACTTTACCCATCCCACCAAAAGCGTACTTGAATTTTTCAGCCTCTATGTGGGGCCTTTTGCCTATGAAAAACTTGCTAATATTCAATCATCGAGTGTGACCAGCGGGGCTATGGAGACGGCATCAGCCATCCTATATGCAGAAAACCTTATTACGGGTCAAGCTACAGAAAGGCTTAGGAATGTCGTGATTCATGAGGTCGCGCATCAATGGTTTGGTAATTCGGTGACTGAATCTACTTGGGATGATGCTTGGCTTAGTGAAGGATTTGCTACTTATTTCACGATGCTATTTCAATCGCATCAATATGGCTATGAAACATACATTAAAGAGCTTAAAACAGCAAAAAATCTAATCAAAGGCTATCATAAAAAAGACAGCAGTTTCATTGTCATTGATGACCGAACAGCTGAATTAGGTCCTGTTGTAACGGGTATGACCTATAAAAAAGGAGCTTGGTTTTTACATATGTTACGTGAGAAAATGGGACATGAACCTTTCAAAATGGGCATAAAATCCTATTATAAGAAATATTTCAATGGCCATGCTTCTACGGCAGACTTTATTCATGAAATGGAACTCTTTACCTCTGAGGATTTGGACCCGTTTCTAAATCAATGGCTAAAGCGGCCAGACATGCTGGAAATTAGTGCCAATTGGTTCTATGATGAAGGCCTCAGCCAAATAAATCTAACATTAACACAAAAAGCTACCTCAGAGGTATTATTCGATGTGCCAGTTGAGTTTGAAATCCATTTTTCCGATGGAATAGATCCTGTTATATTCCAAGTAGACATGAGCGCACGCTCGGAAGTCTATACAATCCCAGCACTCATCAAACCTCAACTCATTTTAGCTGATCCCAGAACGGTGTTACTGGCAGACATCCGATTAACGGAACAAAGATGATCGCTACCTATTGAGTCGTCACCTTATATTCTTAGTCCTTTAAGATCATTCTATTGCCATCTTTGTCTAATTCAACAGCAATCCCCTTACCCAATTTGTTTAGGTTGCTTAATTGTGATTCCTTATCTCCTACCACTACATATACCATGTCATCTTCGACTAAATATTGGTCAATGACTGATCTAAAATCAGTCAATGTCATGTTCATCAATTCATTTTGATCTTCCTCTAGATAAGTCAAAGACTTCTTATACTTACTCATATTTCGCAAGAGATTGAGTTTTGCAGACAAACTTTCATAAGATCCAGCGTTCGATTTAATCAACTTATTTTGAGTAATACCCACTTCCTCATCAGTGAAAGTTTTACTGTAATTTCGGATAAGATCCTCGATGATCTCCATCGCTTCACTGGTCGCATTAGCCCTAACACTTGAATATGCCACAAAAGGTGACACTTCCTTACTTTCCCCAAGAAAAGAATAAGCACCATAGGTATATCCCTTTTCAATTCTGAGAGTTTGAAATAACCTACCACTGGAACCTCCTCCCAAAATTTCATTCGCAAAGGATAACTTATTAAATGAAGCATCCGATGCAGATAGTACCAGTTTACCAACAAATATAACAGACTGTTTGGCTCCTGGAACATCAATAAAATAAAGCTTCTGATCAATATTATGGATAGTATTCACTTTCTCAATTAGGGGTCGCTCACCTATCTTCCATTTTTTATCCAGTGGCTCAAAAGCCTTGACAACCTGGTCACTTTTAATGGCTCCTACTACATGTATAGTTGCTAAGGTAGAACTGATGTTCTTTTCATAATAATCTATTAAATCATCAATAGTATGCTTTTCAAGGGTCTCCAATGTACCGTTAGCAGATGTTGCATAAATGTGATCAGGTCCGTAGAGCAATTTGGTGAGATTTCGATAAGCGATATTTGTAGGATTCGATTCATTCCCCTTTAATTGAGTCCTTCTTTTTTGTATCAATCTATCATACTCACCTTGATCCCATCTTGGATACAGCAATACTTCGGTAATTAACGAAACTGTTGCCTCAAAATTTTTGGCCAGGCAGGTGGCCGAGATTCTTATTTCCTCGTTAGTACTGTAGATATTAATAGACGCCCCCAATAAGCCTATCGCCTCTTCCAACTCCATAGGTGTTTTAGATGCCGTCCCCTCCATCATTAAATCTGCCAATAATACAGAGGTACCAGATTTTTCAGCTCGGTCCCGGCGATGACCTCCTTCTAAAGTAATGTCAAATGTCACCAAAGGAATTTCATTATTCTCAATGCCATACATCCGAATTCCTGTGTTTGTTAAATTCTCAATCCATACATCAGGCATCTCAAATAGCGGTAATTTACTTAACTCTGGCTCGGACCTATCAAAAATAGTGGGCGTTTTATCATACACTGCCTCATCACCCTGACTGACTTCCTCATTTTCAATATTGGCTACTATTTGTTCCTGGAAAACCTCCGCTTTTATGGCGCCGGCTACTATTAAAGACGTTTGACCATAGGGTACAAAACTTGTCATCACGTAGGGTTGTCCTTTGATATATTTGTGGTAAACACGTAATACATCTTCTCGGGTAACCTTATTGATTAAATCTGCACGCTTCATAACATAACCAGGATCACCCACATATTCATTATCATTAACTAAGCTGTAAGCTTTATCTAGAATGGTTTCAATACTCCTGTATAAACTGGTCTCGGACTCTGCTTTAATTTTTTGAAGTTCTTTGTCGCCAAATTCTTCCTTTTCAAATAATTCAAAGGCTTCATCAATGGCTTTTTTTACTGAATCTAAATCCACACCCGCATTGGCACGCACTTGGATTACGAATTCTCCCGCTAACTCCTTACTACTTTGATAACTTGAAACAGCTGGTGCCAATTTTTTATCTTGAACGATAATCTTGTAAAAAGGTGCCTTTTTACTATCATCAAGCAATGCAGATAAAACATTCAGCGCCTGTACGTCGGGATGGTATTCCTCAACCGTTGGAAACACCATTCTCAATTCAGGTAGTTTAGCGAAATTATCTTCGAAATATAAAGATTTTGAACCTACAAGATTTACTGGCATCGGAGCTAAAGATTGAACTACAGGCCCTTTTCTGATTTCACCAAACCATTGCATTACTTTTGCTTTGGTTTCGGCTATATCTATGTCTCCAGCAATCACCAATGATGCATTTGCCGCACCATAGTAGGTTTCATAAAATTCCTTTACATCCACTAATTCAGCCGATTGAAGATCTTCCAATTCCCCTATGACGGTCCAACTATATGGATGATCCGGTGGATATAGATTTTTAATAATGATTTCATTGGTAAAGCCATAAGGCGCATTGTCAACTCTTTCTCTTTTTTCATTTTTTACTACCTGTTTTTCTCGTTCTAAGGCTTCCTCCGTAACTGTCTTAATCATATAGCCAAAGCGATCAGAGTCAATCCATAGAATTTTATCAAATGCATCTTTTGGAACCACCTCATAATAAATGGTTCCATCATTCCATGTGCCCCCATTTCTTGTTCCACCCCATTCAGGAATCATTTTCCTATTGGCCCCTCTAGGCACATTCTCAGAATCGTTGAAAGACATATGCTCAAAAAAATGAGCAAAGCCTGTTCGCCCTGTCTTCTCTCTATTCGAACCCACATGCATCACCGTGGCCACGGCGACAATAGGATCAGAATGATCCTCATGAAGAATCACCTCAAGACCATTTTCTAAGGTAAATTTCTCATAATCAATCGAAAAATTTGTAGAGTCCGTTTGGCATCCAGATATTATGCTAATATGGGCGACAAAAAATAATTTTAAATATCTCATTAGGTAAGGAAAATGGGCGTTGATCTTAAAATTTATTAAAATTAATATAAGTTTTTAATAGTACTACTTAATCTTTAATCATCTACCATATTATAATTCCAGTAAGATTGCCGACTAAATTAACTCAAATCTAAGTGAAAAATCGACCCATTTAAAACTTCCAATTATCACTCACTGCACATCCGTAATATTTAATAATCAATAATAAACTGCAAAAAATGAATAATCCTTTGTAATGGTTCATAAAAATGAATGGTTAGATTTTCTGAATAGCCAAAATGTGTTTGTTTGCCAGTCACACAAATCTTACAATATCTTTTTCAAATGAATAGTACTTTCTATCGATGAGCACTCTACTTTTGGGAGGTCTCGACGAATCACCAAACTGTCTCGTTCCATTTCTTTCAACTGATCACCTAGCACCTTTCCTGAGATTTCAGTATATCTACAATGAAGGCTGTCCTATTGATTCAACCAATCTTGAGAAAATTGATTTTTACGAAAATAAAAAAATATTGACCCATATCATACTATAGAAAAAAACCGAACAAATCAAAAAAAAACAAGTTAATCATGAAATGCCCGATGGTACTCAAATTACCATTAATCCCATTTCAATAGAAATAATAACAGTCATCAATAATGACAAAAATGATAAGGAGGGCAAGAAAGATAAGAACAAGGATGAAAGGGATAAGAAAACTGACCGAACTTTGAACTCAGGATCTTCCAGAGGTCTCATTGAAGTCCTTAATGTTTATTTTGATAGTGAAGATGCGACTCTCATTAATAGCTATAATGACCAAATTATTGAATTTGTAAATAGATATGATTTCTCCGATGGAAGCGCATATCAGATCATCATTGTCGGTCATACCGACAATGATAGAGATGAAAATTACAATCTCATTCTATCGAAAAAGAGAGCGGAGACGGTACGCAGAAAACTAGAAACAATTAGAGCCAAAATTGGCCAGATACAAGTTTACTATTATGGTGAATGGAAACCTCTAAAAAACAAGGAGAACGAAGAACAAAAAGGATTTAACAGAAGGATTGAAATCAAAGCCTTGAAAAAATAAGCAACTTTTTCAGAGTTAAGTGAACCTATATTTATATTCTTAAATAATAAACTTTAGCCCCCATTGAGTTGAGGACCATTGTGATGCAACGGGAAGAAGGCTTCTAATTAACCTTTTTTGGAATTTTAAAAAAAATACAAAGTATCTTATCCTTGCTTTCATTTTAATTAGAGTCTTATCTGCTTTTTTCATAATTATTTTAAATACTAAGTACGGATTAAATAGATATTTACTTATTTTTAACTTTTAAAAAAATACAATTATGAATATCCATTCTTCAAAATTCAAATCACTTCTATTCATTTTAGTTTTTGCCATTAATTCTTGTGGGGATGCGGCAAAGAGTAAATCTTCTACATCAGAAAGTGCTGAATTTGAAACAGCAAAAAATCAAATGAATGCAGACGTTAATGCCTTATTGAGTTCATTTCCGCCTCCTTCAGAAATACCCTATCTATTAATGGCGACCGGTAGTGATTTTGATGGTACGGCAGTCAATGAGGTATCAAAAGTGGATGATTATACCCGTGAGATTACTAAATCTGCTATTAATATAGGTATTTACACAACAGATATTGGTTACTTGATCTCCTATGACAAAACGCAATTAGCACTAGAATATATCGGTGCTTGTCAAAAACTTTCTGAAGCAGTAGGTGTCAATTCGGTGGTAAATCTTGAATTCATGCTTAGGTTTGAGCAAAATTTGTTAAACAAAGATTCCTTAAAAACATTGGTAGATGAGGTCTCTAACCAGTCAAATAAACTTCTGGAAAGTACAGGAAGATTAGATATAGCCAGTTTAATTTTGTCTGGTTCCGTTGTTGAAGGTTTGTATATCTCTACTCAGCTCATTAAAAATTACCCTGAAGACACGCCTTCTGAAATAAGAGATCTTATTTTAGAGCCATTGATAAAGGTGGTCATTGATCAAAAAGAAGGGCTTGATAATTTAATCCAAATAGTTAAAAAGTTTGATGATAATCAGACCCTGAGCTCACTATTGAAGGATTTAAACAAAATTAAAACGATTTATGACAACGAATTGGTTGAAATCAGTGCTCAAATTGCTTCAAATAAAGGTGATATGATGTTACAATCAAAGGTACTTGATCATCTCACGGTTGAAATCAGTAGAATAAGGAACTCATTCGTCCAATAAGCCTGTTTGTCGTGACGTTTAGAGTTTTAATCTAGAACTGTTTCTTTTGAGTCAACAAAGCTAGACACCCCTGATTTTTGTGAAATGGACAAATGAATTTTTTATTGCCGAAGGCCATCATATTTGATTTAATGCAAAGCTATTCTTAAAAACTCAGCCCTCGCAGATGAAGTGGCTAACAAGTAACTAATCAGATGAAAAATGAGTGAACAAGTTCTAAATGCAATTCTTCAATTATTGGGATTAATCGCAAGAGAAGATGGAGTCACAGCGGAGGAAGAACAAACTGTTACTCATTTTTTACGAGAGGAGGTATCACATCAAGACATAGAAACCTACCTCAATGTGTTTCGAAAATACACAACTTTGGCGAATGAACAGACTGATACTATAGATGAAATATGCAGTCGCGTTAATCAAGAACAATCAAATAATCAAAAAACCATCATTGTCATACGATTAATGGAAATGATCATTGCCGATGGACACGTATCAGTAAAAGAAAATGAACTCCTCTACAAAATTTCTAAACAATTATATTTTAGTGATCAAATAACAGGTTTGATTAAGAAATTTGTTCTTGTCAACCATTCGGCTAGTGTTGATTCAGAGCATATGTTGCTCATTGATGATGGGCAAGTGAAATCCTCAGAACCTACTAAATTCATCCAAATGGATCATTTAGATGGATTTATAGCGGTATTAAGAATTCCTGATTTTGATATCTATTTTGCCAAAAAAATGGGTTCGACAGATATTATGCTGAATAACGTCGTCATGATCAAAAATCATGTCTACATATTGTCATTGGGGTCCATAATAAAGAGTCACCATAGCCCTCCAGTCTATTTCAGCAGTATCTTAACCCAGTTTAGGAAACCCGACGGACTTTCTCAGTTGAGTTTTGTAGCTGCTAATATTTCCTATAAGTTTCCTAATGGAAATATTGGTTTAAGAAACGTGAACCTGGCGGCAGAAGGCGGACAATTGATCGCATTGATGGGGGGCAGTGGTGCTGGAAAATCAACCCTATTAAATGTATTAAATGGTAATGATAATCCCTCTACCGGAAGCTTAAAGATAAATAGTATTGATCTTCATAAGGATAAAGCTAAATTAGAGGGTGTCATAGGCTATGTCCCGCAAGATGATCTCCTAGTAGAAGAATTGACTGTCTTTAATAATTTACTTTTTACTGCAAAGCTTTGCTTTAAAAACAAAGATGAAAAAGAATTAATCGAATTATCTCAAAACCTCTTGGATGCCCTAGGCCTCAATAAAGCCGCTCATTTAAAGGTAGGCAGTCCACTTGACAAAACCATAAGTGGTGGACAGAGAAAACGACTCAATATAGGCCTTGAATTGATTAGAGAACCCTCAGTTTTATTTGTGGACGAACCCACCAGCGGTCTGTCCTCTAGAGATTCTGAAAATATCATGGACCTTTTAAAGGAATTATCGTTGAAAGGAAAATTGATTTTCGTAGTAATTCATCAACCATCCGAAGATATATTCAAAATGTTTGATGAACTAATCATTTTAGATGTCGGTGGATATCAAATCTACCACGGTAACCCTACGGAAGCCATCCCTTACTTTAGATCATTGGTGCAGTTAGTCAATATCACCTCCAGCGCTAATCCAGAACAAATCTTTAATATCATCGAGAGTAAGATGATTGACGAAAATGGGTATTTCACTCAAAAAAGAAAAATATCACCCGAAGAATGGCACGCTCATTATTTGAAAAATATCGAATTGAAATCAGTTAAAGAAGTCATCAATCTACCTCACAAAACATTAGACATCCCAAATAAAATCAAACAATGGGTGCTTTTTTGTCAACGTGACCTGATGTCAAAATTGAGCAATAAACAGTACCTACTCATCAACTTCCTGGAAGCTCCACTACTCGCTTTCTTGTTGGCCTTTATTATCAGATACAATGGTACGAGCGGGAGTGAATATACCTTAGAAGAAAATCTGAATCTTCCTGTCTTCTTTTTCATGAGTGTCATTGTTGCTTTATTCATGGGGCTAACCATCAGCGCTGAGGAAATCATTCGAGATAGAAAAATTTTAAAACGAGAGGCCTTTCTTAATTTGAGCCGCTTGAGCTATTTGTTATCCAAAATCGTCATCTTATTCAGTATTTCATTGGGTCAAACTTTAAGCTTTGTATGGATCAGTAATTGGATCCTAGAAATACAGGATATGAATGTGAATACTTGGATTATTTTATTTTCTGTATCCTGCTTTGCTAACATATTAGGACTGAACATCTCTAGTGCTTTTAAATCAGCTGTGACGGTATATATCCTCATTCCTTTACTCATTATACCGCAACTTTTATTAAGTGGTGTAGTGGTTAATTTTGATAAATTAAATACCGCCCTAACTTCACAGCAAAAAGTACCCATGATTGGTGAAATCATGGCCAGCAGATGGGCATTTGAAGCCTTGGCCGTTTCTCAATTCAAGGACAATGCCTATGGGGAAATAACCTATGAGTTAGATAAAGAAATATCTCAAAATGAGTACGCTGCCATTTATTATATCCCGAAATTACAAAGTCACTTAGATTTTGTAAATATGCATTACAAAAGCGAATCTCCCGAGCAATTAAAAGGAGTGGTAGATCGTTTAACTACCTTGCGGAACGAAATAACGAATGTTTTAAAAATTATTGGTGTTGACAAATTCACGAAAATAGATCAGCTTACAATAGATTCCTTTTCACCTACCCTGATGCATGAAGCGGAAGCATTTTTTGAAGATTTGAGAATTTATTACAACAACAAAGCAAAAAAAGGGAGAGTAAAGAAAAATGAAATACTTGATCCTATCCCTAATGACGCCCAGGCTTTACTAAAGTCAAAATCTCACAATAAAGCCATTGCTTCCTTAGTAAAAAATATAAGTACACCCCAACGAGTCATAGAGGTAGACAACCAATTGATTCAAAAAATCTATCCTATTTTTCAAGAAAAACGTTCTCCTAGACATTTAATGGATTTTAGAACCATATTTTATGCTCCTTCAAAATACATTTTGGGATATCATATGGATACACTCTATTTCAATCTCATAATCATCTGGCTTATGACCCTTTTCTTAGGCATCAGTTTATATTATGATTGGCTCAGGAAGTTGGTTTCATAATCTAAAGGTATTTTACCCATCACTCATTTAAAAATGAAGCATCATTAAAGTTAATAGTTACTACTCATGTCTCACCCTGAGACTAGAATTAAGCGCCAAATGCCAAAATTAAAGACAGAATTACCAACTTCTTGATAGATTTCTAATCCCTCTCTTTTCTTTTTAATGATGCCGTATTCCTTGGCAGTCGTAATCTTCGAACCTATATCTCTAGTTAATTTTTTGGTTATCCAAATATTTTTTAATTAAACTACATGTGTAAACTATTTTCGAAACAAGTAAACTAACAAAATCATGAAAAAAATATTCAGTATTTTATTGATCTTTATGAGTTCCTTTTTGCAAGCCCAAGAATATTATTGGTCTTCTTATAATGTAACTATAGCAGATCAGGATATCGAAACCGTAGTCGGACTGATGGATGCCTATTTCAGTCAAAAAGAAAGTAAAAATGCAGGTATT
>Ga0206127_1005222_pt1 | contig 11026 bp, 6 predicted proteins | sample Helgoland_Spring_6_FD_148646 | JGI IMG/M metagenome (GOLD analysis project Ga0206127, IMG submission 148646) | Pelagic subsurface seawater microbial communities from Kabeltonne, Helgoland, North Sea - Helgoland_Spring_Bloom_20160419_1 | ecosystem: Environmental > Aquatic > Marine > Epipelagic ...
AAATTATTCTATCCTAAAGTAGAAATTATTCATACCCACAGAAAAGGCTCCTCAAAAAGTATAAAACTTTTTATGATTCATATTTCATCTATTATAAAATATTTTATGAAATGGGGTTTTAACAGAGTGTAAATTAATTAGAGAAAACTATCTTTGTAAAAGATTATACTATAACATGAACATACTTATTTTAGGCTCTGGTGGACGAGAGCATGCCTTTACTCACAAACTTAATCAAAGTAAAAAAGTAACTCATATTTTTGTTGCTCCAGGAAATGCAGGAACTCAAGAAATAGCCACTAATATCAATGTAAATCCTACAGATTTTGAATCTGTAAAAAAAGCGGTAATAGCTCATGACATACAAATGATTATTGTAGGCCCAGAAGCTCCGTTGGTAAATGGAGTTCATGATTTTTTTCTTGCAGACGATGAATTAAAAAATATTCCAGTAATAGGTCCAAAGAAAGATGGGGCTTTGCTAGAAGGAAGTAAAGATTTTTCTAAAGAGTTTATGTTTAAGCATGGAATTCCAACAGCTAAATATCAGTCATTTACAAAAGAAACCTTAGAACAAGGTAAATTATTTTTGGAAAGTTTAACACCACCTTTTGTACTAAAAGCAGATGGCTTGGCAGCAGGAAAAGGTGTGTTAATTTTAGATTCTTTAGAGGAGGCAAAATCTGAGTTAGAAGAGATGGTTTCCAACCAAAAATTTGGAGAGGCATCTTCAACTGTGGTCATTGAAGAATTCTTAAAAGGAATAGAATTGTCTGTATTTGTTCTTACAGACGGTACAAGCTATAAGATATTACCATCTGCAAAAGATTATAAGAGAATTGGAGAGGGAGATAAAGGATTAAATACAGGAGGTATGGGAGCGATTTCTCCTGTACCGTTTGCAGACCAAGCTTTTTTAAATAAAGTTGAAGAGTTAATTGTGAAGCCTACAATTTTGGGATTGCAAAAAGACGGAATAGATTACAGAGGATTTATTTTCATTGGATTAATGAACGATAATGGAAGCCCCTCAGTTGTTGAGTACAACGTTAGAATGGGAGATCCAGAAACTGAAGTTGTTTTGCCAAGAATTCAATCAGATTTATTTGATCTTTTTGATGGCGTTGCCAATCAAAATTTAGAGGAGAAAGAATTTTCTGTGACAGATAAAATTGCAACTACTGTTATGTTAGTTTCGGGAGGATATCCTGAGTCATATGAAAAAGGAGCTGTTATTTCTGGTCTTGATAACCGCAAGGATTCTATTATTTTTCACGCAGGAACTAAGATAAAAGAGGAGGCTATTGTAACGAACGGCGGAAGAGTACTAGCTGTAACATCTTTAGCAGATAGTATTCAAGAAGCACTAGGTCAATCATATAAAACAATAGACAGTATTCATTTTGAAAAAATGAATTATAGAAAAGATATAGGCTTTGATTTAGTAGGCTAAATAGTCCTTTTTATTTTAAATGAGATTAATTAAAACTCTCAAATCAAATAAAGAAAAGTAAATAAATTCGCCTTCGTCAATTATCAGAAAAAATATTTCCTAAAAGTTATTTTACCTTTTTCATAGTAAATGAAAATTCAGAACCTTCCTTAAAAGTACTATTTATAAGCATTGTTTCGTTGTGTGCCTCAATAATATGTTTCACAATGGATAGGCCAAGGCCAGAACCTCCTTGCTCTCTAGACCTACTTTGATCAACTCTATAAAAACGTTCAAATAAACGAGAGATATGTTCTTCTTTAATTCCTTCTCCATTATCAACAACTTTAATAATAAATTTCTTTTCGTCAAAAGATTCAATACCTACACTGGTTAATCCATTCAATTTTCCGTATTTAATTGAGTTTACAATTAAATTGATAAGAACTTGCTCAATTCGCTCTTTATCTCCATTTACAAATACCGGATAATCATAAACTTTATCGAATTGTAGGGTAATATTTCTTTTTTTAGCCTTCATTTCAAATAAATCAAAAACATTCTGAATGAGATCAATAACATTAAAAACTTCATAATTCATCTTTAAACCTTCAGTTTCTAATTTTGCAATCATATCTAAATCTTTTACAATAGCTACCAACCTGTCAACACCTTTGTTAGCTCTTTCTAGGTATTTATCTCTTATCATTTTATCATTTATTCCTCCTTCAATGAGTGTAAGAATGTAACCTTGAACTGTAAAAAGAGGTGTTTTTAATTCATGAGACACATTTCCTAAAAAGTCTTTTCTAAAAGAATCTCGTTCTGTAAGATTTTTAATTTCAATTCTTTTTCCCTGAACATAATTTTTAACACTATTAGATAAAGAATCTATATCTGTGGTTGTTGAGGCTCTTATAAACTCATCTTCATTTAGAATGGAAACTTCGTCATATATTTTTTTTATTCTATCATAAATGAATCGTTCAGTTCTATATTGAATTATCAAAAAAGAAAGTATAAATATTGTAGGTAAAAAAACAAGTATACTAAGTAGCTTTTTGTCTTCTGGTAGAAGAAAATAAATTAAAGCACTTATAAGTAGTATGGTGATGGTAAGGTATGCAGACGATAGTAGGGAAAAAGAGTATGTCTTTTTTAATTTCATAAGTAGTTCAACTTATTTATCTTCAATATCAATTATAAATTTATAACCAACTCCTTTTATGGTTTTAAAATGATTGTCACCAATTTTTTCTCTTAATTTTCTAATATGAACATCAATAGTTCTTCCACCAACCACCACTTCACTTCCCCAAACACGGTCTAAAATTGTTTCTCTTTTAAAGACCTTTCCTGGCTTAGAGGTTAATAAAGAGAACAACTCAAATTCTTTTCTAGGTAAAAATATTTTTTTATCATCCTTAAAAATTAAATACTCGTCTCTGTTAATGGTAATATCACCTACTTTAACTGAAGAATCTTCTTGACTTTCAGCTTTTAACCTTCGTAAAAGTGATTTTACTTTGCTAATTAAAACTTTTGGTTTTATGGGTTTAGTAATATAATCATCGGCTCCTGCATCAAAACCAGCAACATAAGAGTAATCTTCATTTCTAGCTGTTAGAAAGGCAATTAAAGTATTTTCTAAACTTTTTACGGTTCTTATTTTTTCACATGCCTCAATCCCATCCATTTCTGGCATCATAATGTCTAGTAAAATTAAATTTGGAGTTATTTTTTTTGCTGATTTCACAGCCTCAATACCATTACAAGCCGTATAAACTGAATATCCCTCATTTTTTAAATTGTATCCTACAATTTCTAAAATATCAGGTTCATCATCAACCAAAAGAATTTTAATATCACTGTTGTTCATTTTTTTTTATTGAAAATGTTTATTCAAAAATAGCGAATCTAAACTTAAAATCTGTTGCTTAACAATCTTTTAACCCAGTAACATTCAATTAACATTGCTATAACCTAAGAGTAATATACCCCTAACCTTTACTTTACAAAACTGCACCAATTTTGCATAAAATTAATATTAAATAATATTCAATGAAAAAATTATTAATTGTTTTTACATTATTCATTTTTCAAATGATGGTTGCACAAGATAAAGGTGTAATTAAAGGTCAATTATTGGACAAGGAAATGGATAACGAACCCCTTTCCTTTGCTAGTGTTTTTCTTAAAGGGACTACTATTGGTTCAGAAACAGATTTAGATGGGAATTTCTTTTTATCCGTTGATTCTGGAGACTATATTTTAGTATTCGACTTTTTAGGATACAAGACATTAGAGGTTCCAGTATCGGTTAAGGTAGGAGAAACAGTCATAATTAACAAAATATTAGAAGCTGCGGAAGGAGTAGCTCTTGAGGAGGTCAAACTAAAAGTAAGTACAAGTAAACAAAAAGAAAGTGCTTTATTAATGGCCCAACAAAAGGCGGTTACAATAGATCAAAAAATTGGAGTAGAAGAGTTAAGTAAAAAAGGGGTTAGTAATGTAGCCACCGCCTTAACTAAAACTACAGGAATCAGTAAGCAACAGGGATCTGGAGCTATTTTTGTTAGAGGCCTTGGAGATCGATATAATGTTACCACGTTAAATGGATTGCCACTTCCCTCAAACAATCCTTCAAATAAAAATATTGATTTAAATATTTTTTCAACAGATATCATTGAGTTTATTTCTATAGATAAAACGTTTAATCCAAAAAACTTTGGAGATTTTAGTGGTGCGAACGTAGACATTTCATCAAAAAAATATACAGGAAAAGGGTTTTTTGAAATAGCAATTGGTTCCGGTATAAATTCAGAAGCAAATTCTCAAGATACATTTTATTTAAATGATGGACCAAACACTTCAGGGTTCTATGATATTGGAATTCCTTCTTTCCCTTTAAATAACTATAATTTTAACACCAGTTGGAATAGGGCTGAGTCTAATGCTCCTATCAATAAAAGTGTATCAATTAAATTAGGAGATTCATATGAATTAGGTGAAGAGACTAAATTAAGTGTATTTGGTGTGGCATCATTTGATAGTGGATTTAAATTTAATGAAGGAATTTCTCGCGGAAGTGTTAATACATCTGGAGTAGCAAGGAGAGATTATGATTTTCTAAGATATGCATACGAAACCAATACTACCGCTATGGGTAATCTAAGATTAAAGCATAAAGCCCATGAGATAAAGTACAATGCCTTAATGATAAATACTTCAAGTCAAAAGCAAGAAGAGTATTCAGGGATTCACGATGTTTTTGATTACGCCCCAGAAGGAGGAGCCTTTTTACAAAGAGCTGTTTTTGATAGAACAGAACTTTTTGTACATCAATTATTAGGTACTCACAAACTAGCTCAAAAAATAGATATAAACTGGGGAGGAGCATATAATTATGTTAAAAGTTCAACGCCTAATAGAAGACAATATTTATTAACACCAGACGATTGGAATATCCCTGAAGGACCGAAGTCATTTAAAGAAACATTAAATGATTCAGACAACCATAAATTATTTCTTGATATAGAAGAAGAAGAGTTAGCAGCTAATTTTTCCGCAAGGTATAAATTCAAAAAGAATGATGATGATGATTATTTAGGGAAATTAACTCTAGGATACAGCGGAAGGTATAAAAGTGTAGACTTTGAAGCTACTCAATTTAATTTTAGAATAAACAACAGTGGTGGAAGTGCTGCTGTACAACCCATCATTTCAGATATTTATGATTTAGATAGTTATTTTAATCAAGATAACTTCACCAATGGATTATTTGATATTAGAACTTTTAGAGGAGGATTAGGAACAGGAATTGATGTTTTATTGCCACAATCTTATGGTGGTCGTCAAGATATTCATGCGGGTTTTACAACACTTGAGTATGCTTTTTCGTCAAAATTTACTGCAATTTTTGGGCTTAGAGTTGAGCAAATTAATCAAACATTAAATTTTAATACCTCGCTTACTTCTGGGTTTAATGAACTTGATCAAACAGAGGTACTTCCCTCAGCATCATTTAAATATGAACTTAATGAACAACAAAATTTAAAGTTAGCATTAAGTAAAACCTACACCTTACCTCAGTTTAAAGAAAGAGCACCTTTTCAATATGATGAAACGCCAACCTTATCAACTATAGGTAACCCTGCTTTATATACATCAACAAACTATAATTTTGATTTCAAATGGGATTTCTTTCCTAAATCAGAAGAAATAATTTCAGTTGGAGTTTTTTCTAGATTTATTAACGATCCCATTAATAAAATAACCATAAACTCTGCTTCTAACGATGTTAGTTGGGTAAACTCTGGAGATCAAGCCACTGCTTTTGGAGCAGAGTTAGAACTAAGAAAAAATTTCTTTGTAAGAGAGCTAGATACTGAAGATAAAGTGTTAAAAACTAAACTTTCTGGGGGGCTAAATATCTCATATTTAAATACAAATCAAGACTTGAGTCAAGAGAAGGTTATTAATGAAACATCAGCTGCTGGGTTTCCATTAAGTGTAGATTTTTCTTTCTCAGAAAGTGCCTTAACGGGTGCGTCAGAGTTGTTATTAAATGCAGATATTTCATATTTAAAAGAATACAAGGAGCATAAAAGTATTCAAGGAACGCTATCATTTAATTACTTTTCAGATAGAATTTTTGCTTTAGCAACTGAAGCAGGAAGAGGAAATATTATGGATTCTGGTATTCCAACTTTAGATTTTATACTAAAAGCAAAACTTAACAAACATCTTGGTATAGGATTGTCTGCGAAAAATATTTTAAACCCTACTATTAAAAGAACTCAAGAAGTTCAGGATGTTATTGTCTCATCTTTTAAAGTTGGGTCAAATATTAAATTATCGTTATCCTATAACTTTTAATTAACATAGCATTAACCAAGCAATAATTTTTAAGCAATACCTAATTAACATGTTGTCAGTTAATTTGTATCAAATAAAATTATAAAATATATAAAAAAATGAAAAAACAATTATTTACAGTATTAATTACAGCACTTACCATTGTATTTGTGGTCTCATGTAAAGATGATGATGACGTTAATACTACACAACCAACCTGTTTTGATGGAATTCAAAATGGTGATGAAACTGGAGTAGATTGTGGAGGGTCTTCATGTCAGGATTGTGTAACTACTACATTATCTGGAGATGTTTTTGACAACATTACTTTAGATGCTTCTTTAGAATATGAATTAACGGGTGCTTATACAATTATGGACGGAGCTAGTCTTACCATACCAGCTGGAACTGTAATAAAAGCTACAGGAGGTACTGCCTCTTATATTGCTGTTGCCCAAGGAGGTCAAATTTTCATCAACGGAACTTCTAGTAGTCCAGTAGTGTTAACTTCAGGATCAGATAATCCAGCAGCTGCAGATTGGGGAGGATTGGTTGTTTGTGGAAAAGCGCCTACAAATGTTGGTTCTACAGCAACTTCTGAAGTTGCAGATTTAACCTATGGAGGGAGTATTTCTGATGACAATTCAGGATCTATCCGATACCTAAGATTAGAATACACAGGAGCAACATTCAATAGCTCAAAAGAATTTAACGGTCTTTCATTATTTGGAGTAGGTTCGGGAACCACTGTAGAATACGTTCAATCTTTTGAAGGAGGAGATGACGGTATAGAATTCTTTGGAGGTACCGTAAACGGAAAATATTTGGTATCTACTAATTCAGGAGACGACTCTATAGACTTTGCAGATGGTTGGTCAGGTACTGGAGAATTCTGGTATATCTCTGGAGGAGCTAAAGCCGGTATTGAAGGTTCTAACAATGGAGATAATGGAGATGCAGCCCCTGTTACAAATGCTACTTTAAGTAATATTACTGTAGTAGGTCCTGTCACAGAAGGAGCTTTATATTATAAAGAAGGTGGAGGAAACTTTACAATAGACAACTTCTATATTGCAACTTCTGACAAAGGAGTAAAAGTTAAAGACTCAGATGCAGAAGCAGCTGTAAGAATAGAAAATGGAGATTTAGTGATGACAAATGTTCAATTCGCAGACAATGCCTCTGGTTTTGTACAAACAGACTATACTGGAGCAAATCAATCATTTATTCAAGAAGGGATAGCTACAGGAGCTGGTAACGGTGCTGCTGCTCCCAATTGGACTTCTGGCTGGACAAGAGGCTTGAGTAACAGTGGAGTAGATACTGAAAATTTAGCTGGAGAGATTTCTGGAGCTGTAACATTAGATGCATCAATAGAATATTTACTAACAAGTTCTTTAGTTGTAAAAGATGGAGGAAGTTTAACCATTCCTGCAGGAACTGTAATAAAAGCTACTGGAGGAACAGCCTCTTATATTGCAGTTGCTCAAGGAGGTCAAATTTTTGTTAATGGTTCTGACACTGAGCCTGTAATTATGACTTCAGGGTCTAGTTCTCCAGCAGCAGCAGACTGGGGAGGATTGGTTGTTTGTGGGAAAGCTCCAACAAATGTAGGAAGCATTGCAACCTCTGAAGTTGCAGATTTAACCTATGGAGGAACTATTTCTAACGACAATTCAGGATCTATCCGATACCTAAGATTAGAATACACTGGAGCAACATTTAATAGCTCAAAAGAATTTAATGGGCTTTCATTATTTGGGGTAGGTTCGGGAACCACTGTAGAATACGTTCAATCTTTTGAAGGAGGAGATGACGGTATAGAATTCTTTGGAGGAACTGTAAATGGAAAATATTTGGTTTCTACCAATTCAGGAGATGACTCTATAGACTTTGCAGATGGTTGGTCAGGTACAGGAGAATTCTGGTATATCTCTGGAGGAGCCAAAGCAGGTATTGAAGGCTCTAATAATGGAGATAATGGAGATGCAGCCCCTGTAACAAATGCTACTTTAAGTAATATTACGGTAGTAGGTCCTGTAACAGAAGGAGCACTATACTTCAAAGAAGGAGGAGGAAACTTTACGATAGACAATTTCTACACCGATGGGATTAACTTAGGAGTAAAAGTTAAAAGTACAGATGCTGAAGCTGCTGTAAGAATTGAAGCAGGAAATTTAGTGATGACAAATGTTGAATTTGCAAACAGTGCAACAGGTTTTGTCATTACAGATTATACAGGAGCAAATCAAAGTTTTGTTACTGAAGGAACTACTACTGGTGCAGGAAATGGAGCAGATGTTCCAGATTGGGCAACAGGTTGGACTCGTTTTTAATAAACTTGTATTTTTGAATTTGAATTTAAAAGCAGACTTAAAAAGTCTGCTTTTTGTTTTATTAACGATATTTTAATTTGACACAAACAAATTAATTAATAGATATTTTATATATTTAAGAATTATAATTTTATGAAACCTAATAGTATGAAAAAAAATTACTTTTTAACTTTAATATTAACATTTACAGTAGTATTCGTCTCAAGTGCTCAGGTTACTGAGTTGTTTATTAGTAAATATGGAGAAGGAACTTCAAATAATAAATACTTAGAAATATATAATGGAACAGATGCAACCATTAATCTTTCAGATTATGCATTTCCTAGCGTAGCAAATGCACCAGATACCCCTGGTGAATATGAATATTGGAACACTTTTCCAGATGGAGCAGAAATAGCTTCTGGAGATGTATATGTAATTGCACATGGTAGTGCAAACGCCACAATATTAGCTGAAGCTGATCACACACATAATTTTTTAAGTAATGGTGATGACGGATATGCTCTTGTAAAAGGTGGAACTTTTAATGATGCTGACAATGATGGTAATATTGACGCAGGTGAAGTTACAGGATATACCATACTTGACTGGCTAGGAGATTGGGAAGGGCGACCTTCAGGTGGTTGGGATGTAGCTGGTGTTTCAGCAGCAACAAAAGATCATATACTTACAAGAAAAAGTACCGTGTGTGGTCCTAATGATGATTGGGCAGCATCGGCTGGTACTAATGCAGCTGATTCTGAATGGATAGTAGGGGATATAGATACTGGATGGGATACAATAGGTTCTTTCAGTGGTTGTGTTAGTGATCCAACTATTTCATTAGGTGGTACAATAGCAAGTCTTGATTATTATGAAAATAACGGACCTTCATCAGAGGGTGATTTTAGTGTTTCAGGCTCTAATCTTACAAACGATATAACTGTTTCTGTTTCATCTAATTTTGAAATTTCTTTAACATCTGGCTCTGGGTTTGCAAGTACAGTAACTGTTTCTCAAACTGCAGGAACAGCTGAAGCTACAACTATCTATGTCAGATTATCTTCAGGTCTTTCCCCAGAAACATATGATGGAGTAGTAACTGCTTCTTCAAATGGTGCAACAGATAGTACACTATCAATTTCTGGAATTGTAAGTCCTGAAAATCCAGAATTTACCGTAACTGCAAATCTTGATGATTTTAATTACTTAGCAAGTACAGGTGGTCCATCACCAGAAGATAGTTTTTCAGTTGAAGGTTTATTTTTACAAGATGATATTTCTATAACAGCTCCTACAAATTACGAGGTATCCTTAACTACAGCTACAGGATTTGGTTCTTCAGTAACTATTACTCCTGATCAGTCTGGGACTGTGGCTTCAACAGATATTTTTGTCAGACTTGCAGGTAGCCTTTCTGCTGGAAATTATACTGGAGATATTACTATATCTTCAACTGGAGTAGCTGACGAGATTATAACTGTTAATGGTAACTCTTTTGCAGCTAATACAAATAGTTTAGTAATTACAGGGGTATTTGATGCTCCTCTAACTGGAGGTACTCCGAAAGGAATAGAATTATACGTTATAAATGATATTGACGATTTGAGTTCTTTTGGAGTTGGAAGTGCAAATAATGGATTTGGAACTGACGGACAAGAATTTACTTTCCCAGCTGATGCTGTGTCTGCTGGTACTTTTATATATGTTGCTTCTGAAGTAGATCAGTTTACGGCATTTTTTGGTTTTGCCCCTACTTATAACGCTGGAAGTGTTATGTCAATAAATGGAGATGACGCCATAGAATTATTTGAAAACGGTTCAGTTAGTGATACTTTTGGAGATATAAATACTGACGGCAACGGTGAAGCTTGGGAATATTTAGATGGTTGGGCATATAGAAACGATGATACTGGGCCAGAGGGGGCTACATTTACATCTACCAATTGGACCTATAGTGGTGCAAATGCACTTGATGGGGAATTAGATAATGCATCTGCAGCTACCCCATTTCCGATAGGGACCTATTCAAGTGCAACAGCTTCAGCGTCTAATAATACAATAGCTGGGTTTAATGCTTATCCAAATCCAGTGAAAGGGAATAGTTTAACGGTAACCACTTCTAGTACAGAAGCAAAAACAGTAAATATATTTAATGTGTTGGGTAGAAAAGTATTTAGCCAACGTTTTTCTTCTATGAATAAAACAATGGATATTTCTGGAATCTCCTCTGGAGTATACATTATGAAAGTTTCTGAAGGGAATAATATTGCTACTAAAAAATTGATTATTGAATAATCAATAGTACAACTATTAGAAAAAAAGCCTCGAATTTTCGAGGCTTTTTTATTTTTAGTAAATTCACAAAAAAATCCCCTATGAATTTGAAAACAAAAATGAACAATGTCTTATTCTTAGATAT
>Ga0206127_1005223_pt1 | contig 11025 bp, 9 predicted proteins | sample Helgoland_Spring_6_FD_148646 | JGI IMG/M metagenome (GOLD analysis project Ga0206127, IMG submission 148646) | Pelagic subsurface seawater microbial communities from Kabeltonne, Helgoland, North Sea - Helgoland_Spring_Bloom_20160419_1 | ecosystem: Environmental > Aquatic > Marine > Epipelagic ...
TCTTGCAGTGACTGCTGACAACTGCACGCTGCTAGATGAGAAAATGAGAAAATAAGATTAGAGGGCTGGGCTGGGGGTTGTCGCGAAAGTTAAAGGGATTGGCCGAGGGCGTGAATGAGACACCGAAGCGTTTTAAGGCTCAGACACTTCCGAGGGAACCCCGGAGGGGCCAGTCCCATGCAGCGACAGCCTCCGGCACAGTCGTCGGCGCCAAAAACACAATAAACTCCAACATTCATTGTCACTAAGTAGTTTTTATTATTCTGTTACTAAACCCGGCAACGGCGCAACGTGATTACTGCACGATGGTGGCCCTCTGGGCTGCCTTCCTTCCCGCCGGAGCCCAGCCTGAAAAACGGCCGGTCTCAGCCACTCACTTAGCACTCATCTTTTATGTTTCGCAATAACGCCACCCCGCTGCCTTCTCTCGCAGTGACTGCTGACAACTGCACGCTGCTAGATGAGAAAATGAGATTAGAGGGCTGGGCTGGGGGTTGTCGCGAAAGTTAAAGGGATTGGCCGAGGGCGTGAATGAGACAGCGAAGCGTTTTAAGGCTCAGACACTTCCGAGGGAACCTCGGAGGGGCCAGTCCCATGCAGCGACAGCCTCCGGCACAGTCGTCGGCGCCAAAAACACAATAAACCCCAACATTCATTGTTGCTAAATAGTTTTTATTATTCTGTTACTAAACCCGGCAACGGCGCTACTTGATTGCTACACGATTACGCCCCGCCGGCAGGTCTTCGATTATGATTGTTCTACTGAATCACGCAGATAACTGTTTTATCCGTGGCACCGTTTGAATTTTTTACCGCTACCACACCAGCAGGATTCATTACGTTTTGGTAGTCGTGTATCTGGGAGAGCATTTAACGCCCCGTCAACATAAAACCAGAGACCGTTTTCTTTGACAAATTGAGATCGCTCGTGCAACCGCGATACCTCTTCATTCTGGCGGTAAATAGCAACAAACTCTACCTCGCCGTGACTATCACTGGCCAAGCCCATGTTCGACTCGATGATGGTGAGTTGAAGCCACTCGGACTGTTTAAAAGAGTCTTCGAGTTCCTGTTTATCGTTAGCTGATCTTTTTGATGAGTGATGACTGGTGATCAGGTAGTCGGCATTGCTTGTGCAAAAGGCCGAGAAGCGAGACCGCATTAACTGCTCGGCTGTATGAGCGATTGTTTGACCGGCTAGCAGTGGTCCACAGCAGTCTTCGAAACTGACTTCGCGACCACAAAAGCAAGCAACCAAATTTTTCAAAATAGACAACCACAGAGGGGTCTAAAAACGTTAATAATCTTAGGCGTTATTCGTAAAGGCAAAGATAGGCAGTTTCTACCGCCACTTTTACTTGAAATTTTTCGTTGGCGGCAACAATGAAATGTTCACCAGCCGAAAATGTATCCCAGCTATCACTAGCAGGTAATTTCACCGTTAACGCACCACTGACGACCGTCATTGTTTCTTTCTGGCTGGTGCCAAATTCAAATTCACCCACGGCCATAACGCCGACAGTAGCTGGCAGTGTGTCTGTTTGAAAGGCAATGGAAGCAACCTTGCCATCGAAATATTGATTAGTATTGAACATGTTAAAACCGCCTGTCAGGGATAAGAGGGCGGGGATTATAGGCAAAATACCAATGCCTGGCAAAGCTGTTTTGCCAGGCATTGGTCAATGGTGTTAGTGGATTTCGATGGTTCGTTGTACGGGCTCATTTTTTTTAACTTTAAAAACAGATATCGTCAGCAAGCCGTCGATGAAGCTGGCTTCAATGTTATCCTGCTCAATGTCCTGACCTAAATTAAAACGGCGGGATAAGGTTCCAAAGTTTCGTTCGGTGCGTAGAGTTTTAGCGGCTTCTTGCGTGCTGTCTTTGTGGGTCTTTTCTGCCGTTATGATCAAGGTAGAGTTTTCCAAAGTGATAGCAATGTTTTCCTTTTTTACACCCGCCAGCTCCATGACTAACTCATAGCTGTCATTTTTTTCAATGATATCGACGCTGGGATTATTCTGATGACTTTTTGCTGTTGGCATTGTGCCTAAGGTGGCTAATTCCTTTGGTGAAAAAGAGTATGATTTTCTGGAACTAAACTGGGGTGATGTTAGCTGAAAGAAATCATTTAAGTTAAAAGTATTACCGCGAGTATGTATAGTCATTGCGTTCTCCGATGATGAATTATGCTATTGGCTTAACACTAAGCTGAGGCCAAAAATTCAGTAATCAAGAGCGCAATAGAAAAAGAAAAAATAGAATGGATTGACACTTGAAGTTATAAAAAACGACATCATATTAATCTATGATAGTGAGGTTTTTTTAAGCGGAAGTTTTTTTCTGTTCTGTCACAAAGGGTATTACAGCGTTTTTTTTGCCAGTAATTGATCGAGTGTATTGGCGAATGCCTGCTTAGCTTTTGCATCGAGAGGTGGTGGTCCGCCGCTAATTTGTTGAGTGTCGCGCATCTCCTCCATAAAATTTCGCATCGCTAACTTCTGTTTAATATTGTGCTCGTCGTATAAAGTGCCGCGAGGGTTAATGCCGTAAGCACCTTTGGCAACAATATCAGCTGCCAGTGGGATATCAGCCGTCACAACAATATCGCCTGGGTTAACAGCATTGGCAATGTGGTTGTCTGCTACGTCGAAGCCGGCCGGAACTTGAATGGCATTGATGTAGGGAGATGGCGGTGTTTTAATCAGTTGGTTGGCGACCAGAGTAAGTTTTATCTGGGTTCGAGTTGCCGCCCGAAACAGAATATCTTTAACAACATTGGGACAGGCGTCTGCATCAACCCAGATATGCATAATTAATGCTCCGCCAAATAATACGTAGGGCGATCTGCCTGCGTTATGTTGGAGCATTCGGCCGTTAGCACTTAACTTGAAACCGTAATATTTAGGTTTCTCAAAATACCATCCTTAATGTCATAAACCCAACCGTGAATAGTAAGATCCTGATTTGCCTTCCACGCATTTTTAACAATCGTGGTTTTGCTAACATTGCCAGCCTGTTCGATGACATTGAGCTCGCACATTCGGTCCAATTTATCCTGCTGGTGATCGATACCGTCAACCTCTTCTTTGTTGAGGCGATAGACATTGTTGATATGCTGTAACCAGTTGTCGATTAGGCCATATTGCTGTTTATCCATTGCTGCCTGTATACCGCCACAGCCATAGTGGCCGCAGACAATGATATGTTTAACCTTTAATACCTCGACCGCATATTGAATAACTGACAGGCAGTTTAAATCAGAGTGAGAAACCACATTAGCAATATTACGATGGACAAAAACCTCTCCCGGCGGGAGATCGATAATCTGGTTTGCCGCAACGCGGCTATCAGAGCAGCCGATCCATAGATACTCTGGGTTTTGTTGTTTTGAGAGGCGATAAAAGAAATCAGGGTCGTCGTCCTTGATGTTCTTTGCCCATTTTCTATTATTGCTGATTAGGTTGTCTAATTCTTTCATTGATCGAAGGCCTGATAATAATTGTCGCAGCGTTGATGATATATAAATAGTGTATGCAAGGAAACTCTAGCGTTGGGAATGATACCGCTGATTGTTGTTATTCGTCAGCGTTTTGGTCTCGCTGCAAAAATTCGAGCAGTGTTTTAAGCTGTGGAGTATTCAAAATCTGCTGTAACAGTTCGGGGTTTTCCTCCAGTTGCAGTTGCGCCGTGCCGAGCAGCTCTTGATGGTCCAGCATGGTTGCAATGGTGTCACTCGTTACCCGTTGGGGTTGTTGATTGTCATCCTCGGCTTCGCTGATGATATGAGTCGTGGAGTTGATCGATAAGGTTTTCTCAGGGTTTGATTCGCTGTGAATAACTGCGCTGCCTCTGACTGATGAGCTTTGGGGTGAGCGCTCCAGCGCAGGTGATTGTGTTGAATTGGCTGCAGGCTCCAGTAGGTCTTTTAGTTGCAACGAGTTGCTATCAAGGTCCGCTAGACTCAAATTGGAGTATTTCTGCACAATTGAAAAAACGCTCTCACCAAAACGGTTGGCGTGCTGCTGCAGCGGGTCGCTATGATCAAAATCTCCGCTAGCAAGGCCGTAGCCCCATATTCCTGACAGCACAATAGCCACAGCCAGCGCACTGTTAGTGACTGCGCCTGCACATTTGCTGGGCAGTGATTCTCTGTTGGCCAATACCTTGAGGCCAGGGACTGCGCCAGTAATACCTTTGACTAGGCCGCCAATGACTAAACTGCCCGCTATCATGCCCCCAAAAAATAAGGCGACGCCGCTCAGCAGCTCTATAACAATGCTAGGAATACTGATGCTGGCCTGACTGGCAACAAGTTCTGCGAGTTGATACCGATAGCTATAGGCAGCCCAATAGCCGCAGACGATACCTGCCACTCGACCAATGACGCCTGCGAAGCCGAGGAACATGCCTCTGACTGCAAAAACGAGTACTGCAGTGATAAGTATTGCCATTGCCATCGTTGTTAACCCTGCGTTGGTAGTGGTCAGTTTATTTCTGGCAGTCGCCTTCGAACCTTTATCAAAGTGTTGTAAGCCTCCGGGTTTGTTCGCTGTAAGATGATTGCTGCCGGTTTAGCCGTCAGTAGGCTGCAAATCATGGTCAAAAAAACACCGGTTTACAGTGTTAACTGGGCGTAAACTTCCCTGGAGGAGTTATCTTTGATTCTTAATATACGGGCTTAGTTGCCTGCTGATTTTGCATCATAACATAGTCGCAACAACGGCCTGGGTGAGTTCTTATTGGCGTTAAAAGTGCTAGCAGAAACAGCTATTATGAATGGAATCGGAGTATACTTAATCCCAATTTTCAGTGTGCAACGCTAAGTATTGACGATAATAATAGTAACAAATCAGGTGTTTCAACTATGCGTAAGGTTATCTTAACCGGTTTCACTATCGTTGCCATTGCGGCGGCCAGCTACTGGGGTTACCAGCGTGTTAATTATGTTTACAGCGATGACGCTCGTATTGCCTCCGACATGATTGATATCAGTAGTAAGGTTTCTGGATGGCTTGTGGAATTCCCTGTCTCTTCCGGTGATCTGTTGCAAAAAAATGACGTCCTAGCAGTGATTGATAGTCGTGAAACGGTACTTAAGTTACAGGAGTTAGCGTCGCATATTTCCGCTATGGCTGCAGATTATGAAGGCCGAAAGGCCGAGCGGTCTATGGTGGAACGGCAAACGATGGGAGCCTTGCAAGCTGCTGAATCGCAACTCGCTATGGCAGAAGCCTCGCTGGCAGCCAGTGATTCAGAGTTAGAATTCCGGGCGAGTGAATGGACGCGAGCGCAAGCTTTGCGGGAGCGCAGAATTATTTCCCAACAAGATTACGAAGCGGATAAATCATTATTTAAAAAATCTCAACAGGGTCGCCAGGCGGCACTTGGCAGCGTTGCATCGGCGCGAGCGAAGCTGATTGAGGCCGAGGCTGCACAATCACGTTTGATTGTCATGGAGCGACATTTGGCGCGACTGAAATTTGAACAGGAAAGCCAAGTTGCGGAGTTGGCGCGCCACCGTATTGATTTGCAGGACCGCACGATGGTTTCACCGTTGAAGGGCATTGTCGACCGGATCTTCATTGATCCCGGCGAATATGTTCAGCCAGGTCGTCGTTTGCTGATGATGCATGATCCTGACAATGTTTGGGTTGATGCCAACATTAAGGAAACAGAAATTCGCCGTCTGAGACCGGGGCAGTCGGTTGCTGTCTCCGTTGATGCTTACCCCGACGAAGTTTTTACCGGGACTGTAGAAAAAATTGGCCATGCTGCTACCAGTCAGTTTTCTCTGCTTCCCAGTACCAATCCCAGTGGTAACTTTACTAAAGTGACGCAGCGGTTAACGGTAAAGATTGCACTGCAACAGCGTGATGGCTTATTGAAGCCAGGGATGATGGTTGAGGTTAGTATTGATATACGTGATCAAGACCAAGATATAGCCCTTTAGATCCTATGACTGAATCACGAGCTAACACCGACATAGAGTCTTACCTTGAGCAGCTGGACACCAGTGAGCCGATAAAAGCACTGTTCCGCCAATACGGTCAAATTTATGCTTGGTTAGCGATGTTCGCGGTCATGATCGCTATGCTGGCAACCATGCTAACGGCGACGATCGTTAATATAGCCATTCCTCAAATTATGGGGAGTTTTGGTATTGGACAAGATCAGGCGCAGTGGTTATCGACGGCTAATTTAGCGGCGTCGACAGTCGGTATGTTAACCACATTTTGGGTAGTCCAGTTTTGGGGTATGCGAAAAATGATTACCGTCACTATGACGATATTCATGGTGAGCTGTGTGATTGGTGGGTTGAGTACCAACTTTGAATTGATGGTCTTCACTCGGGTTATTCAGGGACTAGCAACAGGCATGGTAACGCCGCTGACAATTTCTATTATTTTCCAACTGTTCCCTTTCCACAAGCAGGGCTTGGTGATGGGCTTGTCTAGCGTTGCTGCTATTATGGGTCCTGCACTGGGGCCTTCGGTGGGAGGCGTGTTGATCGACTATTTTAATTGGCGCTATGTTTTTTTTATCGGTGTGCCTTTGTCGATGATCTGTCTACCGCTGGCCATATTGTTTTTGCCAGAACGTGACGGCCCAAAGCCTCAGCAGGCGTTTGATTGGATGGGTACTGTCTCGTTGTCGATGGCGATTACCGCTATGCTGGTGGCTATGAGTAACGGCGAAAAGGAAGGGTGGTCATCCAATTTTATTGTGCTCTGGTCCACGGTATCACTATTGGCGTGGATTACTTTTATTTATGGACAGATTCATACTGAACATCCACTGCTTAATTTGAAAATTCTGCTGAATAAGCGCTTTGCAACTTTTTCCCTAGCGGCCTTTACCTTTGGCGCAGGGCTTTATGGTTCGGCGTATTTAATTCCTCTATTTTTGCAAATCGTTCAGGGTATGAAGCCGACCGATGCGGGTTTATCGATGATGCCTGCCGGATTATTAATGGGGATAGCCAGCCCACTGTTCGGGCGGCTGGCAGATCGACTTGCCCCACGGCTGATGATTATCGCCGGTTCGCTGCTGTTTTTTTTATCGTTCTATTTAATGATCGACGCCGATGCCGATACCAGCTTTTGGACGTTTGTTTGGTGGATGTGTATAGGGCGTGTTGGCATTAGCTGTGCGTTTCCATCGATGAGTATGGGGGCGATACGCTCGGTGCCAGCAGAACTGACGGGTCAGGCTTCGGGGGTGCTCAATTTTATTAGAAACCTCGGTGGTGCCTACGGTGTTAACGTTCTGTCTGTGGTGTTAGCGCGGCGCACGGAGTTTCATGTTGACTCCTTGCGGGCAACTCAGGTGGCGGATAATTCGGCCACCAGCGAGTTATTATTGCGTTTGCAAGAGCGATGGGCAGCGGCTGGCTGGTCGCCGTTTGAGCAGTCGTCCATGTCGATGCATTACTTGATGGAGTCTATTCGCAGTCAAGCGACGATGTTAGCGTTTAAGGACAGTTTTTTGGTGGCGTCTTTGGTTTTTATTATTACCGCACTGGCAGCATTAAGCTTAAAAAAATTGGAGCATGATAAGACCGCATAAAACTGCGCTGTTGCTTGAGGGCGATTCATTGGCGCCAGCCTCCACTGGCATAAACGTCGATAATGTTACAGCCAACCTCTATAGCAATATGCTTGGCCTGCTTTAGTTAAAGCTGCGACAGGTGCTTATCTAGAGGAATAAGCTCTATCAGCATGGCGCTGACTGTTTTAGACCCGTATGCACTTAACGATGCAGCCGCCGCTGATGCACTGAGTGATGTAGTTAACGGTGTCAAAGGCTTGGTTTCGTGGTGCTTGGCGTTGAAGTGAACACCACCTAGTGCAGCACCTTTAGCGTCTCTATCGCTATTTTTAGCTACTTATCTTGGTAGCAAAACCAAACTGGATTTTACCGTCGCAAATCGCTATTGTTCTTGCTATCCGGTGTCAATGATCTTCAAGAGGCGGCTATGAAAATTCATCAGGTTTATACCGAAAGCGAACTGCGTAACTTTACTTATCTTATCGAATTAGAGGATGGCTCTGCTCTGGTCATTGACCCGTGGGATGCTGGGGAGGTTAATCGTCTGCTGCATCAGTGGCAGCTGAGCCTGCGGGCAATCATCAATACCCACGAACATTGGGATCATATTCAGGGCAACCCAGAGCTAGTCGCAGAGCACAGCTGCGAGGTTTGGGCTCACAGTAATGGTCAGGGAAAGGTTCCTGGCTTGAGCCGAATGCTGAAGGCAGGAGAGTTGATTGATTTAGGCAGTGGCGTCCAGTTACGCGTACTGGATACCCCCGGTCATACCTATGCCCATTTGTGTTTTCTAATGCTTGAGCAGGGCGTAGAGGTCGCAGTATTTACCGGTGACACATTATTTAATGCTGGAGTAGGGCACTGCCGCAGTGGTGATGTCGATTCCCTCTACCAGACGATTGCTGAACAATTCCATTGCCTCGATGATAATGTGCGGGTCTATCCGGGCCATGATTATTTGGAGAATAATCTGCGCTTTACCCTCAGCGTTGAACCGGATAATCGGCAGGCTCAGGAGTGGTTGCCGCGGGCTATAGCCGCCGATTTGACTGTTGCTCCCTTGGTCACCCGTATAGGCGATGAGCGGGAATTTAATAGCTTCTTTCGTTTGGCCAACAGACAGATTCGTGAGGGGTTGAACTCTGTGAATGCAACCAACAAAGAGGTGTTTATTAAACTACGGTCCCTGCGTGATAAGTGGTAAAACAACGATAAGAGAGATCCATAACGCCAGCTTTTGCCCAAACTTATTACAAGGTCCGCGCTACTTGCAATGGGAAAGCTATTATTGACGCTCAATTGTACGAGCATTAAGCATAAATCAGCGATGTTTCGGCCATTATAGTTTTGTGCGTTGTCCTGTACGGAACTTATGTTGTCGCGGTGTTCCTAATCGATAGTTGCAGCGCTCGTTACAGGCAGGTACAACGCTAAGTAGCAGACACTAGAAGGCCGTCAGCGTTATGAATTGCTGAGGAGAAGGCGAAGGAGACAGTAGTCATAATTCAGGCCTATGTGTTAACTAGACGGTGAACGATGGGCTTATTGTCTTTTAATTTGGGCGGATTGCACTAGTCAGAGTTAGGCAGGGTGTTGGTAATCCGGTTGTTGAATTATGTGATGGGCTAATGTTTTGACTATCTGAATGGGATCTGTATGTTGGCTACTTTATTTTAGGCATAAAAAAGGCCGCTAAAAAAGCGACCTAAGTCATTGATATAGTGGTAGCGAGAAGTGGATTTGAACCACTGACCCCATCATTATGAGTGATGTGCTCTAACCAACTGAGCTACCTCGCCACGGTCATTTAGTCGGCGACAATGTTTTGTCAGGACTAAAAGAGGCGCGTATTCTGGCGATTTGGCTAGCGACTGTCAATAGCCTTTGATGATTTTCATAGCCGGGTGTTAGACATTAAATTTAAAGTGAATAACGTCTCCATCTTTGACGATGTAGTCTTTGCCTTCAAGACGTAATTTGCCAGCTTCCTTGGCGCCTTGTTCGCCTGAGAATTCAACAAAATCGCTGTAGGATACCACTTCGGCTTTGATAAACCCCCGTTGGAAATCGGTGTGAATAACTCCGGCAGCCTGCGGCGCTGTTGCGCCGATTGGAATGGTCCACGCGCGAACCTCCTGCACCCCTGCGGTAAAATAGGTCTGTAAGCCTAGCAGTTCATAGCCCGCTCGGATAACCCGATTTAGCCCAGCTTCTTCCATGCCGAGGTCTTCGAGAAATTCTGCTTTTTCTGCTTCATCGAGTTCGGCGATTTCAGATTCCAGTTTGTTGCAAATAGGAACGAGTGCGGCGTTCTCAGCGGCGGCTATCTCGCGGACAACATCGAGGAAAGGATTATCTTCAAAGCCGTCTTCGTCAACGTTAGCGATATACATGGTGGGTTTAGTAGTCAGGAGATGAAGGCTGGGAAGGATCGCCTGTTCGGCTTCACTGAGTGATAGTGATCGCACCGATGCGCCTTCTTCGAGATGAGGGATCAGCTTTTCGATCAGTGCTTTCTGTGCAGCAGCCTCTTTGTCGCCGCCTTTTGCATTGCGAGTGACTCGCTGCAGTTGTTTTTCAACGCTATCTAGGTCGGCGAGAGCCAGCTCCATATTGATGATTTCGATATCATTAGCAGGGTCAATCTTATTAGCAACATGGATGACGTTTTCATTTTCAAAACACCTTACGACATGAGCAATGGCGTCTGTTTCGCGGATATTGGCGAGGAATTGATTACCTAGCCCCTCACCTTTTGACGCGCCTTCGACTAAACCGGCTATGTCGACAAATTCCATGGTGGTTGGTACTACCCGCTCAGGGCTGACTATATCAGCGAGTTTGTCCTGGCGAGGATCCGGGATTGGCACAATACCGGAGTTGGGTTCTATGGTGCAGAAGGGAAAGTTTTCTGCATCAATACCCGCTTTTGTTAAGGCATTAAATAATGTGGACTTACCAACATTAGGTAATCCAACAATACCGCAATTAAATCCCATGTTGCTTCTCTCTCTACGCTTTAAATGTATGTAAATAATTCATGGCTTTTGACCAGTCGCCCTTAATCGCATCGGGTAGGGCGCGAATGGCTTCATCGATAATATCTTCCATTTTTCTATATTCAGCCGCTGGTGCTTTGTTGAGTACGTAGCCGGTTACTTTATCCGCGGAACCTGGATGACCGATGCCGATTCTCAGTCGATGAAAATTTTTATTGTTGCCATTGCGAGCAATAATGTCCCGCAGGCCATTGTGGCCACCGTGACCGCCGCCTTGTTTGAATCGTGCGGTGCCTGCGTCGATATCGAGTTCGTCGTGAGCGACGAGGACTTCTTCAAAAGGCACCTTATAAAATTGGCACATGGCTGCTACGGCTTGGCCGCTGCGGTTCATGAAGGTAGTGGGAATCAATAATCTGACGTCATCGTCGTCGATTTGTAAGCGCCCTGTAACACCAAAAAATTTAGTCTCTATTTT
>Ga0206127_1005230_pt1 | contig 11010 bp, 10 predicted proteins | sample Helgoland_Spring_6_FD_148646 | JGI IMG/M metagenome (GOLD analysis project Ga0206127, IMG submission 148646) | Pelagic subsurface seawater microbial communities from Kabeltonne, Helgoland, North Sea - Helgoland_Spring_Bloom_20160419_1 | ecosystem: Environmental > Aquatic > Marine > Epipelagic ...
GTCGCCTTTTGGGATCTTACAAAGGGGCCGATGGTATCAAAACCGGTTACACCCGCGCAGCAGGTTCAAATCTGGTGGCATCCGCCGAGCGCGGCAACAAACGCATTATCGCAACTGTCTTTGGTGGTAAATCATCCGCTTCTCGTAACGCAAAGGTTGCTGAACTTCTTGATCTTGGCTTCCGCCGTGCTCCCAATCGCGCCCCTATTCGAAAGCCAAATGCTCCTGCATATGTTGCAGACAACTCGCCAGTTTCGGTGGAAACCAGCCTTCGACCCAAAGCTCGTGCCAAAGTAGTCGAGGCACCGCTGTTGCTAGCCAAAGCGCCAAAGGCCGAAACCAGTGTCTTACCCGCAGACATAAATGTTGCACTAGCCGCCGCGCAAGAAGAGGCCGAAAACATCCAAACAGTCGCAGCCGCCTCAACTCGCCCCGCCGCACGGCCCAAAAATCTGGTCCTAGCGCGTGCAGCACCGAAAACCGAAGTTGTCACCCGCATATCTACATCAGGTGGCCGCCATTGGGGCGTCAACGTTGGACGTTATACCAGCCGTTACAAGGCCGAACGAGTTCTGTTGAAAACGGCCCTTGCCGAAATGGCCGCGTTGGATGGGTCACTGCGCAACGTTGTACGTAACAGCCGTGGATTTGATGCGAATTTCATGGGGCTAACTCGTGAAACCGCAGACCTTGCATGTCGCCGCCTGAAAGCGCGCAATGCTACCTGCTTTATGGTCGGTCCATAAAATAACATCCAGACCTGCGTAAGGTCTGGATATACCGTTAGTGCGACGCTTGTAGCAGTTGGCGTGTGTATTCGGTTTGCGGATTTCCAAACAAATCTTCAGCCGTGCCCTGTTCGACAACGTAACCCTGTTTCATCACGATCACCTTGTGTGACATCGCACGGATGACCTTCAGGTCATGGCTGATGAACAAGTAGGCCAGTCCATATTTCTTCTGCAACTCACGCAACAACTCGACGATCTGAACCTGAACAGTCGCGTCCAACGCCGAAGTGGGTTCATCCAGAACCAAAAGCTTTGGTCGCAAAACCATCGCCCTTGCAATAGCAATACGTTGACGTTGTCCGCCTGAAAATTCATGCGGATAGCGATCCATCGTTGCAGGATCGAGCCCCGTTTCCAGCATTACTTCAGCGACAAGGTCGCGTTGATCACGATCACGATCAACGTTGTGAATTTTCAAACCTTCAGAAATAATCTGCGCACATGTCATACGTGGGCTTAGGCTCCCGTACGGGTCCTGAAACACGATCTGCATATCTTTGCGCAGATGGCGCAACTGCTTGGTTGACCAGCTGCGAATGTTCTGACCTTTGTAGGTGATACCGCCCTCAGACGTGATCAGGCGCATAATGGCTAATGCCATCGTCGTTTTGCCAGAGCCACTTTCGCCGACGATACCCAACGTCTCCCCTACCCTGACAGACAATGAGGATGCATTGACCGCCTTAATGTGACCAATCGTTCTGCGCAGTATCCCACCATGGATTGGGAACCAAATCTTAAGCTTATCTGTTTCAACGACGACTGGCGCATTTTCTGCAACTGGTTCTGGGTGCCCACTTGGTTCCGCGCTGAGCAATTTGATAGTGTAGGGGTGTTGCGGATTTGCGAACAATTCCGCCGTGGGCCCACTCTCAACCATTTCACCTTGCTGCATTACAAACACGCGGTCCGCGATGCGGCGCACAATTGCAAGGTCGTGGGTAATAAACAAAAAACCCATACCCTCGGCGTCTTTCAGGTCTTTCAGCAGATCAAGAATTTGCGCCTGAATGGTCACGTCCAAAGCCGTTGTTGGCTCATCCGCGATCAAGATGTCCGGCTTGTTTGCCAAAGCCATCGCAATCATCACACGCTGGCGTTGTCCCCCTGACAATTGGTGCGCATAACTGGATAGCCGTGTTTCCGCGTCACGAATGCCAACCTTTTCCAACAACTCCAACACGCGAAAACGGGCCTGTGCACCTATGATCCCTTGATGTAGCGCAAGGCTTTCGGTCAGTTGTTTTTCAATCGTGTGCAGCGGGTTCAATGATGACATTGGTTCTTGGAAAATAAAACTAATGTCATTGCCGCGTACTTGGCGCAGGCGTTGTTCATCCGCACCAATCAGTTCCTGACCATCATATTTGACAGAGCCGCTCACCTGCGCGCTATCACCCAACAATGATAAAGTGGACAACGCAGATACAGATTTCCCTGATCCAGACTCACCAACTAAGGCCACAACTTCACCGCGGTTCACCGTAAAGCTGACGCCTCGCACTGCAGGTGTCACTACGCCATCTTGGCGAAAACCAACATTCAAATTTTGCACGTCTAGTAAGGCGGTCATTGGAATGTCTTTCGTGGGTCAAAGGCATCGCGGACACCTTCAAAAATGAACACCAAAAGCGACAACATAACAGCGAATGCACCAAACGCTGTGAATGCCAACCAGGGGGCCTGAAGGTTCTGTTTCGCCTGCAATGTCAGCTCACCCAACGAGGGGGCAGAAGACGGCAAACCAAAGCCAAGGTAATCGAGGATCGCCAGGGTCGAAATTGTCCCCGTGATCAGGAATGGCAGCATGGTCAATGTCGCAACCATAGCGTTTGGCAACATATGGCGGAACATGATGGTGACGTTACCAACACCCAAAGCGCGGGCGGCACGGACGTATTCAAGGTTGCGTGCACGCAGGAATTCGGCACGCACAACACCAACCAGACTAGTCCACGAGAACAGCACCAACAAGAACACCAACAGCCAGAAACTACGCCCCAAAATAGCGAACATTATAATGATAACATAGATCACAGGAATTGCAGACCATACTTCAATCACGCGCTGGAAAATCAAATCTGTCAGCCCACCAAAGAACCCCTGCACCGCACCTGCGACGATACCAATCAACGTTGCAGCGCCGGTCACCATCAACGTGAAAAATACTGACAAACGGAATCCATGGATAACTCGTGCCAACACATCACGTTTGCTCCCATCTGTGCCCAACCAGTTTTGCGCGCTGGGCGGCAATGGTGCCGCACCCGGTCGTTCCACCGCTGTATCAAAGGAATAGGGGATCAGTGGCCAAATCGTCCAACCTTTATTGATCACATCACCGTTCACAATGCCATCAGCGCTGTCTTCAATGACACCCTCAGGGTCATCGAAACAGACATCCAATCCTCCCGAAACAATCAGGCATTCCACCTCTTGATCGCGGTAAACCGCTTCGGTTTCAAAGTCGCCACCGAATTCGGTCTCAGGATAAAAATTCAAAATCGGGGTGTAATAGCTGTCCTGATAGCGAACAAGAATTGGCTTATCATAGGCCAATAGCTCTGCGCACAGGCTTAGCCCGAAAAGGATTGAGAACAACACAAGCGACCAGTACGCCCGCTTGTTGCGGCGAAAATTGCGCCAGCGACGTTGGTTTAGAGGGGACATAGCCATCAGCCCTCCCTCTTCTCAAAATCGATGCGTGGATCGACAAGCACATACATCAGGTCCGACAGGATCGCGACGAGCAAACCCATCAAACCAAAGATGTACAGAGTGCCAAATACAATTGGATAGTCACGTGCGACTGCTGCCTCAAATCCCAATCGGCCGAGGCCATCGAGGGAAAAGATGGTTTCGATGATCAGGGAGCCACCGAAGAAAACCGAGATAAACAAACTTGGAAAACCAGCGATCACAATCAACATCGCGTTGCGAAAAACGTGACCATACAGAACTTGGCGTTCGCTTAGGCCTTTGGCCTTGGCCGTCACCACATACAGCTTCTTAATCTCATCCAAAAAACTGTTTTTGGTCAGCAAAGTCAGGGTCGCAAAACCACCAATTGTACCCGCCAGTACTGGCAGTGTGATGTGCCAAAAATAGTCCAGCACCTTGCCCATCGCTGTTAGATCATCAAAATTGTTAGAGGTCAGACCACGCAGCGGGAACCATTGATAATAACTACCACCGGCAAACAGAACCAACAGCATGATTGCAAATAAAAAGCTAGGGATCGCATAGGCCGCGATGATAAACGCGCTGGTCCATGTATCAAACCGCGAACCATCTTTGACCGCTTTGCGAATACCCAAAGGTATCGAAACCGCGTAGGCGATCAACGTCGACCAAAGGCCAAGTGTGATAGAGACGGGCAGCTTTTCCTTCACCAAGTCGATAACAGAGATCGATCTAAAATAGCTTTCACCAAAATCAAAACGGACATAATTCCAGACCATATTCAAGAAACGTTGGACCGGTGGCTTGTCAAAACCAAACTCTGTCTCTAGCTCTTTAATATACTCAGGTGGCAAACCACGTGCGCCAATATATTGGCTATCGGATCCCGTGCTAAGATCATCAACACCCGCGTCACTGCCAGCGCCTGTTATGCCTTCCAACACATCGCCTTGCCCCTGAGCACGCGCAATCGCCTGTTCAACAGGGCCACCGGGCACAAACTGCACCAAGGTGAAATTCACCAACAGAATACCCAACAGCGTTGGAATAATCAGCAAAAGCCGTCTTAGTATATATGAGCTCACGTGCGGGTTATCTCAGCGCCCCAGATTCACGAAGTTTGGCGGCTTTGTCTTCTTCAAACCACCAAAAATCGAGGTATCCCAAACCATAGGCTGGGATGGTTTCAGGGTGCCCAAATTGGTCATAATACGCCACCCAGTGAGACGCGTTGTACCACACTGGGATCATGATGAATTCATGGCGAAGGACACGATCCAGAGCCATCAATGATGCGACTTCGTCTTCTCGTGTCAGAACCTGCAACGAGGCATCGATCACCGCATCAACCAAGGGGCTAGCCAAACCTGCTGGATTGAACAGTGAGTATGCAGCATCTTTAGACCCAAACTGTTGGGGCAATGAAGTCCCCGTCCCCAAGAATGCGCTATAACCACTAAAGATCATATCGTAGTCACGATCGCGACGACGGGACGTGAATTGTGATGAATCCACGCTCTCTAGTTTAAGCTTAGCACCTAGTGTATCAACGTTGCTAATAAAGTTCTCAACAATACCGTTCAGCGTGTCAGAAGAACTTGAATTGTATAAGAAGCTAAGTTCAAGCGCCTCGCCTGCTGCATTACGGCGAACGCCGCTCGCATCCACGGCCCAACCGGCCTCATCCAAAAGTTTACTTGCGGCACGAATATTGCGCCGATCCAACAAACGATTTGCACTAGAGGTATGTGGCATCTTAATAGGTTCGTTCATGATTTCATCAGGAACCAAATCACCAAGCGATTGCAAAATCTCTAGCTCTTTGCCCTCAGGGACACCTCTTGCCATAAGCGGCGTGTCTTGGGTAAACGAAGCACGCTGTTTGAACAATCCGTGTTGAAGAGATTCATTTGTCCATTCAAAATTATAGGCCAACGCGATTGCATGACGCACTCGGCTGTCCTTCAGGATCTCAGAACCTAAGTTAAACACAAATCCACTTGGCGACGGAGGGGACCCATTAGGGAGGCTTTTCTTGACGATCTGTCCGTTCTGGACTTTTTCGAACTCATAGGCTGTAGCCCACTTCTTAGAATTACGCCCCTGACGGAATGTATATTCGCCAGCTTTGAATGCCTCAAACGCGGCTGTGTCATCACCGAAATATTCAATGCGAATTAAATCGAAATTGTTGCGACCTTTATTGAACGGCAAATCATTACCCCAATAATCAGGATTGCGTTTGTAAACGAGGCGACGATTCACATCGACGTTTTCGATCATATACGCACCAGAACCGGGAGAAACCTCCATCCGACTTTCGTCTAAGCCAAGACCAGTTTCCTCGTACCACTTTTTGGACCACGCAGGGATGCCGCCCACCAATTCGATTAGGCTTCGGCGCGAAATGTCTTCAGCAAAGTAAAACTTAATCTTATGGTCGTTTAGTATTTCAACTTTCGGGATCATCTTACGAACTGCATCACCGTAAGATTTCAAACCTTCATCAAGCAATAGATTGTGGCTGAACTTTATATCGTGGGCAGTCACAGGGGTGCCGTCCGAAAATTTTGCTTCTGGGCGCATGTTAAAGATCACCCAGTTGCGGCCCTCATCATATTCAAGGCTTTCAGCCAGCAAACCATATGCTTGGCTGTACACGTCCGCTGGCGCAGGCGTTTGGTTCACACCTTCACCCAACAAGCTTTCATACATGACGCTAGCCAATGCTCCACTGCGGCCTTTGCGCGAATACGGGTTCATCGAATCAAACGTACCAACGGTACCGATTGAAATCTCGCCACCCTTAGGCGCATCTGGGTTCACATAGTTAAAGTGCGTGTAGTCCGCTGGATAATCCAAATTACCGTAGAATGAATAACCGTGCGAAACGATTGTCTTCTCCTGCGCACGCAATGTGCTGGCAAACAGACTAACCGTGATCAGCGCCAATGCTCCAATATTCAGTAAAATGGGTCGCAAATCGACAGATTTGGATTTGGCGTTCATGCGAGACTGGGACATGTGGCTGATCCTCTATTTTCATCAATGTTTACACAGATATAACTCAGCTACGCTAAACGGCCAGCAACGTTACAATCAAGTTGAGAATTCGCAAATAGGCCCTTAATCCACAATTGAGGCCAAATTAGATCAATTTTAGAAACGCACGGGGCAGAAAAAAAGGCCGTATGCGATGTGCATACGGCCAAAATTTCTAAGATTTGATCTGGGCTCAGTCGTCAAGGCTGTCCAGATAGGCGATCACGTCAGCGCGATCTTGTGGTTTTTTCAAACCAGCAAAGCCCATAGTTGTGCCCGGTGCGTAGGTCTTAGGTTTAGTCAAGAAACCGTTCAAAGCTTCTGCATCCCAGTTGCCTTCCAATGATGCAAGGACACCAGAGTAGGAAAAGCCTTCTGCTGCAGCGATATCGCGGTTCACAACACCGTACAGGTATGGGCCTGTCCCGTTCGCGCCAGCTTCAAGTTTGTGGCAAGCGCCGCATTTCTTAAACACTTTGGCACCTTTTGCTATGTCAGCAGATGCCAACAACTCTTCGATGCTTATCTCAGTGACCTTGTCGCCGCTTGCAGGTGCGTCTTCAACTTCGATGACGTACGCAGCTTCGCCATGGCTATCCATGTGATAAATTTCTTCTGCGACCCATTTGCCAAGAAGAAGAATCAGCAGCGCGCCAAAGAGACCGCCGCCAATTTTAGTAAGTGTCATTGTATCGAACATAAGTATCGCGCCCATATCTGTAGGTTTGGCGCGTATCTATTGGTTCCATTTGGCTCTGTCTAGGTGTAGTTACCGCGACCAATCGCCCTGATACATAAAATTGGGCCAATCTGACGTTGAAGGACCACGAAATGACACAACGCATCGCCTTTCAAGGTGCCTTAGGTGCCTACAGCCACGAAGCCTGCCTGAAGGCGCGGCCAAATGCCCAACCAGTCCCATGCTTAGGATTCGAGGATGTTTTGAACACTGTACGCAATGGTCAGGCTGATCTGGCCATGTTGCCAGTCGAAAATACAACCTATGGCCGTGTCGCTGATATCCACCGCCTTTTGCCAGAAAGCGGCCTGCACATTATTGACGAAGAATTCGTCCGTGTGCGTATCAGCCTAATAGCAAATCGCGGTCAGACCTTGGAACAAATCGAACATGTCCGTGCCCACATGGTCCTTATTCCTCAAGCACGCGCATTTTTGGATGCAAATGGAATCACCTCGGAAACTGCCGTCGACAGCGCTGGCGCAGCAGCCGAAATTTCACAGACGGGCGAAATCGGTGTTGGCGCATTGGCATCATCTGTAGCCGCCGACATCTATGACATGGATATATTGGCCGAAGACATCGAGGACCAAGGGCACAATACAACCCGCTTTCTTTTGATGTCCCCAGAACCCGATTCGACGCGCCGCGCTAAAAAAATGCTGACGACCTTCGTCTTTGAAGTCCGAAACATTCCAGCAGCACTGTATAAAGTAATGGGTGGCTTCGCGACCAATGGCATCAACATGACCAAGCTGGAAAGTTATATGGTCGGCGGTGCATTCACCGCGACGCGCTTTTATGCGGACATCGAAGGGCACCCCGAAGACGCTGCTGTGGCACGCGCCCTAGAGGAAATGAGTTACTTCACGGACATGATGGAAGTGTTGGGTGTCTACCCAGCCGCCCAAGGCCGTAGCTAACGCCCTCTCTCAATACTGACTATGTCTAAATTTGGTGACGATCTTCGATAACTCTCGCATACTCAGCGACGCGAAGCTTACAACGCTTCGTGAGCGAATTCTTTGCCAGCTTAAGTGACTGAACCAACAGTCGTACGGACAAGTTTGTGGATTTCAATTCAAACACTACAGAAACACGTGTCCGATTGCGTAACCAATCCAGCAATTCGATCTACCCGGTGCCGTCGATGCCGCTTGTGGAGGACAGTAGGCAAATCTCGTTTGGCCTTTCAAAGCGGATCATTTTCATTTCCAGACAACGCTTTTTGCCGCGCATCTTGAATGAAGCAGCCTATTTCATGCCTACGCCTGGCTTCATCATGTCATCCATGCGGCGCACTTCAGCTCCGCGGCCCATTGCACTACGTCCATACGCGTCGAAATCACAAATAAAAGCAAAAGCTTGATCAATTGGGACTTCCACATTTTTACACGTGCTAAACTTCATGATTTTGCCTCATCTGTTTTACGTCACATTCCCCTTAATCCAATGAATCTGAAAGCCAATTTTCTAATAAAAAGTGTGCAATAGCGCCTTTACGTGCAGGCAAAATTTTTGGATGCTCACCAGCAAAGACGCGCATCATGTCATCTCGGGTAATCCACATAGCATCCTCAATTTCGACAGGATCGATGTTAATTTCGTCAGACAATGCAACACCCGCGCAGCCAAACATCAAGGATGCAGGAAATGGCCATGGTTGGCTGGACAAATAGCTTACATCTCCAACACGCACGCCAGATTCCTCAAATACCTCGCGGCGAACGGCCGCCTCCAAAGTTTCACCAGGTTCAACAAACCCAGCGAGCAAAGAATACATACCCTCTGGCCACCCCGGCGATCGTCCCATCAACACACTGTCGCCGCAGGTAATCAGCATAATCACCACAGGGTCAGTGCGAGGAAAATGGTGTGCATTACACGAAGGGCAATCACGCTGCCAACCTGCGTTTGAAACAACCGACTGCACACCACATTTTGCGCAAAATCCATGGCTGTCGTGCCAACTAAAAATTGCACGCCCAGAGGCCGCCAATTCCGCATCACGCGGGTTCAGCCACGTCATGACACGGCGTAATTCAGCGAATACTTGATTTTCTGACAGGCTTGGATGCTGCTGTTCACTTGGGTCAAAAAAACCGCCCAGCATATCAACGTCCAGTTCATCGGGTTCCCAAGCAGACAGGTCGTGCGCAAAAACTGCAACACCGTCTTCACGTCCCAGTAAAATCAAATGATCCGCAGCGCCTTCAAGAAGCGGATGATCCAACCCAAGACGCATCAAACCTGTGGGCCTTGCTTTGTGTATCAACGGCTTACCGCGCCAAAATACAACAACCGTAGAATCAGATGCCTGCTTCATAGATTGAATGATGTCAGGGTTACTACGAACCTCGCCCGCGCGATCCAGCGCTGAACCACCAAAGGTGACGTGTTCTGCATTTTTCATGTTCTAGCTCCTTGGCTGCGGCACCTAAGGTTTGTCATGCAGGGTCTTCAGGTACAATCCCCTGACCGACAACGGTAGGTCACAGGCATTTTTAACGACCCTCTTGCACCAACACATAGGCGGGGCTATATCACCCCCGAGAGGTTGGCGCGGGCAAACGCCTCGCCAACCCGGTCAGATCCGGAAGGAAGCAGCCGTAACGAGTCCCGTTTGGGTCGTTGTCAATCTCTCACCTTAAGCCTTGAGCACACACTGCTGCAGGCGAGACCCGTCAATTGTTTTCGTAGAAAGCGACGAAAGGGCAAACCTGCTTACCCCACAACCGCTCCTCTGCAAACGTATCACAACGTTCTATGTTACCTGTATCAAAGCCCACATCGACCCAACGTGCCCGCTAGGCTGACAAGCCATGCGTAGAGGTATGCGGATTGGTACACGCTCTGCTTGTCGCTGCATATGGTCGTTACCGATCATCCGCGCTGAATTCAATGCTTCTTCTAAACCGCCACGTTCAAGCAATCCTTCAACATTGCGCGCCCAAACACCCGACAAACAATCCGCCACCAACTCAAGCCGCACAGTCAGCGCATTCGCTTCTGTGGCGCTAGACGCACGACGGGCTTGTTCAACCGTTGGCAAAATGCACAACTCATTTTGTAAGTGGTGGACCACCTCATGCGCAATTAGTAAGCCGCTGCAAAATCACCACCTGCACCCAATTGTTAAGACATTGTTGTAAAAAACGAGGTGTCCAAATATGCTTTTTTATCAGCAGGGCAGTAAAATGGGCCTGTCGCGCCAGATGCCCCCCACAGGGGCTTTGGCCACACCATAATACAATACCAACACGGAGGCATTGTGAGGAGGTTCAATTACTCGCGAAAAATCTTGGTCCAGACATGTTCAGTTGCAGTAAAAACGGCGGATGTGAATTGACCCGCGCGTTCGCCTTCGGCACTCACCTGACGAGATTGCATTTGTTGGGGTTGTTGTGCGCCACCCAAAAGCGGCGTCACATCAACACCTGTGAAATAAGCAGCGGCCAAAACGACCAACATAACCAATGCCACACGCCACAAACTGGATCTTTATCTGCGAGCTACACAGCTGACTGTGGACCTTGACAGGCTCGCGCTCTACCTTCCAACGAAGACGAATCTGATGAAAGCTTTTTGATGTCTGAAACGCCCGAAACTGCCTATCAAGTATTGGCCCGTAAATATCGGCCAGAAACCTTTTTCGACCTTGTCGGCCAAGAGGCGATGGTGCGCACGCTTAAGAACGCGTTTGAGGCAGATCGCATCGCCCAAGCATTCATGATGACCGGTATTCGTGGGACGGGT
>Ga0206127_1005239_pt1 | contig 10999 bp, 5 predicted proteins | sample Helgoland_Spring_6_FD_148646 | JGI IMG/M metagenome (GOLD analysis project Ga0206127, IMG submission 148646) | Pelagic subsurface seawater microbial communities from Kabeltonne, Helgoland, North Sea - Helgoland_Spring_Bloom_20160419_1 | ecosystem: Environmental > Aquatic > Marine > Epipelagic ...
TCAGAACGTGAGCGACCATTATTTAGTTTGTTGTAGAAAAAACGGTAAGCTTCATTCCATCTTAAAACACCGAGTCTCAAAGGAGGCTCTTTAAAACTAAACTTTGATAAATAATACCCAACTAGAATTAACTCTTTTGATCTTACACTCATATCTGAAAACCTTTTTCAATTAGAAATTCTAAATGTCTCTTAATATTCTTTGCATGAAAACTATTCAGTTTAGTAAGACCCCAAGCAAAACCTGCCAAATAACTTCGTTCTTTTTGTGATAGAATTTTGTTTTCCCCTTCCCATTCAGACATTCTTTTGAGTAATACTTCAGATAGATTAATATTTTTAATATCTGTTTTATTCACGACTAACTCTGTGTTTGAAAGATAACCTGATGCGTAAATTAAGTCCTTTATACTTGGTGCTTCACCTTTTTGCAATTTCTTTCCAATTACACCAAAAATTGAAGAGTATCTCATATTCTTTGCAGAAGCAATCATCTGAATTTTATCAAAATTTGAAATTATATTTGATTTAGATTCAAATGTCTTGTTGAATTCTAAAATAATAAAATCTAAGGTGTCAATTAGGGAAGTATCATTATCAAACACCAAATTATCAAACACTTCGGGTTTATTTGTTCTTATGCGATCTATTAACTTCTTCTCAAATTCAACTAAATCTGATTCAACATCTTTTTTAGTAGCAATTCTATTAATAATTAGCTCAATTTTTCTTATTTCGTGTTCATTTAAATCTTCATTCATCGAAGAGATAATGGCTTTGTAATAATCTTTATTGTTTGAGTGAATAATTACGTTTCTGTTTAATTGATGGAAATCAACTTCCATTATTTTTGATTGATTCTCATTCCTCTTCTTCAGTCTATCTTTTGAAATCTCATATTTCTTGATAAGCGACAGCGAGTTAGGACTTGTCATGAATTCCTTAATTTCACTTGACTTGATTATATCTGTCCAAAGTTCTGGTTTTTTTGAATATTCCCCATAATCATCACTCTTCGCATATTTTTTAACCATATCATTCATCATTAATAGTAATTCACTGAAGAAAGCTTCTAAATCATCTTCTAATTTTTCGTTCAACCAAATATTCAATAAGTCGAATGGTAAATTAGATTTTGTTCCATCCATGTACTTGTATAGTACTGAAATGGAATAGGGTACTGCTACTGATCGTAATTGTCCCATGGAGTTCTTTCCTTGACCATACAACTTCTCTAAAGTCCTAAATAATATAACTTTGGCTATCAACTCTTCATAAAAACTTCTGTTTACTTCAATAGGTTTCTTTGAGCTACCTTCACCAGAAAGTTCTTCGATGAAATACCTAAATACTTTCTCCCCTCCCCTTTTCACCAAGAAGGGCTGCTCTCCCCATGCACAAAAATACTTTGCCAAAAGCTCTTTTGAAAACCTTCTGGCATTAGGGAATTCTTTCTGAATTCGCTTTTTATTTTGACCAGCTGCTCTGAGCATGGTATTAAATTCACCTTTTGCTCTTTCGAAAAACCACTTTCTTCCTGATGGTGTAATTACACTTTCACTTAGCCCTTTCAATTTTACAAGTTGTGGATTTCTTGAACGCAAATCAACTTTTGATACTTTTGATTGAGCGTTAGAAAAGTTACTAATATTTGAAATTAGTTCTTCCAACTCTTCATTTGTAGTTTTTTTAGCTACATTGATTTTAGCCATCACTTTCACCTTACTTATGTCAAAACCATCTTTTTGAGTGAAATAGATAGTACATGTAGTTTGTCCACCATTGACTATTTGAAAGTCAGTAAGAGATTTAATTGTTGAATTTCCAGACTCAATCTGAATTTCAGCATCAGTTGCCGTTATTGTTAGTCCGTTATTGTATGCCACAAATTTTTCGGGTTCTTTTCTAATTGTTTCACGAATACCTTTATTAACACCCCTAAATTGTAGAAATGAACGAACATTTTTTTCAAGTAATCGAGAACCAAATTCCTTGTAGAGCCCAGCAATTACTTTTGCCGGAAGTACACAAAGATAAGATGCGAAGTGTTCTTCATCAGCAGCCTCAATTGCCAAAAGTGGTAAACCAAACATTTTCTCAAAATTTACTTCCAAAGCTTCTCTATTGCCCTGTGATATAAGAACACTATGAAGGAAGTTTAAGTCTATTAACCTTTTTTTTACCAGCAGTTCTTTTTCATTTTTCTCTCTTTTCTTTGTGTAAGAAACTTTTATCGTTTCATTATCAAACTCCATCCTGAGAGGTTGTGGGCTAGCTGTCCTAGAATTAATCGTGGCAGTTGTAGTTATTAAAAACAAGTCAACTACATCAAACTGTTCTGCTCCTTCTAAAGATGACATTTTAGAAATTAAGGCTCGTGCTGGGTTTGAATCTTGAATTTCATCATTCAGGTGTCCTTTAATTGCTTTGTTCACAAAGTTAGCACCTCTCTTGAACTGTGTCTCATAAAATGATTTCAATGAAATTTGTAGATCATTTTTTTGAGCAGAAAGATCGATAGATGATTCATTTATCATAAAAAGTTGCAAGCGTTCTCCTGATTCACTAACACAATATGCATTAATCTTCAATTTATCAGCGCTTGATTTAAAATAAGATCCATTGGCATCTTCGGAATCAATTAGTTTAGCATCAAGCATTGATGGCAAAACTTGTGACAACAATAGAGACTCTTGAATAAATCCTTCTTCATCTTTTGAGGAATTAAGTAGCTCTTCACGGAATTTGAAAAATTCTTCTAAAATCATTCTAGTATACTTTTTCTTCAATCAAAAATTCAGTTAATGTACTAATTCTTAGATTGAATTTCAATTTGGTTATTTCCTTTGGAATATTTGAGTATGACAATTTTGGAAAGTCATTAAGAGTACAATCATACAAAGCCGTTTTTTTAACAGTAAATCTGTGGTTATTGTACTCTTTTATAGAATCGATCGATAATCCTTTTTGATTTAAAGCTTGATATAGAATTGCTAAGTCACCGTGGTTGTGTCGAACAAGTAGAATAATCTTGCTAAGGAGATCAAAAATTGATTCCCCTTCAGAAATATCATTTACTAGAGATATAACTAACAATTCAAGTCCTTTATTAAATTCAATATCTAATTGATATTCACTCGAAATTTTAACAAAAGACTTTGATTCTTGCTTTGTTTTAACCTCAATATTCTTTTTATCCAAAACGAAATCATTTGTGTTGCCATAAGGCCCCCTCCATGATTCTAAGACAGAATTTACATTTAAATTATCTGTAACTCTTAGTCTATCGTTTAACACAAACAGTTCGCCAAATAATCCTTGAATTTCTTCAGGAGTTAACTTTTTAATTTGCTTGTCATCAAAAAATTCCACCCACTTATAAAATGAGGATATTAACTCTTTTGAATAAAAGCGTGGGTCTGAAATCTTATAAATTTTTGAATATAATGAAATTATTAGATCATTAAATAAGTCGATAAAATCAATATCATTCAACTTAATCAAAATCACATCTTTTTCCTTTATGTAACTGAGCTGTAATTTTTCTTTATCAGCTCCATTTACATCAACTTCAACATTTGGGGGTAAAAAAAGTAATAAACACCTGTTCCCTAGGGAGTCAACCGCTATAAAAAACTCTGATTTACATTCAGATGAAATGCGAAGTGCCTTATATCCTTTTGATGATTTTGAAAAAGATACTTTCTGCCATTTTTCTTTAAGCTGATCAATCACCATAACTTAGTCAACTAAATTTAAGTCTTCTTCCATTTCTTTTTCTAGTTCTTCCTCATCTTCATCAAGGACTTCATCCAACTGGTAATTCCCCTTCATAAACACACCCCCAATATCATCTTCTATTGGTGGAAAGCCAATAGCGTAACCTATTAATGGAACATCTGTATCAATAGCTTTATCTTTTACTAATTGATGAAATTCCTTATAATCATCTTCAGGTCTTTCTGGCGCACCTTCTTTGTTAAAAACATAATGAGAGTCAAAAAGGTAAATAACTAGAAGTCCTTGCTGATCTGTCATTCTCTCTCTATATATTCTCTCAGGTTTATTAACCTTTCTTGCTTTTGTCAAAGCTTTTTCCTTTGAAAAACCTTTTTTTATGTAAAACTCCATTTTCTCCTGGATAAATACTTCTTCAGCGCTGGATATCTGGGCCTCTGACAATAAAAGACTTAAATCTGTGGGAGACGATACTATATTGGCATTTTTTCCGGTCGCTCTAAATTCATACTTGTCGAGGAACTTTTTACATGCCGGGTCACTTGCCTTTGGCCCTCTTCTAATGGCCATCTTAATCCCCTCATAATTTTTCGGCAAGCTGACTAAATCCTTTTTCAAAACTCTAGCAGCACCAGTAGTTTTAAGAGCTATAGTCCATTCATTTAAGAGATTTTTCTCGTTACACAACTCAATAAATTTAATCATCCCGGGAACATCCTCTTTTTGATCAAAATTATTTTCTCCCTTAAGGATATTAATGATTTCAGATCCATTAGTTTCAAAAGTTAAAAAATTTAATTTGCCTTTTGAATCTCGAATTTCGTTGTTGAATTTTGGTGCAATTTTATTATTAAAAAAATTGAAACAGTTATTAATTTTCTCTTTGGAGACATCAAAAACAGTTGTCATTTCCAATTGATCTTCAAATGACCATTTCTCCTCTTTGGCATTTTTCAGAATGGAATTCCTAGTGATTTTTAAAACTCCCGGATGATTTTGAACTCGAATAGCGAAATTCCTTGGCTCCCTTTTTAATCTAGCCATTTTTCGAAATAACATTTCCAAACTTTCAATACATTTCGTTGTAGAATCAAATTTTTCTACTGAATCTTCCGTTGTGAAAAGCTTACAACAGTCCAAGTATCCGGGTCTGTAACCAAACCAACGGCCCATTTGCAACAGAGAATCTGAATAATCAGTAGTCCTCACAAAATAATTCATTGTTAGCCCCTCTAGGGTAAACCCCCTAGATAACCTATTTCCTCCAACAGCAATAATCTTCTTCGGAGAGTTCTTATGGTACAATAATTTTTCCTTTGTAACACTGTTGATTGCCTTTACTTCTATTTCTGAAATTGTCCTCGCTAAACTTGATTTTAAAGAGTCATACACAACTGGCTTCATGAAATCATCTTTGTAATTAGAAGGTAAATATTTCCTTATATTCTCAACTATGTTAGCGAAATTATTATACCAATCTGTTTCCATATCAGCATATATTGAATTTTCGGAAGAGGGATTATCAGTATTAATTCTTGCTCTTAATTCATCGACATAATCTTGTATTAAATCTCTGGTTTTGTTTTGCCAGAGTGTAAATCTTGAAATATGTACAAGCATTGTATGATGGGGATTGTAAAATGGCGTCCCAATCATTTGTTTTTTTCGACTTTCCCTTATAGCCATAGAAAGAATAAAGCAGCGAATAGCCTCCTTTAATGACCTAGGTAATACCTCTGGAAAGTTGTCATCTTTTTTTGCTGCACGTGTGCCGTTTTTATAGTCCTTAAAAGACATAAACCCCTCATAAGAACCATCTATTTTAGTTCTCTTATTCCATTCATCAATATTATTTATTTTCTCAACTCCACAGCTAGGATCATCTTTCATCACTCTGTTTGGGAAACTCTCAACATTATCTCTTATTAATTCTATAAGCGGTATTTTCCTATTATCATCCCACTGATTTTCAACAGGTTGAGTTGTTTCGAAAATTTGTTTTGCGCCGATATAATTTGATGGAGAATTTAAAAGTTCAATGAAATCATCTGGAAAAATATTATCAACTTGACCAAAATTTCTTTCTTCAAATTCTAGACCATTTCTGTATTTTTCAATCCAATATCCTTCTGGTTTATCATTCCTGTCTTGTAACACATTCGCAAAAGGGGTTGCAGTATAACCCAGATAAGTCTTTATTTGAAATAAATCTAGTAAAGCCCGAATTTGACCATTTATTTTTGAGGCATGTTCTTTCCCCTTTGATCCATAATTATTTAATGAAGCGTTATCCGCCTCATCATCTATTATTAATAGAGGCAAACTTAATTGAGGTGCACTACCCTTTGATTCATCTATCCAACCTATTAGGTTTCTAAGAAGGCTCACGTTTTTTTTACAAACTAAAATATTTGTTTTATTCACACTAAAGTCTGCTTCCTTAATTGCTTTGCTAAAATCAGATTTAACTGATGTTATTGACTCAATTTGAACAACATCTTTATTACCCATTGGGCCAAAACGCTCAAATGGTGGGGCGCCTACTCCTTTAACACCCAAGTACTTAGTGTCTGAGTCTCTTCCTTCACCAACTACATCACTTTCAATTCTATCTTGAGTTTGTCTTCTTAAATCCTCCATTGTACCAGAGAGGACAATTATCATTTTATAGCCGACATCAATTGCTCTATTAATCACAGCGTTAAAGTTTCCTGTTTTACCAGATTGGACCTCACCCACCACCAAACCTTTAACGTAAGATTTATTTTCAGATAAAGGGTCTGCTAGTTTTCCAATAATATCCAAACTAGCACTTTTAATTTCTTCAATTACAGCCTCTGATCTACCAATTTCATGCAGGTAGTTAAAATACCTATTGGCATAATCCCAGCCAATTTCTAATCTTTCATCATTTAACCATGTAAGAAATCCACTTTTTGTAATACTTTCTTTATCAGGATAGTCAATGACATTGTTAGAGTTATAAATAATGACAGCTTTCTTAAAGTACTCTTCGAGTGTAATCTCGTCAATATCAGGGTAATTAAAATTTGAAGCCATCTCTCTAATAACTTTTTCTTTCTCGTTGAGCAAACTATCAATTGCCTCTTTGTCTAAAGAAAATCTATCTACTTGTCCTTTAATAAAATCTACTAAAAACTTTATGTACTTGTTATTCATAATTCTAACTATTAATCAGTAACTCCTTTATTTCTTTAGGAAAAGAAGAAAACTTATATCCTAAATTTGACAACATGTTGTTTTTTATTACTTCTTCCGAAAACCCATTTTCCTTTAATTGAACAATTATCTTCTTAATCTGATCTAAAGAAATTTCATCCTTTTCTTTAATTTCCAAGAAGTCTTTCTCTTCATGAACATGTCTAATACTATTGACTCTAGTATTGATCATTCTGAATATGATACTTAATTGGCTTTTTTGATCACTATTTAATGAATTCTCCAAACTTTCAATAATTGGGAAGTTTTTATTAATTTCTAATATTGACCCTTTATTAGATGCACTTCTTTCAAATAATTGAATATGATCTCTCGCATTGTGTCCTGAAAATCTTCTTATACCTCGATTATAGTACTCACGTTCCGCCTCAATTTTTAGCTCGTCAATATAATGCTCAAAGGCTAATCTTAGTTCATGGGGTACTACAATCTGTGATTTCGCTACGTTAAGATGTAACAAATGATCTACTCTATTTCCAACTTCAACTCTAAGTCTAGCTAATTGCAGTCGAGGAGCTTTTTTAATAATTCCATTCCAACCTCCAAACAAAATGATTCGATCGGCTCGATAAATATAGATCCCCTCCATATCCATCAAGCCACGATTCTTGGTTGTCCATTTAGAAAGACCTCTTTTTGTCTCTTCAATAGTCCTAGATGGAAGCACAAAGCCTTCTATTTTAATAACATCCGAATTAAACTCACTCTGTCTAGGTTCAATTCGTCTGAAATCTGATTCTTCTTCAGGAAACGGGTTAAATGGTTTAACCTGAATATTATTTATCCTAATTCGAAGAGGATTATTAGACTTTTCCATAAATCGATGAAATACTAAAGCCAAATAATCAGTTGTTATTTCATTTATTTCTTTTTTTAGGGCATCATGTCTATTTGCTTTTTTTAAATAGGTTTCAAATTTGTAAAGGCCACTCCATATTACAATTGTATTAGGTTCATACGATTCAAACTTATTGAGGTATTCCTTTGACAATCGCTTGTAGTTACTTAAAAACTGTTTAATCTCATCTTTAGAATTTACAATTATTTTCCAGCCGTTATCTTTTAAAAAGCCTACGTCCCAAGTTCGGCCGCTATAATCCTTATCACCTTTTTTTCTGGAGAGAACAGTAAATTTTCTTGTTTGAGAAAAGGAAGCAGTTTTCAATCCCAAACCAAACCTTCCTAAATCTTTATCCCCTCTTTTGCTATCAAATGAAGTACTAGGAAATTGCATGTTTTTTACTAAAGATTCTTCGCTCATTCCATTACCATTATCAGCTAGAAAAAGTGTAAATGGTTCGTTGTCCATATCAATTAAGACTTCAATCTTATCAGCATTAGCTGACACAGAGTTATCCATCAAATCAGCTAATGAAGTTTCTAAACTATACCCTTGTTCTGCTATTGACTTTATGAGGTACTCTGGATTTGGCGAAGCATCTTCACTAACTATATTAATAGTTTTCATAATTTACTAGGGGCTTTCTTGAATATGTTTTGAATAATATGTGCGATTTGATACGAAAGATATGGAGGAACTGCATTTCCAACTTGATGAAACTGCTGAGTTCTACTTCCTCTGAACAAATAATTATCAGGAAATGTCTGTATTCGAGCTGCCTCCCTTACTGTCAATGACCTACATTGCTTGGGGTCATAATGAATGTAATAATGACCATCTTTAGATATGTGACTTGTAATAGTCATTGCTGGTCTATCTTTTAATTGTACCCGAAATCGGTCATTAAATTTACCTGATGCTGCATTGGCATGATCTGGAACCAAGTCTTTACTGTGTCTTGCGTAATCATCCATTCTCGGGAAAGTCCCATTCTTCTCTACATAAAGGCTAGCAAACAAGTAGCGCATTAGATCTTGAGTTAGGTGAGCTCTAGACTCATGGTTTGCTAGACCTTTTAACTCAGAATCACAGTACCAATCATGAAGAATATGCTTGGCGGAAATGGTTTTAGCCATTTTAATATATTCACTACCAATGCCAGCCGTAATTTTTTTTGGCCCATCACTCAATCCATTCAACTCTAGCTCTCCCCAATTTTTAATCTTAGCAATGAATTTGTCAATATATTTCAACCAATTCACATCCGAATCCTTCAAGTTTTTATAAACTCTTTTAGAATTACCATTCTCATATTTCTCTGATGCGTGGTACTTGACAAATTCTCTATTAAGAGCACTACGGACTTGAGGTATTTTTCCAATTACAGATTCTAAGGTTACCTCATCTTTATTTTCCAAATACTCACCTTGATGCTTAAAGTCTGACCGAATCCCTAAAAGAATAACCCTATGTCTTTTTTGAGGAACACCAAATTCTTCAGATTTAATTAAAAAATCACGATCTTTTTCAACGGGCTTGATGAATGAATGTATCTTATACTTACCATTAATGGCTAAATCCATTTTCATCCAGTCAAAGACTTTTTCATCATCTACCTTAGCCGAGAGCAAGCCCTTAACATTTTCCATTACAAAAACTGCGGGTTTATGCTTCTTGATTATCCTCAGATACTCTTGATATAAGTATACTCTGTTATCATCCTTATTGATGCCACCAACTCTGGATCTACCAACATTTGAATAAGCTTGACAAGGAGGGCCACCGATTAAAACCCAATCCTTATTATTTCCCAGTTGATCTGTTATCATTTGATCCACAACCTCATTCGGCCACTTTTTGGAACCAAGTTCTAACAATCTTGCTTCTGCCCTTGCAATTTCACCTTCTGGATACTTATCTAACGTAGCCTCAATTAATCTTTCTCTTCTAACGAGATTTGTTTCTTCATATGCTTGATAATATTCATTTGGAATCGGCTTTCCTACTTTTTCAAACTGCCTATAAAAACTTCTCCATGTTAGAGTCTTGTGAGCATTCACATCTTTTTCAATAGAAAGTTTAATATCAAAAATTGATCTACCTTCTTTATTTTTTAAGGACATAAAACCCTCGCCCAAACCGCCTGGTCCGGCAAATAAATCTATTATCGGTATACGATCTATATTTTTCAAATCTTAAGTATGATTTGTTTAATTCTCATAACAAATTCATTAATGAGCACCATTAGATTAAACAGATTTCTTATAAAACCATCAATATCCTTTTTAGCATCACCTTTTTCTTTTTGTCATGGATGTTCAGCTTCTATAGATGATGATTACTCAAATAGATAAGCATAACTTTTTCAAGCTCTATTATGTCGGGACAATTGAAGCTTCATAAGCTTTACAGTCATTAACAGTAAATATAATTTTTATTTCTAAATGATGAACACATCAAAAGACAATTAATTCATTAACTAAAAAGTAGAATGAAAAGCTAGGATTAAATTATGTGACACTAAATGTCACAACCCAATTGTTTCTTTGTTTTAGAAATATGATAAGCCTCATTAGAATGGAAATCTACTAAAACCAAGACTATGGATTCAAGACAACAAATGAACTACCTCGCACTCAATCAAAACATCATGAACATGCCATTGGTGATAGGACAGGGACTACAAGAAGGAACTTCAGAAACACCTATTTCAACTTTTGAAGGTTTACATGTATATCTAAACGGCACGCATGTAATACCAGAGTGTCATGAATTAATTGGGCAGTTTGGTATTGGTGAAATGATACATCCTAATGCAATGGATGGTATGCCTGGATGCGCTGGAAATCTCAGATATGCATTTTGCTGGTCGGAACATGAATACATGATTCTGGTGGGCTTAAAATTGGATGAAAGTACAAACGGACCCTCTGAGGAAGCGCTTGATATTTTGGCTGTTGTCAAGAGAGATGTGCATACCGATAAAGTAGCTGCCAAAGCAGATCATTACGAATTAATCATCAGAGATATGTTGTTGTGTCATTTTGATTCGCTCTTTGAATTTTATGACACCATAGAGGAAGTAGACGACTGGACCTTCTACGAAGACGATTTACTGCCTATAATCCAGTACCATTTTGAACTAAAGAAAGCAGTAGACTTCATCGGTAAAGAATTGGAG
>Ga0206127_1005241_pt1 | contig 10995 bp, 4 predicted proteins | sample Helgoland_Spring_6_FD_148646 | JGI IMG/M metagenome (GOLD analysis project Ga0206127, IMG submission 148646) | Pelagic subsurface seawater microbial communities from Kabeltonne, Helgoland, North Sea - Helgoland_Spring_Bloom_20160419_1 | ecosystem: Environmental > Aquatic > Marine > Epipelagic ...
TATCGAGGATAGACTCACGAACACCTTCTTCAGCTTCTTCGGTCAGTATAGAAGCGCCACCTAATGCAGCCTGTTCAGCTAACCCGATAATCCCCCTAGGAATACCCTTACCAAACTCTTCGATCTGGTCTAGAAAGTCGGGTTCAGGGAGTTCGGGTTCAGGGGCTTGGTTAATAACAGCAACAAGCTGCTCCAAGGTAGCACCTTCTGGCCCCTCTATCTCATATACTTTACCGTTGGGAGCTTCTACTTCGTATATAGGCATGAAGCGCCCCTCTTATTTGACGCCTTTCAGCTTAAAACCGCTCGTGTCTGTACTCGCTGCCGCTGCAGGGTCAGGTATGTCTACCCCTAGATTTTCACCAAACTCTGCAATCATAGCGTCGAGTGGCGCTAACGATGCTGCCAAACCAGTTATAGCAGAACTTACTACTTCTTTTCTGTACTCTTCAGGAGTCCCTTCATAGTTTTCTGGGGGTGCTGCAAAAGCTACGTCACTGGTAAGTTTTGCTACAGCCGTCGCTATACTAGCTTCCGCCCTTTGTTTTGCCGTTACTAATGTACCCATCAAGCTACGCTGAGATTTTGTATCTTCAGCCGTCAAACTATTTTCCCTAAAACTGTTTAGAGCGTCGGTAGTCTGTTGCTGCACTTTCGCAGTTAGATTCGCTATGTCTGTCCTAACCTCGTTAGAAGCGTTGGCAAGAACTACTTGAGCCTCGCGTTGTTGGGCAGCTCTAAAGTCAGCACTCTCAGATTGGAATATGCCTAGTTCAGCATTAAGAGCAGAGCGAATATCTTGTTTAGCACTCTCTTTCTCTGTTTGGCCGTATGTAAGCGCCCCTGAAGCAATGCTATCTGAACGCGCTACTATCTTGTCGAGCGAATTTTGACGGTCTTTGAACAAGTCGTCTCGCCGTTTTTGAATGTCGCCTTCTCTAGCTGACATCGCACCTGAGATACCTGCACCTACAGAACCAAGGCTACCCCTGTTTGCCGCACCTGCTAACGCTTCTCTGATGGTTGTCGCTCTAGAAGGTTTGTACCCTTCCTCACGCTCCCGAGTTCGTCGTGCCATAAGATCCATCTCTTTTTGGATCTCAGAGTCTAACGCCATATTTTCTTTATAGTACCTTGAGGCTTCGTCTCTTTGGGTAGTGGGGTCAGCGCCGCGTAACGAGGCTATACCTTCGGCTAGTTTTGACTTATCTGGCGCTGTACTTTTTGCGCTATCTGGAAGCTCCGCACCTTCAAAAGCAGGTAACTGAGCATAAACCCTTTCCGTCTCTTCTACTTCCACTTCTTCTTCGGGGGCACTTTGACCTGCAGGTTTTGGTATTTTAGGGCCAGAATAAGGAGTTAATGGGTCTTTGCTGGGGCCACCAATATTCTCATCAAATTGCCCTTGCAACTCTTTAGTAAGCGTATCAAGCCCTGTGCGTATGCTTTCACCACCCATATTTCTTTTTATTTGACTCAAAATACCTTCTCGCGAAGTCCGCCCTGCGTTAGCTGCATCGGTAGCTTTAGCCCTATCTATAAATTGCATGTACGGGGCACGTCTAGCTTCTTCTTCTGGGTCAGCCAACCCTAACGATTTACCTATCCCACTGGTTCTAGCCCTTTCAAGGACGTTAGCACCCGCTACTATAGGGGCAGTTGCAATATCAAGCGTGCCAGATGCAACTCGATCTAACCTTGATAAGTCTTGTTTTTGCCTACGTTCAAAATTTATTTGTTTTGCTACCGCTTCTTGTTGCTTAGAACTAAGCTTCGCAAACTGTTCGTAGGTAAGTCCCATCTCTTTTAATTCTTCACTACTTACCCCGCCCCCCTCTGCAAAAGCAACGATGCCGCCACCTTCAAAGTACCGTGGATCTATATTCGGTGCAGGTCTAGATAGCAACCCGCCGCCAGCCATCATGGGTCGGCCTTGGCCTTGTGCAGCACGCTGCATATTCTTCTGCTGTTGCTGTTGTTTTTGAGCAAGTGCACCGCCAACTTGTTGCGCTTTATCACGCATAGGAGGAAGCCCCATACTTTGTTGGGGTTGACCCATACCACCAAGCTGCTGTTCCAATTGCTGTACTACAGTAGCAGGATTGGTTTGTGCCTGAAGATTTGCCTGCATAGCTTTTTGTTTTTGCTGGTCGGCAATCTGTTGCAACGCAATCATCTTGATCGTGTTTGGCCCCATCTGTTTAATTTCTTGTTGTAGTCTAGGGCCACCTTTCATCATCTCAGCAGAAACGTTTCTACCCAAACCTACAGGTTCAATTGGTTGGTATGCCATTATGGAGTGCCCTCTTCTACGTCTGACGGAATTATACCGAAGCTTTGGAGTAGACCCATGAGACCGCCAGATCCCCCAAGTAGTTCAGATAGTTGGCTAGGTTTTGCGTAAGAATACGATTGCGCTGCCAGTGGTAACCCTTGCAACAACGACTGTTGGTATTGCGTCTGCTTATAGGGAAAGTCTCGCTCTTCTTCAAACTGAGCAATATCGGCAGCAATGCCTTCGGCTTGAATAGCGCGTTCTTGTGCACCCAGATTGGCTTGGTTCTGCAGAGCTTGTAGACCGTACTGATTCGTAAGGTTTTGTGCTTGCTGTGCCGCACTTTGCTCGGTATTAAACTGTTGCATGGCCTTATCGTACGCAGTTTGGTAGCCTTGCCCCGTAATATTGGCAAGATTCTGCCCTAAACTACGGTTTAACTCAGACTCCATAATAGCTTGTCGAGAGCCACCATAAGCACCAGCTTGCGTTAACCTGTTAGCATCTCCAAGACGGGTGATCTGAGCTTGCCGTCGCGCCTCTTCAATCTGAGGATCTAACGCCGCTTGCAGGTACGGGTTCATGTAGTCTTGTGCAGCTTGCGCCGTAAACTTTTGTGGTTGGAACCCTGCCGCACCCATCTGCCCAGTAGGAACGGATAGATTACCTACCCCCTGAAAGGCTGCTTGTTGGGCTGTAGATTGCCCAGCCGAAAGTGGGCCGGTATAAGCTTGGTATGGTTGGTTTGCAAGAGCTTGACCCTTACCCAACATATCAGTGACGTAATCACCCGCCCAGTTAGATAGGGAGGATTCTGTCCCCGTTTGTTGCCCTACAATAGGATCTGCCGCTGCACCGCCTGCTTGGAACCTTTTGATATAATTTGTCATTGTTCTTACCTGCTAGGCATGAATTTGTTAGGGTTTATCTCTTTGCCCTGTTCTTTATTGCCGGTACGAGCTTGTCGAACTTTGTCCATCATACCGTATAACGTGTTAGCACCAGCGTTAGAATTACCGTTACCAAGGTGACTGACCACATCTGCAGGGATAACAAACTCCCCGTCGCTTAATCTGGCTTCTTGAGTACCGTCAATTGTAGCAGGTACTTTGTCTGCCATTCCATCTGTTGCACCACCTAAATAGTAGCCCCTACCAGTACTCCCGCCAGCCGAATATGGATGGTAGCTACGGTTATATGCAGAAGCAGCGCCACCACCAGCAAGTGCGGCAATACCGCCACCATATTTGTACTGGGGAGAGAAGCTGGCTAGACCCCCTTGTTGAGGAGGGGGCATCATAGTGCCTACCTGCGAAGGGGCAGCACCCATAACGGGCATTGGCATTTGTGGTTGAGGCTGGGGCGGCGCACCATACTGACTAGACTGCCTAGCCATATTAGCTGCGTTTTGCGCCTTTAGATTCAGTGCTTGTTGAACTGCACGTTGTTTAGCCGAAGCTTCTTGACCTTGCTCTGCAAATTCTGTCTCTGAAAAGAACCGCTGCCCACCACTTCCGGGTCGTCTATTGGGGTCGTAGGTATCCTGTACACGCTCTCTAACGGCTGTGTAGTCTGGGATTTTCCCTTGGTATCCTACTTTGTCTATTTGGGTATCAAAGAAGTCACTACCCGAAAACGCTGCTGTACCGAGCATACTGAGTAGCCCAACAGTGCCTTGATTCTCTTCGCTCTTTAACCAAGCAGAAGCATCTTTAAGGTAGTCTAGAAAGCCTGCCATTTTATTCTCCAAAACTCATTATTTGTGAGATTTCGTTTAGGAAATCATAATCTACTTTACCGCCTGCGGCCATACCCATTGGGCCTACTGGTGCGCCTTGCAGGTTCAGTGGCCCCTGCATAACATTAGCGATTGTTTGGGGTCGCCTGCTTTTCCCTGCAGCTAACGACTCTCCGTAAGGACTTGCTGCACCAAAGAACCCGCGCTGTTGTTGGTTGGCTAAGGGGTCTTGGAAGTCATATATGTAGTTGATCTGCGCCAAAGGAGACTGACTTACCGTAACTTGCTGCCCTTCAAGGTCTTCAGAGCCTAAAACCATATCAAAGAAGTCTCTAGCCGCGCTCTGGTTTGCCGCAGTTTTTATTTGTTTTTGAGTCTCTGTTGCAGTATCGGTTATGAGATCTTGGGTAGTCTTAATCTGCTCATTGAATTGATTTTCGAGGTTGGTCTCAACTTCATTAATTCTGTTGGTTAGGGTGTCTTGAGTCACACCCAACCGAGTCATCAAATTTTCTTCAGTAGTTTCTAAATCCGTAGCCAGATCTGCAATAGCTAACTTAGTTGCTTCGTCGCGAGATATAGCTTGCGCTTCATACTCCGCTATTTTTAAGTACAGCTCTGTTTCAAGCTCGTTTACCTGTTGTCTTGTAGCAAGTAGAGCCAGATCTGCATCTAGTTTTGTTTGGAAATCCGTAAGTTGTTGTGTTATAGCTTCTTTAGTTGTGCCTAAATCTTCAGCCAGTTGATCTATGTTTGTGTTTGCTTCATCTAAGGCTTTCTGCAGAGCTTCATCACGATCCATACCGGCATCGGTGTACTCTTTCATCTTAGCGAGTATGCTTTTTTCTACATCAGAAACTTGAACCTTGGTAGCAAGGGCAGCTATTTCTGTAGCTAGGTCAGATTCAAACTTAGTAATTTGATCGGTGATATCTTCTTTAGTTGTACCTAAATCAGTAGCAACATCGTCTATAGCTTTTTGTAGAGCCTCATCTCGAAGTAAACCCGCATCTTCGTACTCTTTTATCTTTGCTAATATCGCTGTTTCTACATCAGAAACTTGAGTCTTGGTCGCCAGATCTTCTATGATTCCGTAAATACCCGTAGCTTCTGTCGTTATGTTACCTTCAGCATCAACTACACTAGGAGCACCTAAGTTGTTTTCTAGCGCCGTTTTTATTGCTGTAACTTCAGAAGCAGTTGTACCTAATGTAGTAGCAATGTTATCAACTATAGTTTTGACAGCATCTACATCTACATCTAAACCTGCTAAATCTTTGTACAACCCTGTAGGTTCACCAGTAACGGGGTCTTTGGATACACCGACAACGGCTTTAATTGCTTCGTCTACAGTTAATTCGCCGGTACCTAACAGCTCTTTTATTTTAGTTATAACATTAGTTTCTACAGCAGCTACTTCGGTTTTAGTTGCTAACGTTTTATAAATACCGGTTCCATCTTCAGCGTTACCTATATTGGTACTAAAAGCAGTGTCTAATTGAGTCTTGGTTACAAGATCAGCGAGGTCAGCATCCGTTAACATGTCTTTTTTGATGTCTGTGACTATAGTTTTTATGTCATCTACAGTTACGTCTATACCGGCTAAATCTTTGTACAACCCTTGAGGATCACCATTTGCATCTTTAGCTACGCCAACAACAGCTTTAATTGCTTCGTCTAGTGTCAGCCCTTCAACAGCATCTTCCCCATACAAAAGTGCTTTTATGTCGGATACAACATCGGTTCGTAAGTTTGCAAGATCTGTTTTGGTAGCAACAAACTTAAAGATACCGGTAGCTTCAGTGTCTCCACTTGCGGGAGCCCCTATATTGTCAGTAAAAGCAGTTTCTAATTGATCCTTGGTTACAAGATCAGCGAGGTCAGCATCCGTTAACATGTTTGTTTGGATGTCTGTAACTATATCTTTAATGCCGCCCTCACCAACTAGGGCAAGATCTATTTTTGATACATCCGCATATAGCCCTGTAGGGTTACCATCTGCATCTTTGGGTACACCAACAGCTTTTTTGATGATGTCATCTACAGATATAGGGTCGCCGTTTTCATCAACCCCGCCTATAAGCTCGTCTCTTATCTTCGTAAATAAATCATTTTTTACTTTGTCTAAGTGTGTCGCAGTTACTAGACCGTTTATCCTCTCTTTTATTAACGCTACTTCTCTTGCTATAGTACTTCCATCAGGGGCTTTACCTAGTGTGTTGGCTATACCGTCTACTACTTTTTTTAATGCCGCTACTTGAGCTTCAGTTGCTAGTCCACCAATAGCCTCATATAGCCCTGTAGGTTTGCCAGTATCGGGATCTTTAGCTACGCCAACAGCTTTGGCAATTGCCTCGTCAAGCGTTGAGCCATTATTTACTAACTTATTTATTGCGGCTAGTACGTTATCTTGTAGCGCAGTAACCTTAATATTAAAGTCTCCAACGCGTACGTAATCGTCGGTATCACCCTCAATAGTTATATCTTCACCAGTCTCTGTATCACCACCAGTATCTGTGTTATCACCCTCAGTATCTGTGTTATCACCCTCAGTATCTGTGTTATCACCCTCAGTATCTGTGTTATCACCCTCAGTATCTGTGTTATCACCCTCAGTATTACCAGCCGCTGCAGCTACTGCGGCTTCGATATCGTCTTTTACTTTTTGTACTGTGTCAGCGATAGTAAGACCGCCACCGATAACCATTGCGACATAGCGTTCAAGATCAGTAGGAGATAGGGCAGGAGCGCCAGCGGCTGTAACGGCTGCAGTAATAGCGGTTTCTGCTTCGGTTTTTTGTTCTGCTTCTTTTTTAATGTTAACCGCAGGGGTGAAAACATCTTCAGTTTGTTTGGTTAAAACGTCTGCCGCAGTAGTCCCTTCGTCTACAACTCCTATCAACTCTCTATCTTCGGGAGTAAGCTCGTAATCTGTACCCAAACCCGCAGCTACTGCGGCGTCTATCAACTCTTGCTCGGTAACAATGTCGTCGTTTATGTCCTGTTTAATAGTAGTTTCAAAGTCTTCCCCACCCTGCCCCGCATAATTTTTGGCTAGGTCTTTAGCATCTTCAGCAGATAGTCCTTGGGCTATTAACGCTGCTTCAGCCTCTGCTTCAGTTACTACTCTTGGGTTTGCGTAAGTTTCTAACTCACCATACTTACCCTGCTGAAAGGTTTCGTCGCCTTGACCAGAGTACTGTTCAATTAAGTCACCACTAGGGTTTTCTATGCCTAGGCGTATTAGTTCCGCTTCAACCTCTGCTTCAGTTACTACTCTTGGATCTGCGTAAGTTTCTAACTCATCATACTTACCCTGCTGAAAGGTTTCGTCGCCTTGACCTACGTATGCAGCAATTTCTGCATTACTGGGATCGGTTATACCTTGGGCTATTAGCTCGGCTTTGGCTTCATCTACAGTAACTTGTCTGGGGTCTACATAAGTGTCTATATTGTTGAGGGTATCTGCTTCGTTTAGTTCGCCTGTGTATTGCGCTAACTCTTCTTCTGTAAATTCATACCCAGCTTCATCAAATTTAGCACCCGCTTCTTCGCGGGTCGTGTACCCTTCGTTGTTTACGGCGTTAGCAAAATCAGTTTGTATGTTTTTGTCTTCTACACCAAAACCATTTAAACTTTCTTGGATATTTTTGGCGACGGTACTAGGGTCTGCCCCAGCTTCAATTTCTGCTAAACCTTTATTAACTACCTCATTGATTTCAGGATTTAAAGCGAATAGAGCATCCGATACAAGGCTTGACCCTGCCATAACATCGGCAACGCCTTTACCTGCTATACCCCCAACTAAACCATTTTCAAAAGTATTACCAGAGAAATCTCGTGATTTATCTCCGTAACTCCATAACGCATTTTCTAGGAATACATTTTGATATACTTCTTCCGCTCCTTCAGTAATAAACTCTACTACACCAGCCCCTTGCCACTCTGCAAACCCTTTAAGATCCTCAAAAAGGCGTCTACCTATTTCTTTTAGGGAAGTTTTAATAGCACCCGTAGCATTAGGGGTAACAATATCTACAATATCGTCAGCTAAGTTTAATATCTCGTCGGCGTTAGGTATTTTATCTAGAAAAACTTTTGCTTCTAGTGCGTTTCCACCCATAAGCATAGATATTGAAGTAGTGACTAACCCTACAACACCTTGCCCTATACCTATAGTTTGTGCGGCCTCTTCTGCTTCTGCTTGAGTGTATATCTTACCCGTATCAGGGTTAATAGGAGATCTTCGTACAAGCCCTTCTCTTAGTCTTTCTATCTCTTGTGCGGTATAAACTTTTCCTGTGGCTTTGTTTACAACCTTATCTTCTACAAGTATTTGCGCTAATTCATCAGCTTCTTTTTGAGTCCAAGGTTTATCTGTTTTTGGGTTTATAGCTTCTTCGTATAGCAGACTCCCTAATGCCTCGTCGTACCCACCACCCATACTCATAAACCCGGATTCTGTTAAATCCGCAATAACGCCACCGTTAAACCCTGCTTTGGATCCTATTCTTTCGGCAACGTCTGTAGCTACTCCTTTAAGCAGTGCCGCTCCTTTAGCCGTAGTGCCAGCAAGTCCCCCGACCACAAAAGGTACGCCTTCTTGCAATGTTTCTACAAGTACGGTGTCTGTAAGAAAAGCTAAGGGGTAGTCGCTAATAGCACCGTAGTAAGCTTCGGCTTTTTCCTCCCACCCTCTAGCGTTACCTGTAATTCGCCCTATTTCCTCTACACCTTTTTTAACTTCTGGTGAATAAGCATCGCCACCTAATGAAGATAAGGCACGTCCTATAGCACCTTTTGTAGTGCTTAGTGGGTTCTCTCCCCACAATACCGAAACCGCTGCAATACCCTCTAAAATTCCTCCCGTAGCTTTTAAATTTGCTGCAGTAACATTTCTATATATATCTGAGTAATCCTCAAAGGCACTTTCCGCCCAACTTACAATCCTACCCAACCCACTTAACCCTGCTTGATCTTCAGGACTATTTGGATCTGCGTTAAGTTTTATCCCTTCGATTTGATCTAATATCTCCCTAGCAATCTTCCGCATAGGGTATATTTCTGCTTGCCTAGCATCAATTTGTTTAATTGTTTCTGGGTCTGCATCTTCAGGGTAAAAATATTCTGTAGCGAAAGAACTTCCATATATAGGGTGGTTTTGTGCAGCCTCTTGGATTGTACTTGTTGATATTACTGAATCAGGAGGGGTATCTGCGTTAATCTCTTCAAGACCGTTTTTAATGTTGCCAAATTCATCTACTAGAAAATCTAAGCCTGTTTTGATGTTTGCTGCTACAGGATCAGTAACTCCACTAGCGGCGATACTAGCGTTAGCTATATTCCCGGCGTACCCAAGGACAAAATCTCCAAGAACATTTTCTGCAAACCCTGATATTGAGGGGTCTTTATTGTTTATAGTTGTGTCTATAGCATAATTAGACACTAAGTTAAGCATGTTTGAGGATACACTAGCCTGAGGATTCCACACCGGTATGTTAGGGTTCCATGCTTGGGGGCCGTCCCAAATTGGGGGAGTGCCGGTAGGAGAACCTGCAGTACCTCCACCCGTAGAACTTGCGGTACCATTCATTACGGTACCGATAGTTTCAAGAGCTTCCCCTACTCCTTTAACGAAATCCCCTGACTCTTCTGCCGCTGCTAAAGATTCCCCAAACTCAGCTAAATCAGTACCTAAACCTGCTGTTACAGTCTGAGTTACAAACCACTTTAAAACTGCTTCAAAAATAACTTCTAAGGGTGAATCAGGTTCTCGTACAGTATGGTAAGCCCCTAAAGGAACGTCATCATATTGCCCTAAGTTTAACTCATAAGAACCATGTGCAGGCCCGTCAACATACAAAGGGACATCTGCTGTTTCAGCAGCAGCTCTTATAGCTTGCATGTAGTCTTCTTGGGCTAATCTAGCAGCGGTAAGTTGTACTCCTCTATCTTTTCCAGTATTACTCCCCGGTGTCTGTAGCGGGGCAGCACTGATAGTGCCTAAAGTACCTCTTATGCCTTCCCCACTAGGGTTCGTAAATTGAGCTACATTAGTAAACTGTGATTCTAAAAAAGCACCAAAGTCATCGCCTTCGTTAAACTCACCTACTTCAAAAGTTTCAGCTTTAATAACTGAAGCTAAGTTCTCAGCACCCCAGTTTTGACTTAGTTGATCCGCTGTGTACGTACCGTCTATTAAACCATTAACAGCAGCAGCGCCTCTTACATTCCCCCACTCTTGCCTAAACTGTTGTACTCGATCTTTCTGTTCGTTTGTACGCTCACCCTGAACACCAAAGAAAGCCTTAGGGTCTGCTACGTCCCACCAATTAGCAGAATCGGCGGTGGCTCCGATATCGGCAAAACTTCGGTTCCCAAAAAAACTAGCGGATGCTGAACCATCTTCGTAGGGGCTTCTAGACGCACTTTCACTAGCTGCAGCGGCTTCCGCAGCTTCTTGTTCTTCGCGTTCTTTTCGCTCGCGTTCTTCTCTTCGTTCTTCTCTTCGTTCTGCGTCTCTTTCTTGTTGAGCAAGATACGCGGCTTCGGCTTCTTCCCTTGCAATTCTGTTGGCTTCTGCAAGTGCAGCCTTCTCGTCCGCAATCTTTTGTCGCGCTGCGTCTTGGCGTGCTTTAGCTTCAGGGTCTACATACCCGTAGTCTTCCGCCTTGAGTCCTTGGCTTTCTAAGTATCTTTTAGCCTTAGACACCTTGCCCGGTTCACCAGACGCGAGAAACCGACGTACGTATTGTTCTGCATATTTAGAAAGAGCCATATCAGTTTGCTATTAGCACCCCCTCAAATGAAGCGCCGACGACTACGTTGGTGGTATCGGAGCTGGCTCGGCATTCTATATCCGTTTTCTCTGCAATGCTGAACGGGTAATGAAAAGGCAATACAAGCAAATTACTCTGTACTGTCTGTATGATCTTTGTGCGAAACGTGTTTGAGCCAAAGTCTCTAGTCACGAACTTAGCGG
>Ga0206127_1005243_pt1 | contig 10994 bp, 7 predicted proteins | sample Helgoland_Spring_6_FD_148646 | JGI IMG/M metagenome (GOLD analysis project Ga0206127, IMG submission 148646) | Pelagic subsurface seawater microbial communities from Kabeltonne, Helgoland, North Sea - Helgoland_Spring_Bloom_20160419_1 | ecosystem: Environmental > Aquatic > Marine > Epipelagic ...
CGATGAGATATCTCCTTCGGGTAAATTTGGGATGGTAATGATTTCTTTTGAATGAGTGTCTTGAATGATGATTTTGGTACTTGCATCCTCATTGATACCGGTCACACGATACGCACCATTTTGAGACAGGTAAGCATAACTTATTGCCCATTCGGCTTTTTGTTCTACTTTCCGGGTTTGGGTAGCGATATCATATGACATAAGATAGGCAAACTCGCTATCATGATCAGTAGTGAAATATAAAGTACCGTGATCTTTTGAAAAAAACTGAGGTTCATTCAGTACATTACCTTCATGAGGGGTGATCAGGGATACTTCTCCTGTTTGGGTATCCAAAAGATGGATGTTTGCATCAGAAGTGCTCACTCTTTCAGAAAGGGCGATATATCGTTCGTTATCACTGACCGTTGAAGGCGTAAAGCCATTATCGTTCATGTATATGTTGTCTGTTTGAAATCCATCCTCAGCTACCGATGCACCTATTACTTCGGTTCGATACAAATCAAAATATTTGGGATTTCTTTTGTTGCTGGCCCAATAGATGGCCGTATTATTGTGATTCCATCCGTAATAAGAGGCTTTGGCACTGTCAGGCGTGAGGTCGATCACGCTACCTTCCCAATTTTTAATGTATATCTGGGTCAATTCATTTCCCCCCTCGTCACTCGTATAAATGATTCTATTATCTGTGGGGAAGTAAGACCGGGCGATAATAGCATTTTCCAAAGAATTTGTAAGTTGTGTTTGTTTGCCTGTTTCAAGATCAATACTGTAGGCATTTAAGACACCACTTGCCTTACTGGTCATCAAAATTGTTTTCTCATCTGCCGAGAAATCACCTCCAAATACTTGAGTAGTATTCATAAATTGCTCAATGGTATATCTCTTATTTTGAGATAGATCTTCTTTTTTTTCACAAGAGAGCGCTATTAAAAACAAGACTATGCTAAGCTTTTTCATTTGGATATAGATTAATATTTACCTGAAATTAACTGTATTTATCTTGATCTTGTTATTTCGTGAATTAAAACTTACAAGAAAAAAGAATCACTGAAAAAAATTAAACTTTGACCTGGCTGCTAATCAACTCTTTCAGATGAACACCCTTAGAAAAACAATAGAGCGCACAGATCATAAAAATATGTGATATATCTTGGTGCTGAAACCATGGATGTAGGTTCAATTTGAGTAGCTCCACAGGAAGTGTCATTAACATGAAGATAAATCCCCAAAAGAAAAAGCTTGCTTTTTCTTCACCTTTTATAATTTTAAAAGAAAAGGGTATTCCCAAAAACAGAACAATCCCGATAGCCATATGAATGGCGATCCACAAGAATTTCAATTCAAAAATGAGTAAACCAAAGGCGCTGACCATAAGGATGAAGATGATCGATTTTAATAAAATATTGCCTTTTGGATAAAGGTAAATGACCATCGCATATTCTAACATGCTAATGGATATTATGGTAGTGCTATACCCAGGTATTTTACCTGCCATGCCTAAATAATTATAAAATAAATGTGACCAGGCAGCAAAAAAAGTAGAGATAGAAATGAATAAAAAGAATTTACCAAAGTAGGAAGAAAAAGGGGAAATGAAGGAGTTCTTGATTTCACGATAGTGATGAAAGCTTTGAAAACACATGATTAAATTCAAGATTAAAGCCATAGGTTCTAACAGCTGCAACCCCCATATTTCGAATTCAATTTTCCCCATTTCCGCCGCAATATGCTAAAAAAAAATTAAATTCATGAGCTCTGGTTTAATAAATGTACTAGTCAAACTAGAGTTAGTCAAAGGATTGGGGAAACCATCGAAAAAATATTATCTTAGTTTCAATTAATTTTTATTTGAAACTAAGATAAAGATCGATTATTATTTGAGAAGCCGAGCAATTAGACTAATTTGTTGTGATTATTGTTCGTATAAAAAACAACAGTGAAAAAAATGAAAAACGCTCCATGGCATGCACACTATCCGAAAGAGGTCCCTCAACAAATTGATAGTGCTGAATACGAAAGCTTAGCCGAACTTTTGAATGATGGTTTCAAAAAATTCGGTAACTATCCGGCCTTTGAAAACATGGGTAAAGTAATGACTTTTAACGAGTTGAAGATAGATTCAGATAGTTTTGCTGCTTATTTGATTCATGACTTAGGACTGAATCGGGGAGATAAAGTAGCGATTCAAATGCCCAATTTACTTCAATATCCGGTAGTACTCTTTGGCGCTTTACGGGCGGGAATGACCGTAGTAAATGTAAATCCGCTGTATACCTCAAGTGAATTAAAACACCAACTCAATGACGCTGATGCAAAAGTAATTATTGTTTTAGCCAATTTCGCAAGTATCCTAGAAGGAATTTTGTCTGAAACTAAGTTGAAACATGTCTTGGTTACGCATATTGGAGATATGATCGGAGGGATAAAAGGAAGTCTGATCAACTTTGCTGTCAAATATGTCAGAAAAATGGTTCCTTCGTTTAGCCTTCCAAAAGCTACCAATTTGATGAAAGCCCTGAAATCAGGAGCCAATCATGATTTTGTCCAGCCCCCTATTAAAAGTAGCGATTTAGCTTTTCTTCAATATACGGGAGGTACCACTGGAGTTTCTAAAGGTGCAATGCTTTCCCATGGCAATTTAGTTGCCAATTTATTGCAAGTAAATGCCTGGATGAAAAGTGGAGGTTTGAAAGAAGGAGCTGAAGTTTATATTACCGCACTCCCTATTTATCATATTTTTGCTTTGGTCGCCAATGTACTCGGCTCGGTGAGCTCGGGGTCCCAAAATATTTTAATTACCAATCCTCGAGATATGAATGGTTTTGTAAAGGAACTCAAGAAACATAAATTTACTATTTTGAGTGGTGTAAATACGCTTTTTAATGGATTATTGAATCATCCTGAATTTAAAAATTGTGACTTCAGTAAGCTTCGTTTTGGTTTTGGTGGGGGTATGGCGGTTCAAAATTCAGTAGCTGAGAAATGGCTTGAAATAACAGGAACGCCATTGGCAGAAGGCTATGGCCTTACAGAGACCTCACCGGTGCTTACGATTAATCCATTAGATGGAAGGCACAAAATGGGTACCATTGGACTTCCTATTTCCAATACGGAAATAAAGAACTTTGATGATGATTTTGTGGAGGTGGCTTTGGGCGAACCAGGAGAACTCTGCGCTAAAGGTCCGCAAGTAATGCAAGGATATTACAACCGACCAGAAGAAACAGATAATGTGATGCAAGACGGTTGGTTTAAAACAGGTGATGTAGCTACAATGGATGAGGAAGGTTTTTTCAAAATTGTAGATCGAAAAAAAGAAATGATTCTTGTATCGGGATTCAATGTTTATCCCAATGAGATTGAAAATGTCATTTCATCTCATCCCAAGGTACTGGAAGTAGGAGTGATCGGTGTGCCCGATCCTAAATCAACAGAGGCTGTGAAAGCGATTGTTGTCAAAAAGGATGAAACCTTGAGTGAGGCTGAGATCATTGCCTATTGTAAGGAAAAGTTAACAGGCTATAAATGTCCACGTCATGTTTCGTTTATCTCGGAGTTGCCTAAATCTAATGTGGGTAAGATATTGAGAAGAATCATCAAAGAGGATGATTTAAAGACGCATATCTACGAGGGATCTTGATGAGTAAACGGCTCCAAGTGTTGAGGTTTCTGGTAAATTGAACAAGTTACTCAAAACCCGAGGACTATATTAAGGCCGCTAAGGTGTCCAATTTTAATCTGACCACCAATTTAAAAAATCTTCATAATACATGATGATATCTTGGTAATAAGGATTTTTAGGTTTGTCAGTCATTGATGGATATGGAATTTTTATCAACATAGTACCCTGAATATTATCTCCGATTTCATAATTATTATAATGGAGTAATATGTGTGTTTCATTGCTGCCAATGTTTTCGGGTAAATGAAATTTGTCGTTCTTAAATGTAAATCCAGCGGCACTCAAGCGAGTATCAGGAGCGAGTTGGTTTTGGTTTCTAAAAATAATTTCAGCTTGATGGCGTAGCTCTGAAAAGTCTCCAATTTTATCTTCAATATCTATGGTCCGACCCAAAGTATCCATATTTATATATTGCATCCATTCATTGTTACGAACCCCGCCCGTATACGACTTACTGCTAGAAGCAAAAGAAAGCCAGCCGGAATCATTGTAATTTGTTTCAATTACAATTTCAAGGAACCAAGGTGTCTTGCTTTCAGGAAATTGCTCTTTGGATGACACATAATTTTTGATAAATAATTTCATATAATCATTAATGGTTTTTGCAGTACCTACGGAAGAAAGAAATCCCTCTATCTCCCTTTTAAGTATGGATTCGATCCGCTGGTTTAATAAGGGTTGACTTTTAAAAATGGGATAATTGACTTCAATCACAGCACAATTTTTATCATTACAATTAGGGTCACTCTCGTTTAGATGTGCAATTCCCGCTATTGCGATTCCTTTATTGAAAAGCTTTGAGGTAAAGCGAAAGCGCTGTTTTTCAATTTGTTGACAGGAGCAGATTGTTAAAACGAGAAGGGCAGCTAGTTTATGTATTTTAATCAATTGATTTTATTTTTTTGTTATCTTAAAAACTAGGGAAAAGATTTTTTTAAATCTGGTTCAAGATAGGAACTATCGCCATAGCTTAAAAATCTATAGTCGTGCTTTAGGGCTTGCTCGTAAATTTTTTTCCAATTAGGTCCACAGAACGCAGCAATTAGCATGATTAACGTCGTTCCAGGCATATGAAAGTTTGTAATCATTTTATTGACTATTTTGAATTTATAGCCGGGGAATATAAAAATTTCTGTGTGACCAATTACCGCGCTCATTGAGCGGCTGTCCAAATATTCTAGCACGGCAGAGAGTGCTATTTTTTTGTCCGGTAATGATTTGTGATTTTGGTAAGGATATAGTTTCGGTATGAAAAAATCAGCATCCCCATTTATTAACTTGACACCATACCAATACAGAGATTCCAAACTTCTCAAGCTTGTCGTGCCTACGGCAATGACGGATTCATTTTCAAGTAAATGGATGAGATTGCCTCTGGTTATGCGAAGTTGTTCACGGTGCATATGATGCTCCTCTGCATTCGTTTTTATGGGTTGAAAGGTACCTGCGGAGACATGCAGTGTCAGGTAATCTAATTGGTGTTTTTTTCCCAACTCATCGAGTACCTTTTTGGTAAAATGCAGTCCGGCAGTGGGTGCTGCAACGGCGCCTTCAAGGGTGGAATAAACGGTTTGATAGCGGTTTTGATCTGCGCTCGACGACGCTCTTGATATATAAGGAGGAAGCGGCACTTTACCTAGAGCTAAAAGGAGTTCAGACCAAGTCTTTTGAGGCGACCAATTAAACAGAACGGTATCTTGAGACATTCTTTTGGCAGTTAATTGGATCTGATCAACGGTGATGCTTAAAACAGAATCATTGGTCCATTTTTTTGAATTGCCAATCAGGCATATCCAGGTACAACTACCTTTAGAAGACATGATTTTTTCCATGATTACCGTAGGTGCTAAGGGCTCAAGCAAGAAAATTTCAATGCGGGCACCCGTACCTTTATGGAAAATCATTCGGGCAGGAATCACCTTGGTATCATTAAAAATGATCAAAGACTTGGTTTTTATCAATTCAGGAAGGATAGAAAACTGATGATGGGCTAGGCTTCCCTTTCGATAATGTAGTAATTTTGAATTGGATCGAACCTCTAAGGGCGCTTGAGCGATAGACTCCTTGGGTAATTGATAATCAAAATTTTTAGGATGAATTTCTTTAATGTCCATTTGAATTATGTTGCGCCTCGAATATAAACCCTATACTTTAAATTTTAAATTTATTGCGGGTACAAGTCGCGGAACCATGAAAACTAGGGAAGTTTGGTTTTTACGAGTCTGGGATACCAGCAGTTTAGGTGTATTTGGTATTGGAGAGGTAGCGCCCCTAAATGGTTTGTCGGCTGATCCTATAGATAGAATTCCTCAAAGACTCAGACAGTTGATCAGTGAAATAGCCGATTACAAAACGCCCACCTCTGCTCCGGAGGTTTATGCTTTGGCGAAAACAATCGCTTTTCAGTTTCCGGCTATCAGAATGGGATTGGAGATGGCCTTTTTAGATTTGATGGAACGGGGGATCAGGCAATGGTTTAATTCACCTTTTCTTCAACACAAAATGCAGATTAAAACCAATGGCTTAGTTTGGATGGGTGATGAAATCTTCATGCGGGATCAAATTGAAGAAAAAATGGCCTTAGGTTTTGATTGTGTCAAGTTAAAAATAGGGGCTTTAGATTTCGGAAAAGAACTGAAGTTGGTGTCCTATTTAAGAAAAATTTCACCAAAAATAATCATTCGATTAGATGCCAATGGTGCTTTTGAGCCTCAAAAGGCATTGGATAAATTAAATCAGTTGAGTGAGTTTAATATTCATTCTATCGAACAACCGATTCAAAAAGGTCAGTGGGAAGCCATGAATGTGCTTTGTCAATCGAGTAAAATTCCCATTGCACTGGATGAAGAACTCATTGGGATTGAACAAGATGTGGGAAAAAAGGCATTATTAGATAGTATCAAGCCAGCTTATATCATTCTAAAGCCTAGCCTTTTGGGCGGATTTATGGAATCTAATCAATGGATCAATTTTGCTGAAGATCGCAATATTGGTTGGTGGGTAACTTCAGCTTTGGAATCAAATATAGGGCTCAATGCGATTACCCAGTTTGTCGCTCAGTATCCGAATTTATCTCATCAAGGTCTCGGAACAGGAGCCCTTTATCATAATAATTTTGCTTCTAGAGCCTCTTTGACTGATTTAAAAATGACATATACTGAAACTGATTTTGATGAACTACCTTTTGAAAATTAATTTGAACCTATGAGACCTTATATTTTAGCTGAACCCAATTGGAAATAGATTAAGCAACAATCAGTTTAACTTGCTATTCTACCTTGGGGAGCCACTAAGGCCCATAATTATCATTTACCTTATTATACAGATGTTTATGAAGGAGGTGCCTTGGCGAAGAATCTGCCAAAAAAGCTTGGGAAAAGGGCGCACAAGTGATGTTGTTACCACCGTACCCTTCGGTGTGAATACAGGTCAGAGAGATATAAAATTAGGTTTAAATATGTATCCGAGTACAAAAACGGCAGTGCTCAATGATTTGGTTGAAGTCTTGAATCGTCAAGGTATTTACGAGTTATTGATTTTGAACAGTCATGGAGGGAATGATTTTAAGACCCTGCTTGGTGAGTTGGGCGCTAAATATCCAAAAATGTGGATTGCTACCTGCAGTTGGTTTAAAATATTAAATCATAGTACTTATCTTTAAATGCGAGGTGATCATGCTGATGGGACGGAAGCAGCTTGATGATGCATTTAAGACCTAATTTGGTAAGGCCTTTATCTTAGAGAGGGGCGGCCATGAACGAAAAAGTAAGATTGAAGCTATGTAAGAGGGTTAGTTGTGGGCTGAAAGACCATGGTCTCAAATCTCAACAGATGCTTGTGTAGGAGACCCCAAAGCAGCGACTTTTGAAAAAGGGAGACTTTTTTTGAAACGGTGACTACTAAATTAGCCGCTATGTAAGTAGACGTTTGTCAAGTCGACACGGCGGATTTGTATGAAAAATGTTTAAATATATGATTGTTTTTATATCTATCTCTTATTTCCTGCATTAACCGAATATCCTTTAAAAGGGGTTTTCATTTCTATTCTTCATTAGGCTGCTTATCTTTGACCTACGAAGATCAGTTTTTCATGTCACCTTGGTCTTTGATCTTGTTTGAATGACATTGATTAATTTTTTACATGCATTTTCTACGTAATATAATCACCTTGAGTTGTTGGTTAGTGACCAGCTTGCTAGCCGCACAATCCGTTCAAAGAATTCCTACAGGGGAAGTCAAACAACTATTAAAAAAATTGAATGTGTTGGGTTCGGTATTGTATGTAGCGGCACATCCAGATGACGAAAACACAAGACTGATAGCCTATTATGCCAATGAAAAGTTATTCAATACCGCTTATTTATCAGCGACTCGTGGGGATGGGGGACAGAATCTGATTGGTCCAGAAATACGTGAAAACTTGGGCTTGATCAGGACACAAGAATTACTCGAGGCTAGGCGAATAGACGGAGGCGCCCAATTTTTTTCTAGAGCCAATGATTTTGGTTATTCTAAAACGCCAATGGAGACTTTGTCTATTTGGGATAAGGAAAAAGTCTTAGAAGATTTTGTTCGGGTGATCAGAACCGTTAAACCGGATGTCATCATCACAAGATTTAATACCTTATCAGGGACTACCCATGGTCATCATACAACTTCCGCCGTGTTGGCTTTAGAGGCATTTGACTTGGCGGGTGATTCCAGCGTTTATCCAGATCAGCTGAAAACGATTGAGGTATGGCAACCTAAAAAGCTTTTTTGGAATACCAGCTCCTGGTTTTATGCAAGGAACAAGGTTCAGTTTAACCCCGAAGGTTTATATTCAATCAATGTAGGTACTTACAATCCTAACTTAGGAATTTCATATACCGAAATGGCTGCTCAAAGTCGCAGTATGCATAAAAGCCAAGGATTTGGATCGACAGGTTCAAGAGGTGATGAGCTTGAATATTTAGAATTATGGCGAGGAGATAGTTCTCATACTGATGTTTTTGGTGGTATTGATACTTCCTGGAAAAGGGTTGAAAAAAGTCAAAAAATAGCGCAATTCTTATTAGAAGCCCAAGAAGTTTATAAAGTGGAGAATCCAAAACCAACTTTGGACTATCTATTGAAAGCAAGACAAGAGTTGCTCAAAATGTCCGATCAATATTGGAAGGAAATCAAATTGAATGAAATCAATCAGACTATTATGGCGATTACGGGTACTTATTTAGAAGTCATTTCAGATGATTATAGCTACGCAAGAGGTGAGACGGTAAAGTTGAGTGTAGAAGCCATTAACAGGATAGACTTTCCTATAAAATTAATAGAATTGACCATCGAACCTTGGGGTTATAATGTTGAGTTGGATCAAGTGATGCTTTACAATAAGAAAATCGTGAATGACTATTCATTAAAAATTCCTGATTCTATTGCCATGACCACACCTTATTGGTTAAACGAAAAGAGTACGCTGGGAATGTACCATGTAGCTAATAAAGATCAAATTGGCGGAGCGATCAATGAGCCGATATTAAAGGCAAGATTTACTTTAGCCATAGGAGACCAATATTTAGAATTAGTACAACCTATTCATCATAAATTTACAGATCCCGTCGATGGTGAAGTTTATCGACCTATCGCGATCGCACCTGATGTAGCCATCAATTTATCGGTTGACAATGTAGTATTTTCTAATGATAATGATAAACGGATAGATCTACGATTGGTAGCAGGGAAGGATAATGTTTCCGGTAAGCTTCATATAGTCGTTCCAAAAGATTGGCAAACGGACATCAATGATTCAGCCTTATTTATTTCATTGAAGAATGAAGAGCGATTGATAAGTATCAATATTAAGCCAAAATATAAGGCCAATTCAGGTGATTTAAAAGCTTATTTTGTTACTGATGATGGGAATATTTCCGATCAGCAAGTTCAAATTATTGCTTACAATCACATTCCTGTTCAAACTGTACTGAAGCCGGCTAAAATTGATTTGATTAAATTAGATATGGCTAAGGTAAGTAAATCTATTGGCTACATTGAAGGTGCGGGAGATGTTCTTCCAGATTTATTGAGACAAATTGGATATCAGGTGAGCTTGTTGAAAAAAGACGATGTCACCGTTGATCATTTGATGCAGTTTGATGCGATTATATTGGGGGTTCGTGCCTTCAATACCGTTGATTGGTTGGCTTACAAAAATCAAGAACTTTTTGATTATTGCTTTAAAGGTGGAACCGTAATTGTTCAATATAATACCAATAGAAATTTAGTAACCCAAGAGATCGCTCCTTATCCATTATTATTGTCAAGGGATCGTGTTTCGGTGGAAACCGCTCCTGTAAGGATTCTTGAGCCAAGACATAGGTCTATGAATTTTCCCAATAAAATTACGATGCATGATTTTGATGGATGGGTGCAAGAGAGAGGTTTGTATTTTTGCTCTGAATGGGATGAAAAATTCACGCCTATTTTAAGTTCAAATGATCCTGGAGAATCTCCTAAAGAGGGAGGGTTACTCGTGGCAAGTCACGGAGAAGGCTATTATATTTACAGTGGTTATTCATGGTTCAGAGAGCTTCCTGCAGGTGTAGAAGGGGCTTATCGAATATTCACTAATTTAATTTCTATGGGTCAGGAATGATTCATTTTTTATGATAATTGGATATCAATGAACAAAAAAAATTCAGATGCTACCTAATCTCTCATCATTCTTCATTTCAAAGTCTAAATTATTAAATGAATCAAATTGATTTCTTAGTACTGATATTGACTCTGTTTTCCATTGTGACTTTTGGTGTCTGGAAAACAAGAGGGCAACAGAATATAGATAGCTATTTGCTGGGAGATAATAAGATGAAATGGGGGACGATTGGATTATCGGTGATGGCCACCCAGGCCAGTGCAATTACCTTTATTTCAACACCAGGGCAGGCCTATTCAAGTGGTATGGGCTTTGTTCAAAATTATTTTGGACTACCGTTAGCACTGATCATTGTATCTATATTTTTCATTCCTATTTATTATAAACTGAAGGTTTATACGGCCTATGAATACCTTGAACGAAGATTTGATCTTAAAACGAGATTATTAGGTGCCTTCCTGTTTCTAATTCAAAGAGGTTTGGCTGCAGGTATTACGATTTATGCCCCCTCTATTATTTTATCCACGATTTTGGGATGGGATCTTTCCTTTACTATTTTGGGTACGGGTATTTTGGTAATCATCTATACGGTTTCTGGAGGAACTCAAGCTGTGAGTATTACTCAAAAGCAGCAGATGGGTGTCATCATGGGAGGGATGTTCGTTGCTTTTGGATATA
>Ga0206127_1005244_pt1 | contig 10994 bp, 6 predicted proteins | sample Helgoland_Spring_6_FD_148646 | JGI IMG/M metagenome (GOLD analysis project Ga0206127, IMG submission 148646) | Pelagic subsurface seawater microbial communities from Kabeltonne, Helgoland, North Sea - Helgoland_Spring_Bloom_20160419_1 | ecosystem: Environmental > Aquatic > Marine > Epipelagic ...
GTCACCCTTTGCAATGGCACAAATGCCTAGAAAATATCCGCTTATGGGAAGAGCGGTGCCATCATCAGCCCCTCGGCTTCGTCCAGTCCTAACATCAGATTGGCGTTTTGCAACGCTTGCCCCGATGATCCCTTTGTCAGGTTGTCCAAAGCAGCAATGACCACAACGCGCCCTGGCAAGCGGTCAGCGATAACGCCGATGTGGCAAAAATTCGAACCGCGAATATGGCGCGTGCTTGGGGCCTCACCCATCGGCAAGACCTTGATAAATGACTCTGCAGCATAGGTATTCGCAAGCGTATCATACACGCTCTGCGCATCTCCTTTGACATAGGCCGTGCCAAGAATACCCCGGTTCGCCGGGATCAGATGTGGCACAAACTGGATATGCACGTCGCGGCCCGCTACCTTTGAAAACTCCTGATCGAACTCGCCGAGGTGCCGGTGCGTTCCACCAAGTGCATAGGCATGATAGCCCTCGCTCAACTCTGCGTGCAGCAGGTTTTCCTTGAGCGCACGACCCGCGCCAGAGACGGCCGCCTTGAGATCAAGAATGATGTCATCCAAATCAATCACGCCAGCAGCAATCAAAGGCCGCAGCGCAAATTGTCCGGTCGCTGCGTTACATCCAGTGCCGGCAACAAGCCGAGCGCGGGCGATGTCTTCTCGATAAAATTCAGTTAGGCCATATACGGCCTCGCCTTGCATCTCGATTGCCGCATGCGCATTTCCGTACCACTTTGCATAAGCTTCCGGGTCGCGCAGCCGGAAATCAGCAGACAGATCTACGATCTTTAGGTCACGAGGCAGGCCAGAGATCACCTCTTGGCTGGTCTTATGGGGCAGCGCGCAAAAACACAGATCAATGCCAGACCAGTCGATATCATCAAACGGAACCAGCGGCGGTAGATCAAGGTGCCGCAAATGCGGAAACACCTGCGCCACGGTCTGCCCAGCCTTTGAGAACGCGCCTAAGGCCTTGATTTCGATTAAGCCATGCCCGGCAATCAATCTTATCAATTCTGCACCTGTGTAGCCGGATGCACCCAGAATAGCGATAGAATAGGTCATGTCAGTCTTCTTGAATAAAGGGTTAGATTCAGGCGGCTTCGAACACAATCTGTCGTCGCAGGAACTGAGTTGCGCGGTCACTCACCCGCGCCGGGTCACCCGTGGTAAGATATGCTGTTTGTCCTAGCCCCATCTTGTCGGGGTGACGTTTCAGATAGTCAGCGAGGCTTTCGCCCACCAGATGACCCTGAGAATAGACTTTCACAGCCGAACCCAGCGCCGCCTGAAAAGCCTCTTGCATCAAAGGATAATGGGTGCAGCCCAAAATGGCGGCTTGCGGATCGGGCATCTTGCGCATGAGCGCATCTACGTGCGACCGCACCAGCGCCTCGGCAAGGATCATGTCACCATCCTCGATCGCATCAACAACACCACCACAGGCTTGCGCTTCTACGTCAACGCCAATGGCGCGAAATGCCAATTCACGCTGAAACGCACGGCTGGCGACTGTTGCGGGCGTTGCAAAAAGCGCCACATGTTTCACAGCGACCTCGCGTGGTGGAGAATTATCGCCCCATTGACGTTCTGTCAGCGCCTCGATCAGCGGGACAAAAACGCCAAGCACGCGTTTATTCTTTGGCACCCAAATTTCCTGCATCCGGCGCAAGGCAGCCGCAGACGCGGTGTTACACGCAAGGATCACCAGATCGCAGCCAGCGTCGAACAGACGCTGCACCGATGTGCACGTCAAATCATAGATATCATCAGCCGTGCGCACGCCATAAGGCGCATGCGCACTGTCGGCGAGATAGACAAACTCAACATCCGGAAGCCGCTTTTGCGCCGCTTGCAGAACCGTTAGTCCGCCTAAGCCTGAATCAAAAATACCAATTGCCATGTCTGCATCAGGTCTATGACCTGCCTCTTGCTGCGTCGCTTCAGGCCCCTGCCCCACGATGCTTGTCATCGAACTCATACCCCAGATCGAATAATTTTACCGGGCTTGGTGCCAGCTCATAAGTGCTTTTTCGCAAGAACTCCATCATGGCTTTTGAATCCTGCCTTAAAGGGTCCAAATCCGCCCGATCCAGCGGTGTGCCGATCACTACTTTAACGGGCGTGTCGACCCGCTCGCGAAACTCGCGGATCATCAAACCCATGCGCAGAGTTGTGTGCATGTGGCTTGCCAGTTGAAACAACCTACTGGTGTGTCCGTCGAAGTAAATAGAGACGACGGTTGCGTTAGATTTGGTAACCATCCGCGCTGTGAAACTGCGCCAGCGAGGATCCATAGGTTTACTGGCAAATGGCCGGACCGCCGTACTGACCGTACCACCGGGAAAAATGCCGATAGCACCGCCGTCGTCAAGATAGCTCAGAGCAGCCTTGCGTGATTTTATGTTTAGTTTGGCTGCCTCTTTCGTGTCATCAAAAGAGATCGGCAAGATGATACGATTCAGATCATCAGCGTTGCAGAATACACTATTCGCCAAAAGCCTAAAATCGTCCCGCACCGTTGACAGGATATGTCCCATCATCAAACCGTCAAGGATGCCGTAAGGGTGGTTCGCCGTTACAATCAGCGGCCCATCTTTGGGAATATTGTCCAGACTACCGCCGGCTATCTCAAGCGTCAGGCCATAGCGCTCAAGCATTACCAGCCAAAAGTCTCGGCCTGCGGCAACGTCTTTCTGATAACCAACGGCACGTTTGATCAACCGCAATCTGCCCGTCGTATTTTCCATAAGACGAATGACCGCACGGCCGCTTTTAGTGGTGGCTGAATGAGCGTAGCTGATATCACGAGCGATCTGGCGTTTTGAATGTGGCATGGTCTTGGGCTACACTTTCAGGTCGTCAAGAACCGCTATTTATAATTAGAAAACCTTTCTGACCAGCCTTTAAAACGAACGTGCAATTCATTCATTCAGCGACTTTGGACAGATCAGGCCCACCTTGTCGGATCACACCCAAAAGTTCTTCGCGACGTTTGGCAGCTTTAGCCTCGTTCGCGTGTTTGATAGGACCAAAGCCCCTAATTTGAAGCGGAAGTTCGGCCAGAGCAACGATCGCTTCGCGTGTGTTGGTGTTCAGATAGGACAAAACCACATTCATGTCTGCCTCATATTGCTTGATAAGTGCACGCTCCATGCGTCGCTCGGCTGTGCGCCCAAAAGGGTCAAAAGGGGTCCCGCGCAGATGCTTAAGTCGGGCGAGAATACGAAAGTTCCGCATCATCGCTGGGCCGTATTCCTTTTTTATTGGACGGCCGTCTGGGCCATCCTTGGACAAAAGCGGCGGGGCCAAATGGAATTTCACAGTAAAATCTCCATCAAATGCCTCGCGCGCCTTGGCTTCTGTTTGAAGGTGCAACCGTGCCACTTCATATTCGTCTTTGTAGCCCAGCAGTTTGTGGTATCCTGAGGCAACGGCCTTTTTGACGCGATCATCGTCAAATCTGTCGACGAGCTTGCGATAGCGTCTGGCCAAACGCTTTGACTGGTAAGCCGTCAGGTGTTCTGCCCGGAAAGCGATCTTCTGCTCCAGCGTTTTGGGCAGTTCGAGCACTTTTGGCGTTGCTAGGTTGCGCGCATCCTGAGGGTTGAGAACAGCCCATCGACCAATATCAAACGCACGCAGGTTTTTGTCCACAACCGTGCCGTTCAGATCAATCGCCTGTCGGATCGCATCAAGGCTTAACGGCAACAATCCGCGCTGCCACGCGGCTCCAAAGATCATCATATTGGAAAAGATTGAATCGCCCATGGTCACCCGCGCCAGTTCTGACGCATCAAACAGATCCACCCGATCGCGCATCCGCGCCTCAAGCGCGAGCGTGAGGCGATCAGAAGGCAAAGCGAATTCGGTATTACGAGTGAAATCCCCTGTGATAATTTCATGACTGTTCACAACTGCCCCGGTGCGACCTGCACTGGTCAGACCAAGTGTCTTGGCACCAGCACTGACAACCAGATCACCGCCGATCAACGCATCGGCCTCTCCTGTGGCCACGCGAATGGCGCTGATGTCATGCGGGTCATTGGCCAGACGGCAATGGATATGGACAGCGCCGCCCTTTTGCGCCAGCCCCGCCATTTCCATCACACCCGCCCCCTTGCCATCGATATAGGCCGCCTGCGCCATCAAGGCCCCAATCGTGACAACGCCAGTGCCACCAACACCGGTCACTACCACGTTCCAAGTACCCTTGATCGTGGGCAACTCTGGCATCGGCAGGTCAGGAAGGTTTAAATCAGCAGTCACCTGTTTTTTGACCTGCGCCCCTTCGAGGGTCACAAACGAAGGGCAGAACCCTTTGACACAAGAAAAATCCTTGTTGCACGAAGACTGGTCAATCGCGCGTTTTCGGCCAAGTTCGGTGTCCTTGGGCACGATCGAAACACAGTTCGATTGCACCCCACAATCCCCGCACCCTTCACAGACATCGGTGTTGATAAAGACACGCTTGTCGATATCTGGGAACGTGCCCCGCTTGCGGCGGCGGCGTTTTTCAGCGGCACAGGTCTGAACATAAACAATAATGCTGACACCCTCGGTCTGCGCAAAGCGCTCTTGAACCAGCGGCAGATTGACCCGTTCCTGAACGTCTACGCCCGATGGAAATCGTCCGACATCTACGTCTTCTTTGTCATCGTACACAACAGCGACGTTCTTGCAGCCCATTGCACGGACCTCGTTCACGATTCGGTAGGGATCAAGATCGCCATCATTGCCCTGCCCACCCGTCATCGCTACTGCATCATTATACAGGATTTTGTAGGTTATCGTCGTGCCAGCAGCCAAAGCAGCGCGAATGGCCTGTACGCCTGAATGGTTATACGTCCCATCTCCGATATTCTGGAACACGTGGGGTCGGTTTGAAAAAGGTGCCTCGCCGATCCAATTGGCGCCTTCAGCCCCCATGTGGGTAAAACCAGACGTTTCACGGTCCATCCAGATCGCCATGAAATGACAGCCAATACCCGCATAGGCCCGGCTGCCTTCGGGCACCTTGGTCGATGAATTATGTGGACAGCCTGAGCAAAAATAGGGCAACCGGGCCGCGATCTCTTCGGCATTGTCCGCGCGGCGCGCTTCGTCCAGCGTCGCCATGCCGGCTTGAATACCATCTGTGTTGCGGCCCTCATCAATCAGAACCTGACCCAGCTTGGAGGCGATTTCGACAGGGTCGAGCGCCCATTTGGCGCTGAAAAATACGTCGCCCTCTTTCATGCCACCATAGACGCGGCGCCCCGCACGATTGTCAAAGATGGCTTCCTTGATCTGCACTTCGATCAGTTTGCGCTTTTCCTCAACCACGACAATCACATCAAGGCCCTCGGCCCACTGGTTGAATGTTTTGGTGTCCAGTGGCCACGTCTGGCCGACCTTGTAGGTGGTCACCCCAAGCCGCTCGGCCTCGGATGCATCAATGTTGAGCAGTGAAAGCGCGTGCACCAAATCGAGCCAGTTTTTGCCCGCCGCCACAAAGCCGATTTTAGCCCCCGGTTTGCCCCAAACGCGTTTGTCCATCTTGTTGGCATTAGCAAAAGCTTCGGCGGCATAGCGTTTGTAATCGACCAATCGCGCCTCTTGCTCGATCCGGTCGTCCACCAGCCGTATGTTTAGCCCGCCATCGGGCATTTGAAAGTCTGGCTCCACAAAGTTCAAACGATGCGGGTCACCATCCACGACCGATGTCGCTTCTACCGTATCCTTCATTGTCTTTAAGCCGACCCAAACCCCGGCAAAACGACTAAGCGCTATGCCGTAAAGCCCATAATCGAGGATTTCCTGCACACCTGCAGGCGATACTACGGGCATGTAAGCGTCGACCATCGCAAACTCGGATTGGTGCAACACGGTCGACGATTCACCGGTGTGATCGTCCCCCATCGCCATCAAAACGCCGCCATTGCGCGACGACCCCGCCATGTTGGCGTGGCGCATCACATCGCCTGACCTGTCCACCCCGGGCCCCTTGCCGTACCACAGGCCAAAAACACCATCATATTTGCCCTCGCCGCGCAGTTCTGCTTGCTGGCTGCCCCAAAGCGCAGTCGCTGCAAGATCTTCATTCAGGCCCGTTTGAAACGTCACATCCGACGCAGCCAGCTGTTTCAGCGCGCGTGTCATCTGCATATCGACCGCTCCCAATGGCGACCCACGGTAGCCTGTCACATACCCAGCTGTATTAAGTCCGGCCACCACATCACGCGCCTTTTGCATCAGCATCAATCTGACCAACGCCTGTGTGCCGTTTAACAACACTGGGCTTTTGTCGAGATCATAGCGGTCGTTCAGTGAAATCTTTTGCGTGCTCATCATTGGCCTCCCTGCCAGGATCAGTCCTGCATCATTTATAATCAAATGTAGGTCACAATTACTGACCTGCATACAAAAATTTGTATATTTCGCATCATTGTTCCACCTCGACAGTGTGAAACTGCATTATTTCAGATAGTGTCTGCGTGAATTCAAGAAAGTGATCCACATGGACTGGGACAAATTAAGAATATTTCACGCCGTGGCTGACGCAGGGAGCCTCACGCATGCGGGTGACAAGCTCAACCTGAGCCAATCGGCAGTCTCCCGTCAGATCAGAGGGCTTGAGGACTCACTCAACGCGACGCTTTTTCACCGCCATGCGCGCGGGCTCATCCTGACAGAACAGGGCGAATTGCTATTTGATGCAACCATTGCCATGAACAAGCGGCTCGACGCGGCATCCGCCCGTATTCGCGACAGCGAAGAAGAAGTGTTCGGCGACCTGCGTGTGACCACCACAATTGGTTTTGGCACACTCTGGCTGGCCCCGCGTCTGGCCAAGCTTTACCAAAGTTATCCCGATCTGCACGTGGATCTTATGCTTGAGGAACGCGTGCTAGATCTGCCGATGCGCGAAGCTGATGTAGCGATCCGTATGAAGGAACCAAGCCAAGCGGATCTGATCCGCAAACGGCTGATGACAGTCAAGATGCAGCTTTTCGCGACACAACCGTATCTGGATGAAAACGGTGTTCCGGAACGGCTTGACGACCTCGCTCACCACAGACTGATCTGTCAGAATGCAAATTCGGCGCAGGTCGGCGCCGGATCAAACCTTGTGCAGCACTTACTAACCTATGATGTCAAATCATTACTGACTGTGAATAATTATTTCGGTGTGCTGCAGGGCGTACTACAAAATCTGGGGGTTGGCATACTTCCCGATTATGTCAGCCAAGACGAACCACGCATTGTTCATGTCCTGCCAGAAGTTGAATCTGCGGATGTGCCTGTTTTTCTCGCATACCCAGAGGAACTGCGCCAATCCAAGCGGATAGCAGCCTTTCGGGATTTCGTTCAGGATGAGATTATTGCCTATCGTAAGATACTCAGAGAAAAAGGGAAAAGCCAAGCCATGCGCTGAGCGCATAACGGCCATACCAGCAAATTTTCACATTCTGCCTTGTTTGCACGCAAGTGCACGCATATTTTGTTGCATGAAGGAACGCAGCGTAGCACGCCGTCTCTTCGAACCTCCCTGTTGGACTTGGCCGAGCCCAGTGCTCGGCCTTTTTTTAAAATACATGTTGCGCTGTGTTAGTTTCGCTTGCAGCTCACATTTAAAATCACCCATGATTAAAGAATAGTTTTGGGTGGGAGAAAAAACCATGATCAGGCATGCACAATTTTTACGCATTTGTTGCGCAATATTGGCCCTGGCCATTTGTTTGGGTTTGGACGCTCCAGCTCATGCCCAATCACTGATGCCAAACACCTCATCAACGGCCACGCAGATCGTGCCAATCCTGCCCGAACCACTGACCGTGGACGCTGCTAACGCATTAATATCAAGGCTCAGCGATAACGAAGTGCGTGCCCTTTTGCTCAGCCAGCTCAACACTCAGGCGGTCACGACGCCTCAGCAAAGCGGCGGCATTGCCGAATTGCTTAATGCAGGAACCGTGGGGGTGGCGCTATCCGTTGCCGACGCTTTTGAAAAGCTTCCGGATCTTGGCGCCTCGTTTGCCAACGCTTTCAACTCATTCATGGCGCAACTTGGCACCGATGGGCTGATCTTGATGATCGCCATTATGGCCATCGCCATTTTTTCAGCAGTTTTGGTCGAATTTGCTTTTCGCCGGATGGTGCGCAATTGGGTGCAGAACATCACGGTCAGCGATACGCCCACTCTCATGGAAACATTGAGTTTTCTGGCCAAAAGGTTGACAGCTGATATCATCGCTGTGGTCATTTTCTTTCTCGCGGCCAATATGATCGGCAGAGCAATTGGCCCAGTAATGGGTGTGTACTTTGGAATGATGGAGCAACAGGCCACGGCCATGCCTGCCTACATCGAATCCATCTGGATAAATTTGATCGTTGTGCCGCGCGTTACACTTGCCGTTGCTCGGTTCCTTCTTGCACCGCAGCGGCCTGAGTTCCGTATTGTGCACACCGACAATGCAACTGCCCATACCATGTACCTTCACAATGGTTCATTTGCTTTACTTCTGGGGCTTACTTATTTTGTGCCGCAATTTTTCGCGATGAATGGCGAAGCCGTTGCCACCTCTCGGGCGGACTTTTGGTTAAACCTAAGCTTGCATCTTTATACCATTTGGGTGTTCTGGAGCTTGCGCCCCGGCCTCACGATGATGATGCGCGGGGCCGATCCTGACATTACACCAGGTGAAGAACGCGCAGCGCGCATCTTCCCCTATTTTGTGATTACGGCTTCGGTTGTAACCTGGTGGTTGGCAACGATGCTTGGCAGCTATGGACAGTCTGAACTTTTGGTGCACCTGCCTCACATTTGGACAATGACCATCATGGCTTTTGCGCCCGCGCTCGACATGACCGTTCGAGGCCTCGTGCGTCACCTCACGCCGCCCATGACGGGCGAAGGCGCCGTGGCCGAACGCGCCTATGTCTCGACACGCCGTAGCTATATCCGCATTGGGCGAGTGATCGTATTTGGCTTTGTTGTGCTTTCGGTTGCCCGCATCTGGAACATTGACCTCAGCAATATGGCCGCTGCGGGCGTTGGAACGAAACTGGCTGGAAACCTGATCGAGGGCACGATCATTCTAGCGGTCGGTTATCTGGCCTACGAGAGCGTCTCGCTCTGGATCAACCGTAAATTGGCCGCTGAACAAACCGCATCGGGCTACGACCCCGAAGACGAAAGCATGGGCGGCGGCGATGGCGGAGGCGCGGGCGGGTCAAGGCTTTCGACTGTTCTGCCATTGATCCTTGGGGTTGCGCGGGCTGCGATCGTAGTGGTGTTCTTGTTGTTGGCGCTTGGCAACGTAGGCATCGATACCACGCCGCTGTTGGCCGGTGCCGGGATCGTAGGTCTAGCCATTGGTTTTGGTGCTCAAAAACTTGTAACAGACGTTGTGTCGGGTATTTTCTTTCTTATTGATGATGCCTTTCGCACAGGCGAATATGTCGAGGTCGAAGGCACGATGGGCACAGTCGAAAAAATTTCCATTCGTTCGATGCAGTTGCGTCACCACAAGGGGCCGGTTCACACCCTTCCCTACGGTGAGATTCCCAAAATCACCAATTACAGCCGCGACTGGGTGATCATGAAACTGCGCTTTACCGTCCCCTTTGGCACTGATCCCAACAAGGTCAAAAAGATATTCAAGAACATCGGCAACCAGATGATTCAGGAAGAGATGTACAAGGATGATTTCCTGCAACCCTTCAAGAGCCAGGGCGTTTTTGAATTCGACGACGTTGGGATCGTGATCCGCGGCAAGTTTATGGCCAAGCCGGGCACTCAGTTCACGTTGCGCAAGGAAATCTACAACCGGATCAATAAGTCGTTCGAAGAAAATGGTCTGGAATTTGCCCGCCGCGAAGTGCGCGTCGCAATCCCAGGCATGGACGATCACAATGAACTGACACAGGCTGACAAAACCGCCATTGCCGCTGCCGCCACGCAAGCCGCACAAGAGATGGTGGAAGAAACCCCAGCCGCTAGCAAACCCGGCGACTAAAATCGGCACAAAACTGTCAGCACAAAAGGTACCCAGCCAATAAAAGCAGAGCCTCAGAAATACACGATCACCCAACTTGGCGCGCATAAGCGGCATTTCAGGACCAAATACAACGCATGGTGCGCAGGTCATTGAAACAGCGCGTTCTGCCCCTTTCCCCCGGGCTCTGCCTGCTCTAAACAACGCGCCACAACCGCCGGGGGATGAACATGCAAGAACCAAAGATCACCGAGGACCTAATCGCAAGTCACGGGATCAGCACAGACGAGTACGCAAGGATCCTCGAGATCATTGATCGCACGCCCACCTTCACCGAACTGGGCATATTCTCGGCCATGTGGAACGAACATTGTTCATATAAATCTTCCAAAAAATGGCTGCGTACTTTGCCGACCACCGGCCCACAGGTAATATGCGGCCCGGGCGAAAACGCGGGGATCGTCGATATTGGCGACGGTCAAGCGGTAGTTTTCAAGATGGAAAGCCACAACCATCCATCCTACATCGAACCCTATCAGGGTGCAGCCACCGGCGTGGGCGGCATCCTGCGTGATGTGTTTACCATGGGCGCGCGCCCGATCGCGGCCATGAACGCTCTTAGCTTTGGTGCGGTTACACATCCAAAGACTCGTCAACTGGTGCACGGTGTCGTTGAAGGCGTTGGCGGTTATGGCAATGCGTTTGGTGTCCCGACCGTGGGCGGCGAGGTTCGGTTTGATCCGGCCTATAACGGAAACTGTCTCGTGAATGCCTTTGCCGCAGGCCTTGCCGATGCAGACAAGATTTTTTACTCCGCCGCATCTGGGATCGGCATGCCTGTCGTTTATCTAGGTGCCAAAACGGGCCGCGACGGCGTTGGTGGTGCCACCATGGCCAGCGCTGAATTTGATGATACAATCGAAGAAAAGCGCCCCACCGTTCAGGTCGGCGACCCGTTCACCGAAAAACGCCTGATGGAGGCCACGCTTGAGTTGATGGCAACTGGCGC
>Ga0206127_1005249_pt1 | contig 10989 bp, 12 predicted proteins | sample Helgoland_Spring_6_FD_148646 | JGI IMG/M metagenome (GOLD analysis project Ga0206127, IMG submission 148646) | Pelagic subsurface seawater microbial communities from Kabeltonne, Helgoland, North Sea - Helgoland_Spring_Bloom_20160419_1 | ecosystem: Environmental > Aquatic > Marine > Epipelagic ...
CTGGCGAACATTATCCTCTGCGCCGGCGTTTTCTGCGTCGCGCGCGCCTCCATCGAAGAATTGGTAGGTTACGTTGAGGCCCACTTGGGCACTGGCCGTGTCATCCGGGTTCATGGGCGACGAGGTGCCAAGTTCGAAACTCACGCGGGGCTTATAGGCAGCCTCGGCGATGGCGAGCCTGCCCTCAGCGAGCAGAACGCGCAGCGCACCCGCGCGCACGTTGGGCATTGATATGAGGTCTAAGTCCAGGTCGAGCTGCCCCGCCACGTCAGCTGATAGCTCAGGGAGTGCGCCCCCGAACTCAGCCTCCGCAAAGTATTCGGCGTACTGAATTTGCGCGAGGCTAAGCGCGGATGCAGCCTCTTCAGCCATCATATCCAATTCTACTAGGCGGCTGGCGACCTGATCTAGCAGGGAACGATCTATCATGCCCGCCTGCGACATGCGCTCCAACTGCGCTACATGCGGGCGCACCTCATCTTGCAGCGCGGCGGCGGCAGCCATCTCAGCCCGGGCCTGCCACAGGCCCGCCCAGGCGCCCGCGGCTTCGGCTCCGATGCGATTGCTCGCCAAAGCAGTCGCACTTTTAGCGAGCGCCACTTCGAGCTGCGACACGCCGATTGAGCCAGAAACCTGGCCGCCGTCATATAGAAGTTGCGAGACTTGGAGACTTAGCGCGGCTCCCGCCTCACTGGTTCCCGACGAAATATCGTCGCGGTACGCACCGCCTGAGACGCTGCCGTTGACCTGCGGACGCGTCTGCGCCGCGACGCGGTCCACGCCACTCTCGGCGACCCCCTGAGCCTGCCTCAGCGCGCGTATTTCTGAATTTCGCGCCAGTGCGTAGGAGAGGAATGCGGAGAACTCTGACCCCGGCGCCGGGGTCTCGGCGCGATCGGCCTGGGTGGCCTGGCTTGAGGAGAGCGCGCCAGACAGGCGACCCGGCGAGATAGCTTCACCCACCTCCGGGACAGTCACACACCCAGACATGGGCACACAGAGCCCCAGAACCGCAAAGATCATGAATTTTTTCACGCGCGCACTCCCGTTCTACAACAATATTTCTTACATAGGCGAGACGTCGCCTTAGGGCAAGTCTGCATCTACATCTACACGAAAACCGAGTCTTTAACACAACAATTTGTGTTAAAATATTTGAAATTAGCAAGTTCACTCCACATCTGGCCCCGGCTAAGGCTTAAGTCTTTTGGTATCCGGCTTGAAATTTCATTGCGGCGCCCCCTGAGTTGCGCCATAATATGAGGTAGTGATTTTACCAGTTATCGTGCAGGGAGCGGAATTTATGAGAAAAATTATTGCATGCGTGGCTTTGCTTGCTGCTGCCAGTTCCTGCGGGACTGTGGGCGGCGTGTTGGACGGCACTGGATCGGTCCTTGAGGGCATGGCGACTGACGTTCGGTCTGTTGGGTCCTGGGTTAAGTAAGGCGCCGCGCCTCGAGCGCGGCCCACTGCGCGCCCAGATTTGTCGTGCGCGTCCTGGGTGTAGCGCTATAGCGCCCCGGTATCGGGCGTCTTTAATCTAGAAATTAAAAATCATTGTTAAGTTAATGAGCAGGCGAGGCGATCTCGTCGCAAAATGCGAGGCGCCATGGGCTAACCGCAGGGCCAGATCTGGGCTCTGTTCGCCAGTGGTTTCGCATAATACTCAACAGACCAGACGCAAAATTGCAGGTAGACGATGTGCTCACCTTGGCCGACATCTTTGCTCTGAGCCTTGCACGAGCCGAAGTGCAATTAAAGCGCACCCACCCCGCACTGGCGGCCTTTGAAGCCCAAGACGACCCCCTGCTGCGAGAGCTTTCTGAGCTGGAAACAAAGCAAATACTATGTGCCAAAATAATGGCCCACGCTGAGACACCAAAACTGTTCTGGCAGGCGATTAAATTGAGCGCCAGGGTAGATAAACGGAGCATGGATGAGCTTGAAATATTCATCAACCGCAAGCGCCGCCTGCTGAGGCGCTACCATTCGGAGGCAAAATTAAAACGCCAGACGGCATTCAAAAATTGGTGTGCATATTTGGAGGCGCCAACTGAGGTTTTCTGATTTCCCGAAACGAACTCCCCAACACTCGTAGCTCCACATAACTGACAATCTACAGGCTAGTTGCCTTGGAGCAATTTGCCCACTATTGCAAATACCAACGCTTAAACGTATACACATACATATATACGGAGAATGGCAATGTTTCAGACAAAAGTTCGCAAAGTTGGAAATTCATCGGTCGTGACCATGAGTTCAGAAATGCTGGCAGCCTTGGATGTCAAAGACGGCGACACGGTCTACGTGACCAGATCAGATGACAAGGGCCTGAAAATCTCTGCGCATGATCCTGATGTGGTTGCGGCACTTGAGGCCGCGGAGCGGGTTATGGACGAAAATCGTGATCTGCTTCAGGCCCTGGCATGAGTGACCCAATTTGGGTCCCGCTGACTGCCGTATATGTGATCCACGATCGGCAAATTGCGCGCCACGGCGGTGCGTCGGGGCTGCGTGACAAGACACTGTTGGAAGCGGCGGTTATCAGGCCAGAAAACAAGTTTTCTTACGAGCAGGCTGACACGTTTGCATGTGCCGCGGCCTATGCCTTTGGCATTGCCAAGGCGCACGCGTTTGTGGATGGAAATAAGCGCACTGCATTTGTAACCTCAGTCACATTCTTGCGTTTAAATGGGTATCAGTTCACGACAAGCCCCACCGATGGCCTGAGGTTCATGGAGGGTATTGCCACTGGTGAAGTGACAGAGTTGCAATTTGCAAGCTGGCTGCAGGCTGGTAGTCATAAATTATAGTGAGATGAAAGGCCTAGGGCGTCCATCTGGTGGAAAGTCACCATGTAGCTCAAGCACATTTAAGACAGAAATAGGTCCGTGTCTCAATAATTCTTGTGTGTTGACAGGTCAGCTTATTCAGACTCAAAAGTGATTATAGATCAAAATAAGTGCTGTTAGATATAGGTAGCACTTCAGAGTAATGGACGACATACTTATTGTGCAAATCGTTTCAATTGGGAAACTGAAGTGCATTTTAGTTTTGAGAATTCCACCGACCGAAGGAATCGCATCCTGAGTGGCTTGGTGCCTCAAGTATACGAACATTCCACGCATATTTTACAGCACCAAATCCCAATTCACTGCAAAACAGTCTTTTGAGAATTTATCAAAAAGTTACATTCAAAATGAGCAATTAACCTCAACTCGCCAGGCTATTACTCTGCTGCAGGCGACACCACTTGGATTTGCTGCCGGTCAACCTGAACACGGGTTTCTTTGCCCATGAAGTCAAGCAAGACCCAGACGCGGGCATCGCTGGCCATTTGCTCCACTGTGGCGATGAATTTTGCAAATAGGCCTGAGTGCATTTCCTCCCACTGGCCCGCCTCAAAATCTCCCAGGGGCACCACCCTGCCGACACTGTCGCGGGATTTGGGACAAGGTTTTTACCGGCCACAAAGGCCATGCCAAAGGAATTGCTGCCGATCGTTGACAAGCCGCTGATCCAATATGCGGTTGAGGAGGCTATACGCGCCGGAATTGATACGTTGATCTTCGTGACGGGGCGCAACAAGCGCGCCATTGAGGATCACTTTGACGCCAATCTTGAGTTGGAGGCAGCCCTTCGCGCCAAGGGGAAGCACGAGCAGGCCGACATGGTTCACAATATCCTGCCAAGCGGGGTGGAGTGTATCTTTGTTCGCCAAGCGGAGCAGCTTGGCTTGGGCCACGCAATCCTGTGTGCTGAGCGCGTTGTCGGCGATGAGCCGTTTGCGGTTTTGCTTGCGGATGACTTTTTAACGCAATTTAGCGCCTCGAGTATAGCCAATGTGACCGACGATTTAAGAAATGCGTTTGAGACCAGCGGCCAAACGCAATTATCTGTAATGCAAGTTCCAGGCGCAGATATCTCCAAAAGTCGGACCCCATAAGTCTTTGTCTTAGTGCGCAGATGCCATGACGCATCCCGTACTTGGATACCTAAGTATTGGAGTTGGAAGCAGTTAGTTCCATCACCCCTTGGCACCCTGTCCGCGAGCGTAGACATCGTCGTATCTGATGATGTCATCCTCACCAAAATAACTGCCAGTTTGTACTTCTATGAGTGTCAGGGTCAATTTCCCTGGGTTCTCCATCCGATGAACAGCACCGAGTGGTATGTAGACTGACTGGTTTTCAGTAATCGTTTGGACTTCATCATCGATCGTTACTTTTGCGGTGCCCTCAACTACCACCCAGTGCTCGGAGCGGTGGTTATGGGACTGCAGCGACAGGGCTGCGCCAGGGTTTACAACAATGCGTTTCACTTGGAAGCGCGGACCTAGGGCGATGCTCTCATACCAACCCCATGGACGGTAGTCGCGGGGGAGGGTTTCCGCCTGGGCCGCGCCCTTTAACTTCAATTCAGCGACGGCAGTCTTGACGTCTTGGGTGCGGTCTTTGTGAGCCACGAGCACAGCGTCCGGCATGGCGACCGCAATGACGTCTTCGAGGCCGATTGCGACGAGCTGTTGATCCTCGTTGGTCGCCTGAAGGAGCGTGTTCTTGCAGGCGAGCGCAGTTGAGGGGCCACTTGTCACAACGCCGTGTTGGTTCGCCTCACGCTCGCGCCAAATTGCTTGCCAGTCGCCGAGGTCTGACCACGCCCCACTATAGGGCATCACAGACAAGTTTGGCGCCCGCTCCATGACAGCGTAGTCGATTGAGATGTCCTCGAGCTTGGACCAGGGCTCCGCGGCAAGGCGGGTGAACCCGAGGTCGGTTTCCGCTGCACTGTGGGCACCGCGCACACCCGCAAGTGTTTCCGGCGCGTATTCCGCAAATGCCTGCAAAATAGTTGACGTTGAGAAGAGGAAAATACCCGCATTCCACAAGTGCATGCCGCTACTCAGTAGGGCTTCGGCAGTTTCCGCATCGGGCTTTTCGATAAACGATTTCAACGGCAGCGGGGTAGGGGGGGAGCCCTCGGCGGCTCGTGCCGTTAGCTCGAGCCAGCCGTAACCCGTCTCGGCACGATCAGGACGAATGCCAAAGGTTACGATCTGCCCCGCGAGTGCTGTGGGCGCAGCCGCCTCAACGGTGCCCCTGAAGCCCTCTGCGTCGGGAATGACGTGGTCAGATGGGGCTACCAGCATAAGGCTGTCACCATTCTTGGCATCTAATGCCACTGCCGCTGCACAAATTGCGGCCGCCGTGTTGCGGGCTGAGGGTTCAATCAAAATCTGATGTGGTGCAATCTCAACGGTTGCGAGTTGCTCAACAACCATAAACCTGAAGTTGGAGCCGGTCACAACGAAAGGGGCGGCAAAGCCCGCGCCCGACAGGCGGCGCGCTGACGACTGGAAGAGGCTCTCCTCGCCCAGTAGTTTAACAAACTGCTTGGGGTGCGACTTGCGTGAGAGCGGCCAGAGCCGCGTACCTGAGCCGCCGCAGAGCAGGACTGGGTGAATAAGATTGCTCATACTGTTTATCCCTTTACGTCCGTGCTGTCTGCGCATTGGTCAAATACCACTCGTAAGTATCGGCAAGGCCCTGTTCGAGCTCAATACTGGCGCTCCAACCCATTTGGCTCAGGCGCCCAACATCCATGAGCTTGCGCATCGTCCCATCAGGTTTCGTGGGGTCGGTGCTGATCTTTCCAGTAAACCCAGTCACCCTGGCAACCAGCTGGGCAAGCTCGAGGATGGAAATGTCCACGCCAGTGCCAAACGGTAATATGGCTCAGCATCGGGTCCGTATTTTCGTCGTAAGTTGCCTTCGGCAGGTCCAGCACAAAGAGCGAAGCCGCGGCCATATCGTCAACGTGTAGGAACTCGCGCCTCGGGGTGCCGCTGCCCCAGATGACAACTTCATTCAAGCCATCCTGTGCCGCCTCGTGGAACCTGCGAATAAGCGCGGGCATGACGTGGCTGTTGTCGGGGTGGAAGTTATCTCCGGGCCCGTAGAGGTTGGTTGGCATGATCGAGCGGTAGTCGACACCGTGCTGCCTGTTGTAACTCTCACAGAGCTTGATGCTGGCAATTTTTGCAACGGCGTATGGCTCATTTGTTGGCTCCAAAGTGCCCGTGAGCAGGGCATCCTCGCGCATTGGCTGGGGAACAGCCTTGGGGTAAATGCACGACGAGCCCAATTGCAGCAGCTTTGTGACACCGGCATCGAAGGCCTGATGTATCACGTTACACTCAGTCATCAGGTTCTCGTAGATGAACTCCGCGGGGTAAGTGTTATTGGCGTGAATTCCGCCAACTTTTGCTGCGGCAAGAATAACCACGTCTGGAAGCTCCTCCTTCATGAAGTCGCGGACGGCCAGCTGGTTGGTCAGATCCAGCTCGGCATGGGTGCGGGTGACAATATTTTCCTCACCTGCGGCCCTAAGCTGCCTGGCGATCGCGCCGCCTACCATGCCGCGGTGGCCAGCAATGTAATACTTAGTCACTGCGTCAGCCTTAGTTCTCGAGTGAGACTGGCAGTTCCAGTCCATGCTCTTTTAAAAGTTTCGAGCGGCGCGCTGCCTTGTGGTCATCGGCGACCATCTCTGCGCACATTTCCTGTGCAGTGATTTCTGGAACCCAGCCCAAGTTTACTTTTGCCTTGGTGGGATCGCCAAGCAGGGTTTCAACTTCTGCAGGGCGGAAGTACCGCGGGTCGATGCGCACAACGACATCTCCGACTGAGATCGCTGGTGCCAGCTCGCCCTCAACGGCCGTAACTGTGCCAACTTCGTCGATGCCACTGCCGCTGAACTCGATGGTGAGACCCAGCTCACGGCCAGACCACTCAATAAATTCGCGCACGGAGTACTGCACGCCCGTCGCGATAACAAAGTCCTCAGGTGTGTCCTGCTGGAGCATCATCCACTGCATGCGCACGTAGTCCTTGGCGTGGCCCCAGTCGCGGAGGCTGTCTATGTTGCCCATGTAGAGACAGTCCTCAAGGCCCAGTGCGATATTGGAAAGCCCTCGCGTAATTTTACGCGTCACGAAGGTCTCCCCGCGCCGCGGAGACTCGTGGTTAAACAGGATGCCATTGCACGCATACATGCCGTAGCTCTCGCGGTAGTTCACGGCGATCCAGTAGGCATACATTTTGGCGACTGCATAAGGCGAGCGGGGATAAAACGGCGTCGTCTCACGCTGCGGTGTCTCCTGGACCAGACCAAATAGCTCGGAGGTAGAGGCCTGATAGAAGCGGGTCTTCTGCTCCAAGCCCAAGAAACGGATTGCCTCAAGGATGCGCAGAGTGCCAATGGCATCAACGTCGGCTGTATATTCGGGAGCCTCAAAGGAGACAGCCACATGGGACTGCGCACCCAAGTTATAGATCTCATCTGGCTCAATGTCGCGGATAAGTCGAGTGAGGTTCGAAGTGTCAGTCAAGTCGCCGTAGTGCAGCTTAAGGCGGGGATTTGAGGCGTGGGGGTCCTCGTAGAGGTGATCAATCCTCTGGGTATTCAAGGAAGACGCACGCCGCTTGATTCCGTGGACCTCGTAGCCCTTATCGAGCAGGAACTCCGCAAGGTAGGAGCCATCTTGGCCCGTGATTCCGGTTATAAGTGCTTTTTTCATTTTTTACGTTTGTCTCTACTTTAATTTCAGCCAGTGGCTTCATGCTGTCGCAATATCAAACTTTTTACGGTCCAAACAGTGAGATTTGTTAATTTTCGCGACTAGTTTTCTCTGTAAGACTCTTTTTTACGGCGTCGGAAAATTCCCGTTAGACTGCCTGTAATCTTAAATTCCCAGAACAATCAAACCCTGACCCCGCCCAACAAATCGGCGATGTCGGACACGCGCGCGGCGAGGCCGTCGGAGCCGCCGCGGCTCTCGATATTGAGGCGTACCAGTGGCTCGGTGTTGGAACGGCGCAGGTTAAAGCGCCAGTCGACGAAGGCTAGACTCACACCGTCCGTTTCATCGAGTGAAAGCGCCTCATCGCGGTAGGCGCCCAAAACGCGGTCGATTGCGATGTCTGCATCCGTGACACGGAAATTCGTCTCACCCGAACTAGGAAAGGCCGCAAACCGGTCACGCACCCAGTCGGCCAGCGACCGACCAGATTTGGACACCAGCTCGGCCACCAACAGCCAAGGGATCATGCCGCTGTCGCAATAGGCAAAGTCGCGGAAGTAGTGGTGCGCCGACATTTCCCCGCCATAGATCGCGCGTTCGGCCCGCATGGTTTGCTTGATAAACGCGTGCCCCGTCTTGGACTGAATAGCCACACCACCCTTGTCCGCCACAATGTCTTGCGTATTCCATATCACGCGCGGATCGTGGACGACTTTGCCGCCCGCCTCTTTATCCAAGAAAATAGCAGCCAAGAGGCCCACCACATATTCCCCCGGAACAAATCGACCCGCCCCATCAAAGAAGAAGCAGCGGTCGAAGTCCCCGTCGAAGGCCACACCCATGTGCGCGCCCTCGCGCACCACCACATCTGCCGTGGCGGCGTGGTTTTCGGGCAGCAGGGGGTTGGGGATGCCATTGGGGAATGTGCTGTCTGGGTCGTGGTGAACGCGGATAACCTCAATTGGTGCGCCCTGTGCCGCCAGCCGCCGGATTAGTGCGTCCACCGTCGGACCCGCCGCGCCATTGCCCGAATTGATTACAATTTTCAGGGGTGCCAGCGTCGCCACATCGACGAACCCCAAGACGCGGTCCGCGTATTTTTCAAGCGCGGCATCCGCCACATCGCGCGTTTCGCCCACGCGCGCGGGGCTGGCCCAGTCTTGCGATGCTGCTAGCGCCTTGATAATCTGAAAATCCGCCGCGTCGTCCAGTGGCTGCGACCCAGTCTTTACGATTTTCATTCCATTGTAATTGATCGGGTTGTGCGAGGCAGTAACCTCAATCCCGGCGCAGGCCCCAAATTCCGTAACGGCCCAATACATTTCCTCGGTCCCGGCCATGCCGATGTCCAACACATTCGCGCCAGCGTCCATTGCCCCCCGCGCCGCAGCCGCGGCAAAGGCGGGGCTGGTTTCGCGGGCGTCAAAGCCGATCACAACATATTGCGCGCCAAAATGCTGTGCCACGGCGCGGCCAATGAGATAGGCAATGCCTTCGTCGATATTTACACCGATTTCGCCGCGAATGTCGTAAGCCTTGAAGCAGGTCAGTTCGCTCACTGCTTGCTACCCCTTGATGACGGCGTTGGATCAACAGCAAGACCCGCCTCTTCTTCCAGCGCTTTAATTTCCGCCTTTAGCACTTCAAACTTGTCACGCTTGCGCTCGATGAATCTATGCGTCAGGAGTGATTTTTCGCGAATGCCTTTGGGTGTCAGCAGATAGGCATACTGACCCTTGCGCGGGTTGTTTCTAAGATTACCTAACTTCACAAAGCCCTTTTCAACAAGGGCTATGAGCACGTAATAGGCTGATCCGTTTGAAATCCCAACTTCATCCGCAACCTGCCGTGTGGACATTTCAGGGTTTTGGGAAATCAACCGCATGACTTTCAAACGGATTTCCGCCTGCTGTTCTTCGCGCCGACTAGCCAAAATGACGCTCCAGAACGGCTACCGCACCAAGCCTTGCGATCCGCGCAAGCTCAAGTGCTGAAGTACTGCGATGTAGGTCAATAAACTTCATGACTGTTCAAGTTTAACGGATATCTCAAAATGCCTCCGACTTCAACCACAAAATATCAAGTTGAGACGAAATTTTTACCTCCCGCAAAAGTTGTGGGTAGGTAAGGAAACTATTTATTATCAGTTATATAGTTTAAATAATGATTGCAATATGTCGTCAGTTTTAGGTAGGGTAAGGAATTCCAAAATTACCATTAGCCAGTTTACTATTTGTCTTAATTCTGTTACATATGTTCAATAGTGAGCGTTAATTTTGATGGGTGGATAAAATGAACCAGTGGTATTTGATACAGTTCAAGCCAAACAGCCATCGCCTTGCAGAACGCAATCTGCTCAGGCAGGGGTTTGAAACGTTTCTGCCCATGCAGAAAATCACTCGCAGAAAAGTCTCTCGCTTCGTAAGTGATCTCAAGCCTCTGTTCCCCGGGTACATGTTTGTCAGTGTTAACTCTGACTTGGCCCCATGGCGTACAATCAACAATACGATTGGGGTATCAAAGATTGTGAGCTTTGAAGGAAAACCAAAGCCGCTACCACTTAAGTTGATTTCTGGTTTGATGCTGAGATGCGATGCCTCTAGCACACTGCTTCCACCCAAAAGTCTGACTGAAGGAGATAGCGTGGAATTGCTCACCGGACCTTTTGCCAATTTCATTGCAACGGTGGACACAATTGATCCCGAGCAGCGTATCTGGGTACTCATGGATTTCATGGGACAGAAAACACGCATGCTGGTGACAGCTGATCAATTGCAACTCACTAAATAAGCTATTTCCTAATTTCCTTGCCTTTTCAATTCATTGAAATCTTTTCGGTCGTCCAAGTGCGCGTCTGACCGTACGCTTTTTATGTAAACACATAAGGAGAGCATTATGGAACCACTTTCTAAACTTACATTGACGTCCTATCGACGCACGCAGCCTAATCGGGATCCTGTTGAAGAACGGCGTAGTAAAACCCTTACAGCACCTCAGCAGCAAAAACTTGTTTTAGCGGCCGCACAAAAAGGGCAAGAGCATAGGGTTACAAAGCCAGGTTGGGCACGGGATATAAATGGCAACCGGCAGCGCGTGGAGAAAACACACGCAGTGCGCCCTTGGTTTTTCAAGATGCGCAAGGCTGGGTTGTCCAACTCAAATATGGCGCACGCGTTGTCCCACTCGATGCAGATAACAACGCTGTCATTGTTCAAAGCCTAGATGACGTTGCCGCGGTGCTAGATCTATTCGCCAAAGCCGTTGAGGAAGGCGAATTAGACGGGCGTTTTAGGATCACCCAATCATCTTTTGAGGTGACGGGTATCATACGAGCATAATATTCGAACGCATCTTTTGAAGTTGCTACGGATACCAAATGTGAAGACGCCTGTTGAAGGTACGAGCCT
>Ga0206127_1005251_pt1 | contig 10987 bp, 24 predicted proteins | sample Helgoland_Spring_6_FD_148646 | JGI IMG/M metagenome (GOLD analysis project Ga0206127, IMG submission 148646) | Pelagic subsurface seawater microbial communities from Kabeltonne, Helgoland, North Sea - Helgoland_Spring_Bloom_20160419_1 | ecosystem: Environmental > Aquatic > Marine > Epipelagic ...
ATTAATGCTCATCCGTGTATCTCCCCTGTGTCGTCATAATCCATTTCATGGTGCATTCTCTCTACGTCTCGTAAAAATTCTTCGTAAGCGTCTTCAGGCGTATAAAGTTCTACAGCTATTGACTTCCAAAACTCTAACTCATCGAACAACTTCTCGTTTTCAGCAATCAACTTTTTAAGAGTGTCCATCTTCTAATTCCTCTTCTCTGTGTCTGATAAGCCTGTCTTCAAAGGCGTTTAGTAAATCGTCAGCGTCTATTTCAAGTATCTCTAAGATAAGTATCTCATCGTTTTCCCTGACGAACTGTTCCTTGTATTCCTCAAATGTTAGTGACATATCTTATCTCTCACATACCTAAGTAATTCGTTACTTGTTTTAACAGTGTAGCAAGGAAAGCCTTCTTTCTCACACCACTGACTCATTGTCATCTTACTACCTTTTCGTACTTTAGTCAAGGGGTTTGACAACACAAAGACTAACTCCCATTCTGGCATAGAGTCTCTGATAGCCTTGTACTTCTGTGTGTCACCTACCCTGAAGTAGCCCTTAGCCTCTATTAGTATCTTCTTGTCTTCGTTCACAAAGTCAGGAGTGTACTTCCTGTGTGTTGTGTAAGGCAAGTTGTAAGGCTCGTAGATAAACTCTTTGGTTAGTGCGTCTGCTAACGCTGATTCTAACCCTGACCTGTACTTAGTTTTCTTCTTAGTCACTGAGCTTCAACTCCTGTACGTTTGGCTCCTTCACTACCTCGCATAGATACTTAGGCTGGTAAGAGTAGTTAAACAAACGCAGCTTAGGGTAGCAGTGCTTCTTGTACTGACAGTAAGAACAACCCATAGCCAGTTGCATATTACCTGACTTACCGTCTGGCTTAGGTTTATGACACACTGCCTCTGGCTCAGGCTTTTTTACCATCTCCTTGAGGTACTTAATCCTATCAGCTATCGTGCCGTTGAACTCCATGTCAACCTTAAACTCTGGGTCTGCTAAGTCGTACTTCAGGTAAGTGAGATGACCTACTGTCTTGTCGATGGCTAACCAACCAATCTGTGTCTCGCCTTCTGAGTAGGCGTAGGCTTTAATCTGGTCTACGTAGCCAAAGGGGTCATCCCTAAGTATCTTACCTTCTTTAAACTTCTTAAACCCAAAGCTGCTTGCAGACTTAACATCTGTAACAATACCGTCAATCTTGCAATCCATAGAGCCCCTGATACCCTCTACCTCACACTGCTTCTGTTCGTCTGTAACTGTGTGGCCTGACATACGGGTAAGGAACAACAACAACTCTTCTACTAAATGTCCATACATAAACTTAACGTAGGTGTGTGGCTCAATCTTCTCTTTCTTGGTTCCGTTTACTACGTTCCAGAGGAATCTATCAGTGCGTCCTACGTTCGACAAGCGTAGCGTTCGTTTATCTACTCGCTTATCTCTGCCGAACTCTGTGCGCATTAGAGCCTTTACGTTCTCACCAAACTTCTCTATCTCTGCCTCTACGTCAACTGAGGGGTCTGCGTCCTTGCTCTCCATCATTGCGTAAATGTCGTCTACCAGTGTATCAGTCGTCTTGTTCATCTTCTAACTCCTTGAAGGCTTTGATAACGTCTGTCGAGAATAACTTTTGTAAGTTAACCAAGAACATCCTACTAGCGTTATGGTCGCCACCACTAACTGTTTTGAATTTGTCAAGTCTTTTTACAATCTTTTTCAGGACGGGGGTGCTGAAGACTAACGTACAGTATTCTTCTTCCCCGATACAGAGGTTGTGGAACCAGTAGTCTGACTCCGTAGCTTCAATCCCTGAAGGCTTACCCCATGACTGGTACTCAATGCAGATGTTACCAGTCTTCTGCCACATGTCCTTCTCTGACTTGACTTCTATCTTCTTACCCGTCAGCATTTCTGCTATCTTGTCTTCCCTGACCTCACCGTAAGCCAAGTCAATGTCAAACTTTTTTCTATCAGCTTTGGTAGGTTTCATTATACAGCCTTTTTAAATAAGTTGTTGAACCAAGTAAGGAACCGAGGTCTCTGGGTATTGGGGGACTTTCCTTTCATAACCTCGTAGACTGTCTCTAAACCTTCTTCCTTATATAATTGATGGTGAGGATGCTTAGGGTTACCCACTCTGTATCTCTTACCGTCTACGTACATCCTTGTCTGGTTCTCCCTGCTCCTAGCCGACTCCTTAGTGGGTTTCTGCCCAGCTCTTTCCGACTTTGTATTCCCCTGCGAGGGGGCAGTTGAGTTTGTAGTGAAGTCCGGCAGCTTCAACACAAGCCGTTGCCAAGCGGCCAAACCTTTCTGCGTCTTTTGATTTAACTTCTGTCTGGATTTCATCATGTATGTTTCCTATTATTTTATAGTCAATTTTATATATAGTAGCATATTCTTCCAGTAAACACAATGCCTTCTTCATTACAATAGCACCTGCTGACTGGAGTAAGCTGTTCAGTGCAGCATGTTCTGACCTGATTGCCACTCGTCTTCCATCCAATCCAAAAACATAACCTCTTCCAGCAGCCACTCCAACCTGTTCTCGTAGTCTACCAAGAGCTGGCGTATTTCGTAGGAACTTCGTTTTAAGTCTTTTGCCGTCCTTTGCAGTTCCTCCAACGATGCTTCCGATTTTTGAATCTCCTGCGCCGTAAAGGAAAGCGTAGATGAAAGTCTTTGCTTGGTCTCTAGTCTCAAGGCCCGCAGCCAACTGGTTTGCTGTGTGAATATCTCCTGTGAGTATTTCATTAGTGTATGCTCCATCTTTCATGTAGTGCGCCAGCATTCGTAGTTCTAAACCACTGGCATCCATACCAACCAAGCTATAACCTTCAGGTACTGTCCAGCAAGCTCTACATTCTTGGCCGTAAGGCGAGTAGACTGCTGGTACTTGACCCATGTTAGGGCTTGAGTGTGTCATACGGCCTGTTACAGCGCCGTTAGCGTTTACGTAACCGTGTACTCTATCGTCATCCTTAACTGCCGTTATCCAGCTCTGTATCTGTGCTATACGCTTCTGAACTAGAAGGTACTCACCAATCAGTGCAGCCTCTGGTATACCCTTGACTTTATTGAGTACTGACTCATCTACTATGGGCTGACCCTTCTCAGTAAATGTCTCAGGCTTCCACCCAAAGTACTGTAGGTATCGGCCTATCTGTTGGCGCGAACCTAAGTTAAACTCAGGGTAATCAATCCTACTAAAGTCTGCTACTGCTGTCTCCCACTGCTCACCTAAGAACTTCAGGCCAACGATGGAGTACGTACCGTCTTTCTTAACCTTCGGTGATACTTGTTTTATAAAAGTAGGTAAAGGTCTGAACTTAGAATGTACACTATCCTCTAAGTCAAGCTTTTTCTCTTTTAATTTAGCTAGTAGAGTGAATGCTTTTCTCTGGTCTAAGAGCCAACCGTTCTTAATTTGTTCTGCAATAATAACCTGTACCTGATGTTCAAGGTCAAGGCTCTCGTCTCTAAAACCAGCAAGCGATACGAGGAGTTTCTTGTAAACAAGTTCATTAACTCTAACGTCTTGCTGACAGTACTCCACCATATCCTGAGAAAAATTAAGCCAATCATTGTAGTCTCCTTTAGGGCATCCTAATTGTTCACCCCAGCTATCTAGTGAATGACCACCTTGGCGTGAAGGCTCTGCCAAGCGTGACATAACAAGCGTGTCAGTTACCTTCTTACCATTGAAGTCTACGTTCCAAAGCTTTTTGAGTGCTGGTATATCATAGCCAATTATGTTGTGGCCTATGATTTCCAACTGCTCAGAGTAAAAGTAATCTTTAAAAGCAACCTCGCTGGTAAACACTAGTTCCACACCTGTGTGTACTTCGCGTACTGCAACACACCATATAAGAGTAGGCTCTAGCCCGTTGGTTTCAATGTCAAAGACTATCTTCTTCACTTTAGAACTCCACGATAGTCTCAGGCATGGGAGGCGGTACTGACTCAAGTCTCGCAGTAGTATCGTTGTACAGTAACCAACCAGCAGCTCCTGTCTTACCTGTCCGTCTACACTTGACAAGCTGAACAAAAGTACAGTTTCTAGCGTGGTCGTCCTTAGCTAACTTGTCTCTGCTTAAGAGTATAGTGTTAAAGGCTATCTGATTAATGGATGACGAACCCTTGAGGTCGTACTCTCCTACATCATGCGCGCCCTTGCCTTTCTCTGGCTGTCGCATATGACTAATTAAGATAATACTAACACCTGTATTCTTAGCTATCTTCAAGCACCTGTCCATAAAATCATCAATAGTTACGTTGTCGTTACTCCTGACGGCGGCCTGTAGCGGGTCAATCACTACAACAGAACACTCTAAACCTTTAACCAAATAATGTATCTTGCCAAACAACGCCTCTGTTTCCGAAGACCCTTGGTGGTCTAACATGTGCAAATTATCTAAGTCAGACATCTCTAAGTACTTCTTATGGTATGTCTCATAATCCCTATCGGCAGCAGGTATATTACTAATGTTGATACCAGCATACGGCGATAGTAAATTCTCTACTGTCTCACCAACATCAGACTCTAAAAAAATACAACCAATACGCTGCTTACTCTCTGTAACAAAACCGTTGATTAGATTGGACACCATTGTTGTCTTACCGATACTAGTCAACGCGCCAATAACTGTTACTTCGCCAGCGACTATACCACCGTTCATTTTCTCGTTTAAGTCAGAAAAGCAACTTGGCAGTGGTATAACTTCCTCTGTGCCACGCTTGAGAAACTTCTCCCAAACACCTTCTTCGCCGAAACTAATAATACCGTCAGGCTGGTACGTCTTAGCGTTCCACCACTCTTTAACAAAATCCTGTACCTTACGCTCTTTAAGCATCTCCCCCGCGTCTTTCAAGGGTAACGTAATGTTCTTGGCCTTATTAGGTGTGAAGAGGCTAAGAACTTCTGCGGCTGCTGCCTGTCCGGCCTTGTCGTTATCAAAACAGATACAGACATTATCGAAGGTCTCCAGCCATTCAAGGTTGGCTCTAATATCCTTGGAGGCTCCTGCTGCGCCTGACCTGATTGATACTACTGGCCACTTGCCATCGAACATCTCACAGACAGCCATTGCATCGACCTCTCCCTCTGTGATAGTGACGTACTTGCCTCCGCTTTTAAATGCCTGTTGTCCGAATAACCCAGCGTTATTAAAATCTCCTGTTGCGTAGAAGCCTTTGTTCTCTACTTGTCTGACCTTCGTCCCTGTGGCCTGACCTGTGTCTTTATCGTAGTACGGGTAGTGGTGCTTGACAATCTTGCCCTCTGGAGAAAACTCTACAGTCACGCCGAACTTAGCTGCGATTGTCTGTGAAATCTTCCTATCGGGGATTGACGCTATAGTTCCTGTCATCTCAAATGCTCTTGTTGGTTTCTTAATTACATCAGCAAAGTCTGGGGCAGTTCCGTTGCCCCTCTCGTAGTGACCACACCCACCGCTGAAGCAGTGAGCGTGTCCATCAGAGTACCTTGCAAGGTTGTTGCTTGAACCACACTTAGGGCATGGTTCATGCTGTACAAAGGTAGACTCTTCTTTCATCCTTAAAAATCCTCTGCGCCTTCCATCTCTGCTACTTCCAGAACCTTGACCTTATTGAGGTAAGTACCAATACCGTGTATAGGGTGCGGCTGACCGTCTGTATAAAGTAGACGTACTTTAGAGCCTCTGGTCACTCGACCACTAAAGGCTGACCCATCAGGGTTCAATACTGGGACGTCAAACTTACTGCTAAACTTACGCTGCTTGACACCTTCATACTCTCGCAGCTTAACACCTTTGGCATCAAGCTCACCTGCTGTATCATCATCTAAAGACACTACCAGAGAGAATTTACCAGTGGATTGACCGTTGTACATTTCGTGCTCATTCAGGTTCTCGAATGCTACTGTACCTTCTAAAGTTGCTAATGACATAATTATTACCTTTCAGTTAGTTATTAAATTGATTTATCTTCTTAAGTATACTTTAGTTAGTTACTTTAATGTTTAATCTTAAAGAACATAACATAAGTTCAGTCTAGCATTAGTTATACCCCCTGTCAACCTCAAATTCATCTAAACTTACTGTAAAATCAATTTGGGTGTCAACTGTTGCGTCAAAATCAGTGTAAGCTTTAGTTGAAACTCTCAAGCAAACGTAGCACATTCCCACCATTGTGTCTGTTTTACCGTAGGTTTTATTTAGCTCTGCTTTTGTCAATATAACGTCACATGCTTTGCATCTACTCATCTCTGTTACCCCCGAAGGCGTTGTCGTATTTCTGTTTAAAGTCACTGTAAGGCATTGCGTGGTATTCCTGTCGCAACCTATCAGCGGCCATTGCTTGCATCTCTGATACTGTCATACAATAAAGTTGATACTCTACTAACTCACTAACTAGAACATACTCTGTAGCATCCAACCATTCACTCTTATGCTCATACCCTATCAACTGCTCTTTAATTTTACTCATTATTGCTCATCCTCTGTGAATGTATACACGTTGCCGTAGCTGATTATAACACACGGCAGCCGTATCATCCAACCCATAAAGGGCATCGCCTCCACCTCACCAGTGAAGCTGTTTTGAGTCCACACAGCCTTTGAATCCATGAACTCAATGTCGATACCTGTACCACTACGCCACTCTATAGACAAATGCTTGCCCCAGATAACCCAACTCATTAGTTAATCTCCTGATTGTTTAAATAGTCCAAAACCTCGTTGGCTATTGCGGAGGTAGACACATAAGCAGCCAACCTATCATATCGGCAGCAGCTAATCTTAACCCAACTGTTAATCGAATGGTTGTAGCTAAACCCCCACTTAACTTGGCCCATAAAACTGTCCCAATCAGGCACAAAATCAGGGTCAAAGTTAAAACACGCTTGTATAACTAGGTTAGCCCTACGCTGTAGTACACTTGCTTTCTTTGCCAATGCCTCAGTCTTGTAGACGTTATGATGCGACACTGCCCCCGTATAGTCGTTCCTCAAATACACGACAATACCGTCCCCATCAACCTTCCAGAAAGTCCCGCCAATTTCAGGCTCCCAAACACCTACGGGCTGTTGCTTTAAACGCTCTAGCTCTGCGCCTAGCTCTTTGTATTTAGTTTCTAAGTCTTGTATGTTCATAATTTACCCCCTTGTTTATGTAATATTCCCGCTACGAGTCCCTTGTTGTAGCTTGTAAGGGACGCTGAGGGTAATCCCGACCCTACCCCAAAGCCTCTGAGATAATCACTGTCAGAATCGCTTACAGGACGTTCTTTAACGAATACACCATCGACCATTTTACCTTTACGGTCTTTTATGTCCTCATAGGCAACCTGTAGGCAATCGTAAAGGCTCAGATTGTCCCGTGTAGCTATATTGATTAGAACCACTAGTATATCCCCTATATCGTCCGCAATGGGCTTATCTCCCAGTAGATTATTCTCTAGTTCTTTCACTTCTTCAACTAGTTTAGTGTGCTGCGCTAGGCTGGTGCTGCCCTCGATTAAATTGCGGTCTCTGTGCCACTCTATTGTTTTTTCTTCTAAGTCCTCGAATCTATAGTATTGATACTGCATTTTTAATTCTCCTCTAACCATTGATTGTCGCCGCGTTCATCTGCTAGCGCCTCGTCTATCTCCCACTGTTCAAACTGTGGGCTTTCGTCATCCCAAATTAGGTGCTCGTCACCGTGCTCATCCATTACTTCACCTCCATAATTAAACCGTCTTGCATTGATACACTGGCGAAAAACTCTCTACCCTTGCCGGTAATGTGTGGCCTATTGGCTCCCGTCATTGTTCCAGTGCCTACGTATTCAGGGCCGAACATACTTGTTTCTATGTAGTCTAAGCGTTTACCTATACTTTCTTTTAATTCTTTTTTGCTTTTATAGTTAAAAATAATCATTGTTTTAAACCTTTATTTAATTAGTTGAGTGTTGAACTGTAAAGCTTAATGATTGCTAAACGCAACCATTCATTAGATTTTTTCTCCGTGGCCGTCTCTAGCCTGCTATACCCTACACTGTCGCGCCCCTTGTTACCGTATCGCTCAGGGTTGCGTTCGTGGGCAGGTGTAATGTCCCAATCGGTAACCTCATCCCTACCCTTGAGCCTCCGGTATAGTGTGGCGCTACTTATCCCCGTAATAAGAGACACCGCGTATACACTGTAACTAGCTCCGGTGATTAGTCGCGGGTGTTCTCCGGAGAATACTAGCTCCTTGGTCTGTCGCATTGTCTTATACTCCATAGCGGGCAATCATGGCCCAATTGAGGAACGTAAACATAGCTACAACACCCAAAGACAGCGAAAGCCACACCACCGCGTCTGCAATATGTTGCTCTATTCGTGCAAGCTTTAGCGCCTTTAGGTGGGCGCTGTTTCCCTTGTAATTGTTTTTCATTGTGTCACCTTGTTTGGTTGGTTGGTTATACTTCAAAACACTCTTTTACGCTTGACCATTCTATTTCGTGAAGTTCGCTTTCGTCATAGTATAGGCCTTTAATTATAACACTCTCTCCGTTTTTAAACTCTACGCATATTTTATCCGTAAAGCTAACATTAGGGAACAATTCACACCACTCTTTTTTCATTGTGTCACCTCTTTATAGTATGGAAAGGACTGTTTCGCCGCTATTGTTGAATACTCGTCGCGGTGTTTATGGTAGGTTATATGGCTATAATTGAAGCCGTGCTCATCCGCGAATCTATAGGCTAGTGTCTGAATATGCTTTACTCCGCGCCCTCTGATGTTGGCTATATAGCTAACAGGTGCTAGTTCTTTATTCTTAAAAATTGCTAGTGCTTGCATGGTTTAGCCCCTAGTGGATTCTTTTTTAGTCTAAGCCTTGTCTCGTCCATATATATGCGCACTTGCTCCGACTTGTCGCAATCGTTGCAAATTGCGCGCTCTGACTCTATGTGAAAGCCCATAGGCTTAACGCATTTGGCGCATTTAATCAATATATGTTCTTTCCAGTTCCCTATTGTCATGGTTCAACCCCCTACCGCAATAATATCGTTAAACGCTACCAGATTCGCCGCCGTAACGAAGAAACTATTTTCCTGTAGATTATCCGCTGCGCGGTCTGCTTTGTTGCTACCTTTACGCGTCAAGCTACCAACAACTGCGCCGTCAAGATGCCGTAAATCCGTTTTATCGAATGATGCTAATTTGTGACTAATCTGTAATTCGTCACTAGCTAGCCCCTTAGTATTAAACGCTACCGCTATCCGGTGACCTGCTTTCACTGCTTTCTTAAACGCTGCGCGGCTTTGTTTGCTGTACATGCTGGCACTATATGTTAAATCATAGTTTGCAAGGGTATTTTTGCGGACGTTCGATAATACTTTGCTGTAGTCATAAAACAGTGATTTAGGACGCTCTTTAATTATATCGGTATAATCTATATCACTAGTACCATTGAGGCGAAACAGTGCCGGAATGCCAGTCTTTAAAGCTCTGCGCTCTGCTTTGTCTATCTCTGCCAGTAGCGCAGCTTTGTAGCTATCGGGGCGTAGTAGCATTAATATAGTGCGCTTAGTTGCTGCGCGCTGGCCGTGACTCATACCTAACTGGCCGGAGCTAATAAGACAAGGCTCTTTACAACCTGCCGCTGCCGCACCAGTGCATAGTGTAGCAGTGGCTACCTTATCAGCCGGTTGTAGGTACTGAATATATGTATCGAATTTATCCGCACCTTTTTCTACCTTTACAGAGCTGCCCAAATAGCGCATTTGCTTATTGAGGTATTCTAGATTATCAATAGCCCACTGCTTGGTACTAGCGTTTATGGCGGTTGATGCTTGTATTTCTGTTTTAGTTAGCATGGTAATATAATCCTATTGACATTATTTAATTGTTTTAATGGTAGCCACTCTATGCGAATGGCTACTATAAAGCAACTAGTTAGCGGGTGGTTATAGTGCTGCTTTTCGTGCTGCGCGTTCGGCGGCCCGTGATTCTTTGAGCTGAGTCTGATAATCTTGTAAGCCTTTCAGTTCCTCATCAACTGCTACTTTATCGGCGGCAATCTGCGCGCGTCTCACTGCTGCGCGGGCTTTTTCCAGTGCGCTGTTATCAGTTAAACTGTTCCAAGTTTTATGGCTCGCCGTGGCGTAACCAACTTCAAGCTGCGCGCTCAATACCCGATATTCCGCGCGTCTCACAGCTGCGCGGGCTTTTTCGACAGCCGTAGCATCCGGCCCTTGTAGTTCCCAATATTCAGTATTTAAGCGGCTAATTTTCTCTTCGACTGCTACACGTAAAAGGTGCAGTTCGTTTTGATTGTTCAAGTCTATTTTATAGTTGGTCATAATGTTCACCTTGTTTGGTTGGTTGCCCCCTTCGGGGCGTTGATAGTTAAGCCAGTAGAAAATCCACTGCGCGGATTAGGTAGCTATTGCTCCCACTCATAGCCCTTAGAAATAGCACGTTATTTTTATTGACCGCCTCATATCCATTCGGAACTTTGTTAACTGTTAGACCGGCAGCGCGTAACTCCTTCAGCGTCTGCTGTGTCTGTGGTTTAGTCCATACACGTGATACTGTGGTGTGTCCTTTTTGAAACTTTAACATAATGTCCACCTTGTTTGATTGGTTGGTTTATAGTGCTGCGCGAATAGCTGTAAGTATCGGCGCCGACCTGTTGTTGGCTGCGCGCACCATGCCGTCGATAACGCGAATGGTAGCGTCTTTGTTGCCATAGTTAATGTGCATCATGGCCAGCTTAACAGCGCGTTGGTCTGCTTTGCTTAGCTTGTTGATTAGGTCTGTCATATTGTGCCCCTTTTTGGTGCGTTTAATTAAATAGGTCTTTCCTGTCTTGTTGGGTTCAGTATATAGCATCGCCGCATGCTGTCAACGCCAAGGTTGGCGGGTTCCAATGTATAACCTAGATATAAGGAGGACTACGCCAAGGTTGGCGGGTTCCAATGTATAACCTAGATATAAGGAGCGGGCGCGCGCGAATACCATAGACTGACAGAGAATGCTAATACT
>Ga0206127_1005261_pt1 | contig 10976 bp, 9 predicted proteins | sample Helgoland_Spring_6_FD_148646 | JGI IMG/M metagenome (GOLD analysis project Ga0206127, IMG submission 148646) | Pelagic subsurface seawater microbial communities from Kabeltonne, Helgoland, North Sea - Helgoland_Spring_Bloom_20160419_1 | ecosystem: Environmental > Aquatic > Marine > Epipelagic ...
CTGCGGCCATCAGTATCGGATAACTAAACAAACCCATATTGATGCCATGGTCGGCATCTTCACCCAGCTCTTCATTGGCCTGCACTGCGCCCTTGTAGGCATGAGCTCGGTTCATCAAGCCCTTGGCGGTCATGCAGGTCAAAAACCAGGTTAATTCGGGAATTTCAGGGATATCAGACTGACGGTAGAAGGTCACCTTTTCTGGGTCTAGCCCCATGGCCAACCAAGTAGCAGCAATTTCCATGGTCGAACGATGGACCATTTCAGGGTCCTGAGACTTGATCAATGAGTGATAGTCAGCCAAAAAGAAAAAGGATTCAAAATCGCCACTGCGACTGGCCTCAATCGCTGGACGAATAGCGCCCACATAGTTTCCCAAGTGGGGAGTTCCGGAGGTAGTGATACCGGTTAACACGCGCTGCTTACTCATATTGACTCAATACTTTTGTAGATTGAAAGATTAGTTTGGCAAATAATGCTGATTATAATAATCGATTCGCTTTCAGACTGCAGGTAAAGCTTAGCTCTCTAAGTACCTCTTCTAAGTACTTCTCTACTTCACTTGCAACGATCAGTCACCGACGGCCACTTGCAAGCGCCCAGAGCGATTGAAAAATTGTCTCAGTACTCTGCTTAGACGCTCGGGATCCAATGTGCCAGTGAGTTCGCGACAGGAATGCATAGCCAGTTGGGGAATCCCCACATCCAGTGTCGGGATACCTAATTTGGCTGCGGTAACCGGCCCAATAGTACTGCCGCAGCCGAGATCCGTACGCGTCACGAAGGACTGGACTGGCACGTCCACCTCAGCACAGAGCTGGCGAAACAGACTGGCAGTCACACCGTTGGTGGCATAGCGCTGATTGGAGTTAACCTTAATTACCGGCCCGCCATTTAGTGCAGGCTTGTGGCCGGCTTCGTGATTATCAGCAAAATTAGGGTGCACTGCGTGGGCGTTGTCACAGGAAATTAATAGCGAACCATCAAGTACTCGCGCTTTATTGCTGGCCCGTCCGTCAGCACAAAGATCACTGCACAGACGGTCGACAATGGACTCCAAGAAAGGGCCATCGGCTCCCACAGAGGAAACGCTGCCAACCTCTTCATGGTCGTTGCATACTAGTACCGAGGTGCTGGTTGTATCAGCATTGATCAGTGCGTTGGCGGCAACAAAGCAGCTGAGCAGATTATCCAGTCGTGCCGCAGCAAAGAATTCTTTATTTAGGCCAATTGTTGCCGCACCCTGAACATCATAGAAGCAGAGTTCATAATCCATAACTTGTTCAGAATCGCCTAAAAAACGCTCCGCGAGTAATTCACGAAAATCGGCTTTTTCGTCGGCCTGCATTAGGATAGGCGGAATATCGGTTTGCGGATTAATCGTGCGATCTTTGTTAGCGGTACGATCGAGATGAATCGCGAGACTGGGAATAACCGCAATCGCCTCATCGAAGTTGATCAGCTTTTGTTTTAGCTGACCACCAACGTCGCTGTAGACCAAGCGCCCAGCTAGAGAAAGGTCGCGATCAAACCAAGGGTTGAGCAGTGCCCCGCCATAGACTTCGACACCGAGCTGAAAATATTTATTATTGAGCATCTCAGGTTGCGGTTTAACCATCAGACAGGGACTATCTGTATGTGCACCGGCCATGCGGATTCCACTCTCGGCTAAGTCTTCACTACCGGCCACAAAGGCAATAATCGATGAGCCATTGCGGGTAACAAAGTACTTTTCTCCCTGTTTGACAGCCCAGTCGTCGGATTCGCTCAAAGGCTGGAATCCAGCTTCACGGAATAAACTGGCCATGTTGGCTACAGCATGAAATGGGGTTGGTGAACCATCAATAAATTCAGCCAACCGCTTATTAAAGCTCTCTGCCCGAGTATCAGCCCTATCCATTTTCAATTCCTTGTTGTCTTCCAGTTATAAAATATTTTATCTAACGCTTGTCGACGCCGTGCTCAAATCGCGCCAGTAAGCTCGACGTATCCCAGCGATTGCCACCGATGCACTGAACTTCAGCGTAAAAACTATCGACCAATTGGGTCAGGGGCAAGTCACTGCCATTGACTTTTGCCTCATCTAGGGCAAAGGCTAAATCTTTGCGCATCCACTGCACAGCAAAGCCGTGGTCGTAGTCATTGGCCAGCATAGTCTGATAGCGATTTTCCATCTGCCAAGACTGGGCTGCACCTTTGGAGATAACCTCAACAACCTGTTGCGCGTCGAGACCGGCGCGCTTGGCAAAGTTAAGTCCTTCGGCAAGGCCCTGAATCACACCGGCAATACATATTTGATTGACCATTTTACACAGCTGACCACTGCCAGCATCACCCATCAACTTAAGCGATTTAGCGTAGCTCTGAATCGCTTGGCGGGCTGCGTCAAAGTCTGTCTGTTGGCCCCCGCACATTACTGTCAGTTGACCGTTTTCTGCGCCCTGCTGGCCTCCTGATACCGGAGCATCGACAAATCCAATAGCCAAAGCCTGCGCCTGTTCGGCCAATTCTCTTGCCAGTAGCGCAGAGGTTGTGGTGTGGTCAACCAAGATCGAACCGGATTTCATGGCCACCAGTGCGCCAGCTTCGCCACCGACTACAGCGCGAATATCGTCGTCATTGCCAAGGCAGCTAAACACAATCTCGGCACTTGCAACCGCCTCGGCCACTGTATTGGCTGCGTTACCACTGTAGTGGTTCAACCAGCGCTGGCTAACGGACTCTGTGCGATTATAGACAGTTACTGCATAGCCACACTTACTTAACCATCCAGCCATGGGGAAACCCATTACGCCAAGTCCTAAAAATGCCACCGACTTTTGCATTGCAGCGTCCTCTAGATCACTTAATTAAATAACTTATACAGATTGAGAGTAGATCAAACCGATCAGCACAGCGCCTAAAAGCATTCGATAGATCACAAAGGGCATCATGCCGATGCGTTGAATCAGTTTCAAAAACAGCGTAATACACAGATAGGCGGTTATCGCCGAAAGCACTACGCCAACACAGATCAACATCCAGTCGACCGATTCAGTATCAAGCAACTGCAGCCCTTTATAGCCACCGCTCAAGAGAATTACCGGAATCGCCAATAGAAAAGAAAAGCGCGCCGCGGTCTCACGATCAAAACCTAGGGCCAGTGCCGCAGTAATAGTGATTCCCGACCTCGAAGTGCCAGGAATTAACGCTAGGGCTTGGGCCCCACCCACAACAAGAGCGGTGCGCCAGCTAAATTGATCAATGCTCTGACCACCGCCACCGCGACGGTCTGCCCAGGCCAGTAGCAGTCCAAAAAATATGGTGGTAAACGCAATCACCGCCATGGAGCGCAGATTGGCTTCAATAAAGCCGCCCAAAAAGAGACCCGCTAATGCAGCTGGCAGTGTCGCCAGAGCAATATACCAAGCGAGATGGCTTTCGGGACTATGGCGGCGCAGGAAAATACTTTTCAGCCAGGCGCGACCCAACATTGAAACATCATGACGAAAATAGCCCACCACAGCGATCAGCGAGCCAACATGCACGGCTACATCAAAGGCCAGGCCCTGGTCAGGCCAGCCCAAGACTGCCGAGGGCAGGATAAGATGAGCCGAACTGGAGATTGGTAAAAACTCGGATAACCCTTGGATAATGGCCAGCCAAACCGCCTGCATAAAATCCATTTTAAACGGCCCTTAGCTTAGTATGTTTTTTCCAGGCATCAGTGCCGCGCAGATAGACCAGCTCCACTGAGCCAATCTCCACAGCTTCATTGTTAGCCTGTTTTATCAATGCAATATCAAGCAAATCTCGGGCATCGGGATAGAGACTCTGGTACCTCCCCTCCTGCACCCCAGCAGCATCTGCTAGAGCTGCTGCATCACCCACAATAACCTGCGGATCATGACTCTCTATAAGTCCCTGTGCAGCTTCTGCATCAAGCAACTGATCGTTGATAACGGATTCAAACTGCCCATACTTATCGCGCTGATAGGCACCACAGTTGAACTCACCCATACGTGCATCCAATAGCGGCATCACAGTCCCTGAGCACTGATCATTGTGTTTTCGCCTATAGGTCTGCGCCATTACCTCTAGTGTGGATACCGGAATAACCGGAAGCTGAGCACCAAAGGCCAACCCCTGAGTCGTGGCAAAACCAATACGCAGACCGGTAAATGAGCCAGGCCCAACGGTAACTGCAATAGCATCGAGCATGGTAACTGTTATACCCGCCTCCACTAGCACAGCATCGACCATCGCCATAATCAGTCTAGTGTGGGAGCGGGGCTCTTCCGAATAGCGCGAAAATCTTGACTCGCCGACACTCAGAGCAACCGAGCATGCGGCTGTAGAAGTCTCAATTGCTAAAATGGATGCCATTAATTAGATGCCACAACTAGGGCCGCTCAATGTACCCAAAGGTAAAGAGAGAAGCTTGATTTTAATCAGGCAGAAACAAAAATCCCCCACCAGTAGGCGAGGGATTTTACAGGTCTCACGACAATTAAACTATCTACAATTTGCCGACTTAAGATCCTGGCAGCTTCGGTCGCAGTATTACTTTGCGGCGACTGGTGCTGGCGCTGCAGCTTTCTTAGCTACAACTTTTTTAGCTGCTGGCTTCTTGGCAACTACTTTCTTAGCAGTAGCTTTCTTAACAGCGGGCTTCTTAGCGACTACTTTCTTGGCAGCAGCTTTCTTAGCAGCGGGCTTCTTGGCAACTACTTTCTTGGCAACTACTTTCTTGGCAACTACTTTCTTGGCAGTAGCTTTCTTAGCAGCAGGCTTCTTAGCAACTACTTTCTTGGCAGCAGCTTTCTTAGCAGCGGGCTTCTTAGCAACTACTTTCTTGGCAGCAGCTTTCTTAGCAGCGGGCTTCTTAGCAACTACTTTCTTGGCAGTAGCTTTCTTAGCAGCGGGCTTCTTAGCAACTACTTTCTTGGCAGCAGCTTTCTTAGCGGCGGGCTTCTTAGCAACTACTTTCTTGGCAGCAGCTTTCTTAGCAGCGGGCTTCTTAGCGACTGCTTTCTTTGCAGTGGCTTTCTTTGGAGTAGCTTTCTTAGCAGCTGGGTTTTTGGCTGCGGCTTTTTTAGCTGCAGCTTTAAGCTTGGCTACTACAGCTTTTTCAGCAGACTGCACTTTAAGAGCAGCTTTCTTTTCAGCGGCTTTCATTTTCTTCGACGTTACTTTGGCGCGAGCTTTTAACCAACGCTTTTCAAATCGTTTAACTGCTGCGGCCAGATCAGCATCCTGGGCAGCCTGTAAACGAGCTTCGGCCTTCAATACAGCAGCTTTCGCGGCGGCTTCAGCAGCGGCAACTTTTTGCTTTAACTGTGTAGCTTTTTGTTCAACCTTTGCAGAGCGCAAATCATCGCGCAGTGCAGCGGCAATTTTACGACTAGCGGAAGCTTGCTTGCGAGCTGCTGCCAAACTGGCTTTAGCAGCAGCAGTTGCCTTGGCGGCAAGCTTTGCTTTAGCTTTACTTACTTTAACTACAACAGCGGCCTGTTTTTTGTCATGAGCCAGAATTTGCTTTTTAAGGGAATCGACAATTTTAGCTGCAGCTTGAACAGGTGATTTTGTTGGTTTCGCTTTTGCTTTTGCTTTAGATACTGTTTTTTTAGCTGGACGTTTCATTTAAGCGTTCCTCACGTAGATAAATACAAGTTTTACCATCACGATAAAAAGACGTTAGGTCATGTGTAGCGGGAGTTTAAGCAGTTGTGGAATATTTTTCCAATCAAAACCGCAATTTTCGACAAAAATAGGGTTTTAATTGCAAAAAAAAGAGAATTTGAAGAAATAGTTTTAAAAAGCAGTGTTTTTACACACTGCTTTTTAAACTTTTACGTTAGTGCAGAAACCAGTCTCGCTTGCACATCATCGAGGCTGCCAAGACCATCTACGGTCGCGAATTTCGGTGCCTCAGCTTCTGTGGCTGACAGGCCCTGATAAAACTCAACCAATGGTTTGGTTTGACTGTGGTAAATACTGAGACGATTGCGAATAGTTTCTTCTTTATCATCTGGACGTTGGATCAAAGGCTCTTGAGTCTCATCATCGAGGCCAGCAGTTTTTGGTGGGTTGTGTTCAATATGATAAACACGGCCAGAGTCTTCATGTACTCGACGACCACTGAGACGCGACACAATCTGTTCATCGTCGACGGCAATTTCAATAACATATTCAATCGGCACATTGGCATCCACCAGAGCCTGTGCCTGGGGAATCGTGCGCGGAAAGCCATCAAACAAAAAACCGCCAGCACAATCTGGTTGCTCTATACGCTCTTTAACTAACGCGATAATAATCTCGTCAGAGACCAAACTGCCAGAAGTCATAATATCTTTTACTTTGAGACCCAATTCAGTGCCTGCCTTGACTGCACTGCGCAGCATATCGCCAGTGGATATTTGCGGTACTGAATACTTCTCAGTAATGAACTGCGCTTGAGTACCTTTACCTGCACCTGGGGGCCCTAACAAAATAACTCTCATTAATATGATTCCTTGAATAGTTAAAACTACGTGGGACCTTATGCAGATAGTCGACCTGTCAGGCTATTACAGTGCCACAACAGAGCTTCTCTAAAGCTGCTATCCCGAAAAGGTCGCTCACAATACACGGATTAAATTAGCCAGACAAGCAGCAGTGTAGCGCCAGCAGTTACTCCGCCAGCTTGACCTCAACCCAAAGCTGCTCCATTTTATCTGTGGTCAACTGAGAAAAATCGTTATCGGCGCTCTGAGCAAGTTCTTCCATCGCTTGGAAACGCCGTTGAAATTTCCCATTAGCCTGACGCAGTGCGCGCTCTGGATCTACGCCCAAATGGCGAGCCAAGTTTACGCAGCTGAATAATAGATCACCCAGTTCATCTTCTATGGCTGCCTTGTCATCCACAGCAATCTCCGCCTCTAGCTCCTCGAGTTCCTCACGAACCACGTCCACTACTTGATCCAGATACTGCCAGTCAAAGCCTTTTCCGGCGGCTCTTTTTTGCAACTTCTGAGCACGGCTTAAGGCCGGGATTGCAAGGGGAATATCATCCAGGGTTTTGCTATCGCCTTTTGCTGCGCGCTCCTCGGCTTTAATCTCTTCCCAGACTTTTTTGATCCGCGCTTCTTCCTCAGGGTTATCCACTCGACTGCTGGGCTCAATTTCACTCTCAAGGGTTCCCTGAGGGAAGACATGAGGATGACGGCGTACCAGTTTTTCTACTAGCCCTTGAACAACGCTATCAAAGTCAAAAACCTTCTGCTCTGCACCCAGTTCCGCATAAAAAATAATCTGAAATAAGAGATCCCCTAATTCCTCGCCCAAATGATGAAGATCATCTCGTTCAATGGCGTCTATAACCTCGTAGACCTCCTCTAGAGTATGTTTGGCGATGGAGGAGAAAGACTGCTTTAAATCCCAGGGACAACCGCTTTCAGGATCTCGTAAGCGCTGCATTAAATAGCGCAGGTCATCAACTGTGTATTGTCTAGTCATTTAGATTACCTTGTTGTGGAAAGCACCGATGAAGAGCACTTATAAACCAAACCGGTGAAATACATGATCGGCACAGCGCCAGTCTAATCGCTCACACGCCTAGCTGTCACCACGTTGGGAATTTGATTTAACTGGGACAATACCGCGCTCAACTGATCGAGACTGGGCACATCCAGAGCCAGTAAGATATGCGAACTATTCATGGATTTTTTACGCCGGGTTTTCTCGTCGCTGGTCATTGAAGCTATATGTAAACCGAGGCGATCGACGGTTTTTGTAATATCCAATAGCAGCCCGCTGCGATCATAGGTATCCAGAGCAATTTTTACCCTGTAGTTTTTCTGCGGCTGTCTGCCCCAGTCAACTTTGATAATGCGTTGGGGGTCGGCGCCCTGCAGACGTAAGAAGTTACCGCAATCTTGACGATGAATGGATATGCCACGCCCCTGAGTAATATAACCGCCGATACTATCACCGGGTAACGGGCGGCAGCAGCGGGCCATCTGAGTGAGCAAATTGCCAACACCGTGGATATAGACATCTGAAGATTCAAAACGCTGGGCCGAAGCGAGTTCCTCTGATGCAGCCGAGTCGAAAGACTCCAGTGAACTAACCGAGTCGAGGGCCCCGAGAGTTTTACTTTTTCCATGCCGACTCTGCAGTGAATTAATCACCTGCTCGACACCCACATCGCCGGCACCAATGGCCGCATACAAGCCTGCAGTACCCTGCTTATTAAATCGTTGGGCAGCTTTTTGCAGATCAATTCCGCTGATATTTAACTGGGCTAGCTCACGCTCTAAAAGCTTCTTGCCCTCAATCTGATTGTGCTCTTGATTTTGTTTGCGGAACCAGTACTGCACTTTGCTGCGAGCACGGCTGGTTTTCAGATAACCCATGGAAGCGGACAACCAGTCCCGAGAAGGTTCTCCCTGACGAGCGGTAATAATGCTCACCTGATCTGCAGTGCGCAGCGCCCGACTAAGGGGCACAATGCGGCCATTTACTTTGGCACCGCGACAGCGATGACCAAGGTCCGTGTGCACATAGTAGGCGAAGTCCAGTGATGTAGCCCCGCTGGGCAGATCCACCACATGTCCCTCTGGGGTGAAGACATACACTCGACCTTCACTTACTGATTGCTGTGATTCCTGAGAGTATTCCGCTGATCCTTTATGCTCAATTTCCTTTGACCAATCGAGAACATGGCGCAACCATTCAATTTTTTCTTCGTAGCTTTTATCGACAGACTTTAGGTTACCGCCTTTGTAACGCCAGTGGGCACAGACACCCAATTCGGCAGCATTGTGCATATCAAAAGTACGAATCTGAATTTCTAACACTTTGTCTTCGGGCCCAATAACGGCGGTGTGCAGTGAGCTGTAACCATTCTCTTTTGGCGCAGCTATATAGTCATCGTATTCACTGGGTAGGTTTTCCCAGCGACTGTGCATCCAACCCAATACCGCATAGCAGTCTGCCACTGTGGGCACCAAAACACGCAGTGCGCGAATATCATAGACCTGAGTAAAACTGAGATTTTTGCGCTGCATCTTCGACCAGATCGAATAGATATGTTTTGGCCGCCCACTCACCTCACCCTCTATATTTAGTGTATTTAGATGCTCTTCAACCTGGTAAATAGTTTCGGCAATATAGGCTTGGCGATCCCGTCGCTTTTCCGCCAGCAGGCTTGCCACATTGGCGTAGTCCAGAGGTTGCAGATAGCGAAAGGCCAGATCCTCAAGTTCCCACTTGAGGTTGCCCAGACCCAAGCGATGAGCCAGAGGTGCATAGACATCGACCACCTCACGAGCAACGCGGATCTGTTTGTCTGAACTGGCAGTTTTAACTGCGCGGATGGCACAGGTGCGCTCGGCAATTTTAATTAGGGGTACGCGAATATCGTCGATAATCGACACCAGCATTTCTCGGGTTTTATTTGCCTGTTGGCCGGCAATATGACCAAAAACCGATCCGCCCTGGGCATTACTGATGGTGCTAATCACTGCCATGCGCAGCACCTTATCGATCAGCCCAGCAATTTCTGAACCGAACTCACGACGGACTTTATCCAGAGAGATACGACCTTCGCGAATAGCACGATAAAGTATTGCCGCCTGAAGAGCGACTGCATCAAGGGATAGTTCAGCAAGAATTTCGGCCATTTCGAGGCCAGTTTGCAGACAGCCAGTGGCGGAGTTCCACAGGCGTTCAGGATCAAATTCTTCGGTTAGAGCCTGGCTGGTAAATGTGCAGGCTTGGAGCAGCAATTGGCCATCGCTTTGAGCCATTGCATGGCGTTGAATAAGCCCGTCAATCCAGCGTTGAATATCAACTTGGTCGGCGTCATCCCGGGGATGATGTTGGCGAACATTGACCATTTCCTTGATCTCGAATTGCGGCGCTGTGCCCTGTCCTTTTTACTTACTGCTCACGCGCCTGCCTGAGTTGGTTGTGATAGCTCTCTATTCCCAATAGCACTATGCATAAATCTCTATGCGTAAATCTCTATGCATAAATCTCTATGCGTAAATCTCTATCCGTATATTCCAGAAGAGAGATAGCGATCACCCCGATCGCAGATAATAGCAACGATAACAGCATTTTCCACCTGCTTGCTGATTTCTAAGGCAGCAGATACAGAGCCGCCAGCCGAGACACCACAGAAGATACCCTCCTCTCTGGCCAAACGACGCATGGTCTGCTCGGCAGCTTGCTGGGAAATATCTAGGGTTTGATCCACATTGGCAGCGTCAAAAATACTCGGCATATAGGCTGCGGGCCAACGTCGGATACCGGGAATAGAGGCACCCTCCTGAGGCTGTAGACCAATGATTTGGATATCTGGGTTCTGCTGCTTTAAATAGGCTGAGGTGCCCATAATGGTGCCGGTGGTACCCATTGAACTGACAAAGTGGGTTACCGAACCTCTAGTGTCGCGCCAGATTTCTGGCCCGGTACCCTCATAGTGAGCCAAGGGGTTATCTGGATTATTAAATTGGTCCAACACTTTGCCTAGCCCTTGCTCTTGCATCTGACGGGCCAGATCACGGGCTCCCTCCATGCCCTGCTCTTTGCTTACTTCAATCAGTTCAGCGCCATAGGCAGTCATAGCCCATTTGCGCTCATCGGTGGCATTGTCCGGCATAATCAAAGTCATACGGTAGCCCATCATCGCCGCAACCATCGCCAGAGCAATTCCGGTATTGCCACTGGTGGCTTCGATCAAGCGATCACCAGGTTTAATATCGCCACGAGCCTCGGCCTTTTTTATCATGCTCAAGGCCGGACGATCTTTGACTGAGCCTGCAGGGTTATCCCCTTCCAGTTTCGCCAGAATGATATTCGAGGTATCGCCAGGCATCCGCTGTAGCTGCACTAGCCTAGTATTGCCTATGCCTTGATCAATGGTTGGGTACTGCATGGACGCTACTCTTTGTGGAGGTTGAAAGGATCAAGAATTTAGTCATCTATTGTGCCTGAACAGTTGCTCTGCC
>Ga0206127_1005263_pt1 | contig 10969 bp, 10 predicted proteins | sample Helgoland_Spring_6_FD_148646 | JGI IMG/M metagenome (GOLD analysis project Ga0206127, IMG submission 148646) | Pelagic subsurface seawater microbial communities from Kabeltonne, Helgoland, North Sea - Helgoland_Spring_Bloom_20160419_1 | ecosystem: Environmental > Aquatic > Marine > Epipelagic ...
AGCGTTGATTACTTTAAATGCGCTTCTTATGCCTTGCTTTTGAAGACGAACTATTTCATTTGTAAATACTCTTTTTATCGGATTCTTCTGCTTTAGTTTTTGTTTGATTTCATACGAACCAACGAACTCTACTCCGATAGAATATGGATAAAAAATAGATAGCTGGATGCCCAAATTACTCAGCAGAGCAGGCGTAATCCCTGAACCGATGATAAAATCGAACTTTTTTAACTCTTTCTTGAAAGAGGATGCCGTAGGTTTATCTATTTTCCTAAACAGTCTCCCTCTAAGACAACGAAGTTTAAAGCTATTATCTATGAGTAAATCATACATACTAAAATTTTTATAAACTACACTATCTCGCCAAAAATTCCACCTAAAAGTGTCATTCTGTGGTATAAAATGAGAATTACGATTCGCACCGTCGTCGTCAAATAAAATGAGCGTCACATCGTACCCCAAATCATGAAAATATCTGAGTAATGCAAAGTTGTTATTATTTGTATTTCCTAAAAGGCCAATTCTTCTCATTCTTAAAGCGTAATACTGCACAAATCAGGAAAATTCACCAGCACCCCCATACCTTTAGATTGATATACTACCATGCTACCGACTGCTAAAGCAGATGCACCATTTTCAACCGCATCCCTAAAATGTCTCAAACTTCCTGCTCCTCCGTTTACTACGACAGGAATGTCGATAGCATCTGACACTACGTTTAACATGTCTAAGTCATATCCTTGCCAAGTACCTTCCTGATCAATAGATGTTAGCAGTAACTCTCCTGCTCCTAAAGATTCCATTTGCTTAACAAATTCAAGTAGATCTCCTTTTTGCTTTTTTGTGCCTCCGTGCGAATACATATTTATTCTGCCAAAGAAGTCTTTTTTGTAGTCTATTGAAACGATCACACTTTGTGAGCCAAAATGCTCAGCAAGCTGTGTAACCAATTCAGGCTTTTCAAATACAACTGAGTTCAAAACGATTTTTTCAAATCCCATTTTGAAAATTCTTGAGGCAGTCTCGAAATCTTTAATTCCACCTCCATAGGACAGAGGCATGAAACACTCGCTTGCTATTTGGGAAAGGATTTCAAAATTGGGTTGTTCGTCTTTTTGAGACGCTCGTATTGATAAAAAGCATAATTCATCTACCTCCAATTCATTAAAGATCCTAACTGTATTTATAAAATCTCCTATATAGCCTGGCTTCTTAAATCTTACCGTTTTTACAAGAGTCTCGTCAAGTAATTGTAAGCATGGAATAACTCTAGTCCTTAACATAAATTAAAGCTCTGCGAAGTTTTTGAACAGCTGAATACCAAACTTATGACTCTTTTCGGGGTGAAATTGAGCCCCATATATATTATCCTTTTGAATGGCGCTATCGAATTCATGGCCATAGTTTGTTTTCAATATACTATTAGACTGGTTTTTTACCTTAACGTAGTAGCTATGAACAAAATAGAATCTTGGATTGTCAGGACTGGTGACTAAATCACATAGACCTGTGGTAAGTAAACTTGCTTGACTCAAATGAACCTCATTCCAACCCATATGGGGAACTTTAATCTTATCTGCCTTTTCAAATGAAAATCTATGAGTGTATGCATCAATCCAACCAAGGCCGGGTAGTTTACCCTCATCACTTCCATTAGTTAAAAGTTGCATTCCAAGACAAATTCCTAATATTGGGGTTCTCTCATGAAGCACCTTCATATCCAACACATCGCGTAATCCATCTTCGGATATACGCTGAATTGCTTTATCAAACGCTCCAACGCCTGGTAAAAGAAGCTTCTCAGCAGACTTAATTTTATCAAGATCAGAGGTAATCTCGCAATTAACCTTAATCTTCTTTTCAAACATGTTTTGAATAGAACCAAGGTTACCCATTCCATAATCTATTATAGTAATCATTTAAGATTATTCGGTTTACTCGGGAAACAATATTTCAAATAGAAGCTCATCGGAACCAAATTCGCACTTGCTAATATTTTAAACAAAGGCCGTAAACGCTCAAAACGCTTTTTATAAGTGGGAAATTGATACCAGTAATTAGGCTCTGAGTTCATTATCGATACGTACTCTTGATCACTGAGTGACAAGCGCTTTTTAAAGTAATCGACAATATCCTCCTCGAAATATCTGGATTGATTATAATAGATGTCTATTGCCTCATCTCTGTCCATTTCGCCATTACGTACAACTGCAGCCAATGTGTTATTTCTATAGTCAATATTAAATTTGGTCGGTAAATAAACACCATGAGCAAAAGAAGTTATTCGATTTTCAAGATGGTGACCTCCGTAATCTTGCCAATCATAAAGTTCTTTTAATAGTGTTTTCGCCTCTTCTTTTGAATACGGTAGATACCACAAAGGTCTAATTTTTCTAATCCGAAGGAACATTATCCATTTCAAAAATCTCCAGAAGGTCATAAGAGGATATGTTTTCATACGAATCTTCCCATATCTGCGGTGAATACTCTTGATATACTTTCCGTCGAAATAGTTCTTTCCAAGAGGTGTTATTCCTTCAGCAATAAACGAGTGGCCTTCCAAGACATATTTAATCCCATATTTTGAGGCAGCACGATACAGTACTTCAGCTAAGGCTAAATCGGTGGAAGCATCAATCTCGGGGACTCCAGCTAAAAAGAAAGACTTAAAAATGTCATCAGCTTCCTTATTATCACAAACATGGGTGTATAAATCAACATTTAACTTAGATAGTAACTTTCTGATATTCTCAGTGGCAATTGCTGAATTCCAAGTATTATCATAGTGCACCGCCAATGGTCTTAATCCATTCTCTACTGCCCAATGGAGCATATATGATGAATCTGTTCCACCACTAACACCAACTATACAATCGTACTTTTTTCCTTCTCCCGCTTTCCTAATTTCATTTAAAATACCCTCAATTTTAGAAATCCCTAGAGCATTACCTGTACCATATGATATTACTAAATCATCTATATTTTTGCAGTAATTACATACCCCAGCTTGATCAAATGATATGGAGGGTACTGTACTGTCATAGATACAACGCGAACAAATTTTAATCATAAGGTTAATTATTGTATTTCACTACTGCTTTTCCCTCAGCCAGCAAAGTGTTTTGCTTTTTATCTAAGGCAGTTGTTTTCAAAGTATATATGCCTTTATCATTACGGATCTCTATGATTTGTACCCTAATTGTTATCTCTGTATCATGAAATACTGGGGCTAGAAATTTCGTATCCTGGCCAAGATATATTGTTCCTGGACCCGGTAAATCCGATGCTAAGATTTTTGAGAAAGTACTTGTTAGCAAAGCTCCATGTACGATGGGTTTTTTAAATACAGTAGTTTCAGCAAACTTTGGGTCAATGTGTATCGGGTTGTTGTCACCAGTCACCTTAGCAAACTCACTTACAGTGTTTAAAGAATAGGAGATATTAACCTCCACAAAATCGTTAACCTTTAATTTGTCCATCTCGCTTAAACTTTTCGATAGTTTCTTCTATAAACTTATCATCAATTTTTTTGATTACTCTCGCGGGACTCCCCCCTACTAACGAATAAGGCGGGATATCTTTGTTTACGACAGACATAGGCATAATCACGCTAAAATCACCAATGTTGACCCCATGATACACGACCGAGGGTCCAGCAATAAAACATCCTTTGCCAATAGTAGTCTTAGCTCTAGCTATTAGGTTGCTATTTGATTCGTTATTTAAAGTCAAATTTGTCAAGAAACTTGTGTGACTCCATATCATTGTGTTCAAGCCAATACTCGTGTGCTCACCTATTTCGAGGCCACCAGACGCGTCCAAAACGGCACCCTCACCTATCCAAACATATTCTCCACACTGAAAATTTTCTGGAGAGATGATTTTAGCGTTCTCCCGAATTCGACAGCCTTTAGGAAGACCGAATAATTCTGCTCTTTCATCATCTGTCATTAATTGACCTGCAAATCTTTCTATCAAGTCTTTCCTTATTGCGTTATTACGCTCACTGTCTTTTAAAAGCTTTTTCATTTATAATTTATTTAAGAAAATGCGACACCACCATTCAAAGTTCATGAAAGACCATATGAGCAATCTATGATTAATACCTTCTTGCAAATGTTCATTAACCACTTTTTCTATGTATTCCCTTTGAATATACTTGGTGCTCAATGTATCCTGTGAAAGCAGTAGCTCTTTAATATAATCAGCGTTTTTACCTCGATACCAACTTTCATCTGGAGCTGAAAACCCTTGTTTTTTTCTATTAATTATACTTTCCGGAATAAAACCTTGCATGGCTTTTCTCAAGACATTTTTTCCATCGTCATATTCTCGGTACGAGAGTTTCTTTTTAATATCAGATGTTGAATTTTCGTCAATCCTAGATATTTCATCCTCAAGATTTCCAAGCTTATGCTTTACTGGAACTTTCATAGCAAAGTCTACCAAATCGTTATCCATAAATGGAAAGCGCTCTTCCAAGCCGTTTGCCATTGCTAGTTTGTCCCCGACCAAAAACAACCCTGGTAAAAAAGTTTTTATTTCAAAATAAAGGCTGTTGTTTATGTGGTCTTCAGGCTTTTCATATTTCAAACTTTCATTAAACTTGAATACATTCTCAAAGACTTTCCTAGGTTCAGTTAAATCAATCTCATCCAATATATCTGGCTGAAACAGCTGCTTTTTGTCCTCATCAGATACTAATCTTTGCCAAAAGTCGTAATACTGATCAAAGAATTGCTCTTGATCTATTGAGTCAAACACCTTGTAGTATCTCCATGGATAACCTCCAAAAAGTTCATCTCCTCCAGTACCCTGTAAGCATACTTTTACGAATTTTGATGCCAGTCGAGATATGTAATAATTAGGATATGACATTCCAACCCGTAAATCTTCCAGATGATACACAAGTCTCGGAAGAGACCACCTTATATCGCCAGCATTCATGACTTGCTCAAAATGTTCTGTGTTGAAATGATTAGCCATCAACTCCGCGTCGCGACGCTCATCGAAATTCGCTTCACGTCCAGTTGCTTCACTCATATCAAACCCACATGTAAATGTTGACAATCTATCCACATGTTTGGAAGCTATTGCCGTTATAGAGCCAGAATCCATCCCTCCAGACAAATAACTGCCTACTGGAACATCGGAAATCATCTGTCTTGTCACAGCATTTTCAAATAAATCTTTAGTTTTCTCTTGTGCAAACTCGAACGACATAGATTCGTCATTCATAGTGAAATCATAGTCCCACCAAGAATCATGTTTAATGAACTCTGTCGTTTCAGTAATTTTTACCGTGTTAGCAGGCGGAAGCATATTTACGCCCTCAAATAGGGTATGATATGAAAATATGTTTTGAAACGTAAAGTACTCGTTTAAAGCGTTCAGATTAACATCAATATGATATTCTGGGTGCTCAATGATTGCCTTTATTTCACTAGCAAAACATACCGTGTTTTCACCCACCCAATAATAAAGTGGCTTTATACCATACCTGTCTCTGGATAAGTAAAGTGATTCATCATCATGATTCCATGCTCCAATCGCAAACATACCGTTAAACCTCTCAAAAAACTTAGTACCAAAAGCAGAGAGCCCCTCAGCAATCACCTCAGTATCGGTGCCAGTTACAAATTCATGGCCTAAAGACTGAAGTTCTTGCTTTAACTCCAAGTAATTGTAGATACAGCCATTAAAAACAATGGTCCATTTTCCATCTTTAGAGGACATTGGCTGATTTCCTTTCGGCGAAGTATCCAATATCGCTAGTCTTCTATGCGCTAAGCCTAAATGTGCATTTAGATAAAGTCCTTCACCATCCGGTCCTCTATGAACTAGTTTATCTGACATGTTTTTCAACGTCTGACGATAAACAGGCTTTTTGTTTTTATTATAGACCCCTACTATTCCGCACATGACTATAGAAGTGCTTGTAATGAACTGATTATATACTCTTGATCCTCGAAAGTTAAGTCGTGATATAGAGGCAAGGCTAAAGCATGATCATAACACCATCGACTATTTAACATTGAACCTACCAATTCTACAGATTGATCATCATTATTAAAAGCATTATGCATATGCAAGGAGTACGAGCCTATCTGTACTTCGATGCCAGCTTCTCTCATAGACTTCATAATTCTATCTCTATCCTCAATATAAACCACATAGGACTGAAACGAGTGTTGGGTATTTGGCTGCTTCTTTAAAATCTGAGGAAGAAGAATTCCTTTTGTTGAACTAATTAGCCGTTTATAATTGTTAGCTAACTCTATACGCCTTTTTAAGAGCACGTCTATATGGTCCATTTGACCAAGACCAATTGCTGATTGGATATTTGTCAGCTTATAGTTCGTCCCTATAATCTCAAACTTAATACCTTCTCTAGCCGCTTCACCCGTTGCCATTCCAAAGTGTTTATAGGAATCCATCCAATTCGCTAACTCAGAGTTATTCGTTGCCACAATTCCTCCTTCACCTGTGGTGATAAATTTTCTTGGATGTAATGAAAAGACCGTTATGTCAGCATGATTACCAACTTTTTTGTTTCGGTATACTGCGCCGATAGAACAGGCAGCATCTTCAATTATCGCTACGCCGTATTTCTTTTTAAGCCTATCAAGTTCTTCGTAATCCAAAGGAGCGCCGAAAAGTGAAACCGGAATTATTGCTTTCGTCTTATCGGTAATATTTGCTTCGATTTGTTGATAGTTAATCAACATATCCTCACGATTAACATCTACTATTATGGCCTTAGCGCCAACTATGGGCACTACAGAAGCTGTTGCGGGGTATGTGTAATCGGGAACTATAACCTCATCTCCAGGGCCTATACCCAATGCTCTCAAGGCAATTTCTAAACCAGTAGTTGCACTAGTAACTGCAATAGCGTACTTACATTCTAAATAGGCTGCTATCTTTTTCTCTAGTTCTTTTGTAACGGGGCCTTCTGTTAGATAACCGCTATCCAATACATCAGAGACGCGCTGTTTAATTTCAGCAGTTATGTAAGGTTTGATTAAAGGGATTTTTCTCATTTTATTTTATTTGTCAATACCTACACTCTTCCTCCAATCAATCAGCATTTGAAGGCCATCTCTAAGAGAATATTTGTATTTAAATTGAATTTCCTTTTCGGCTTTTTGTCTAGATCCAATTCTATTTTGAACCAACGCCCTTGAATCATCTTCTGAATACGGAACATATTCAACTTTAAGATCTGATTCTTTTAACTCAAGAATGGTATCGCACAATTCCTTTATAGATGTCTGAATCTCTGTACCAACATTATAGAATCCAATTTTCACATCTGATAATGCGGCGGAAATATTAGATCTTGCCACGTCCTCAACATAAATGAAGTCATACGCTTGACTTCCGTCTCCATTAATAACGGGCTGCTCTCCCGCCTCAATTTTATTTAGCATAATTGGCACTACGCCACTGTAAACAGCATGCTGATCTTGTCCTGGGCCGTACACGTTCATGTATCTCAAGCCGACAATTTCCAATCCATATCTGTCGTTAAAAGCAGTACACATTGCCTCACCTGCAATCTTAGTCGCTCCGTAAAAATTTTTGTTGTTGAACGGATGACTCTCCGTCATCGGGACTTCTAAGGCGTCGCCATATACGGAGGCCGAAGAAGAGTAAACCAACTTTTTAACTTTATGCTTTACACAGGCCTCTAGCACGTTAAATGTTCCTGCTATGTTCACGTCAAACGCAGTTCTTGGAAAATCCTTACAGTGGAGTAACCACATAGCTGCCAAATGAAAAACATAGTCTACACCTTCAAAAGCTTTGTCTAGCACATCAGTCTCTCTAATATCCCCTCCAAAAGGGAATAAATTGACTCTATTGTCTTGAAGTGCAGTTTTAATATTATCTAATTTACCTCTTGTGAGGTTGTCGTAAATGACTACTTCTTTAACATCGTGTTTTAAAAGTTCCGTTACAACGAATCCACCGATAAAGCCTGCTCCACCGATAACTAATACTTTACTCTTTGCTAAACTCATTTTAAATTCTTTAAATAATTATAGGTTAATTCAAGACCAGAATGAATTTTATGCGTAACGCTATAACCCAGATTCGTTTTAATTTTTAGAATATTGGCTAATGAATCTCTAACGTCACCCGGTCTCTCCTCTGAATACTCAACATGCAAATCTTTTTTACTAAGAGATTTAATAATCTCAACGAGTTCATTAAGCGTTGTCCTTTCTCCACAAGCAACATTATATGTTGCGCACAATGCTGATTTATTTGCAGTAAACAAACCTAAGTCGTTCGCTAGAACAGCATTATCAACATATGTGAAATCTCGAGAAGTTTTTCCATCTCCATTGATGGTAATATTACTTCCGTTAATCGCAGCATCCATAAAAATTGGAATTACCGCAGCGTAAGGATTTTTAGGATTTTGCTTCGGCCCAAAAACATTAAAATACCTCAACCCTATCCAATTCAAGCCATAAGTTTTACCAAATACATCAGCAAACTGCTCAATAGCCGCCTTTGTTACTGCATACGGACTTAGTGGGTTACCAATGTTTTCTTCAACCTTAGGTAAATCTGGGTGATCGCCGTAAGTACTAGAACTAAAGGCTAAAATAATTCGTTCAACCTTTTGTTGAACTGCTGCAAACATCAAGTTTACCGTTCCTAAAACATTCACTTCGGTGCTCTGCATAGGGTTTTCAATACTTCTTGGAACTGACCCTAGTGCAGCTTGATGAGATATTTTGTCAATTCCTTCACACGCCTTTAAGCATGTTTGATAATCTCGAATATCCCCCTCGATAAATTCAAAACGAGGATTATCAAAGAACTCTTGGATGTTTTCAATGTAACCATTACTTAAGTTATCTAACACCCTTACCAGACCAACGCGTTCATCTTCTAGAAAATGTTCAACCAGGTTAGAGCCAATAAAACCAGCGCCGCCAGTAATTAATAGTCTTACTTTCTCGCTCATTATAATCTAGCATCTACTGATTCTAAATCGAGAACCCCCTTAACGTCATAAAGAATTCCCCCATCTACCAAATGTGCCCGTATTTCTTCGGTCAGAAACTGATTATGTGCTACGGTCAGAATGACCGCGTGATATTTCTTATTTGGTTTTTCCACTAAATCAAAACCAAACTCAGCTTTAACCTCATTCGAATCCGCCCAAGGATCGTAAACATCAACGTTAGCATTGTATGAGATCAATTCTTCATAGACATCGATGGCACGCGTGTTCCTTATGTCAGGACAGTTCTCTTTAAATGTAATTCCAAGCATCAAAACATTCGACCCTAGCACCGGAAGTGAACGTTTCATCATGAGTTTCACTACTTCACCTGCGACATATTTACCCATATCATCATTAAGGCGACGACCACTCAAGATAATTTCGGGATGGTAGCCTGCCTCTTGAGCTTTTTGAGCTAAATAATAAGGGTCCACACCAATACAGTGTCCGCCAACTAACCCTGGTTTAAATGGCAAGAAATTCCATTTGGTTCCTGCAGCCTCTAATACTGAATGGGTGTCGATATCAAGCTTGTTAAAAATCTTGGCAAGCTCATTTACAAAAGCAATATTTATATCGCGTTGACTATTCTCTATCACCTTTGCGGCCTCCGCAACTTTAATAGTTGGCGCAAGATGTGTTCCGGCGGTGATTACAGACTTGTATAGATTATCTATGACTTGAGCTGACTTTGGAGTTGATCCTGAAGTCACCTTTAAAATCTTCGTTACTGTACGCTCTTTATCCCCAGGGTTGATTCGCTCTGGCGAGTATCCCACGAAGAAGTCTTCGTTGAACTTTAACCCTGAGACCTGCTCAAGAACAGGTACACATTCATCTTCGGTTACCCCAGGATAAACTGTGCTCTCATAAATCACGTAATCCCCTTTTTTTAGCACCTTACCCACACTTTCCGAAGCTTTAATAAGCGGCGTAAGTACTGGCCGCTTGTTTTTATCCGTAGGAGTAGGAACAGTAACTACATAAAAGTTGGACGATTCAATATCACCAACAGCTGTGGTGCAGTAAAGACCCTTTCCATTACTCTCGGTTGAGATTAAGTCTGAGGCAATTACCTTCTTCAAATCTTCATCCTCTACCTCTAGAGTGCGATCATGACCTTTCATCAGTTCATCCACACGAGGGCCGTTAATATCGAATCCAACGGTAGGGTACCGCTTAGCGAACTCCAATGCAAGCGGTAATCCCACGTAACCTAATCCAATAACTGCAATTTTCTTTTCCATATACTTATAATTTCACAGTAATGTCCTGTGCTTGTTTTTCGTTGTTGTTTGCCATAATAGTTGCCTGCAGCCGGGCAATCATTGTTCGCCCTGTTTTTCCCATACCAACAGGCATTGATCACGCTTTTCGTCTGACATCAGTTCAAGCACAAGGGTATTTACTTTTTTACCGGTTAGCTCTTTAACTCTAGCGCTAAGTCTTGCGATGTATTTGCTATTTAAATCAGTGCCAATAAGCACGCAGTCTATGGAGTCTCCTTGTATTCCTCGCGCTAAAGCGCCGCAGATCCACACCTGAGAAAGTCCCGGAAAATTATTTACTACTTTGTCTACCAAAGCGTCTATACCAGCGACCTTGCGCACTATGGAGGTGAGATCAGAAGTAAGGGGATGGGCCAAATTGACCTGGTAGAGCTTGCGACGGCCCTGAAGTGCAGAGCTGAGTAAACCGGCCTCTTCAAGGCGGTTGAGTTCTACCCGTATGCTGTTGGTGTTTTCATCGAGCTCCTTGGAGAGTCCTTGGAGGTACCCGCTCAAATTTTGATTGAGAAAGAAGTGCTGAAGCAACTTCAAGCGGGTTTTAGAAGTAATAAGAGGTCCTAGAAGGTCCAACGTATCTTTTGGGTTTTCACGGCTTCGCCGCTGTGAGTCCCATAGCAGATCGTCCTTAGAGGGTAGCTTTGGTTCACAGGTT
>Ga0206127_1005265_pt1 | contig 10967 bp, 10 predicted proteins | sample Helgoland_Spring_6_FD_148646 | JGI IMG/M metagenome (GOLD analysis project Ga0206127, IMG submission 148646) | Pelagic subsurface seawater microbial communities from Kabeltonne, Helgoland, North Sea - Helgoland_Spring_Bloom_20160419_1 | ecosystem: Environmental > Aquatic > Marine > Epipelagic ...
CTAAAGAAGGCGACGAAAACAGCAACAGTTTCGCGCTCACGGAGCTCGACTCTGTACCAGGTGGCATGGGTATTACCCTATGGCTCTCCCAATTTTACGCCGATCATGGATTTGATATTTTAGGTGGCGCCAACGGTATCCGCGATGGCTTTCAGAACCTCTACCCCGAACAAGGTGGCCGCGTTCTGGTGAGTGACGAATCAGATGACTACCGCCCCGAGATGACCTGGCTTACTGAGCAGTGTGAAAACATCTCCATCCATCGTGCAGAGACCCATGACCCAACCGACAAGGAGGAAAGTATTTATCGGTTTTTTGAATGGTTCGATTGGCAAAACATCTCCCACGTCAAAAAGCTTGCTCAATCATCTCATTTAACATCTCCGTGCAAGCCCCACCTGGAGGAAAAACTCTGGCTGGCACTGCTCTGGTCCCCTTCCCTACGCGGCATTTGGGAAAAAGAACTCCGTAGTAACCACCTCAAGCGGCTGCGCGAGATCACTCCCTTTGGTTGGGTCGTCGACCCCGCACCGCTGCCCCCTCAGGGTGCCTTACCCCGCCTCGACGTGCACTCATGGGACGATGTAGCCAATTTCAGTCAGAAAGAACGCCACCTGGTTTTGAAAATCAGCGGCTTCTCCGAACTTGCCTGGGGATCACGCGGTGTTCACATCGGCCACGACATGCCCGGCAACGAATGGCGCCAACAGATCGAAGCCGCCACCGCGGCCTTCAACGATCAACCCAGAATGATGCAAGAGTATCATTCCGGAAAAATCATTAACCACCCCTACTTCGACCCCGATACCGGCGAACAACGCATGATGAGCGGGCGCGCCAGGCTTTGCCCCTACTTTTTTACAGATCGTGATGGCCACACCAGCTTTGGTGGCTGCCTCGCGACCATCGTTCCTGCTGACAAAAAGAAAATCCATGGCATGAAAGATGGAATTTTGGTGCCTTGCTGCCATGAATAAGCTCCATCGGCCTTATTCATTTAAGGAGTCCAAATTAAATCACCAAAGAGCATGTCGTTTTGCCTTTTTTTTGCTCCAGAGGATTAAAATTACCTTGTCAAAATAGGACTCATCCCCTACCAACCCGCCATCCTTCGTAACGCCGCCGCTTCAACTACGGGAAATTGAAGGACTTAACCTAAAGCGCGGCGGATTTCCCAACCTACCAGAGCCATCCTGAATTAAGGAAGGACACCCAATAAAAAAATGGTCAATGAATTGATTAACGAAATGGTCGACGCTGGAGTTCACTACGGACACCAGACCCGCAAATGGAACCCAAAAATGAAACCTTTCCTCATGAAGGACAAGGGTGGGATCTACATCATCAACCTCGAGGAAACAGTAAAGTGCCTCGACAAAGCCTCTGATTTCATCGGAGAAGTTACAGGAAAGGGAGGGAAAATCCTCTTTGTTGGTTGCAAACGCCAAGCTCAAGATTCCGTCGCAGAAGCTGCAGAAGCCATTGGGCAATACTATGTTAATCACCGTTGGCTCGGTGGCACTCTAACTAACCTTGCCACCATCCGCCGTTCTGTCGAACGCCTCAAGTATCTTGAAGACATCGAAAAGTCACCCGACTCCAAGAAAATGTCCAAGAAAGAACTTTCTGCCCTTGGACGTGAGCGCACCAAACTGCTTCGCAACCTTCGCGGTATCCGTGACATGGAAAAACTTCCTGCTGCCATGGTTATTGTCGATTCAGCACGTGAGACCATTGCCGTTGCAGAAGCGCGCCGCCTCAATATCCCCGTCATCGCTATCGTTGACACCAACGCTGATCCTACTGTGATCGACTATCCAGTACCTGGCAACGATGACGCAACTCGCTCCATTCGCCTTTTGCTTCAAAATCTCGTCGACTCAATGGTTGTCGCTAAGGATTAATCCCCCTCAATAACGAACTCAAATTACCTAAATTACTACTACCATGGCAATTACCGCATCTGCTGTTCAAGAGCTCCGCAAGATCACTAACGCCGGCATGATGGCTTGTAAAAAAGCCCTCACCGAAACCGCTGGTGACATGGACGCTGCCGTCAAACTCCTCCGCGAAAAAGGAATCGTCAAGTCAGCTGGTCGTTCTGACCGTGAGACCTCTGAAGGCCTAATCGCTGCCCACGTCTCCGAGAATGCTGATAGTGGTGTGCTCGCTGAGATCAACTGTGAAACTGACTTTGTCGCCAAGAACGATGCCTTTGGAGCTTTTGTCTCTGACATCACCAAAACCATCGCTCAGTCCGATGCCGCTGACGCTGAGGCAGCTGCTAGCCTCGCCTACGGTGACGGCACGATCCAAGATGCTCTCGGTGCTAAATTCTCCGAGCTCGGTGAAGTCATCAAGGTAAAGCGTATCACTCGCTACACCGCCGAAGGAAACGGCGCCATCTCAAGCTACATCCACATGGGTGGTAAGGTTGGTGTTCTCCTCGAGCTTAGCGCAGAAAACGCTGGCACCAAAGACAGCGAGACCTTCAAGGAACTCTCTCGCGACATCTGCCTTCACATTGCTGCTCTCAACCCTTCTGGCCTGACTCGCGATGACATCGACGCCTCTACCATCGAGGAAGAGAATGAAATCAATCGCAAGCAGCTCGAAGCTGAAGGCAAGCCTGCCGAAATCATCGAGAAGATCCTCATTGGCAAGATCAACAAGTACTTCTCCGAGTCCTGCCTCATTGACCAAGCATTTGTCAAAGACGATAAGGTCAGCGTAAAGCAGCACATCGCGGCTAAGAGCAAAGAGATTGGCGACAACATCAACATCGCCCGTTTTGCCCGCTTCAACGTCGGTGCATAACTGAATCGCTCAGCACAATCTCACCAACCCACCTCGCCTTGCGCCTGGTGGGTTTTTCTTTTTTTGCTACCTCCTATTGCGCTTGCGATAGTCCGGCTTGCCAGTTTTCTTCGCTGATTTTTTAGCAGTGCTACGTCCTGATTTCTCAAAGCGATCACTCGAGTGGCGCTTAGGCTTACCTTGCTGAGGTCTTCTACCCTTTGGCTCCTCAGGTGCGGGAACCTTGTAGTTGAAGTCATCAGCAAAACGCTTGGCCAGAGTTTTGCCTATATGGCGCTCCAGCTTCTTTAAGCGCTCACCATCGTAGGATGTAACAAAGCTCAGGGCACACCCCTCATTGCCAGCTCTACCGGTGCGTCCAATACGGTGAATGTAATCGTCACTCTGTAGCGGGAAATCAAAATTAATCACATGGGTGACGTCTGGAATATCCAGGCCGCGTGCAGCAATATCGGTGGCTACCAGCACCCTAATCTTACTTGCCTTAAAATCGCGCAGCGTCCGTGTTCGGTGATTCTGTGAGCGGTCACTATGGATCGCCTCAGCGGAGATCCCAGCACCATGCAATTCCTTCGCCAAGTTATCAGCATCCTCTCGCGTTCTCACAAAAGCGATGACGGAGAAGAACTGGTGATCTTCGAGCAAGTGCTTGAGTAAATCAGCCTTGAGATGCTGCTCCACAGGATAAAGAAACTGTTTTACCGTCTCTGCTGGGTTACTGCGGTCCCCCACTTCAATGGTCACTGGGTCTTTCAGCGTCTTCTTTGCCAAGCGCTCGACTTGAGGCGGTAGTGTGGCCGAAAACAGCAAACTCTGGCGACGTTTGGGTAGGCTCGCCGTTATCGCCTCAATATCAGGCATAAATCCCATATCCAGCATCCTGTCGGCTTCATCAAGAACAAGGTGGGTAAGTTTCCCGAAACTGCAATGGCCAGCCTCCATCAGCGCCATAAGCCGTCCCGGCGTGGCAATGACGATATCAACATTACTCTGAAGCTTTTCGATCTGGTGTCTCTCACTAGCCCCACCGATCACTATCGCCGTGCGTAGATTGGTGTATTTGCCATAAGTGCGGATGCTCTCGTTAATTTGCGCCACCAGCTCACGAGTGGGGGCGATGATCAAAATACGAGTGCCACGTGTTGATAGCTCGTGCGTCTTCTGTGCCAGCTCTGAGAGCAGCGGCAGGGTAAATGCTGCCGTCTTTCCAGTACCCGTCTGCGCCAGCCCTATGAGATCCTTACCCTCAAGGATAGCAGGAATAGTTTTTGCCTGAATCGGGGTGGCCTTGCTGTAACCAGCATCATCAATCGCATCTAAAATACGTTTATGGAGACCTAGTGCATGAAATGACATACCCGCTCCCTAGGGGTGAATCGGTAAACTTCAAGAACTATTTCGTTCTCCAAGCCCATGAATGAACCAGATCGGCTGCTTTTTCATAGCCGACATCTTCGTTTTACTAGCCTAGTAATAAGGTTTGAGCATCAGGTAGCAAACTGGCCCCGTAGCTGCAACATAAAGCCACAATGGGAACACCCAGCGCGCCATTTTCCGGTGACGAGCAAAATGATTGGTATAGCCAAGAGATAGGGTAATGAGAATAAAAGGCAAACTTACCGCCGCCAGTAGAATGTGACTACCCAAGATGATCAGGTAAACATTACGCACCATGCCCTCGCCACCATGCCTCACCTCCTGCTGGGTGCCATGATAGGTGACGTAGCTGAGCAAAAATAATACTGAAAATCCAACCGCAAAACCGATCGCTCGCCTGTGCAGGGTGATATTTTTATTTTTTACTGCAACGACCGCCACCAGAAGGCTGATCGTTACTAGCGTGTTAAGTATAGCATGTAAGGGCGGCAGCATGGGCAGCTCCATACCTATATCGAGCTTGTATCGCCCCATCACAACAACGAGAGCAAATACAGCACCACTGAGCAGCCATGAAATGAACACAAGCTTCCTCAGCAAGACCGTATTTGGCTCACGCTCGAGGAAGTTATTTAAGTCCTGCCGATCCGTCATTGTATTACTTTTGTTCGAGTAATGACTGGACGGTAAAGTGTAGCTTGTCCTCCTCACTTTTCAAAAACGCATCGCCTTTTTTGCGGGCATTATAAAGGTCGTGCCTTGTGACCATCGAAAGGGACCTGTCATAAACAGCAATCGACATATCATGTTCAAAAGCACCGAGCCTTGCAGCCTCATCCGGATCACTACGTTTCACAATTGACTGATACTTCATCTCGTTAACCATATAATCGGTTAGCGCTTTAGCATCACCCGTCAAAAACCACCAGTTAGCACTATCCGCGCCCAGAGCCTCTGCGTAGGACTTCATCTGCTCTACCCCATCGGTAACGGGGTCCACCGTGATGCAGACAATCACAAAATCGGGATTGTCCTTATACTTGTCATAGAGTGCTTTCAAACCCTGAGAGTTGCGTTTGGCACACATTGGACAAGTCGCATAAAACTGGGCAAATGCCCACACCTTGCCTTTGAGTTCAGAAATCTTAACGTCACGACCATCTTGGTGCTTGAGGCTAAGATCGTTTCGCAAAGTCAAAAGCGGCCCTGACATCTCATCTACCACGTATTGAGGCTCTGGTGCCGGAGGTGGTTTGAGATGGGTCCCTTGAATAAACCATGTGGTTAAAAGAATCAGCACACAAATAGCTGCTGCACTAACATAGATCGTCGTTATTTTTTGTTTATCAGTCATTCTCTGCTTCCTGTTTTGGTTTCACTCAGAACAAAGTCGGTATTCGTGTAGAGGGTTTTTTTAAGCTCATCAACCGCATTGAGAGCCGATTTAAATTTCTCAACATCCTTAAGCTCAGGCTTCTCTTTTAATAATTCATGCGCAGCATCCTCAAACTTTTTCGCCTCACGAAAATCATAACGCTGACGAATATGCATTTCTCGATCGATCAGAGCAATCTGTGAGGGGAATGTCCACTTACCCGCCTGGTCTCCCGCTGACCGTTCAGAAACGAGGCCAAGTCGTAATTGATCTTTAATATAACCTCTCTGCTTTTTGGTATCCCCAGTTGTCAAAAACCACCATCTTTGGTCATCGATACCCAATTGACCCATGGCACGCTTGAGATCCTCAGGCTTGGTCCCTTCATCAACACCATTGATGGAAAAAGCAACAAATCTCAAGTTGTCGTTACCCTCATAATGATCAGTGATTTCTTTCATCATCGCTATGGCGTGCTTGTTTTCACCAAGCTGTTTGACACACACAGGAATGGCAAACCAGACCTTACCTTCAAGGTCATAGGTCGCAACCAGCTTCCCCTCCTGATTCTTGGCCGCGAAGTTACGACTGATCTTTGTGGTAATGGGCGGCCTACCCTCGTTCTCTTCCGCCTTCTTCTTAGACTTGGCAAAATAAGCACTTAGAACCACCACAGCACCAATAACCATAATGCCTACTAGTTTAAATGCTGTGCGGCGTAGCTCTGCTGGATTTCTTTCAGCTGGTTCCATGTCCATGGTAAAACTTGTGTCTGATTTGATAACGCGCGCACCCTAGCCTTGCTTCCAGCCGATGGCAAGTAATCCGAGTGCCAGCGGCAGATAAAGCAAAGTATAGAAGAATAATTGCTGCGCCGCTTTGCGCTCACCTGCAGCTGAAAATCGAAAACACAACCACAGCATGACGATGCCCACAAAAGATCCGCCCACCAGCCAGCTTACGCCGGCATAACCAAGCCACCAGCCAAGAGGCGCCAATAAAATCAGCACTACCGTAAAGCCAGCTGCTATCGCGGCCGCCTTTTTCCCAGAGACATCACCATTGGTCCACATGACATACCCTGCCTCTTCATACTGCTCACGCACCAACCAGCTGATAGCGACAAAATGAGGCATCTGCCAAAGAAACAAGAGAGCAAATAAATACCAACTTTGCCCATCCGCCCAGCTACCAGCAGCACCACCAGCCTGAGCTACTGCTGCCCAGCCAATCATTGGAGGAATCGCTCCGGGAACTCCGCCTAAAAGCGTATTCGTCGAGCTGCGCCGTTTTAGTGGAGTGTAGAGGAAAACATAGACTCCCAGTGCGATGGCCGCCAAATAAGCCGAAGCGGGACTCACCTTCAAAGCAAGGTGAATAATGCCGAATGCGGACAAAGCCCATCCGATACCAAAAGCATTCACCGGAATCATCCTCCTAGCGGGAAGCGGCCGGTCAGCCGTGCGCTTCATCCTGGCATCTTCCTCGATCTCCATCAGCTGATTGAAGGCTGCAGACCCAAAGGCGGTGCACGCCGTACCGATTAGAGTATGAAACAGTAACCAGCCATCATAGAGCCACACACCATGGAAGTATTTGGCCCCAAGCAAGTAACCAAACAACGTGGTAATAACGACAAAGGTGTTTAAATTCACCTTGGTCAGAGTGACCAGATCATCTTTGAGCGTTGGCGGCTTATCGTCTTTTTTCTTTCGTGCCATGGAAAATATGCGCTTTCATGTTGCGCTGAACACTTACTGCTCTGGATGAGCCATTTTGTCCACTGCTTCTTCACTACCATAGACCATCAGGGTGTCACCCGACTCGAGAACCTCATTTTTATTGGGTGTTCCCACAAAGGAACCATGGGACTTAGTAATGCCCAAAATAACGATGCCTTGGTCATTGGGACGCGATTCGTGCAGCGCCTTACCCTCAAATGGGTGATCCTTACCAATCTTAAAATCAGAAACACAATATCCATGTTCCACTTTGAGCAACAGTTCGTAATCCAGTGCTCTCACCACACCCGCACGCTCCAAAGAGTAACGCATTACCCCATCCAGCGGCCTACGGATAAAACCCGTACTGGCCAAAACATAAAGCACCAGAATACTAAGCAACACGATACCTAGAACCGAAAAAAGCGCAGAGGCACCCTCATCACCTTTACTCACAAAGGTCACAATCAGAGTAGCTAAAGCCGACGTGAGGCCAATGTTACCCGCAATGATCAAATGCAGAATAATCCGTCGCCTCACCCTGTGGCCAACGACCATCTCAGCTTCAGACGTGGTAAAACCAACTCCAAAAAATGCCGACGCGGCTTGGAACCTAGCTGCAGAGAGTGACATGCCCGTCAACACCAAGGCGTTGGTGCCCACGCGGACAATAAGCAATGAGACAAAAACAATCGTTAATAGAGCCAGTAAAGATCCCATGGCATCGCTTTTATAGCTGAATGAGCCAAACCAAAAGCTCAAATAGAATTCGATGCTATTTACTCACTTTTCTGCTGCCCTTCACTACCCCAAAAAGATCTGATCAATTGATGAAGAACACCTTAAAACCAAGAAAACCTTAACTCTTTTTCTCCTTTTGCCTTGCCCCACTTCTACACTGATGGCATTATGTTATATTATAAACACGTGTACGCTTGCCAATTTCTCGTCCTCTCATTCAGGATACATGGATTGCGTTTCATTCGTTTAACGCCAACAAACTCGATGACCATCGAACGGTCATTTCTCCACCCAAATAACACAAACCTATAAACTATTATGGAAGTATCAGATCCCATTGCATCTGTTCTATCAAACAAGAGCTCAAAACTCTGGACCATCAGCCCTGAAGCAACCGTCTTTAACGCTATTGAAAAAATGTCAGAATGTAACGTAGGCGCACTACCCGTCATCGACGATGGAGCACTCATCGGCATCATCTCGGAGCGTGATTACACCCGCAACGTCATCCTTAAGGGAAAATCATCACACGACATTGATGTGCGCTCCATCATGACCAGCACACTTGTGACCATCAAAGAGAGCGACTCGGTAGCACACAGTCTACAAACCATGACACAAAAACGCGTGCGCCACCTTCCCGTCGTTGCCAATGGCGAACTCGTCGGCATCGTCACCATCGGCGACCTCGTCAAGTGGACTATTTCCGCTCAGGATGCACTCATCGGCCAGCTCGAAGGTTACATTCAAGGTGCTTACCCTGGCTAGAGCCACGGAATGACCCTACATAATATTTGTCCATACTGGACTTCTGAAAAGGAAGCGACCGGTACTGGCTGTTTTACGGCTCGTTGAGTTCGATATTCTGTGAGGACACCGACCCCTCATTTCCGCCCTTGAATTATTCCAATTCGCTCCTATTCTGCGCGCCTCATGAGCGACCAGCCAGCCACGTCCACGTCCGATTCCACTCCCCAATCCACCGAAGCAGAACTCATCGCCGTTCGGCGTGAAAAGCTGGGAAAAATCCGTGAACTCGGAATTGACCCCTACGGAGCAAAATTCGACACCACTACCACCCCAGGCAAACTCAAGGCTGACTTCGCAGACGAGCAAGCTGTCACCATCGCAGGCCGACTACTCGCCATCCGCGACATGGGTAAATCCGTGTTCGCCACCATCGGCGACGTCGAAGGCCGCATCCAGATTTACCTTAACAAAAAGGGTGTCAGCGAGACCGACTGGGAACTCTACCAACTGCTCGACCTTGGTGATTGGATCGGTGTTGAGGGAGAGAGCTTCACCACAGGAAAAGGTGAGCCTTCTGTCAAAGTAAACAAGCTCACCATGCTCAGTAAGTCTCTGCGTCCCATGCCGGACAAGTGGCACGGTGTCGCCGACCGCGAGACCAAATACCGCAAACGTCACCTCGACCTCATGAGTAACGAACACTCAGCCGAAGTCTTCATCACCCGCTCACGCATGATCGCTGAGATCCGCAGCTTTCTCCACGAGCGTGACTACCTCGAAGTCGAGACTCCTATGCTCCAGAGTGTTGCCGGTGGTGCTGCCGCCCGCCCCTTCGAAACTTACCACAATGCCCTTGGCATGGATCTCACCCTACGCATCGCACCTGAGCTTTTCCTTAAGCGGCTCCTCGTCGGTGGCTTCACCAAGGTGTTTGAACTCAACCGCAACTTCCGCAACGAGGGCATCTCTCGCCGTCATAACCCGGAATTCACCATGCTAGAAGCCTACGCTGCTTATGGTGACTTCGAAACCATGGCCGATATGGTTGAGGAAATGACCTGCCACTTAGCAGAAAAATTCTGTGGTGGTTTGGAGATCGAGCATAAGGACGAAGACGGCAACACCATCCGCACCATCAATCTGCAGCGCCCGTGGAAACGCGCCAACTACCACGACCTGATCAAGGATGTTGCTGGTGATGATTTCTTCGACATCACCCCCGAAGCCCGCCGCGCTAAGTGCGACGAGCTCGGCGTGCAAATTTCTGAGAAAATGGAAGACTACGAGGTTGTCCAGCAAGTCTTCGAAAAGAAAGTTGAAGAACACACCTTCGACCCTTGCTTCGTCACCCGTGTCGCCTCAGAGCTGATTCCTCTGGCGAAAGTCACACCGGGTGGCAAAACTGTGGAGGTCTATGAGCTCATTATCAATGGTCAGGAAATCTCCCCCGGCTACTCCGAACTCAACGACCCCGACCTTCAGCGCGAACGCCTAGAGCACCAAGCCGGCGGTGAAGAAGAACAAGAAATTGACCACGACTTCGTCGAAACTCTCGAAAACGGCATGCCCCCAGCAGGTGGTATCGGTGTCGGTATTGACCGCCTGATCATGATGCTCACAGGAGCCTCCACCATTCGTGACGTCGTCCTTTTCCCACTGCTTAAGAAAAAGGACTAAGCCCCTTTGAAAACCTCGCACTTGCAGAAAACGCTCACAGCATGTATGCGCTGGGCATGAAAGTCCTCAGCTACAAGGATGCTGCTTACGCACGCTTCGTCAAAAAACTCGACCGCCGTGCTACCCCCGGTGGCGCGGGCAAAAACATTGAGGACATTGTTGCCTCAATCATCACGGATGTGCAGAAGCGCGGTAATGCTGCCGTCTTAGAATACACCCAGAAGTTCGACGGACTGAAGCTCACAAACAAATCCCTTTTTGTCAGCCAGGCAGAGATCGACGAAGCTTACGCACTGGTTGACGAGGATGTCAAAAAAGCCGTCGCTATTAGCAAACGCAATATCCATGCCTTCGCCAAACGCAGCATGCGCAAGGACTGGAAGGCAAAAAATTCTGAAGGTGTCGAGGTCGGTGAACGCTTCACCCCTTATGACCGCGTCGGTGTCTACGTCCCAGGCGGCAAGGCCCCGCTCGTTTCCACAGCTCTCATGACCGCCGCCTTTGGTCAG
>Ga0206127_1005267_pt1 | contig 10967 bp, 14 predicted proteins | sample Helgoland_Spring_6_FD_148646 | JGI IMG/M metagenome (GOLD analysis project Ga0206127, IMG submission 148646) | Pelagic subsurface seawater microbial communities from Kabeltonne, Helgoland, North Sea - Helgoland_Spring_Bloom_20160419_1 | ecosystem: Environmental > Aquatic > Marine > Epipelagic ...
CAGCCTCTCCAATAAAGTTGATTTCTTTGCCATCGGCGCAGAGATTTGGACACAGGACGATCCTCTTGCACAACTCCAAATGCTCGCCGCCGCCAGAAACGGCTAGATTGCCACGCGCTTAAGCGGCAGGATCTGCCCAAGGCAAGGCCGAGGCCACCTGAGCGTGCAAATGCTGCGCTAAGGATTTGCGATCGGAAAAATCACTGGCGCCCACCGGTTCATGATATATCACTTGAACAAAGCCATGCCGCTTATAGGCCAAAGCCTGCAGCAAGTGACGCGCTAAATCACTGTCCCCCCACCAGCCATAGAAACGCGGATCCTCCCCATCTGGGGCATGGAAGGCGAGCGTGATCGCCTGGATCGGCAAATCACCCGGCAGATCTGGCGTCAAAAAGGATTGAAACAGCGTAGGTTTAAACGGCAACACCCGCCGCCCGTCTGTCGAGGTGCCCTCTGGAAAAAACAGCAACCGATGACCGTGGCGCAAGCGCCGTTGCAAAAGTTGCAAATGAAGCTGCGCTTGCTTGCGATCACGGGTGATGAATTGTGTGCCAGTGGCCCGGGCGAGCCAGCCAATCATGGGCCAATTTGCAACCTCTGATTTGGCAACAAAATAAATGTCGTCAAAGGCGTTCAGCGCAAAAATATCCAGCCAACTGGTATGATTGGCCACTGCTACCCCGTTGCCCCGCAACGGCGTGCCGATCACCTCAAGGCGCATGCCCAGCACCCAAAATGTGAAACGGCACACCGATTGGGTGATCTTGGGGGACCAAGGCCGGGCCATGCCGTAGATCGGCTTTTCCACCAAGCGTATCAAAACCAAAACGGCCAAACCGCCGAAGGTATAACCGCCCATCAATAGGCCGCGCCAAGCCACACGCAACCAGCCCGCCGCTTTGATGGGCACGGGATCAGGTTCCGTTTCAGACATCCAGGTTGGGGATTTCATCATCCTAGCCCTCTCAGGTAGATCGCTTTTTGACGCGGATTCATCGCCGGTACATCCAGCACCATGCAGACATCCACCGTATTGAACTGTGCATCAACATAGGCGCCCTCCCCAACGCAGCCTCCCATGCGCAAATAGGCTTTAATCAAAGCCGGCATTGCGCGAAGGGCTGTTAGGCGATCAATCTCAAGCTCCTTAGAAGCGCACAGCGGCACAGCGCCTGCTCCAATGGCTGTCGGGCGCAATGCGGCCTGCGCCAAATGCTCCCGGCCCAGCAAGGAGAGCGGTGCTTTAAATTTGGAGGGATCCCTGCCGGCAAAACTGGCTGTCCCAAAGAGAATTTCTGCGCCCTGCTGCGTCACATGCTGCGCCAAAGCTTGCCAAAGATAAAACATCGCCGATCCCCCCCGGTAAGATTTGCGCAGGCAAGACCGGCCAAGCTCCATCAATGGCCGGCCCGTGGCCAACAGCGGCGCGAGATCAAATTCGGAGGCGGTGTAAAATCCGCCGGCCGCCTCTGCACCCGATCGGTTCATGATGCGGTAAACGCCCACAAGTTGTTCGGTCAAATCTGCGCCCAGCGTCCGGTCCAACAACATCAAATGTTCGCAATGCCTGTCAAAGCCGTCAGCTTCAATCTCAAGACCATGATCCACCGCAGGCCCGCAGGCACCAAGCTCACGGGCAAAAACATCATAACGCAAACGCTGCACCGCAAGCAGATCTTCCACATCTTTTGCCAGCCGCACCTCATATGCCGAAGATATCACCATCGCCCACGGCCCATTTGCGCATACTTGGTAAAGGTTATTATTTTAGCATTATATCTCAACATTTTATATTAATTAGTTGACTAAGATTAAAACAATACGAGAGCCATCAATAACAACTTTTCCAGCTTCCGGAAAATTCACCGTGATGTGATTGTTAACGTTGGACTGCACCTGGCCGATGCCCCAATCGGGCTGACTGGGGTGTTGTACGCGCTGACCGGGCTCTAAAAATGAATTTAAATTTTCCATGGACCCTCTTTTTCAAAGCCATCATATGACAGAAAAACCCGATATAACAGCCCTTGTCACAGCCCGCATATGCCATGATTTGGCCAGCCCTATAGGTGCGATTGGCAATGGCGTTGAGCTTGTCGAATTGCGGGGCAACTCCCTCGGCGAGGAAGGAGAGTTGGTCAAAGCCAGCGTTAATTCCACCGTTGCGAAGCTGAAACTCTTCCGCATTGCTTTTGGCCAATTCCATGCGGAGGAGATGTTAAACGCCGCCGAGATCTCAGCCGTGCAAACAGCTTGGAACATCACTGGCCGGATTCATGTGAATTTTGCCCCTGAAAAAATGCGGAAGACAGATATGAAAACCTGTCTTTTAATATTGCAATCTATTCAAGTCGCCATGCCGCAGGGGGCCAAAGTGATGATTACAATTGAAGAGGGCCGCACGATCATCCGTGCAATTGGCCCCAAGGTCACCTTTGACGGAGCGCTTTGGTCCGCTCTCATGCACAGGCACATCACGCCCGATATACCACCAAAACATGTCCAATTTGCACTCTTACAGGCTCTTGATTTAGCGCTGCAACTTCAGCACAGCAGCACAGAAATGACCGTCAGCTTTTGACGTTTTTTGTGCGCGGCGCAGCGGCGCGCAGGGCTTTAAGAGCGCACCGCCCCGTCCCCACGCACCAAATATTTAAAACTCGTCAGCTGGGCCGCACCGACAGGGCCGCGCGCGTGCATTTTCCCGGTGGCAATGCCAATTTCCGCCCCCATGCCAAACTCTCCGCCATCGGCAAATTGCGTCGACGCATTGTGCATCAAGATGGCGCTGTCCAGCCGTTCAAAGAAGAAGTTCACGGCGCGAGGGTCTTCCGCCAAAATACAATCAGTGTGATTGGAGCCATATTGGCGGATATGAGCAATCGCCTCGTCGACATTGGCGACGGTTTTCGCCGCGATCTCCATGTCTAAGAATTCTTTACCCCAATGGTGCGGCTCAGCTGGCTGAACGCCTTTAATCGCTTGCAGGGGTACATCCGCATCAACCACAACACCTTTGTGCAACAAAGCCTGGATCACCTCTGGGCCCCAGCTGGCGGCAATATCGTCATGCATCAGCAAACATTCAACTGCGCCGCAAATTCCGGTGCGCCGGGTTTTGGCATTGAGCACCACATTTAGGGTTTTTTGGCGATCCGCTGACGCATCTATGTAGATATGCACAATGCCCTCCAAATGCGAAAACACCGGCACCCGGGCCTCACGCTGCACCAAACCCACAAGCCCTTTGCCACCGCGCGGCACAATCACATCAATCGTATCGACCATCGTCAGCATTTCGCTCACTGCCGCCCGATCCCGTGTCGGCACCAGTTGAATGGCAGCCTCGGGCAAACCGGCAGAAACAACCCCTTTGACCAACGCCTTGTGGATGGCCGTAGAGGAATTAAACCCTTCCGATCCGCCGCGCAGGATGACCGCGTTGCCGGCCTTCAGACAGAGAGCACCGGCATCCGCAGTCACATTGGGACGACTTTCATAGATCACGCCTATGACCCCCAAAGGTGTACGCACACGCTTAATATCCAGCCCATTGGGGCGTTGCCACTCTTCGAGCACCTGCCCAACCGGGTCTTCCTGCTCGGCCACTGCCCGCAGCCCGTCGACCATGGAGCGAATGCGGTCTTCATCTAACATCAACCGGTCCAGCATAGCCGCGGAAAGGCCTTTTGCGCGGCCGTAATCCATATCTACCGCATTGGCTTTAATGATATCGGCCCTTGCGGCCCAAACATATTCGGCCGCCCCAATCAAGGCCGCATGTTTCCGCTCAGCCGTTGCAAAGCCAAGCTCCGCTGCGGCAGCCTTTGCGGCTATACCCATTTGATTAAGAGTTGCCTTCAAGTCCATCATAGTCTCCCAGTAATCTTACAGGACCATGTCATCGCGGTGAATGATCGCCCCGCGGCTGGCGTAGCCCAATCTTTCTTCTATTTCCGTCGTGCGGCAGCCCAGAATTTGTTGCGCTTCCACGCTGTCGAACCCTACCAAACCGCATCCAAGATCCCGTCCATCTTCGGCCAATATGCTTACCAACTCACCCCGGGCGAAGTCTCCGGATATCGCTGTCACCCCAGCCGGTAAGAGGCTTTTGCCGGCAACAAGCGCATCAAGCGCGCCCGAATCCACCTGCACCGCGCCTTGCGGCTTGAGTGATGAAATCCATTTCTTGCGCGCCGTTTTAGGATCGACCGACGGCAGGAACCAAGTTGCGTTCCCACCATTTAAAATTGATTTCAAAGGATTTTGAGGTGAACCTAAGGTTATAGCCATAGCGCATCCCGCGCCCATGGCCATCTTAGCCGCCATGAGTTTGGTCTTCATGCCACCCTTTGACAAGCCAGAGCCGGCATCCCCCGCCATACGCTCAATTTCCGGGGTCACCTCGGTGATGGCGTCAAACCGCCTGGCTGTCACATCCTCATTGGGATTGGCCGAATAAAAACCGTCCACGTCAGACAAAAGCACCAGATGATCGGCTCCAACAGTCACCGCGATTTGTGCCGCCAAGCGATCATTGTCCCCGTAGCGGATTTCATCCGTTGCCACCGTGTCGTTCTCATTGACAATCGGAACCACGCCGTAGCGCAACAACTGTGCCAATGTGGCGCGTGAGTTTAGATAGCGGCGGCGATCGGCGCTGTCTTCCAAGGTCACCAAAACCTGTGCTGCAATCACCGCATGCGGGGCCAAATGTTGCTCATAAGCCCGCGCCAGCTGGATTTGCCCCACGGCGGCGGCGGCCTGGCTTTGCTCCAAGGTCAATTCCGCGGTGCCAAGCCCGAGGACCGATCGGCCCAGAGCAATCGAACCGGAGGAGACGATCACAACATCCACGCCTTTGGCGCGAAAGCCCGCAACATCCTCGGCCAAAGAGGCCAGCCAATCTTGCCGCAAAGCGCCGCTGCTGCGGTCAACCAAAAGCGCCGAGCCAATCTTGACCACGATACGGTTGGCAACAGTTAAGGTTGCCATTTTGGCGCCTCCGCATCCTGCGCATGGACAAGCTTGATTTGCTTCACCAGGCTGCGCAAAACATCCGCTGTCCCCTCACCCGTACCGCCAGACATGGCCAGAACCGGCTGACCACCCGTTGCACTGTGCAAGGCCCCAAGCGCAAAAGTCAGATCATCCTCATCCAACTCGTCGATCTTGTTGAGTACGGTCACGCGCGGCTTGTCTAGCAAGCCGCCGCCATAAGCTTCAAGTTCCTGCATCACCGTGTGGTAGTCTTGGCCGATACTTTCGGAAGTGCCATCAATGATGTGCAACAGAACCGAACAGCGTTCGATATGACCCAAGAACCTGTCGCCAATGCCCCGCCCCTCATGCGCGCCTTCAATCAGACCCGGAATATCCGCAAGGACGAATTGGTTATCGTCCACCTGCGCCACTCCGAGACTCGGATAGAGTGTCGTAAATGCATAATCAGCAATTTTCGGAGACGCATTCGTCGTCTCACCCAAAAAGGTCGATTTCCCAGCGTTTGGAAGCCCCAAAAGCCCCACATCGGCAATCAGCTTGAGATTTAGCCAAATCTCCCGTTCGACCCCCGCAAGCCCAGCATTGGCGCGGCGCGGCGCCTGGTTTGTGGAGGATTTGAAATAGAGATTGCCAAAACCTCCATTGCCACCCTTGGCAATCACGATCTTTTGACCAATCTCTGTCAGATCAAACAAAATGGTTTCACCATCTTCATCCATAATCTGAGTCCCAACGGGTACTTTGAGGATCACATCATCACCATCTTTGCCCGTGCGTTGCCGTCCCATCCCGTGCTGGCCGTTCTTAGCAAAGAAATGCTGCTGATACCGAAAATCAATCAACGTGTTTAGACCCGCCACGGCCTCAACGATCACATCACCACCACGTCCACCATTGCCGCCATCCGGGCCGCCAAATTCGACGTATTTCTCCCGACGGAATGACACAGCCCCGCCACCGCCGCTGCCGGACCTAATGGTCACCTTGGCCAAATCGAGAAATTTCATGACACCGCCTTTAAATCATCCACCCTTAGCCGATAGAGGGTTACGGGAGCAGGCTCAAGCCTTGCCTGCGATTTACCCGATCCCTTGCCAAGTTCTTGAAACCCCAGCTTGCGCAAAACCGCGCCGCTGGCAGGATTGTCGTCAAAATGATCTGCCGCAACCTCACAAAGGTCGAATTTTCGCATAAAATATGCTAAAAAGGCTCCCATGGCTTCGGACGCATATCCCAAGCCCCAGTGCTGAGGATCTATAAATTAGGCACAAGAGCACGGGCCATCCGCCGAATTGGGGCCCAGCGCGGCCACACCGATCACAGCACGCTCAGGCAGCACAATCGCCGCACAAAACTCCGGTTTTCCGCGATACTGTCGCGCGGTGATCCAGGCCTGCACCGCCGCCTTAGGCCAGGGTGTGTCGATCGAAGCCAGCATCGGTGCCACCAACGGATGTCCACCAATCCGCTGAACCGACGGCACATCATCCAGACGCAAAGGGCGCAGACGTAAGCGTTTGGTTTTTTTAAGGAAATTTTCCCCTACCGCCATATTTCACTCCATCGACCTCAAATAAGTCCAAGTGGCAAAAGTGGCCTTACGGGCCACGCAAAAAGATTCCGCATCGCCAAGATAAGAAAACCCCACATCGTTCAGCACTCGCGCTGAACGGGCGTTGTCTTGAAAGACTTCCGCAAATAGGGTTTTGCTTTCCTGCGGATTTGCTTGGATCAGTGTCTGAACCGCTTCACGTGCCAGTCCGATGCCCCAAAAGGCCGGGGCCAACCAATAGCCCAACTCGCCTTGCCGCCGATCAAGCCGTTTAAGCCCAATAACCCCAACCACTTCGGCCAAATCAGATTTTCCGCCATCCAGAACCCAAACATCCTCAACGCGTGCCGGGTTCTGAGATTGCTCTATAAAGGCATCTATGGCGCCGGGCGGCAAAGGGTGCGGAATGGAGCGCGTCGGGCCCGATACCCGAATATCGCCCGCATATAGGCCAATAAGCCCTGAATCAGACTTGCGGATTGGGCGCAACGAAAGCCGCGCGCTCTGATAGCTATGCTGGGTACGGATCGGAGAAATCATGAGGCGCCTCCGCCACCAAACAGAGCATAAAACACCGTGGCTACGGTCAAAAATGACAGCATCAGAAACACAAACCTCTCCGCGCGGGTGCCCTGAATCGTGGCGGCAATCAGTTGCCCTGCCCCGGCCCAAATCGGATGGAGAAGCGTCTGACACAGCAGCAGCACCGCCGCGATACTCACCGTGGCCGCGAAAGCTGTCGAACCTGGCGCCACAAAACTGGTGAACGCAGCAGTAATCATGCCCCAGGCCTTCGGGTTCAAAGGATGCACAATCAATCCGGCCAAAAACCCCGGCGGTGGCCCATCGGACTGATCCGCGTTGAGCTGCATATTGGCCACGCGCCATGCCAAATAAAAAATATACGCAGCCGAGATATATTTCATGGCCAAAAAGACCTCAGGCGCCGATTGCGCCAATTGCATAAGACCAAAGCCCAAAGGCCAGATGATCAGCTGTTTTCCCACCACAACACCAGCCACAAACGGCAAAGTCCGCCGCAATCCATATCCAGCTCCAGTCGCCAACAGCGCCATATTTGCCGGACCCGGCGTGCCAATTTGCGACAGGGCAAACAGAGTTAATGCAATCAGTTCAACAGGCATTGTTTGGCTCCAAACTTGACCATGCAGTTAAGCGTGCAACGCTGCTTAGGTAACCAAAAAAGGGACCGGCCTTTCAGCCGATCCCTGGAATAGAAAAACCTGACAGGTTCGGCTTATTCAGCGGCCTCCGCGGTGGGCACTACTGAAATAAATTGACGATTTTTGAGACCCTTATGAAATTTCACATTGCCCTCAACGGTCGCAAAGATGGTGTGATCTTTACCCATGCCAACACCTTCACCCGGCCAAAATTTTGTGCCGCGCTGTCGCACAATGATGTTGCCTGGAATTGCGTCCTGACCACCGTAAAGTTTCACACCTAAGCGACGTCCCGCTGAATCGCGGCCGTTACGGGATGAACCACCTGCTTTTTTATGTGCCATATGTGATTACTCCTTATCAGCTGCTGGTTTTTTCGCCGCTGGCTTCTTAGCCGCTGGCTTTTTCGCAGCGGCTGTTTTCGCTGCTGGCTTTTCACCAGACGCTTTTGCGGCAGCTGGCTTCTTGGCGGGTGCTGGCTTTTTCGCAGCTGCAGGTTTTGCAACGGCTTTTTTGGCGGCTGGCTTTTTCTCTGCAGGCGCGGCCTCAACCACAGGGGTCGCCACATAAGGCACAGAACCCGCACCAATGGCAGCTTTCACGCCAGATTTGTCTGCACCTTTTTCCAAAATGTCTTTGATACGCACCAAAGTCAGCTTCTGGCGGTGACCCTTTGTACGCTTGGACGAGTGCTTCCGACGACGCTTTACGAAATTGATCGTTTTTGGGCCTTTGATTTGGTCAATAACTTCGGCTTGAACACCGGCGCCTGCAATCATTGGTGCACCAACTGTGCTGCCAACCATCAAAACTTCGTTAAATTGAATCATCTCGCCAGCATCGGCTGCCAGCTTTTCGACGCGCAGCACATCGCCGGGTTGTACCCGGTATTGCTTGCCGCCGGTTTTCATTACCGCAAACATTTGCGTTTCCTTTGTTTTTTCGCGCCTTTTGGTCCCCGATTGGGCGTTTTGGCTTAGGCCACCTCAGACAGCGCGTCTGACTTTACAGACGTATTACACTAAAACGCAGCCCAGACTGGGCTGCACAGCGCGCTTATTCATGGGTTTAGCTTTGAAGTCAAGCCTCCTCACAGCTCTTGCGTTGGGGTCAAGTTCACCATTTCGAGTGCCATGCGTTCAAACCGGTCCGCCATGATGGTGAAGTGAATTGCGTTCATCAACTCATAAACTTCCATCATCTGCGGCATCGCCAAAGCGTCGCGGTAAATCTCTATCTCGCTGTCTGTGAAATCGCGGTAGGTAAAGGCATTGGCGACAATCAAATTCTCCGCCATGGCCCGGCGCACCTCATCGTCTTGCTGGGCCAACATGGCCCTCAGATCCACCTCATCAAACCGCTGGTCAATTAAACCAGCCAGGGAGGCGGCCATCAGAAAACGCACCTGCACTTCCCGATAGGCCTTTATGGTGGCCCCGACGTAGCCAATGCTTTCAGCCATATCGAGAAAATACTGAGGCTGAGGCGATCCACGCGCGGACAGGGCCTGGGCCAAGCGCCCGCCTTCAGCCTCACGATCTTCGAATTCCAACCCGTGACTTTCGTTTTCCGCCGTCACAAGTCTCTGCCCAAGTTTTGAGCCATAAAACTGAGTGGCATACGCTAAAACATCGTCTGTTAAGGCAGTGTCCAAAATCTCCAAAGCATCGTTTTTTAGAGCTTCCGGCTCAAAGATGCGATCTGCAAGCCGTGACCAACTGAGACCAAAGTCATCCGCATCAAGCCCCAACATGGTTGGCGCATCCCGCGCAGACAGGCGCATGGATTCCAGCGCCACGTCAAAGCCTGTCACAGCCATGAATTGCGCAATCTTCGTACGGTCAGCTGCTTTTGCCGGCATCACCATCAAAAACAGCAGTGATATCGCCACTAATACTTTACGCATGGCCATCATATCCTTGCCTCTAATACTTTGTGCAGTATCTAGACCTCAGGGTTAAAATTTCAAATCCGGATCAAAACATTACTGTGGTAGACGAATTTCCGCCGATAATCCACCCAGCTCGGCACTGTCTCCTAAGACCAGCTGCCCACCATGCGACCGTGCGACATCCGCGGCAATGGCCAAACCCAGTCCAACCCCACCACCTTGATTTTGGCCGCGCGCCGCCTCAAGCCGTACAAATGGCTTGGCGGCGGCCGCGCGCTGCGCCTTTGGGATGCCCGGACCATCATCATGCACGCAGATGCGCAGGCAGGTCTCCTCCAAATGAAGCGCCAAAATAATTTGGGAGCCGTAGCACCCTGCATTGATCAAAAGATTCTCAATTGCCCGTCCAATCGGCACCGGCCGCAGAGCACAAAGCCGCGGCGCGCCGACCAATTCGAAACCCGCCGGAGGCGTCATCCGCGCGGCCAGCTGTGCGCAAAGCGCCACGAAATCCACATCCTCCACGGGATCGGCTGTCAAATCTCGCGCATAGTTCAGAAAGGAATTCACCATCATCTGCATGGCCGCGACATCTTTTTTCAAATCCTCAACTTCAGGCCCCTCCATCAACTCCAAGGCCAGTTGCAGCCGTGTGATAGGGGTGCGCAGATCGTGGCTGACGCCGCTGAGCATCATGGTGCGCTGCTCGATTTGTCGTTCAATCCGGTCGCGCATATCCAAAAATGCTTGTCCCGCAGCCCGCACCTCAAGCGCACCACTTGGGGTCAAATCCACCCGCTGGCCACGGCCAAAAGCCGCAGACGCCACTGAGAGCCGCTTGATAGGCCGTAATTGATTGCGTAAAAACACATAAGCAATCAAAGTCATAAAAATGCCCGTAAAGACCATCAATACGAGCACTTGATGCGGATTGGATGCTGAGACACGGTCACGATCCAACTTCAGCTGTACAAGTCCCTTTGGGCTCATCAGTCCGAGCAGAACAAAATCCAAATCAGACAGATCAATCTCCAAAAGCCCATCAAGGCGGCTGCGCATCAACGGCACGATCGTACGTCCAGAGATATCATAAAACACCATACGATTGCCGCTTGGCATCCCATCCCAAGACCGCAGCTCAATCTTCAACTCCTCCGCAACCCCCTGTTGCACCTCGCCAAAGGGCTGGCGCTCAAGAGCGCGCAGTACCAACTCAACCTCCAGCAAAAGGTTATTTGTCATTTGTGCCGTGACATCTTCAAAATGCCGTTGCACAAAGACAGCAGCAACAGCCAATTGCAATGTCAGCATCGGCAAGAGCAGAATCGCCGCA
>Ga0206127_1005268_pt1 | contig 10967 bp, 5 predicted proteins | sample Helgoland_Spring_6_FD_148646 | JGI IMG/M metagenome (GOLD analysis project Ga0206127, IMG submission 148646) | Pelagic subsurface seawater microbial communities from Kabeltonne, Helgoland, North Sea - Helgoland_Spring_Bloom_20160419_1 | ecosystem: Environmental > Aquatic > Marine > Epipelagic ...
GTGGGATGTAAAGTCTTGTCCGTCGTTGAAAATTGTGTTGTGCACACCATCGCGTTGCTCGAGTCGCCTGTTTAGGATTGGTTGGATTTCACCCGCTGGGTTTCGCGGATCCCTTCGGTTGAAGACGAGCCCGGCGGTTTCAACGCCGTTTGGAGCGAATGCCATTAAGTCGTGCTTACCAGTGATCTAGAGTTTGAGGCTTATCAAACGGTGTACACCACGACGATCTCGATACAGGCGACCAAGACGACCCGTAAACATAACACGGTCGACCCTGATGTGTAAACAGAACACAGGGAATGGCAGGCTTAACTTTTGGTCGAACGCCCGGAAGGCCGGTTCCGCAGTCGTTTTTGCCACGCGATGCAAAAACGCGATTCACCGATGGGTCGGATGGGATGGCGGGGTACATGCCGGGTTATTCGAGCCTCATGGAAATCATTGCGTCGCGGTATCATTATATCCTGAATGGTTGCGAATACAGCAAGGAGACGTGTGTGCCCATGATTGTAAGGCCATTGGGCTGGGGTTGCCGACTCGCCTTTTTTATGTTTTCGGTGGTCTTCCTCTTAATGGCGATGGCGAGAGACATCAACCCACTCAACCAGTATGGGTTTTCGAGGGAGCGCGATGCCGAGGGGACGCTGGTGAACGACGATACCGATGCCTTTGAGTGGTATGTTGTATCAACATACGTTGTGTGGGTCGTCTCGATTCTCACCGAGGTTTTGTCGTATTTGGTGGGTCGCGGAGGCGGAGGAAAGGCGCCGCACCAGGGACAATGTTCTGCATTTCCAATGATACTTTGCAATCGAGTCAGTCTAAGTGGCGATGCTCGTTGCCTCAATGGAATGATCCTTCTTGTTTGGTTTTTGGGATTCGGCGTCGCTGCTAGCACAATGCTCTACACGACTATGTGTCATATGTTCGTCAAGCGGAATTTGTATTTTTCGTGGCTCTTCGTCGTGTTCATCGTGTCGACGGTCCTATCAACTCTAGCGGATGCGATCTCGCTCGGTGGGATTGATGGACTTGCGGTCCAGAACCGGCCAGCGAGCTACCTGGCGGCACTGCGTGTGGTGGTGATCGTGCCGCTGCTTCTTTTTTTCTCCGTGTTCTTCTTATTCATGTGCTCGCCGCCTTGGAATTCGATTTGAATTTAAATAGTTTGTGTTGTATATACATGTATTCCTATACATCCCAACCCTAAACCCCCCCAAGCTCAACCCCAACCTGAAACCCCCAACCTGAAACCCCCAAAACTCAACCCCACACGTCGTCTAGAAATCACCAACTGCCAGCCGACTCACGTCGCGGCGGACGTCTAGAAATCACACCACCACCAGCCGACTCGCGTCATCGTCTAGAAATCATCAACTGCCAGCCGCAACGCGTCGCGGCGGGCGCCACCGATGCCGTTGCCTCCACCGCGAGCCTCGGCGACGCGCTCTTCGGCCTCGTCGCGTGCACGGAGCGATTCGCGCAGCTTTTCGACGTGCGCCTCATTCTCGCGGTTGATCTCGTCGTCGGTGGGCTCGATGGCTGGAACGTCGTTCATCTGATCGTTGTAGAATCGAACGGAGGCTTGTTTCAGAAAACAAAAGCCGGCGTTGCGAATCTTGATAGCCGCTTGCTGTTCTTGTATGGTGCCATGTTTGGCTGCCACCTCGCAAAGGAATTGCACGACGATGCGATGGCGATAGAAACTAGGAATTTCGGAGAGCGTGCATCGACCGCAGTTGAGCAGCACGATGACACGACGCAGGTCGACAAAAAGTGACTCACAGATCGGTTTGTTCGACAACGAAAGCTGGCAGTATGTCGACGTGAAGAGCTCCAATGGATCGATTCCGTCCACTGTGCCAACGATGGCGGCCACGACGCCGCGCATGCAGAATATATCGAACGCCGTGATGTTTGTGTCTGCCAGTGACGCGGCGATCGTGGTGATCGCGAGTTTCTTCGCCGGGTCCAGCGCCGCCCATCGGAGTTTTAATTCCTTCGTCTTTTCGGCGCAGAGCTGTTGCATCTTGCGACGCCGCTCGACCTGAGCGGGGGTGGCGTCGGTGCCGAGTTCGGCCGCGGAGCGCTCGGCGGCTCGCACGACGACGATGTCGCGTGCGCCGTCTTCTTTGATGCGCGTAATTTCGCGCTGAATGGTCGAGGCCAGTTTGTCAAATGGGTACCAAAACAGGCCTTCGAAGAGCGAGTGATGCAACGGATGCGCCAATAACATTGCGCCCAGCTCGTAGCCAGCGGATTTTGTTTTGAGTCCTCGTTTGAGCCTGTTGAACTGATCGATTGTTGTCAGTAGCTCAACAGAGCAGGTTGGGGTGGTGCCGTATTCAATTCGTGATTCGACGGCGATTGCTGTCATTGAAAGATCGAATGGGTCATTGACGGGCCGCTCGATCCATTCGCGCCCCACCAAGAGCGACGCGATGGTGTAGCCCTTTGTGGCGGCCGTGGCGATTGCGGTGGTGTGTTTGCACAGCAACGCTCGTTTTTGTCCCGAGTAAGTGGGGCGATCGCCATCGGCTTCGACGTCAATCTGGGCTGCACCGGATGCATAGTACTCCATCCGACCTTGGCTCTTGACAGCGCGCGCCACGGCCCGTTCGAGTCGCGCAACGTGCAGGTTGAACGCTCGGGTGGCAAGCGCCTCGTCTTCAAAGTAAGAAAATGCACATCGTCGCACCGGGCAATCGTGCTCCATATCACTCGGCATCGCGTTGCCAAGCTGCATTTCCATCGCCTTGGTCGCAAGCGAATCACAAAACGAACGGAGTCCAAACAGGAATTCACTGACATAGAGACGTTGGACGAGCGTAACGACTTTGTCGGACCCTGCCAGGGTTGCGACGGCCGTGTCGATTGGGCTTGCGCTGCGCCTGCTTGGCACAACCGAACCGATAAAGGATCGTTCGTTGACCCGTGCGCCATGCATCAACACCGAGAGCGCAACTTCCATTTCGACGACCTGTTGAATCCGTTTGGTTGAATGTGCGCATGGAAACAGCTCGAGTCGCGCGCGTACCGCCGCGGTGGCGAATGCATCGGAGGCAAACTGCAACTCGGTGGGTTCGACGGCGGCATCGACGTCCGCGGTGTAGACGTACGACGTGTTGTCCAACCGCTTGAGAAGCCCGGCGGCGGGGTGGAAGCCCATGAGCGTGCGTGTTCGCTCGATTGGAAATTCTGCGAGCTCGGGGATCTTGTGCCACGAGGAAGTCCAAAAGTTCGGAATGATGGCGTCGATGCGATCGGCGGCGGCGGAGGCCAGCGAGAGAATATCATACGAGTTCAAGTCGATCGCGCGGGTCCTGAGTTCAACCAAGGATTCAGAGGTTTGATCAGGCGGCGTAAGGCCGGCCTCGTGGGTATTGCCGGTTTGGCCGGCCTCGAAGCGGTGGAAGGCGTCGAGGCCTAGGAGGTTTTGGCGCGAACAGTTGCACATGGCATCAAAGTCTAAATTTGTCGTTCGTGTATACCGGACGAGTGCGTTGTCGCGGCTGGAACCGGCTGCATGGCAGTTACGAACAAAGGCAAGACATTGCATCACCTCGGACGCGAACGTGGCGATGTTCACTTGCGATTTGAACAGCTGTGGTGGAGGGCATGGGAACGGCACCCAATTGACCGGTCGTTGTTGTGCCCCGACGCCACCGCACGCAGCGAATTGATCGACAAGTTCCGGGTGCTTATTGAGCAAGATGTTGTACTGAACGCGGCGATACATGAGCACGGCGTCGACGATCGCGTTGCCTTTTTCTTTTAAAAATCGCTTGTACTGGGAGCTCCAAGTCTCCGCAAACGAAGTCATGCACCTGAGAATCGCATCGGGTGCACTGTCCTCGAACATCACAAGTCCGATTGCATCAAAGCATGGCTCGAAATACTTTGGCCAAAACCCGAGTGTAATCGCGAGCGCTTGAACGGAGAGCTCGTGCTTGACAACCTTTCGATCGGCGGCGTCTTCAAACAGCTTGCTGCCGTGCAGCCCGACCAGCGCCGTGGCCGTACTCACAAATGTGGACGTGCGAATTGCGAAAAACCGGGACGCCATGAACATCTCCTTGCTTGCGGTTTTCACGAGCCGAATGGCATCGAATGAGGTTAGTAGATCTGCACGTTTTGAGAGACAGATCGCGAGCCCAGCCAGCAGCCGCGTCTGGACCAGCCAGAGAGTATCGAGCGTGTCGGTGCCGTCCTTCTGCTGCTGACTTTCGGGCTGATTGCTCCTACCTGGCAGGTCCTTGGAAAACGAGCTCAATCCGATGCACATTTTGCGTTTGCAGATCGGATCGTCACAGCACAACCGCCGCTGCACAGCCAAACGGCGCGATTTGGTGACGAGCCCGGCTGCAAGTCGCTTGTCGCTGACGTTTTCGGAGATGACACTGGCAACAAAAATGCTACCGAGCGTGGGCGACGCCAGCGCACCGACAAGGGTTTTGGCGTGATCGAAGTCGAAGTGATCGACTGTAGCTTCGAGTAGATGCTCTGCGGCCGTCTGGAGGCACGTGGAATTGTTGATGCGAATGCATGCATTGAGTTCAGGGGTCGAAAAGCAAGGCGCATCGCCGCAAATCAGCGCTCGCACTATCTTGTCGAAGCGCACTATCTTGTCGAAGCCGACTGGCGGCAGAAACCGAGTGGCGAACGAGCCGATGGAGTCGTAGCTGGCGATGCGATTGGCACAGAATTTAAGCGCATTCTTTAGGGCCTTGCGAAAGTCGGAGAGTAGCCGAATGTTAGCAAACAGGCGTCGAATGCTGGCCCGAATCGAGTGCAGCGGCTCGGCCTCGACGAGCACGACATGCTCAACCAGCGCCGGCGACTCATCTGAATCCGAATCTTCCATTCCAGTCACGGGAACTGTTGGTATTTGTTGCGGAGTATTGTACTGTACGGCGACGCACGATTGAAGCTCGTTCACGGCAGCTCGTCCGGCCCTATTCAATGCGTTCGATCGTTCTGTATAGCCGTTCCGCGTGCACACCTCCGAAATTCTGTTCAGCTTGTACTTGATCGTCTGAAGCCAGTTACTAGCAATCGTTTCAAACCGCGCCTTGCGCCGCGCGGCGAGGGCACAAACAAACTTTGACGCGATGCGATTGTAAGAGATGCGGTCGATGGAGCGAACGATGCAATGGCGGCACTTGCCAGGCGCTACTTTGTATACAATCCGGGTCATCGGCGCACTCTCAGAGATGTGTTCAACTGCTTCGCTACGAGCGTCGTTGCTACGGTCGACCCGTTCGATGGCGTACTCCTTGCGTGCCGTCGCCTGGCCTGCCGCCAGCGGATTCACTGTGCCGCATTCGATGCACACAAGTCCTTCGTGTGTCATCTGTTGATGGTCTGGCTTGCACCCGTCTACACAGTGTCCAGTTGCCTGACTTGGCGCTTCGAGCTCAGCAAACGAGGGTGCAAGGCGATTGTAGTGCTCCGTGGCAGATAACGAAGACATTTGTCCGGTCTCAAAACAGCTTGATGCTTGTGCGAACAATTCGTCCTTGTCCATCTCATCTTCGACCGCGAGTATCTCATCGATCACGATTGACATGCTTTCTGGCAAGTGGAGACCCAACAGGTGCACCGGAAAGTATGTGCGTTTTCGGATCAGCCGACCGGAATACTTATACTCTTTATAGGTATGACCACAGGGCCGGAATAGGGCCTACACATCAGCCCCCAAGAAATCACCGGAATAAAAAATTCGATCCCGGAATTCGATAACTTTTTGGGGGCTGATGTGTAGGCTCTACTCCGGATTGTGCGCACACGTATCTTCTAGTAAAGGGTAGACACACCGTTCAGGTACCAAGCATCTCGGTGGTCACATCCCCAGAAAACCCCAGCCCGAAATTCAAATCGGTGCTCCTATTCCCGCCAGTGGTCGATTTTTGGGGGTTGTTGTGCAGGGGTCACAGCAGGCCTGTACCCCCACTTACAAAGTGTATACTACTAGCACCTTACCACCGTGCAACACGCTTACTCACAGGACCCACACTCTATCGACCATGCCGAAGAAGAATACAACCGTAATGACAACCGCGGAGCTCGAGGCAGCTACCAAAAAGAGCGCCGAAAAGAACCAGAAGCTCATCGAGACCGCGGACAGCTACCCACTCAAGTTTTTGCAATCCATTGGTGGAGAGCGTCACTTTGATGCGGTTGTCAAGCCAGGCGACACCCGGCCGTTCTTTTCGTCGATGTTCAAGCGTCGAACTTGCATTCTTCCGGCGACGTACTTTAAGTCGCTGTGCCCCAATCCGCTGGTTCCAACGGACTTCCACCTGAGATCGTTTGTGCTCAACCCAGACGACTTGACCTCGACGCATCTCGAATTGATTGGCGACGGTCCCCTTTCGGTGCTCAAAAGCCTTGGCACACGCCAGACCCTCGAGATGGACGAGGAGACGGGACTCCCCTTGATGGCGAAAGAGGGCGATTCAAAGAACAAGCGACCACAAATCAGCGCGACAAAGACACCCGATTTTTACACGCCGGCTCAGACGTTCATGCGTTACTTCCCGGCGTTTGTCGCGGGCGACAAGGATTTGAACATTGGCAACACACCGGTGCGGATGAACGATTCGACCGATTCGATCGGCATCACAGATGCGCTCTTCACGAAATTTCTGTACGGAATCAACCCACTGGAGATGCCCGAAAAGGGTTCGGAGGCTGCCGTCGCCCTCTGGAAATCGAACGTCAAGGAAAAGCTGTTTGTTGTTGAGGTATCTCCAAGTTTCTCAGTCTCCTACACGATCTCGATGCCGTCGGTGCCAACCGTGACGGACACGGTCCAGTGCCAGGGACAACGGTGCGTTCAACAGTCGGATTCTCGGCTTGTGAAACACTGGGTCGACCTTACCGAACGACTCGCCGGACCCGACAATGTGCCGGACGGTGCACGCACCTACCTCGCCGATGCCGGACTCCATGCAATTGACTATGACCGGGAGAGGCTGGCGCCTGAAGCCGCACGTGTGTGCTCATCGACCTGGCAGTCGCTCGTCTCATCGGGCTTGACGTCCACAAACGCCAAAGGACGAGTCACCAACGACATCACCGAAGATATCGCCGTGGCTGTGAGCGCAACGTGGGCTGGGAAACAGTTCGAGAACCCGTCGATCGACGTGGCCGATGCCGACGGCGACATCATTCCAACGTTGATGTTCAATTCGAGCGAGGCGGAGCGTGCCATGTACGGTCTCTTCTTTGCAAAGGCAGGGTATCACGATGCCGCCGACTCCTACCGGTCGGAGAGTTACCACCTCAACCTGAAAATGATGAACTGTGTGTTCAAGGCAGTCGCATACGCCATTCTTGGAAAGGCCCCTGTTCACCCGATTGAGTTGTTTGACAAGGAGAGCACATCGACCAAGGCGCGTATCCGCAAGCGCAAGACTGACGTTGTGGACAACTCGCAGACGATTGCGGAACTGTTCGACTATATCAAGCAGTCGGAAAGAGAGCACAACGAAAAGCTGACCGCGATCCAAGAACAACTCGACAATTACTTCACCGAGCACGGCAAGGAATGTAAACGCGCGAAAAAGTTCCGCGATATCGTCATCGAGCTCCTGCAATCAGCAGAGGAATGAGAAGAAGATTGCACAGCGCAATTGTGCATCGGTGATGCTTGAGGCGAGGGATGGTGGTGGCGAAACTGTGTGTGTGTACGGCGCGTGTACGGAGAGTGTACGGCGTGTGTACGGAGAGTCCAAACTCCCAAATTCACCGCTATTTTATCTCGCATCCCATAAGACAGACCGCTCCAGAACACTCCTCGTAATGGATGGGTTTCAAACGGTATGCTCAAACAGTCCGCAATTCGATGAATTGTCGTCGCTTGCCGCTGCGTACAGGACGGACATTCATAATTTTAAAGCTTTAGGGGTGCTCCTTGATGAAAAAACAATCGGCCGTGGCCGCGTAACAATCGATTTAGGTGCCGAGTTGGCAAGGTCCAACGTATTGAACAAGCATCGATTGGAGCGATGCATCACTGCGCCCGTCGCCAAGGAAACGGACGAATTCGTGCGTCGTGTGTGCATCGTTCTCAGACAGACCGAAGACCCATACACAACGAGTCATAAAACGGCTCGTCATGGCATCCACGAGTTCCGGCTTTTGCCCGCCGTATCGTCGATCATTTCGCGCGCGGTGGTCGAGGCGGCGCTGTTGGCAGGTGGTGACGCCCGTGGCCGGATCGCCGAGCGAGTCTTGACCGAGCTCGACGCGCTTTGGGTTGACATTTGCCTTCCGATCGTCGACGGGGAGCGAAAATCGCTCGAGAGTGAGCTCATCGCAATGCGCAAGCTGGCGGCATTCATCTCGAGATTGATGCAAATGCGTCAAAATCGAAGGACGCTTGCTACAATCCACACTATCGCCAAGAGTGAAATCCATCGGATTACGCATACGATTTTTCGTATCACAAGCGACGACTGGTTTACGACCGCGCGCATCCCCGTATCGGAGCTGCTCGCGTGCTGTTCTGCAAATTATGACGACTCGATTGGGAGCCGCCTCGTCGCGTGGCTCGACGAGGCGGCTCCGTTCCACGATTCGTTGGTCGCCGACTGTGCGCGAATCGAGGCATTGCGTACCGCAAGCGACTTTGCACCGGAATTTTACGCAATCCGACTGGTCGACAGCGCCGACGACCCCGCTAGCGCCGCGCTCATCGAACCACCGCAGTACATGCGCTCGTTCAATACCGAAAGTGGTCGAATCTATGCAATTCCCACGCGACACACATCACCAGTGCGCACAATCGGAGTCGTGAGAGTTTTTTATGCGCTGCGCTCGCTGATTGCAAACGGGTTTTTTTCGATCGGTCAGTTTGATGCGTTGTTCGCAAAGGAGCTGGTCTGTCGAGAGCAAGAGGTGCTTACATTCAAGAATTCCGGCATTTTGTCGAATTTGTTGTTGATCTGTCACGACTTTGGCGTTGCGGCAGACGCCGTTACGCTCGACCGTTTCGTCGACGAAATCGCCCGCGATCGTAAAAATACAACTGAATGCGAGCCACGGTCATTTTCAGGTTGCTGTGCAATACCGTCCAGCTCGTCACGAACTTCGGCGTCGTCGGCCTCGACAAAACCCGACATCGGACAGCAAAGTTCCACCGGCTGCGACTTTCTCGTGCGGCCAGACGCCAAACACAAGTCGATTGACTTTTGGCCGAGCAAAGTTCATCGAGCATCTCTCCTTGAATATCTCGTCGTGTACAGTCTGGCCAGCACATTAAACGAGATGCTGTCGGGTTTGCGAAAATCCATCGATTTTGTTGCGATTGAAATGTCCAACTCGGCGATTTTCGAACGCGTGGCAACCAATATTAAGCGTTTGCATCGGACGGAGGGGTCGTCGCTCGACCGCATCGTCGACAATTCCGACCTTTCGATTAACAAAACGGCACTGCAGCAGATGACGGTGCACATCGTCAAAAAGGTCATCAAGGCAGGACAGGATGGCGTTCTCGCGGCGCAGCGCGCAACCGCCACCGGTGCGATGAAGTGGATCGCACGTTACAACGAGACGCGTGCGAACTCCGAACTTATTTTGTACATTGGCATGAACGCGCGCGATCCAGCGTGTTACATATTCCTCGACCTGTGCGTCCGCGTGAAATCCTATTTTGATGAGTCCTGGCCACTGCCATTGGGCGTGAGCTGGAAAGCGCCGAAGCCACGCCGCGGCGGTGGGAGCGGCGGTGGCGCGCGCACCAAGACCGTGCCCACGCCACCGGACGCGGACGAGACTGCGGCCACGGTCATAACCGCGCCGCAATCGGAAAAGAGGTGAGCGGTGGGCGGTGGGCGGTGGCGCGCGATGCTGCCGCTCCTGGTGTTGCACGGGAATCAGACCGATGGGAAAAAACGCAAAGTCGAATCAACGTTCGAATATGCGACAATCGATGCGAACACGACGATGCGAAACGCATTGCAATCGGCCAAGGATGCGATCGAGTTACTCGGAATGCACAGCAGTGTGACAAATCACTTGGCGCATTACGTGCACAATTTGAAGGCAGATGCGGTCTTCGAAATGATGTTAGTCAGCCATTTTTCGATGAAGTTAGGGTCGATGAAGACACCGAAGCAGCTTCATGAGCAAAACCGGTTAATGTGGATGGCGAACGAGTCCGGAAACCGGCCGTCGACAACGAAAGCGAAGGGCGCAATCAGCAAGACTGAAGCCCTTGTAAAGAAGGCGGTGGCACTCGAATTACTCCGTGAAACCTACGCGGCAGATATATCATCGACAAACAAAGCGGTAGCATTACTCGATCTGCTGCACGTTGAAATGAAACAGTTCAACGATGGCGCAATCGACTTCCTGAATACAATGCAAAATACCAAAAACAATCCCATGTGGTTTGCAAAGTACCGCAAACTTGCCTGGGATGACCCTGCGTGGATGTAAGGGGTGGTGTGTTGATAACCCAGCGAGGGTCGTGTTTAAAGTACAAAAATATGTTGCCAATGCTAAACAACCTTTCCTTGGGCGCAAAATACGGCGTTCCCACTGGCGTTGGCAAGGTGGTGACGGTGTTAAACGATCAGGCTGGTGCACCCGTTTTGTACGCCTACATGGACTTACTACTTTCAGCACCTGACGTGTGCGCGCGGGTATTTTTAGGCAAGATTGAAAGTCTAAAGTGGGAAGATGTGGACTTTTTCGATGGCTCAAAACGAAAAACGGAACGTGTTGTTGTGGAACTGACGACGAATATGATAGTCGACGTCGACTCACCGGCTCAATTGGTGACTTCTTTGTCTTCTTTTTCGCAGCCGCCAAACAAGCTTAAACTCAAGCGAGTATGGACGGTAAACATGATGAAGCCACGCGCGTTAGAATCGGACTCGTACTCGTGGACGTCCAATATCAATTTTAAAAGGCCACAAAACCAAATTCGCCGAACTCCAGAAATGGAATTTCCAGAC
>Ga0206127_1005277_pt1 | contig 10953 bp, 8 predicted proteins | sample Helgoland_Spring_6_FD_148646 | JGI IMG/M metagenome (GOLD analysis project Ga0206127, IMG submission 148646) | Pelagic subsurface seawater microbial communities from Kabeltonne, Helgoland, North Sea - Helgoland_Spring_Bloom_20160419_1 | ecosystem: Environmental > Aquatic > Marine > Epipelagic ...
GCCAAGCCCTTCAACATTCCCAACGATTCCGACCGCTGAAATGACCGTATCAAAGTCATGAGTTGTGATTTTATCATCTTTTTCGATATGGGCGGTTACTTTACCTTTGGAACGGTCAAGCCTTTTGACCATCGCCTTTTGCAAGATTTTCATGCCCTGTTTTTCAAAAGATTTCTTCGCGAATGCGCTGATCTCTTCGTCTTCAACTGGCAAAACGCGGTCCATGACTTCCACCACAGTAGTGTCGGCACCCAGCGTGTTGTAGAAGCTGGCAAATTCAATTCCGATCGCACCAGACCCGATCACCAACAGTTTTTTCGGCATGCGTGGTGGTGTTAGTGCGGTCTTGTATGTCCAAACCAAATCACCATCTGCCTCAAGGCCCGGCAATTCACGCGCACGCGCTCCGGTGGCCAGAACGATGTTCTTGGCTGTAAGCTCTTTCGCGACTTTTTCACTCTTAACGGAAACATGACCTTTGGCAGGAATTGTCGCCTCGCCCATGAGTACGGTGACCTTGTTTTTTTTCATCAAGTGGCCGATGCCGCTGGACAGTTGCCCCGCGATGCCGCGTGAACGTTTTACAACTGCGTCCAGATCGTAGCCAATGTTGTCTGCCTTCAAGCCAAATTCTTTGGCGCGGTGCATTAAGTGGAACACTTCGGATGAACGCAACATTGCTTTGGTTGGGATACAGCCCCAGTTCAGGCAGATACCACCAAGGTGTTCGCGTTCAACAACGGCGACCTTCATCCCCAATTGTGCGCCGCGGATAGCAGCAACGTAGCCACCGGGACCCGCCCCAATAACAATCAAATCAAAGGAAGTGTCAGCCATGTTGCACCCTCACATTACAGCGTTTCAAATTTAGTTCACCGCTAAACTAGTTTCGCACAGGATGCAATTAGAGCGAACCGGTTCGATCAGGCAAATGCTAACAATAACCTTTAGCGCATAGATATAGGGCTTAGGCTGCCTTATCGGCCTGTAGGTCCCGCAATGTTGCTGAATAGCCGCCCGCTTCAAGGTAGGCAACTTCATGCATCGAGGTTGCACGACCCAATGCATCGTTGCGATAAGGGAAACGGCCGAATTGACGGATCACATCACGGTGTGCCTGAGCGTGCAATAGGTTGCTTGGCCCATGTTCCGGCATGCGTTCGCACATTAGGCGAACACAGCGTTCCTGATCACACAAGTTTTCAGAGTGCATTAGCGGCATATAGAAAAACTGACGTGCGGGCTCATCGACACGTAGATCCCACCCCTTATCAATCGCAGACTTTGTTGCAGCCAATGCGACGCTGTCAGATGTAAATGCTTTGCCCAAATTGCGGAACATATTCCGTGGAAATTGATCCATCAGAATTGTGTAGGCCAATGCGCCGTTAGGATAGGTCAGCCACAGCCCGTGACGGCCTGCGCAGGCCCCTTCCCATGTCTCCATGAACTTATCACGGATCTCTTGATCAAGTTCGTCGTCCTGCGCATACCATTGTTTTTGTTCACATTCATCTAACCAAAAGCGCAATACATCATCTGGACCAACCATGGTGAATTCTCCTACAATTCCACAGCGTCAATAATTTAACGTTAGCCTAGCTTGTAGAAAAGAACAGTCACTATTTGCGACAATTGCTTCAAATTATTCGGCAGAGATTTCATTATCTTCTTCTAGATCGGTTTCAATCGCGTATTCTTGCGCAATTTCCATCGCAACGGGTGTCATTGCAGATTGTGACATCGCAACAAAGCTACCAGTTTCATCAACAGGAATAGCGGGACGCTGGGTCGCACGATAGACCGCGTATGTCGCAAGCATTGTGAACAAAACGCCAATCAACATGTAGAAACCAGAGGCTCCAAAAACCGACATCATCCACCCCGTAATAAGTGGGCCACTTACTGCACCAAGACCGTTTAGAAAGATCATTCCACCAGAACCCGCCGCCATGTCCTCGTGATCCAAAAAATCATTAGTATATGCAAGAAGAAGTGAATACAAAGGGTTAGAGGTGCTTCCCATTAAAAACGCAGCTACCAAAATAAGATTAAAATCGCCATTTGACATAACGCCAATGCTGGCACCAACAGCGCCAACCGCAGCAGTCAAAGCGATTAAAGCGCGGCGATCCATGCGGTCAGACAGCCACCCAGTTGGGTACTGAGTAAGCATGCCACCGATAAAGATCGTCGCGACAAAAATTGAAATCTCACCAACAGTTAGTCCAGCCTCTGTTCCATAAACTGACGCCATTCCGAACTGGGCAGAAAAAACGCCGCCAAGCAAAAACATGCCAACGCAGCCCAGGGGGGAAAATCCCATCAATTCGCGCAAACTCATCGCTTTGGTGGTTTCAAAGGCGGGTGTTGGGCTAATGGAAAGCAAAATGGGTGTGATAGCTATGCTTACCAGGATGGATGGGATCACGAACAGCACGTAACCGGAGGGGTCAGCTGTCACCATCAGCCCTTGGGCCAAGACGATCCCTGCCGTCTGTACAATCATATAGATCGACAACGCTTGCCCACGGTTTTCGTTGCTTGCCGCATCATTGAGCCAGCTTTCGGCCGTCACAAACACCGCAGAAAAGCAGAACCCGATCAAGATACGACCCAGAACCCACACCCATGGATTAACAAGGGTGGGATACAGGATCATCACCGCCGAAATTAGCGAGGCTAGTGCTGCAAAGACCCGAACGTGCCCAACCCTGCGGATCAGATTTGGTGCCATGCGGGACCCGCCGAGAAAACCAATGAAATATGCAGAAATAACCACCGACATTTCGAATGTACCGAAATTTTCGATCTGGCCACGTACACCTAATAGCGTACTTTGCATACCGTTGCCGACCATCAATAGGCCCATACCAAGCAACAATGCCCACGCGCTAGAAATAACTTGTAACATAACGACGCTCCACGCCTAGAATAACAATTAGCACCTCCCCTGTCGCAGCTTGCAAGATCCCGGTCCGCGCCAGAGACGACATCAAATAAGTCGTATTCGCCTCTTTGGCGTTAATCCGCTTGATCAGGGATCAATAATGAAGAGTCGCCATATGAGAAGAAACGATAGTTCTGTGCGATGGCATGATCATAAATTTCGCGCAATCTATCCTGCCCCATAAACGCAGAAACCAACATCATCAATGTCGATTTTGGTAGATGGAAATTGGTCATCAATGCGTCAGCCACATTGAAGATAAAGCCAGGGTAGATGAAGATGTCGGTGTCCCCTTCCCATGCTTCGATTTCGCCACCAGTCGCTGCTGTTTCAATAAGGCGCAGCGCCGTTGTACCGACAGGGATTACGCGCCCACCAGCCGCTTTGGTCGCTTTGATTTCATCAGCTGTTTGTGCGCTGACGCGGCCCCATTCCGAATGCATCTTATGGGTTAGAACGTCATCGACTTTAACGGGCAGGAATGTGCCGGCACCCACATGCAGGGTCACACGGCTGAACTGCACGCCAAGAGCGGCCAATTCGTCTAGAAGACCCTGATCAAAGTGCAAAGAAGCTGTGGGGGCTGCAACTGCGCCTGTGTGCGTCGCGAAAACGGTTTGATAGTCGTAGTGATCTTGTTCATCAGCGGGGCGTTTCGCCGCAATATAAGGTGGTAATGGCATTGCGCCTGCCTCGTTCAACGCGGCCTCGAAATCATCGCCTTCAAGGTTGAACCGCAATTGGCCCTGACCATCGGCAACACCTTCTAGTGTCGCAGATAATCCTGCACCAAATCGGACTTCTTCCCCAAGTTTCACTTTCTTCAGCGGCTTCAGCAACGCGGACCATGTGCCATTTGGCTGTGGCTGAAGCAAGGTCACGTCAATACGTGCTTCTGTTAGCCCTTGAGCCGAGGTTCGTGCACGGGTGCCCGACAATCGCGCCGGAATAACCTTGGTGTCATTGAGGACAATTCGATCCCCTTCTCGCAGCCATTTGCCAAGGTCGTGCACTTGGGAATCCGCTGTCTGGGCATCTTGCGCGACCAGTAAACGTGCGGAAGTGCGCGGCACCGCTGGGCGGGTCGCAATAAGGTCTTCGGGAAGGTCGAAATCAAAATCTGAAAGCTGCATAAAATGGCCCATACAGTCCTGTAAAAAGATCATCAAGCATTAGCGTAGTAACCTTGGGATGAAAGATCGGGTGGCTATAGCGCGGCGTATTAATTTTGTACTTTTGGCGCGGGTGCGCGAAAAATCTCGCGGAACATGCCGGGCGTGAATGCGGACAATGGGTTCACACTGACTTTGGGGGATTTGGCAGGCCCACTTAAGCCATATTCAAAGCCAATAAGCCCCTCGCCTTTACGGGTAAAAATGCTGCTAATGCCATTCAAGAAGAACAACGGCGACACGACCCCTCGCATATTAAGAGTGCCCGTATCCACGGCGTATACCCCGTCCATCGAAATACCCATTGAGGGACCAACGGCACTGGCGTTAATCAGTGTCATCGTGGACGGTGTTAAGTGAAAGTCTGCTTCAACTTCCTGAAAGTGGATGCCAGATCCACCCATTTGTTCAAGTATGCCCACAACGCTTAGAGCATTCAAAAGAGCCGCAATTGCTGGCGCGTCTTTCACACGGGTATTTTCAACATAAAGCTTACCGTCAAACGCGCCATCTTTACCCACGGGCAATAGGGCCAATGATAGTTCGCCGCCCCGCGCCTGTTTCAACAGACCGGCGGATGCGAACACACCGCCCGCATTGTCCGATTTGATCCGCACCGCTGAGCGCCCGTTTTGCGGCAAAACTTGTCCCTTAATTTGTGTACCACCATTCAGCCCCGCGGTGAAATTGCCGTCCAAGCCGTTCTTGGTGGTAAAGGTCCCGCGCATATCAGTCAGCGCCAGCGTGTCCGTAATCTGCAATTTTTCCAACCTGAGGTTCAATGGGCCGCCGTCACCTCCGCCCTGCCCGACGCCTTGACCAAACTCAGCTTTGCGCAAGTCCAAGCTACCGCCAGACACATCAATCTTAAGCGGTTTATCTTTGCCTTGCCCCGTCAATAGAACTGGAGCACGCAGCCAGTTGCCAACAGTCACGCGGCTAAAGTTTGCTTTGTCCAAACCACCACTCTTTAAGGTCGTTATGGTCCCACGGGCTGTAAGACCAGGTGCATCCAATACGATGTCATCAATAATCGGCTGAGCACCCAGTCGCCCTGTCAGGGTAAGCTGCCCTGCAGCCTTTGCAGATTTGCGCCAACCAAGTGCAGCAACCTTGATCCCGACACCTCGTAAATTAGAGGTCAGCGAAAGCGCTGGCGCTTCATCTTTGGCCAGTTTCAACGTCATCTCGCCAATGCCCGCACCTGAAAAGGTTCCAGGAGGCAAACCAATGCTGAATTCATCGATCAAACGTCCGGACAATTCGATCGTCCCTTTGACCTGACTGCGGCCGCCGTTTCCTGCGCCGATGGCTTGTGACCATTCTGCATCGAACGGAACAGTACCAATGCGACCCACGCCCCAAATTCGAACACCACTGTTAGAAACCGCAATCTGCAATGCATCGGAAGCAATCACCTTATCAGGCACCAAACCGGATGCCTTAAATGAAGATAACGAACCCGTCGCACTGTATTTGATATCATTGGATTTTACGCCTTTGCGAAGTGGCACTGTTATCTTGCCATTTAAAACCGCACGACCGTCGGCTAATTTCACAGGCAAACCCGCCTTATCCATCACCTCTAACTTGGGTTGGTTCAGCAGCGATAAGGCCGCCGTGACTGTACTGTCGGTTTTCAATAGGACTTCACCAACCACTTTGCCCTTCAAAGAAACATTAGGAATAACAAAGGCCGATCCTGCGACATCAATTTTGCCACCCTGCGGGGCCAACACTTGTCCTTCATCAATCGCGACAACAAAACGGTTCGACAACATCGTCGCATGACCACTCGCCCCCGTGACAGGCGGCATTGTCTTCATGAACTGGAGATCAGCCCTGTCGTAATTGAAGCTCACAAACGTGTTTATCCGTTGATCATCCCCACCACGCAAAGCGACGTCCAAGTCTGTTAAGTTGCCTGCAATAAGGTTCTGGTTAATCCATTTGCGCGTCGGAATGGCCAAATTTTCAGGCCAAAGGGCCAATAATCGATCTGGATCAATACCGTCCATTTGTGCGTTCGCGGCAAAATTCCAGCCGTCTTTGCCGACCAATAGGTCGCCATCTAGGCGCAAAATCTTACCTTGATCAACAACCTGCATGCGACCCACTTTGAACAGAAACGGATCAAGCTTGAGCTGGAAATCCATATCAGCAACATCAAAAAATATAGGTTTTTCGTACAAACCGTTGGGATTAACTGCGATCCCTGACAGTTGGAACTGGCCAACCAGCTCATCCAGCACACCGGCGTCCAAACCACTAAGAACCGCCTGCCCTTCGGTACTGACAGTCAGCCATTTGCTTACAATCGACAGTTCGTCAAAATCAATTGTTTGTAGCTTTGGATTATAAGTCAGGTAACTGCGCGCTGATGAAAACGGAATCGGTTTGGCCGCATCGGTGGGCTGCACAACCCCTTTCCCAATTTGCAAAGTTGCACTTAGAGGTGCCAACGTCCCGTCAACAAGAACACCACTACGCAATGCGCCCGAAATTGGGGCCCGCAATACGGACAACCATGCAAGGGCTGGGCTTTGAAGCGCAATATCCTGCGCTGAGACCTCTGAGATATTCAGGCCAAATTCCGCACGTTTATCGCCAAGCTCACTGGTATAATTGGCCTCAAGGGTCGCAACACTGCTGCCACCGCTGAGCAAAGCCAAATCAGCGGCAAGGTCTAAAACCCCGCGATTCCGTCCAAGGCGCATGCGCCCACCATCCACAACCCATACCCGCCCGGCTTGTGCATCTTCATAACGCAATGTCAGCGCCTGAATTTCGGCACTGATCAGCGCGCTGAGTTCTGGTAACTCAAAAGCCGCATCAAGCTGCTCAATCAAAGCAGGTAAGTTAGCAGCTTCTTTGGAGGATGTCGAAAGCGTCGATCCGCCACTCAAACTCATGTTGCCATCAATGTCGCGTAGCAATGTAGCGAACACGCCAGTAATCGAAACGGACTTTGGTTTTAACTCGCCGCGGATCAATGGACGCAAGGCCAGCTTGGCCTCGGCCTCAGAAAACGCAATAATTTCGTCACCTTGTTGACTTTTCACGGTTACGTCGCGCACACGCGCTTGCGGCTCCCAATTATTATCCAATCTGAATTCAATTTGGCCAAACTTGACCTCCAGCTGCGGTGTTACAGCTTCGATCTGTTCAGAGATCGCCGACTGAACCCAATCAGGCGCAACCACTGTCCGCCCCACTAAACTAAGCAAGCCGGCGGCCAAAGCAATCATAAGAACCGCAACTGTTCCAACACCCCACAGCATAGCTTTGCGCAGAAACCTGCGCTTTTTCGGTGCTGAAGGTGTTTGATCGCTGCTCATGTCTTTATTCTTGTCCGCTTCGCGCTATTATGACAGGCATAATCATTACGGCCAAGCAATGAGGACCAAATGATCGAAGTTTCTGTTACTGCACCCGATTTCACACTCCCCCAAGATGGCGGGGACGATGTTACACTAGCAACATTGCAGGGATCGGCTGTCGTTCTCTTTTTTTATCCACGTGATGATACGCCAGGCTGCACAAAGGAATCCATTGGGTTTTCTGAGAGCCTGCGAGAGTTTGCCGATGCAGGTGCCCAAATTTTTGGTATTTCTAAAGACAGCCTAACCAAACACGGTAAATTCACCACAAAGTACAACCTGACAGTGCCTTTGTTGTCAGACGAGCATGGTTCTGTGTGTGAGGATTATGGCGTTTGGAAAGAGAGAAACATGTATGGTAAGACCTACATGGGCATCGAACGCACCACCGTTTTGATCGGTTCAGATGGAAAAATTGCACAAATCTGGGCCAAAGTAAAAGTTCCAGGGCATGTTGAAGAGGTTTTAGAGGCTGTGAAGTCCTTGTGAGCGATGCAATGATCCCGTTGGCCGAAATGGCTGTCAATGTTTTGAAATGTGCGGATGGGCGCGGCAAAGCAAAGCTGTCACGTGGTTACGCGGCGCAATGGCAAGCCGCACGTGCGGAGGGTGAAGTTCCAGAAATTGGGCGCGCTGAACCACCGATACAGCCCGGTCGCCCAGACAAACCAGAGTTATTGAACCCACGCGACGTGCCCCATCGTAAACCGGGAACGGTTGAGGGGCGGATTGCGTTACTTCACGCCGTTGCGCATATCGAACTGAACGCGATCGATCTGCATTGGGACATCATTCCACGGTTTCCAGACGTCGAAATGCCAATCGGTTTTTACGATGATTGGGTCAAATGTGCGGACGAAGAATCTAAACATTTCAACCTAATGGCAGATTGCCTTGAGGAATTAGGCAGCTTTTATGGTGCCCTTCCAGCCCATGCTGGTATGTGGCAAGCAGCCCAAGACACCGCGACCGATTTTATGGGCCGATTGGCCGTTGTACCCATGGTCCTCGAGGCCCGTGGATTGGATGTGACGCCAAAGATGATTAACCTGTTCAAGCAAGCGAAACAGAAGAATGCCGTTGCCGCACTTGAAACTATTTACGCTGAGGAAGTGGCGCATGTTGCCTACGGGTCGAAGTGGTTTCACTTCTTGTGTGGCCGCAATAATTTGGATCCAAAACCTGTTTTCCACAACTTGGTGAAAACATATTTTCATTCCACGCTTAAACCACCATTTAACGAAGAGAAGCGTGCAGAGGCTGGAATTCCACCGGACTTTTATTGGCCATTGGCTGTCTCCAACTGAAGTCTGCACCCCAACAGCGCTATAATAAGCGGTTTTTTGCCAATTCTTCACATTCCGCCCACATGATTCGCTTGATCGTCACTCCGCACTTGCCCCACAGACAACCACTGTTTACTCCAATTTCTTGTGACGCGAGGTTGGGATGACCAAGCGCCTCTAACGGGATGACAAAAGGGACGCGCTCAGTGCGAAAACGTCTAGGACAAAAAATTAATGCGAAACTGGAACGTATGTTTCCAGAGCGTCGCTTATTTCTAAAGTCGGATACAGACACCCGATTCATTCGGGTACGCCCGATGATGCAGTTGGTTGCCTTCACCGGCAGTGCAATGCTTGTCGCATGGGCAATCGTCGCGACGGCCATCATCTTGATGGACAGTATCGGCTCAGGAAATTTCCGCGAACAAGCCAAGCGTGACCAGCGCAATTATCAGACGCGCTTGAACGAAATATCATCACAACGCGACAGCCGTGCTGTTGAGGCATTGGCAGCGCAAAACCGGTTTAACGCAGCTCTTGCCCAGATTTCTGTGATGCAGTCCGAGTTGTTAAACAGCGAAACACATCGTCGCGAGCTAGAAACAGGGATCGAAGTGATCCAGTTGACCCTGCGCGGCACAATGAAAGACCGCGAAATAGCACGTGGTCAGGTTGCGAAGCTGCAAAGCCTAGTTGAAAACGGCGAAGCGGGAACACCCTTTGCCTCTGCTGGTGGCGGCGCACCTATGGGTTTTGTTGCCGAAGCCCTCGCCAAAACAGCCGCTGAACGTGATCAAGTTGTCCGCGATGCACAGGATGCATTGTTGCAGGCCGAAGATATGGCCCGGCAGATTGCGATCATGAAAGATCAAAACGATCAGATTTTTCGTCAACTTGAAGAAGCCATGACCGTTTCGGTTGCCCCACTCGACAAAATGTTCCGCGCGGCTGGTATGCCGACTGAGCGTATCATTGAGCAAGTGCGCCGCGGCTATTCAGGTCAAGGTGGTCCTCTGACGCCCCTATCCTTCTCTACACGCGGTGGAGAAGCATCAGCTGACGCACTTCGCGCTAACAAATTGTTGAACCAAATGGACCGACTCAATCTGTACCGGATTGCAGCTCAAAAAGCGCCGTTTGCAAACCCAGTTAAGGCGGCTTTCCGCTTCACGTCGAAGTTTGGCCCACGTCGTGATCCTAAAACAGGTGGTCGCCGAATGCATAAGGGAGTGGATTTTGCCGCTCCGAATGGCACGCCACTCTATGCCGCAGCGGACGGTGTTGTGACCTATGCGGGCTGGTCCTCAGGATATGGTCGGTTGGTCAAGATTCAGCATGAGTTTGGTATCGAGACCCGATACGCCCATATGAGCAAGCTACGTGCAAAAGTTGGCCAAAGGGTCTCGCGTGGCGATCGTATCGGTGATATGGGTGCTACTGGACGTGTTACCGGCGTCCACTTGCATTACGAAATACGTGTAGGTGGTAAAGCTGTTAACCCAATGATTTATATCAAGGCTGCAAACGATGTTTTCTAAAAGCAAAATCAACGACCCTGCCCCGACAGACACTGTCGCGGCAAAACCAGCAACTCCCGCTGCCTCACCGGCGTCAGCTCTTGCTGCGAAACCCCAAAGTGAATTCAGGGCAAGTGCGCCAAAGGCAAAGCCTGCGGCCTCTGTTCTGTCCACTGATTTACACGTAACGGGTAACATGAAGACCACTGGTGACATCCAGGTTGAAGGCTCTGTGGAAGGCGACATTCGCGCCCACCTGCTCACAATTGGTGAATCCGCAACAATCAAAGGCGAAGTGATTGCCGATGACGTTGTAATCAATGGCCGCATCGTCGGCCGTGTACGTGGCCTAAAGGTTCGCCTGACTTCAACTGCACGTGTTGAAGGTGATATCATCCACAAGACAATCGCAATTGAATCGGGTGCACACTTTGAAGGTTCAGTCCAACGTCAGGACGATCCATTGAACACAGGCAAAGCACCTACAGCTGCTGCGCCAAAGGCAAAGCCTGCAGACTAAATTGTTCGACACAAAAAATAGAAAAGGCGTCGCATTTGATTGCGAAGTCTTTTTTGTACCTGTCCGTGGCTAGGCTTAATGGCCCAGCATCCAATCGCCCTTGGGCTAGAGGGAGTGAAACGTAGAAG
>Ga0206127_1005278_pt1 | contig 10950 bp, 10 predicted proteins | sample Helgoland_Spring_6_FD_148646 | JGI IMG/M metagenome (GOLD analysis project Ga0206127, IMG submission 148646) | Pelagic subsurface seawater microbial communities from Kabeltonne, Helgoland, North Sea - Helgoland_Spring_Bloom_20160419_1 | ecosystem: Environmental > Aquatic > Marine > Epipelagic ...
AGTCAGAGTAATCGGACAGGCATAAAACATGGCAATCGGAAAAGAAGTCAAAACCAAAATTGCTAGTATTGGTAGCACGCAGAAGATCACTAGCGCCATGGAAATGGTTGCGGCGAGCAAGATGCGTCGAGCTCAGGAGCGCATGTCGTTGGGCAAGCCCTACGCACAGCGTATCCGCGATGTGGTGGGCCATATAGCCAACGCGGTTTCTGAGTATCGTCACCAGTATTTGACTGAGCGCGAAGTGAAGCGCGTCGCCTATGTCGTGATCTCAACGGATCGTGGCCTTTGCGGTGGTTTGAATATCAATCTGTTCAAAGCGGCTCTAAAGTCGATGAAGGCTTGGACAGATCAGGGTGTTGAAGTTGATATCTGCGTTGTTGGCAATAAGGCAGCCGGTTTTTTCAGTGCTGTTGGCGGTAATGTTGTCGCGGCGGTTAAAGATGTAGGCGACGAGCCCAATGCAGCGGACTTGATCGGTGGCGTAAAGGTAATGTTGGACGCCTACGACGAAGGCCGTATAGACAAGCTGTTTGTGGTGAGCAATGAATTTGTCAACACCATGACGCAGTCACCTTCTGTTGAGCAACTGCTGCCGCTAGCGGCAAATGATGATGCTCGCCTTAAGCATCACTGGGATTATATCTATGAGCCCGATGCCAAGGAGCTACTGGACGGTCTGTTGATTCGTTATATCGAATCTCAGGTATATCAGGGTGTGGTAGAAAATAAAGCCTGTGAGCAGGCAGCACGTATGCTCGCAATGAAAAATGCCACCGAGAATGCCGGTGAAATGATTGACGAATTGCAACTGCTTTATAACAAAGCGCGTCAGGCAGCGATTACCCAAGAGCTGTCAGAAATTGTAAGTGGCGCAGCAGCTGTTTAAAGCGAAACGAATTTAAAAGATTTAGTAAAGAGGAACCGGACATGAGTAGCGGAAGAATCGTACAAATTATTGGTGCTGTGATCGATGTGGAATTTCCACGTGATCAGGTACCCAGCGTATATGACGCACTAGTAGTCGACGGCAAAGGCTTAACTCTCGAAGTTCAGCAGCAGCTGGGTGACGGCGTGGTACGTACTATTGCTATGGGCGCATCTGAAGGCGTCAGCCGCGGACTTGGCGTAGTGAACACCAAGGCACCGATTTCAGTTCCAGTAGGCATTGAAACTCTCGGTCGTATCATGGACGTTCTCGGCAACCCGATTGACGAAAAAGGTCCTATCGGCGAGAAAGAGCGCATGGCGATTCACCGCAAGCCACCAGCCTATGACGAGCTGGCCGCTTCCGACGATCTGCTTGAGACAGGCATTAAGGTAATCGATTTGGTTTGTCCTTTCGCCAAAGGCGGTAAGGTTGGACTCTTCGGTGGTGCCGGTGTTGGTAAAACCGTAAACATGATGGAGCTGATCAACAATATTGCAACAGAGCACAGTGGTCTCTCTGTATTTGCTGGTGTTGGTGAGCGTACTCGTGAAGGTAATGACTTCTACTACGAGATGCAGGAATCCGGTGTTGTAAATATCGAGACTCCAAGTGAATCTAAAGTAGCTATGGTATACGGCCAGATGAATGAGCCTCCAGGAAACAGATTGCGTGTTGCTCTAACTGGTTTGACCATGGCTGAGAAATTCCGTGACGAAGGTAAAGACGTCCTCTTGTTCGTCGATAATATCTACCGTTACACATTGGCAGGTACTGAAGTATCAGCACTGTTGGGCCGCATGCCTTCCGCTGTAGGCTACCAGCCCACTCTTGCAGAAGAGATGGGTGTTCTTCAGGAGCGTATTACTTCAACTAAGACCGGTTCTATTACCTCAGTTCAGGCGGTATACGTACCGGCAGATGATTTGACCGATCCCTCCCCTGCAACCACTTTCGCTCACCTAGACTCCACAGTTGTACTGAGCCGCGACATTGCTTCTAAAGGTATCTACCCAGCGGTAGATCCACTGGATTCTACTTCGCGTCAGCTGGATCCATTGATTATTGGCACCGAGCACTATGCCGTTGCCCGTGGTGTTCAGTCAGTACTTCAGCGCTACAAAGAGTTGAAGGATATTATTGCCATTCTGGGTATGGACGAGCTGTCTGAAGAAGACAAGATGGCCGTAGCACGCGCCCGTAAGATTGAGCGCTTCTTGTCACAGCCATTCCATGTAGCTGAAATCTTTACCGGTTCACCAGGTAAGTACGTTTCGTTAAAAGACACCATTGCTGGCTTCCAGGGTATTCTGGATGGACAGTATGATGATCTGCCAGAGCAGGCGTTCTATATGGTTGGCTCGATTGATGAAGCTATAGAGAAAGCGAAAAACTTCTAAAGCAAAGGCATTAAAGACATGGCAATAACAGTGCATTGTGACATCGTAAGTGCGGATGAATCCCTGTTCTCTGGGTTGGTCGAGATGGTTGTTGCCACCGGCTCACTGGGTGAACTGGGTGTAACAGCCGGTCATGCGCCACTGCTCAGTGATTTGAAGCCCGGTCCAGTGCGCTTGGTTAAGCAGAATGGTGAAGAGGAAGTTTACTATCTGTCAGGCGGCTATCTGGAAGTGCAGCCGAACAATATTTCCATATTGGCGGACACTGCGGTGCGCGCCAATGATATTGACGAAGCTGCGGCAGCCGAAGCGGTCAAAGAAGCAGAGAGTGCAATCGCCAACCAGTCCGGTGAAATTGAGTACTCTAAAGCCGCCGCAATGCTAGCAGAAGCTACGGCTCAGCTGCGCACGGTGCAAACCTTGCGTAAAAAGCTCGGTGGTTGATCAGTAACAGCAGTTGAAAAAGGGTGGCTACGGCTGCCCTTTTTTGTCTCTATAATTAAGTTTTCATGCGGCTTGAGTGGTTACCCATGGGGTTGTGTTAGTAATGGTTTAACACTACCGTTGCGGTATAGGTTAATATTAAAATAATGCAAAAGTGAATATACCATGACAAAAACAGACATCGTTATTCTTGCAGCAGGCAAAGGCACGCGAATGCGTTCGCAACTGCCGAAAGTACTCCATAAGCTCGCCGGTAAGCCAATGCTTTCCTATGTACTGGACGCAGCCAATGCAATCGCCGATGCCCATAAGATTGTTGTCACTGGTCACGGCGCAGATGTTGTTCGTGGAACTTATCCGGAAGCTGCATTTGTCATGGTCGAGCAGAGCGAACAGCTTGGCACTGGCCATGCAGTTAAGTGCGTATTGGGAGAACTGCGAGATCAGGCTAAAGTGATTATTCTCTATGGCGATGTGCCGCTGATTACCCCTAGCACTATCTCAACAATGCTGGCGGCGGTAGACAACGAACATATCTCTCTGCTGACCATAGAGCTCTCCGACCCTTCAGGTTATGGCCGAATTATCCGCGATAATCAGGGGCAGATTGAGGCAATTGTTGAGCAAAAAGATGCCAACCATGAGCAGCTGGATATCCATGAAGTGAATACTGGCGTCATGGCGCTGACCGCCGAGCTGCTGCATGCCTGGCTGCCCAAAATCGGCAATCATAATGCCCAGGGTGAATACTATCTTACCGATCTGATCGCCATTGCCCGCGGCGCCGGTTACAACATCAATGGCGTACAGCCAACCTCAGCAAGTGAAGTTGAAGGCATTAACAGCCGTCAACAGTTAGCCGCCCTTGAGCGCACCTATCAGCTACAGCTAGCCGAGGACTTAATGGCTTCAGGGACAAGTCTTGCAGACCCCGCTCGCTTTGATCAGCGCGGTGCACTGAGCGCCGGCAGCGACAACTTTATCGACATAAACTGCCTATTTGAAGGCACTGTTACCATTGGATCCAACGTTTCTATAGGGCCCAACTGCCAGATCACTGATAGCCACATAGGCGACGGCGTTGAGATAAAAGCCAACACAGTCATCGAGCAATCGACCATTGGCGATGGCGCAGTGCTGGGCCCCTTCGCCCGTATTCGCCCCGGTACCCAACTGGGTTCTAATACCAAGGTGGGTAACTTTGTCGAAACTAAAAAGGCCATTGTGGGCAACGGCAGTAAGATCAATCACCTCAGCTATGTGGGCGACGCCGAGCTTGGAGAAAACGTTAATGTTGGCGCCGGCACCATCACCTGCAACTACGATGGGGTGAATAAGCATAAAACCGAAATCGGAGATAATAGCTTCGTCGGCTCCAACAGCACACTGATTGCCCCCGTCTCCATAGGCCAGGACGGCTTTGTCGCCGCGGGCTCAACCATCAGTTCTGAAGTACCGGTTGGCCATCTGGCGGTTGGTAGAGCTAAACAACGTAATATACCGGGCTGGAAACGCCCGACTAAAAACAACTAGGAAGTTAGACTATGTGTGGAATTGTCGGTGCTGTCACCCAGCGTAATGTGTACAAAATTCTTATTGAAGGGCTTCGCCGCTTAGAGTATCGCGGCTATGACTCAGCTGGTTTATCGATCATTGATAGCGAGAAAAAGCTGCAGACGCGGAAAAATATTGGCAAGGTTGCCGAGCTGGTCAATGTAGCAGAGGCAAACCTAGTCAGCGGTTCAACGGGTATCTCCCATACCCGCTGGGCGACTCACGGAGAGCCAAGCACGATTAATTCGCACCCGCATAACTCCGCTGGGGTCTCTGTAGTACACAATGGCATTATTGAAAATCACGTCGAACTGACGGCAGAAATGGTCGCCGCTGGTTATTCGATTTTGTCCGCTACCGACACGGAAGTAGTCGCCCACTTAGTCCACTACTACTTACAGGAAACCGAAAATCTGCGCAGTGCTGTTGCGCAAACCATCACCCGTCTTGAGGGTGCCTATGCATTGGGTGTCATCTGTGAGGACTATCCCGATACTATTATCGCGGCCCGCAGTGGCAGTCCGCTAGTGATTGGCGTTGGCATTGACGAGAACTTTATAGCTTCGGACCAGATGGCGCTGCGTCAGGTAACCGATCGTTTTATTTTCTTGGAAGAAGGTGATTTGGTTGAACTAACCAGTGCCAATTACACGATTTTCGATCAGTCTGGGGCCGAGATTACTCGTCCAATTAATGAGCTGGATGAAGCCGATCAAGTTGCAGAAAAGGGCCAATACCGGCACTTTATGCAAAAAGAAATTTTCGAGCAGCCGACAGTGCTAGGCAACACTATTAGTGGTCGATTAGCTGCTGATCATATTCGCGAAGCGATCTTTGGCTACAAAGCAGACGGCCTATTTGCGGAAACAAAAAATATTCATATTATTGCCTGCGGCACAAGTTTTCACTCCGGCCTAGTAGCAAAATATTGGATCGAAGAATATGCCAGTATTCCCTGTCAGGTTGAAGTTGCCAGTGAGTATCGCTACCGCAAAGTACCGGTGCCAGTGGGTACATTGTTTGTCACCATTTCTCAGTCCGGTGAAACAGCTGATACCCTTTCGGCCTTGCGCAAAGCAAAAGAAAATGGCTATCTTGGATTTTTGGCGATTTGTAATGTGGCCAATAGTTCACTGGTGCGGGAATCCGATATCTCCTTGATGACCCTCGCCGGTCCCGAGATTGGCGTCGCGTCAACCAAAGCTTTTACCACTCAACTTGTAGCGCTGCAGTTGCTCTCATTGTCTCTGGCTAAACATAATGGATTGGATGCGGAAACTGAAAAAGAATTAGTTGAAAATCTGCACCAATTACCTCAGCTTTGCACTCAGGTTCTGGCCCTTGATTCAGTTATTAAAGCTGTATCGGAATCCTTTGCCAATAAACATCATGCGCTATTTTTAGGTCGTGGAGAGCAGTATCCGATTGCCCTTGAAGGAGCGCTCAAGCTAAAAGAAATTTCCTATATTCACGCTGAAGCCTATCCCTCTGGTGAATTAAAGCATGGGCCGCTTGCGTTGGTGGATGAAGATATGCCAGTTGTTGCTGTGGCGCCAAATAATCAATTATTAGAAAAATTAAAATCCAATTTACATGAAGTTCGCGCCCGCGGTGGCGAGCTTTTTGTCTTCGCCGATGTTGCCAGTGGCTTTGTCAGTGAGCCGGGTACTACGGTTATCGATATGCCCCATGTGCCAAAAAGTCTCGAAGCGGTTATCTATACCCTGCCATTACAGATGCTTTCCTATCATGTCGCCTTGCTCAAAGGCACTGACGTAGATCAGCCGCGCAACTTAGCGAAATCAGTTACAGTGGAGTAGTTTTGTGTAGGGGGTTATCCACTTTTGATTGGCGAGAACTTGTGAAGTCTTGATACTATCTATCTATGTTAGTTTGAAAACCTAAACTTTCCGAACCTGAGGTTACATTATGAATAAATTTATCTCCTTCCTCTGTCTATTGATTTTTCCTATTCTTATCTCAGGATGCTCATTTGCTGAAGAGTCCGATATAGGACTTTGGGAGAGTGAAGACTGTAAGAAAGTTAGTGAAGCCGCAGGGTTTTTCTTATATACGTCTGGAGAATTATTAAAAATCGCAGACAAAGAAAGAAAAGCAGGGAAAGAGAAAAAATCTGAAAAGTCATATGCTTCAGCGTTGTTTTTTTCAGAGTTATCGGCGAATGCGTCAAAGAATTTTGAGGCATTCTGCAAGACATAATATTCAATAAAAAAATACTTACATCTAAATAAATTCAGTCACAATGGAGTAGTAACAAAGAAAAAATAATAAGAAAAAAGGAAAATATAAAATGCAACTAATTCGAGCAATTCTTCTGCCCACTTTATTGTTATTAAGTATGATGACTTTCGCCAAGCCAACCGTTTCTGGCTATTGGAAAAGTATTGATGACCAAACAGGTGAGGTCACTGCATTCTGGAAGCTAGAGATTAAAGATAATCGTCTCCTGGGTTATCTGGTCAATTACCCCGGCATGAACCCCGATAATATGTGTATTCAATGCACGGGCGAATTACAGGAGTTCTTTGAAAAACCTATCAGCAATACAGCCTGGTTGAATCTCAGCAAAAAAAATCGCGAGGGAATCTGGGAAGAGGGTTACATCATTGACTCTGGTAAGGGTGAAAAATACAAAGCAAAAGTATGGATAGAAGAGGGCAATTTGATGATGCGCGGATACATTGGCTTCTTCTTCCGTACACAAACCTGGCTTAGAACTGATCAAACTGCTGCTGAGCAGGAAAAATTCACTCAATAATCACTGCACTTCAGTTAACTAGTCGAATTAGATTTGAAGGCAGCCCTATGGAGAAAAGATGACTATTATTTATATCGACGCTTTTTTTGCCCTGATGGCAGTTCCACTGGGGCTGTATATTTTCCTCACTAAGAAGGGAACAGCGAAACATAAATTTTTTGGACGCATTTGTGTTGCCTGGCTGTTTACAATTTCTGTAACCGCAGTATTTATTCAGGAGATTACCCCCGGTGAATACTCCTTTATACACTTATTAATTCCCCTGACCATAGGCTCTCTAATCTACTCCATATGGAGCATCAGGAAATTTTAGAAAACAGCTTTACAGAAATACAAATATAGCCATATGTCTTCTATGATTGGTGTGTACGTGGGAGCGCTCATTCTGGCAGGGGCATTTACACTCATTCCAGGCAGGTTATTTTACGAAATATTATTTAGGCAATTTAGCTAATAGTGATATTTCCAATTCCGGCCCTCCTCAAACACAAAAGCCTTCGAAAACAGGATTATTATGTTTAATTCCCTCGACCACCTAATCGTTGCTGTTAAAGACTTAGATGAAGCAGAAGAAAATTACTCAAAAATCTTTGGTCTCAGCCCGATATGGAAGGGTGAGCACCGAGAATTCGGCACCAGTAACTGTCTATTTAACTTTCAGAATACCTATTTTGAACTGCTTTCTGCAACCGGTGATGGCCCCGGCGCAGCGCTGGTTAATCATCATATTGCACAGTGCGGCGAAGGACTGATTGGAACCGTATTTGGAACCGATGATATAAACTCGGTATTCCGTTCTCTTAAAGATAAGGGCTTCAGTGTTGCCGATCCCTCAAATGGAGAAGGTAGCAATTTCGAAGACAAAAAAATTCGAAAGTGGAAAAACCTTTTTCTACCCCCTGAGCTGAGTCGCGGATTGTTTTCTTTTGTTATTCAGCATACTGAAGGAGAGCTACCCTGCCCTAAGGCCTATAAAGCGTCATCTGTAAGAAGATTAGATCATCTGGTGATTCAAACCAATGATGCGGATGGGTTTATAAAAATCTACAGAGACGTTTTTAATATTAGATTAGCACTGGACAAAATTGTCGAACGTTGGAGCACCAGAATTCTCTTTTTCAGACTTAATAAGACAACAATTGAAGTGGTAGAAAAACCCGATGCTACTGCGCCCGTTGAAAAATTATGGGGCTTGACGTGGGACGTTGAAAATATTGAGCAGGCTCGACAACGGCTCTTAAATGAAGGTGTTGATGTAACAGCGATTAAAAAAGGTATAAAAGAAAATACCCTAGTGGCAACAATTAAATCTCATACCCACAGTGTCCCGACTCTGCTTATTGAGCATCTAAAGTAAACGGCTTTTAATCGACTCGCAGAGAGGATAAACCTGACTGTAATTGCTGCAAGTGAGCCTGGAGCTGCGGCCCTTTTTTCTGCGCTACGCCAATCGCCAATACATCTATAACCGCCAAGTGCGCGATGCGCGATGACAGCGGTGTATAAATTTGAATATCTTCCTTGGCATCGATTTCGATGGCGATGCTGGCACTGCGCGCTATAGGTGTTTCGCTGGGCGCCAGTCCGATAACAATACCCCCTGATCGTTTAACTAACTCCATAGAGTCAAGTAACGCCTGTGTTCGCCCCGACTGGGAAATGGCGATAACCACATCCCCAGGTTGCAGGGAGGTGGCTGACATATTCTGTAGATGGGGATCGGAATAGGCCGCCGAGGTAATCTGCAAGCGGAAGAACTTGTGCTGAGCGTCAAAGGCTACAGCCGCAGATGCGCCAAAGCCGTAAAACTCTACCCGCTGTGCACTGCAAATCGCCGCCACTGCCGCTTCTAGATTATCCAAGGCCAAGCTGTCTCGCACCTTTAGGAGTGTGTCTACAGTGGAGTCAAAGACCTTGTGGGTGTATTCCCGAGTTGAATCTGTGTCTGTTACTGCAATCTGACCATAGCTCGGGCTGGAGGCAAGCTGTTGCGCCAGCGCTAACTTAAAGTCTTGAAAGCCATGGCAGCCCACGGCACGACAGAAACGTACAACGGTTGGCTCACTGACACCGGCCTGTTGGGCCAGATCGACAATGCGCATGCGAATCACCCCTAGAGGTTCCTTGAGAACAAACTCGGCGACTTTGCGCTCCGATTTGCGCAGTTCGATCATAGTGTCGCTGATGGTTTGGGTGAGTTGTGCGGGTTTCATAAAAGAGCCAATAGTTGGGCTAGTAATTCAGCTAATAGTTGAGCTAATAGTCGAGCTAAGCAGGTTATGTAAAAAATTTACAAGAAAACCCTGATTAATGCCAGTTTTGTAGTAAAAATATTTAAGCCTGTTTAGGTCAGGCCGACGAATAAACTCGAGTAAACCCAACAATGGCCAACAACTGGCGAGGACATGTTGTTAGAATACTGCGCTATGGATGTTACCTCGATACTCGACAAGTTAAACCCGGCGCAAGAAGAAGCGGTTACCAGCGACAAACAGCACCTTTTGGTGTTGGCCGGCGCAGGTAGTGGCAAGACTCGTGTGTTAGTGCATCGTATCGCCTGGAAGATTCAGGTAGATAATCTCTCCCCCTACTCTATCTTGGCGGTGACCTTCACCAACAAGGCGGCTCGTGAAATGCGTGAGCGCATCGATGAGTTGATGGGCATGTCACTGCGTGGCATGTGGGTGGGGACTTTTCACGGCCTTGCCCATCGTCTGTTAAAGGCCCACTGGAAAGACGTCAAGCTGCCGGAAAATTTCCAGATCCTCGACTCCGACGATCAGTTGCGGCTGGTGAAGCGGGTGATGCGCAGTATGGATCTGGATGAACAGCGCTGGCCGCCGAAGCAAGCCCAGTGGTGGATCAATGGGCAAAAGGATGAGGGGTTGCGCGCAGCCCATATCCAAGAAACCGGCGATCCTCACATGGCCACCATGTTGCGTATCTATCGGGAATATGAAGAGGTCTGTAATCGCCTCGGTGTGATTGACTTCGCTGAGCTATTGCTGCGCGCCCTGGAGCTATGGCGGGATCATCCCGCGGTCCTCGACCATTACCAACAGCGCTTCCAGCATATATTGGTCGACGAGTTTCAAGATACCAATGCGGTGCAGTATGCCTGGCTGAGACTGCTCGCCGGCAAGGTCAGTGGTGTGACCGCTGTGGGTGACGACGATCAGTCTATTTATGGCTGGCGTGGCGCCAAGGTAGAAAATATTCTCCACTATGAGCGACACTTTGCCGACACGCACACGGTGAAGCTGGAGCAAAATTATAGATCCACCTCGAATATCCTCACCGCCGCTAATGCGGTGATTTCAAAGAATGCTGAGCGTCTCGGCAAAAGTCTCTGGACTGACTCCGGTGAGGGGGAGCCCATAGCTCTCTATGCCGCGTTTAATGAGCACGACGAAGCACGCTATATTGCCGATCGCCTGCAGACCTGGGTCAATCAGGGTAATCTTCGAGAAGACTCGGCGATTCTCTATAGATCCAACGCCCAGTCCCGAGTACTTGAGGCGGCCTTGCTACAAGCAGATATTCCCTACCGCATTTACGGCGGTCAGCGTTTTTATGAGCGCCTGGAGATTAAGAACGCCCTCTCCTATTTGCGTATGATGCTGAACTGTCATGATGATGTTGCCTTTGAGCGTGTGGTTAATGTGCCACCTCGGGGTATTGGCGATCGCACGGTTGAGACCATTCGCGGTCTAGCGCGAGAGGAACAAATTTCCATGTGGCGCGCGTCGGAAAAGATTGTCGCCGAAAAGCGCATGCCCGGCAGAGCGACCAATGCAGTGGCGGTTTTTCTGGAACTGATCAATGAAATGAGCGGCCAGCTCGAC
>Ga0206127_1005279_pt1 | contig 10947 bp, 10 predicted proteins | sample Helgoland_Spring_6_FD_148646 | JGI IMG/M metagenome (GOLD analysis project Ga0206127, IMG submission 148646) | Pelagic subsurface seawater microbial communities from Kabeltonne, Helgoland, North Sea - Helgoland_Spring_Bloom_20160419_1 | ecosystem: Environmental > Aquatic > Marine > Epipelagic ...
TTTTGTGCTACTCGAAGTACATCTTCACCTAACTCTGTAAGCGTATAGCCTCGTGCGTGCCGGATAAAAATGCGAGCGCCAATCTCTTCTTCGAGCACGTCAATGTGACGGTTTACAGTCGCGCGATGGAAACCAAGTGCAGTTGCCGCTGCACTTACAGTGCCAAGCTTTGCCACTTGGTATGCTGTTCGAAGCTCAGCCCATTTGTCCATATTACTTATACCTATTTTACGCGCACTTCATGTGCAAATACGCTCATTGTGTCTAGTAATGATGCAATGCATAGATAGGGGCAAGCAAAAAAAAAGGAGTTATAAAAATGACTGAATCACCAAAATGTGGATGTGGCCGTTCCCCAACAGGCAACTGTATTGGGTGGCATGCTCTCTCTGAAGAAGAATATCAAGAAAAGAAAATTGCCTATGAAGCGCGTCAGGTTCAAAAATCTTGAAAATGAATAATTGCTGGGTGACTGTGCAATGGCAGCCACCCAGCCAATGCTTCGAATATTCTCGACCTTCAAACGTCAGCGGTTAATTCGGCTCGGATGAACGCAAGAAACCAATCACGCAAAGCATTTAACAGAACAATATAAAACTTAAGGTAGGAAAATAATGACTTATATCTCAGTTGGCCTTCGAATTTTACTTTCAATTGCCTTTTTGGGCGCAGGCGGCGCAAAGCTAGCAGGTGTCGATATGATGGTCATGACGTTTGATCAAATAGGCTGGGGGCAAGGCTTCCGTTTTCTGACAGGGGCTATTGAGGTAATAGGCGTTGCACTACTTTGGCTGCCACGGCGTCAGGTCATCGGTGCAGCAGTTTTAGGGGGCACTATGCTAGGTGGCGTCCTGACCCATTGGTTCATTCTTGGCCCATCTGCGGTTCCTGCAATCGTACTTGGCCTTCTATCTGCTGCGGTTCTCTATATTTACCGCACCCAAATTCCAGAAATTTTGGGCTGGGAAAATTCTTCTCAAGCTAAATTGTAATAATTAAAGATATGTCTAAATCAATTCCCATAATTGCAGATAAAAAGCCAATTAAAGTAGAATTGGAGTCTGGAAAAAATTATTTTTGGTGCCGTTGTGGAAAATCACAAAAGCAACCATTTTGTGATGGATCTCATATTGGAACTGACATTTCTCCAATGAAGTTCTCAGTCGAAGAGACAGGCTCAAAAGCACTATGTCAATGCAAGGCGAGTGCAAATGCACCTTTTTGTGACGGAGCACATGCTGGTTTGGGTAATCTCAATGTTGGCGATCAAACTCCAACGATAAAAACTGATATTCCCGTAGCATCTCCAACCCCAGAAGAACCTACTGTTGCTCGAATTCATGAGCTGGCAAAAAATGGGCTTTCCAAAGTTGGCCACCATGGGGAAATGGGTTCTATGGGCGTGCCTCGTAAAGATTTACCACATTGGGATGATATTCAAATTTTACCAGCTCAAATGGCACGTAAACCTCTTCAAGATGATATCCGAGTAGAAACAAAAGTAGTTATTGGACCTAAAGCAATCAAACCATTGAAATTAGACATTCCACTTTTTGTATCTGATATGAGTTATGGTGCATTATCTGAAGAAGCAAAAATTGCATTAGCACGAGGAGCAGAATTAGCCGGTACTGGTATTTGTTCAGGTGAAGGTGGAATGCTTCCTGAAGAACAAAATGAAAATTCAAAATATTTCTATGAACTTGCTTCAGCGCAATTTGGGTGGAAACCAGAACTGGTTGAAAAGGTTCAGGCATTTCATTTTAAGGGAGGGCAGGGTGCCAAAACTGGCACAGGTGGGCATTTGCCAGGTGAAAAGGTTCAAGGTAAAATTGCTCAAGTACGTGGTCTAGTAGAGGGGCAAGACGCAATTTCACCCGCATCATTTGTAGACCTCAATACGCCTGCTGATTTTAAAAGAGTAGCGGATGAAGTACGAGAACGTTCAGGTGGCATCCCAATTGGATTTAAACTTTCTGCTAATCATATCGAAGATGATATTGATTTTGCTTTAGAAGCCAGTGCAGATTATATAATTTTAGATGGACGTGGAGGAGGTACTGGCGCTGCTCCATTAATATTCCGAGATCATATTTCGGTCCCAACCATTCCAGCTCTTGCGAGAGCTAGAAAGCATTTAAATAATAGAGTTGGAAATGATGTCACTTTAATCATTACAGGTGGTTTGCGTGTAGCAGAAGATTTTTCAAAAGCTATGGCACTAGGGGCTGATGCGATTGCAGTTTCAAACTCTGCAATGCAAGCAGTTGGTTGCATTGCAGCTAGAATGTGTAATTCAAATAATTGTCCCGTTGGAGTTGCAACACAAAAGCCAGAACTTCGCAAAATGTTGGATGTACAAATAGGCTCAGAGAAATTGGCACGTTACTTTGAAGCCAGTGTTGAATTAATGCAGGTTTTAGCTCGTGCATGTGGGCATGAAAATTTATCAGATTTTAATTACAATGATATTACTACTTGGAAGCGCGAGATGGCAGAACTAAGCGGAATAAAATTTGCAGGTGTAATGCGTTAATTACTCAAAAATTTAACATATTACTAATAATCATCAGCATATAATATTTTTGTTCAGATACGCGATCTTATTTGTCTTAATGCACCGCCATCTGCTTCCCCAGATTGCAAACTAGCCCATAATTGCGTGAATAACCACGTTGTTTCAGCGAGATACAAGCATGCGTTTTGTTGATGCATGGGCTAAGGCCTTGATATCAGAGATTCTATAGCCTTTACTCAGACGCTCATTTGGCGAGGGTGGGTTTTCCCTGTTATTGGGAATTAACAGGGAATTTTCCCCCTTGTTATTTTTTGTTTCTGCAGCGACAATACTTTATGGAAAATGGTACTCTTCAATCAATGCAAACATCCGCTCGCAATGCATGTCAGCGTTTGCTTGCAGTTCGCTCCAGGCGTCCAGGCCGAATTCCATTTGCCAGAATGCGTGCAGGTCCAGTTTATTATATACTGCCAAATCTATAAAATAACGCATTCAATAAGGAATTAACATGTCATCATATAGCCGTTCATTATATCTGCGTTATGCAGATGCCCTCCGCCATCCTGGACATTTTTCAACCGCTATTTCTGAGTTCTTTGCCAAAGACGCTAACATCAACGTAGTTCATCCGTTTAATGAAATTCAGAGTGCAGACGCTTTTTTCTTAAAGTTTATGGCTCCACTTCAACAAGCATTTGAAGGGCTTTACCGACGTGACTATATTTTCATGACTGGTCAGTTCGAGGGTAAGGACTGGATCAGTTCAACTGGTTATTATGTTGGACGTTTTGCGAAAGACTGGATCGGAATAAAAGCAACAGACACACTTTGCTATTTACGCTATGGTGAGTTCCACCAGGTCAAAAATGGGAAAGTTGTCGAAAGTTATATTTATCTGGACATTCCTGAACTAATGATTGCATGCAACGAATGGCCTCTTAAGATGGGCCCAGGCCTATCACGTGGATATACTGGATTAATACAGGGGCCCGCGTCCTGTGACGGTGTTATTGCTAAGGCGTCTGATCCCAATGAAGGGCAACGCAGCTACGAAATAGTCAATAATATGCTCAACGAACTGGCGACTAAAGATGAGGCATGGCGACCCTACTGGCACGAAAATATGATGTGGTATGGTCCAGGTGCATTTGGCAGTTTTATTGGTATAGATGAATTTGCATCTTTTCAGGTTCCTTTTGAGTCACAATTTGAAGGATGGTCAGGTGGAGCAAAAAACAATGGGATGACAAAGCACTTCACGCGATTTGGTGACGGCAATTATACCTGCTCTGGCGGATGGCCATCCCTGACCGGTATCAATGTGAAATCTTTCCTTGGACAAGCTCCATCACAGGAGCGAGTTTTCATGCGGGTTTGTGATTGGTGGCGACGAGAAAATGAGCTTCTTGTCGAAAATTGGGTTTTCGTCGATATTCCACATGTTTTGTTGCAGTTGGGATATGATCCATTACCATACTGGCAGGATTAGGTCTCGAATTAGTTAATGAAATAGTAGAAATACATAACGGAGGTATTAAAGTAGTTGTATCTACACAAATGAAATTAAAGTTATATTGTGTAGGAAGATAAAACTGTTTACTAATGTATGTTCAATATTACCTCTTAATTAGGGGAGTAATATACTAGTCTTACTAACTGGGAGGAAACAATGAAAAATATTCTAAAAACTGTCACTGCAGGTCTTATCTTTACGGCTATAACGGCTACAATGGCCTGTGCTGAAACACGCATCACATATAAATCTGCAAAAACAACGTCATCTTATTATCAAATGGGCGTACAAATTGCAGAAGCGATGAAAGCGGGTTCTGATGGTGATATCATAGTCACAGTTGAAGAAAGCCAAGGGTCAGTTCAAAACGTGATGGAAGTCAAATCTCGCGGTGGTGATTACGTCTTTACAACACCGCCAGTGCTTGTGAAGCTTGCACAAGGTGGCAAGGCAATGTTTAAAGATAAATCTGATCAAAAGTTCGATGAAATTCGTGCTCTTTTTCCTATACCATCTTTGACAATGCATTTTGTAATGTCTTTAAAAAGTGGTGTAAATGATTTTTCTGGCATGGAAGGCAAAACAATCCTTCTTGGTAAAGGTTCATTTGGCGCTAAAGAGGGTACCAAATACCTTGGTTTGTTTGGTCTCGAAGGAAAAGTTAAATTAGCAGAAGTTGAGCTTTCAAACGCAGTTTCCGCACTTAAAAATGGCCAAATCGACGGATTTGTTACTGCAGGATCGTATCCAGCGCCAAACGTTATTGAGGCGGCTGCTTCAACTGGTGTTAAGATTATGTCACTAAATGATGAACAAATCACAAAAACCAAACGTGCAAAGCTTATTATTCCAGCGGGAACGTATGCAGGACAGGATTCTGACATTATAACGACATCTCTTCCTGTTGCAGCATTTACTACCACAGCTATGAGCGATGATGCAGCTTATGCGCTTACCAAGACATATTGGGAAGGTAAAAAAAGCATGGGCATGGGTGCCGCATGGTGGAATGGTGTTAATAAAGGACTGATGGATAATATTTCTGGGAAGATTCACCCCGGTGCTATTCGCTACTACACTGAAGCTGGATTTACTCTGACTGATTCTCAGTCGCAATCTTAATTAGTTTATATTATAAAAATCACTCGAGGCAGTTAAAGTTGTTATTAAATCAACCACGGGGGCTTACCCCAAATTTTAGCAAACTCCCGTGGATTGCCCTAGGTGCCCTGACAGTCTTATTTCATCTTGTATTGATTTTTTATGGCCTTGTTCCAATCTAGTAGCAAAGACCCATTCATATGGCACTTGCTTTGCCGTGGGTTTTATTTTTTACAAGTACGACACGGATTTCTAAATATTCAGGAATTATATTTTCTATTTTGGGAGTATCTGCATGTTTTTGGATTGCGATCAATCATTCAAATTTAAGTGATCAATATGGCTCTCTTGAGGGAGATTTTCAAATATGTGTTGCAACTGTTTTGCTACTTGTGGTCATTGAAGCAGCTCGTAGAGCCATAGGCTGGCCGTTGCCATTGGTTGCTTTAATAGCTTTAAGCTATGGTTTGTTTGGTCAATATATTCCAGGTGAATTTGGGCATTCTGGAACACCCATTACTAGCTTTCTCGGAACGCTGACTATAGCTGAGGGGGGGGTATGGGGTAATTTAACAGGAATTTCTGTATCTGTAGTAGCTATATTCGTAATTTTTGGTTCAGTCCTTAATGCTGGTGAAGCAGGGCAGGGCTTCATGAATGTTGCTGCTATAGCAGCGGGGCGTTTGAGAGGTGGAGCAGCAAAAGTCTCTGTAATATCTTCAGCGCTATTTGGCTCTATTTCTGGATCCGCTTCTGCAAATGTGGCCTCAACAGGTGCGATCACTTTACCTGCTATGATTAAACTAGGATATCCTAAGCGTTTGGCGGCAGCTGTTGAAGCCGTTGCGTCTTCAGGTGGTCAAATCATGCCACCGCTTATGGGTGCTGGTGCGTTCGTGATGGTCGAGCTGACTGGCGTATCCTATATAAGTATCATGTCAGCGGCATTCCTTCCGGCAATACTGTTTTTTGTAGTCGTTTGGGTCGGTATAAACGCTTATTCAAAACATTATGAACTGAAAGGCATTGCGGAGGATGACAAGCCTAGTGTCTCAGCTGTTCTTGTCACTTCTGTATTTTTTCTTATACCGTTTTCTATTCTTCTCTGGGCCATGTTTATTGGCGACTTCACGCCTCAATATTCAGCCTGTATAGCGCTTATTGTTGGTGCTGGCATGTTGTTTATTGATGGAAAGTTCACATTTGACTTAGTTCGTATAGCTTCTAAGTTTGAATATGTTTTTATAAATGCGGGCAAACAGGTCTCAATGATTGCCGCCATCATACTTTGTGCATCAATTATTATTGGCGTTCTTTCAATTACCGGCCTAGGTATTAAAATCACTTCCCTTATTCTTTCGGGTTCTGGTGGTTTTTTGTGGCCTTCTTTATTTTTAACTGCGATTGCTTGCCTGATTTTAGGCATGGAGGTTCCTACAACTGCTGCTTATGTAATATGTGTGTCAGTTGCAGGCCCTGCGCTTATCCAATTGGGTCTTGATCCTATTCAAGCGCATTTATTTGTGTTTTGGTTTGCTCTTTTGTCAACTATAACACCTCCAGTTTGTGGGGCTGTATTTATTGCAGCGGGAATGATAAATGAAAATTGGTTGAAAGTTGCCCTTACATCAATGGCTTTAGGTGTAGGTTTATATTTGATCCCGCTTGCTTTAATTGCAAATCCAGAAATTATCCGCCTTGAAAGTAATCCTTTAGCTGCACTAATTACTTTTGTCCAATTAGCTGTGGGACTTTCAGTGGTTTCATTTGGTTTAATTGGCTACAAATCGTTCATATCCAAATTTACTGCAATTGGTCTGGGAATACTAATTATATTTGGGCGATTAGTTTTTTAAAAAATCTACTTTTTATTAAATCTTTAAATTTTTTGATGTTTTTATTTTTTACCCACTGCTAAATAACAAGTTACACCAGATAGGCTGTATTTATTGGATTACTTGAGCCTATCAATTTTATAATAATTTTAATGGCATTGACAGATAAATTGACGGGCTAGCAGTTAATCCTTAACTCTGGTTGATGACAAAAAAATAAATCTAAGTATTTCAAAATGTCTCTTAAAATCATCCTCTTAGTGTTTGTGTATTACGTGCGTTACCCTCTTTGTTTTTTGCAAAGTTGAAAATATCTTGCATGAACGCGGCACTTTGAGAGGTGTTAGGCTTTGTCTAACGACAACGCCATCTGCTTCCCCAGATTGCAAACGAGGCCATAATTGTGTGAATTACTCCGTTGTTTCAGCGAGATACAGGCATGCATTTTGTGTGATGCATAGGCTGAGGCCTTGATATCAGCGATTCTATAGCCTTTACTCAGACGCTCATTTTGCGAGGGTGGGTTTTGTATAGAACGAGATAATCAAATGAGTTATGGCCTATGTTTAATCTCATTTGTTAGTTGTCTTGTGAGCATCAATAACAGACTTGCGAAATAGTTGCATCATCCGCAAAGATAAAGACTCTTCGGTGTAAGCAACATGAATGTTGGCAGAGAATGACATTTGATCTAATTCAATTCTTTTTAGACGCTTTTTTGCAGCCCAAGGAGTTGCAAGATTGGAGGGTAGAAAACCAATATAGCGTCCCGTAAGGATCAGGTGAAGTAACCCTTCCATTTGTGCCGAACTGGCCGAGGCTGGGCGCGAAAACACAGTGTAGTAGGGCATTGATTTGTAATAGTCTCGCTGCGCATACGAAGTATTGGCGATCTTGTTGAGCGAAATTTTACTATCACTTTGATTAAAGAATGGATGAGTATCACTACAATATAAAAAGATATCTTCACAAAAGAGCATGTCCAATTTTATTGAATTTCCGTGGAATATATGCGATGTGATCGCTGCCTCAATTTGACCAGTTAACAAGGCTTGTTCGCGATGGACTGATGTAGACTTGACAGCAAATTGTTTAGCTAGGTATGATTATGAGATTCTTTTTGGTTTCTGCTAATGATTCCATCCAATTCTAATTAATGCAAAGGAAAAAGTTTATGAAAATCTTCAAATTGATATTTGTTGGACTTTTGTCCTCGTTGCTTATTAGCACACCTAGTTATTCTAATAATAAAGAATTGTTTACAGGCGTGTTGGGGGTGATGATTGGATCCGCGATAGCAAACTCTGGAAATTCTACTGAGGCAAATAGCAACAACCAAATAAAATCTAACAAGCCTTCAATCTCGAGTGCTGAAAGAGCCGACAACAAGCGTGTACAAGAAAATTTAAATTACTTTGGTTTTAACACTGGTAATCCGGATGGAGTATTTGGTCGCAAGACCACAGAAGCAGTCTACAGGTTTCAAGGGTGTTTGAATAGACCCATGACAGGTGGACTCGACAATTTTGAAAAACAGTTTCTTGAGCAATCGACGTTTAAAGCACAAATGAATGGCAATCAAACGTTAAAGTTTGTCGCTCAGTCTCCTAACGGATATTGTGGGCTGCTTCAAAAGTATTTTTTAGATTTGACAGCCCCAGAGCCCGCAGTTCAGCCAGCGACTACAGACGTCGCAACCACAACTACTAACAATACTGCGTTACAAGTGGCAAGTTCCACTACAAATGTTATATCTGTCGACAATAGTGTTAACGTTAATATTATCGCTGCTGATGTGCAGGCTAAGTTTGACAGACTTTCTGGCGAACTAGTTCTTCTTCAACAAATTGAGGCGCATATCAAAGAAAAGTCTGATCAATCTGGTGGTAAAAAGAAGTTAAAAGCAATCACGGAAAGATTAGCAATATTAAGGTCGCTCATTGTTGAAATTGAAGTGAAAGTTGACCAAGAATACGGAACTCCTGTTCGTCCAACTAATGGGAATCTTGGTATAACAGCTGTAAAGGCATCGGAAGTATTCCCACGGGTCCCATATTATATTCCTGGAACATCTGAAGAAGGCGAATTGTGGATTAAGCCATATGTTTCAGATGGTGGTGTTTTGAGTTATGATTTTAACTTCACAACAAGGCAATCTGAATTTGAAAAAATTCAAGATAAAATCGTGTTTGTAACGGAGAATTTAACTAGCCTGGAGCAAGGTATGGTTAAGATAAATGGATGGAGTGACACTGCGCAAGAAAAGGGTGTTCGAAAACGTTATGAAAAAGTAGCAGTTTGCTTTCCTGATACCCAATGCCAAGAAAAAATTGAAGGTAATTCATCCACAGAAATAGTTTTTCTGATTTATGAAGATGGTTCAACGGCGGCATCAATTCGCCGTAACAAAGGTCGCTTTGCCAAAGGCTATAATTTGTCTGTGGAAAGTGGTCTGTTGTTAGCAGCATATGCCAGTTACATGAATGAATTAGGTTCAAAAGAGTTTTTTGCGGCTACAGCAACAGATGCAGAATTAGATGATATGTTCAATTAATTCCATTTCTAGACCTCGAAAGTCCCGTTTTGGTGTAATGCGCAGCCATAGAAGGTAGCCGTAATTTGCTGTGATAAAACAAAAACCTTTAGCGTTGTATTGGTTCATGCTGCAAAATCTGATGCTTGATCTACTAAGTCAGTCGACACCTCTATCTGCTTGGCCTGATTGCAAACTAGCCCATAATTGCGTGAATAACCGCGTTGTTTCAGTTAGATACAGGCGTGAGTTTTGTGTGATGCATGGGCTGAGGCCATGTATCAGTGTATCTAAGCCTTTACTCAGATGCTCATTTGGCGAGGGTGGGTTTTGGAGGGAACGAGATATTGAAAGTGAAGTGCGGTCTAATTAGGCAGTAATTTTATCTTGCGGTTTTAATTCTCTATAAAGAAAATCAACAGTTAATTTTATTTTTTTTAACTGAAATTTTGGAGGGTGATAAAGTAGATATATGCTCATTTCTACATCCCCATTGGTTGATAGCCTACCATCTTGAAGCGCAATTTTTTGCAATTCTCCTGCTGCTATTTCTTTTGCAACCCCCCAGCTCGGTAGAAGAGCTATGCCTCGTCCCTCGACAACGCTTTCCAAAAGTGATGGCCCATGATTAGTAACATATTTTGGTGTCAGCTCTATATTTTTCCATATTTGGTTTTTTTGTGCCTGCCAATTTAATACACCGTGAGGCGTACGGTACATAAAAACAGGAAATTTGTTTAGATCATCAGATGTTTGTGGACTTCCATTTTGATTTATAAAATCAGGTGCAGCAACCAAAGTGAAGTTGTGTTTACTTAATTGGCGAGCAACGACTTGGTCAGGCAAATTTGATGTAGCTCTGATTGCTATGTCTGCGTCGTTGTTAGATAGGTTTAGCATTTGATCTGTAACGTTTAAATCAAATTGCAAATCTGGATATAGAGCTCTCATTCGATCTATTGCGGGAAGTACATAAAGCTCAGCATAGCCTGGCATTGCAGTAATTCTAACAGTACCAGATGGTGAAACAGACTGTGCTTTACACATTTCGTCAGCGATTTCGATAGTTTGAAGTGCAGTTTTTATTTCAGCTAAATAAAGTATTCCTAGATCAGTTAGGCTGACAGATCGTGTGGTTCGCAAAAATAATTCAACTCCAAGGGTTTCTTCTAAATCTTTTATCCGTCGCGATACTGAGGATGAAGGTACGCGGAAATAGTCAGCAGTTTCGCTAAAACTTAGTGTTTCTGCTAATTTTGAAAAGTAGCGAAGTGCGCGCAGTTGATCCATAATGCAAAGCTTTTATTATTGTCTATATGGCAATAGTATTATTAAAAAATGATGTATTGTCCATATTTATTTATACTTTTATGTTTGTATAACAATTATCAAAATTCTAGGGAAAGCCTCATGAAAGCCGTAGCTTATCAAAATTATAACGCAAATA
>Ga0206127_1005283_pt1 | contig 10943 bp, 10 predicted proteins | sample Helgoland_Spring_6_FD_148646 | JGI IMG/M metagenome (GOLD analysis project Ga0206127, IMG submission 148646) | Pelagic subsurface seawater microbial communities from Kabeltonne, Helgoland, North Sea - Helgoland_Spring_Bloom_20160419_1 | ecosystem: Environmental > Aquatic > Marine > Epipelagic ...
GGCTTTTGTAGCTGCGGCTAAATTAGACGAATATTGGTCTCATCTCAGAATGACTGACGCTGATCTATTTGGGCGCAATTTGTTAAAGCCGGGATATCGGTCTTTTTCTACGAATACTCAGCTTAATGTGTCTATGGAGTTAGAGCAGGGTATTTCGCTTGCCGATGCTCTAAAAACCTATCTCGTGCAAAAGGGTAATGGTAAAAGACAAACTTTTCATTTGGCTAGTCAAAGATCGTGTACCTACCTTGTTTATGCCTGTGGATCAAAGAATGTAGTTAATTACACGCGATCAGATGCTTTAAAATATCGGGATTATCTTATTGAACGCGGAATGGTGGGTAGCAGTGTAGGAAGAGTTTTGAATTCGATTAGAGCTATCTTCAATTTTGCGATATCCGAGTATGCGCTTGATTTTAAGAACCCGTTTTTAGGGATGTACTTTGATAAATCAGCCGGAGTGAGTAAGCGGCCCCCAATACCGATAGCTGACATCAGGAAAGTACAGCAACAATGTCGATTAATGGATGACGAGCTTAGGTGGTTGGTGGCTTTAGTATCAGACACTGGAATGCGTTTGGCAGAGGGTGCTGGACTGCTTAAGAGCGATATCATTTTAAGTGCAGATATACCTTACATTAGCCTCAAGCCACATCGATGGAGACCTCTTAAGACGTCTGGCAGTCAAAGGGATATACCGCTTGTAGGAGACTCTCTATGGGCTGCTCAGAGGCTCTCAGATGCCTTTCCTGAAAGCCTGTTTGCTTTCCCCAGATACAATAAAAAGGACGTTACAAACTCTAACTCGGCCAGTGCTGCATTGAACAAGTGGCTCCGTCAATATGTGCCTGAGGGATGTACAATGCACAGCTTTAGACACTCCATGAGGGATAGGTTGAGAGCAATCGAATGTCAGTCTGAGATTATTGACAGAATAGGTGGATGGACAAGCGAAGGTGTAGGGCAGGGGTATGGGTTTGGGTATCCGCTGAATGTACTGCAAGATTGGATTAAGCGTCTGGAAATATAATTCAAAAACTATTCACCGTATTCTCGATGATTAGGATGAATTGCAAAATTTTAGGAATAATGGTGTTTTGCAGAGGTATATCTAGAGTTACCAATTGTTATCTTTAGTATCCAAATTCGTTGGCGCAGATGTCCATCGTAGCATAGGGGCGGTTTGCCTCACACCAATCTATTTCTTCCTGCGTGTATGCTGATGTGTCTAAAATTTGTACCAGAACAACGATGCTAATCAAAAGACCTATCGCTATACCAGCGGTTGTTTTGATCCATCTTCTGATCATGGATTGACGCCCAAAAGTGTCGGGGAGATTTCCATTTCAACTTTGCAATCAAGTACATTATCCAAACAATAGATTGGATGAACATCTGCTTTTATAATGGGGTTGCCATTCTGTGAAAATACTATGGTTGCGTTCATTGCGCTAAATCTTACTAAAAACATTGCGCCATACAAAAGAACCATCTCACTGCCGCCACTTCCCTGTTTTATATGCCCCATTTCCCATGGGTTAGTGCTACCGGGACACTCGAGATAATACATATCAATTAGTCGTACGCTTTGTTGTCCTAGTTCCGGACTTCCAAATTTTTTTATCGCAACATCAGGAAGAAAGACATCGGTCAGGGCGTTTTTCCTACACCATGTATTGTATGGTCTAAGAGCATCTTTGACGTCTGCCTTATTTAATACTTCTATGGAGTGCATTGAGCCAAATAATTTACCGGCAAGGACTGTATTTGGACATAGAACAATTATAAAAAGAACAATACTTTTAAAGCGTAGAAACATTAAACATTCTCTCCATCCCAATACTGGGGTAAGCTTAATTAAGAGAATGTTATCAGTACTATAGCATAAATAAGTGTACTTAAGTCTGCTTGAATTTGGTACCCAAGGCCGGTGTTGTGTTCCTTATCCCTGCGCTGAGCTACTGCTAACATCCTGATACTATTGGTAGCAGTATACCCTAGTTCATCGCAATAAGGCGTTTTCTGGTCAGTAATATGGTCAGTAATAGACCCGGGGCGACTGCCACCCCCCTATACCCGGGTATCGTATACAAGGCTGACCCAAGGTTAGGCTTCTATAACAGTAAACCACGCAGGGTATTGTACCCCGGCTTAGAGGCTTGACTGTTTGGTTCTCTAGAGAGTGTGGGGGCTTTGAGTATCCTTATTTAGCGATACTATCTGGTTACATACTACCTTTGGATATGCTATCTCTAAGTCACCCTAGTATGGGGGTAGATGGCAGAGAGGGGACTATACCCCTAACAAGATACTAACAGAGGTAAGATGTTAGATAGTAATAGCTCTAAAGACTACTCTTGGAGACACTTAAGCTACCATAACTTCTATCAGGTAGTAGATGTTGTAGTAGAAGATATCCAAAGTTTAGTATGGGTAGCCACTGGTAAAGCTAAGAGAAGGCTAAAAGGTAATCAGCTAGAGAAGCTCACATACTCCGTCGAGAAGCTAATTAGAGATAGTCTATCCGTGGTGGTGGGTAGCGGTAGGATAAATTTAAAGGCATAAATATGATAGACCCTGTAGATATAGAAAAACGTGATCGTATTATTGATGAAGTTCATAAGGCGATTAAAATGTGTATTCCCGAAGATCAGGATGCGCCTTGGGCGGTTGATGGCCAAATAGAAATAATATCAGATATGATAGATGCTGCTATGGCGCACTCATTAAAACGGGGAGCTTAAGTGCTGCCATCCGCTAAACCATCAAAGCTTCGCCATTCACCTTCAACCACTCTCTGTGTTCTCTGTAATTAGGAACGACACTCTGAACAAGTTTCCAGTATTTGGGTCCGTGATTATGCTCCAACAAATGGCAGAGTTCATGGGCAACGATGTAGTCAACAATCTGATGTGGAGCAATTATGATCCTCCAATTATAGGTAACATCGCCAGAAGACGAACAAGACCCCCAACGTGCCTTATATTCCTTCACATCAACTGACTGCGGATTGACCCCCAAAATTGATGAGTATCTCTTCGTTTTCTCTTTTAGCTTCTCTAATGCTCTAGTCTGATACCACTCATGCAGAGATTGTTGCACAGACTGCTCTAAAGCACTCCCTGAGACGCCTTCTGCTACAGGTACAGCCAGATATCCATTCTTAAGTTTTACCTGCCCAGTAAAGCCTTTGATGCACTTCAGGCGATAGTTGCGCCCCAAATAAGTAAAGGACTCTCCATTCACATACTCTTTGCCTTTGGGACGGACAGTTTCGGTATGAATTTTTAGTTTTTGTCTAATCCAGACAGTTCTATTTTTGATTAATTCTTCAATTCTCAAATCAGATAAGTTTTGTGGAACGGTGACCTTGACTGTGTCATCCTCAATCTCAATTGATGCTGACTTACTTCTTTCAGTTCGAATGATTTCTATCGGGAAATCGAAGTTCATTTAAACTTCACCTGCGCCAGTTCCATAAACCTATCTGTTACGGGTTTAACCAAAGACAAATCATAATGTTTGAGGATCATCCGCTTTATGCTTTTCTTAACAGTTTTTTGTTCATCTAACTTCCTGAAGAAGTCTACAATTTGGGATGCTTCGTCCAACATTGTCACAAGTGACTGAACTACTTCCTTCAAAGTGTCATAGGCATCGTCATCCAGACTTTCATCGCCTCTGGATTTAGTGATCTCCGCAAAGAGAATATTGTAGAATGCGAACTCGGTATCAGTAAGTCCTAAATCCTTTGCACCCTGCTCTCGCTCTCGCTCAATGTCATCTCTAAAGTCCATCAAGAGTTGAACCAACTCATCCCACTTCTCTGCGTGTTGCTTAATTAAATCTTCAAGGCGCTCAGAAAGAGTTTTGTAATATTCAGGGTCATCATCAATCTTAATCTTAATGTGATGCTTGATTGCGTGTTCAATCTCTGCCGCTTTGGAACGTGGAGACTTATGTTTATCAAGTTCATCCTGAAAGTCAGTCGCAAGTAAATCAACAGGTTTGATTTTGCTCTTCACCCCGGTGGAATAGACGTGTTCTTCAATAAGTTCGCGAACCTTTTCTCCTGCACTCGCAATATCCAATTGCTCATCTCGAAATAGGTTTCTTGCTCCAATTAATATCTTTCCTAGACGCTTTAAGTCTTTGAGGAATGGAATTGCTGCCGGATCAGGGAGAATAATGTCCAACTGCCTAGAAAACTTTTGGAAATCAATTTGGAAAATCTGTCTTTTGACTTCATCTTCTAGCGACAGAATACATTCATCCAAGTCATCTAAATTTAGTCCATTAAAGTGCTGCATCACCCTAGTGTGTGCATTCTTCAATTTGGGTATTTCATCTTTAAGGTCTTGCAACGCACCTGCAACATCTTCTGTTGAGAACATCTTTAGTGCTTCGTTTAAGTAGTCGCTCAGTCCAAAATAATCGACAATATACCCTTTGAATTTATTTTTATTAGTACGGTTCACTCTCGCAATTGCTTGAAGAAGAGTGTGGTCAGATAGTTTTCTATCTAGGTACATTACCTGTGCAATGGGAGCATCAAACCCAGTCAGCAACATATCTTTAACGATTAAAAGAGAGAGATTTGATTGCTTCTCACCACTACCGAGAGGTTTCTTAAAATCTTCTATCTGCTTCTTTTGGGCAGCACTGTCTGTGTATTGCGTTAGCTTCTTATCATCGTTGTGATCTCCAGAGATAATTACCGCCGCCTCCGGTGACCCAAGTTTATCCAACTGCTCTTTATACTGAACCGCTGCATTACGCGATGATGTGACAATCATAGCTTTAAAACCATTGGGTTGGATGTGTTCTTTGTAGTGCTTGAGGATATCAATGCAGACACGCCTGATCCGCTGTGGTGCTTCTAGAATTGCCTGACTAGTTCCAAACTTTTTCTTAATTGCTGCTTTCTCTTCATCAGTACGATCAGAGAAATACTCATCAAAAAGACTGTCTAAGGAGTCTCCAGTTACACGAACTGCGGGTTCTCTTCCCTCATACAAGATTTGAACTGTCGCACCGTCCTGCACCGCTTGTTCAATCGTGTAAGTGTCGATGTATTTCCCAAACTCAAATGTGGTTTTTTGTGATTTGATAAGAGGTGTCCCAGTGAACCCGATCTTAGGCGCATTGGGCAGAGCAATGTTGATAGCGGCACCTAGAGTGCCGTACTGAGTGCGGTGTGCCTCATCTGCCAAGACAATGATTTTGTCGGAGTCATTCAGAGTAGGGAACTCTGTCTGATCTGAATGCTCCTGAAACTTCTGAACCATTGCGGTGATAATATCAGAAGCATCAGTGGCAAGAAGTTCTTTCAGCGATTTAACTGAGTCCGCATGACGAATGGTTTCACCCTGAGCATTTCGGAAGGTGGCAGTGAGTTGTTCGTCTAACTGCGTTCTGTCGGTGATGAAGACAAGTTTGTAATCTCTTAAATGACGATCACGGCGCATCTTAACCGCAAGGAACACCATAGTCAGGGATTTGCCTGATCCTTGGGTGTGCCAGATGACGCCACTCTTGTCTCTTCTGGTTTCACCCGTCTTCAGGCGTTCGATGGTCTTATGAACTGCACGGAACTGTTGATACCGAGGTATCTTCTTGATGATGCGACCATCAACTGGTTCGAACACTGTGAAGTTCTGAAGGATATCCAGAAAATTCTTTTGATTGAATAATCCCGCAATCAAGACATCCTGTGATGCTTCCTTTGCGCCGACCTCTTCAACGGTTAATGGATAGGGGTCTTTCCATTCTAGATAATGCTCTAAGCGAGAAGTAATTGTACCCACTTTCGCTTTATCTCGATGGGTCGAAACCATCATTTGATTGAAGTAGAATAGTTTCTCTGCACCTTCATCATTCTCAGGTTTTCTGCGATTTGCATACCTGAGAAGTTGTTTAATTCCAGACTCCATTGGATTGGTGATGTAGGGCGATTTGCACTCAATCACCGCAAGAGGCAGACCATTCACAAACAGGATGATGTCGGGAATTATGTTCTGATTTACACCAGAGACTTTAAACTGATTGGTGCAGAGGAATTCGTTATTCTCTGGGTTTTCAAAGTCGATGATTTGAACGGTCTGACCTTTGTTACCCTTACCCAAATCCTGCATCACAGACACGCATTCATTAAGGATCGTCCATATTGCTTGGTTTGCTTCAATCAGGTTGGTGTATTGCGTTTTAGTGAGGTCTTTAACAACTTTGGAGAGGTTTTGATCACTGATCCAAGGATTGATGCGTTTGATGTTTGCAGACAGTCGTTTTTCCAGAACAACTTCTTTAAAGGAAGAACGTTCAGATGACTTCTCTGGGGAAAGGTCTTCGCCTTTTACATAAGTCCAACCCAAGGACTGAAGTTGCTCAATCGCAGGAAGTTCAACTTTATCAAATTCATCCGCTGCCATCAGTTTGAACTCAATTCAAGAAAGATCTTTTTCCACGATCGGGGCGGCAAAAGGCATTTGTTGTCGTCTCGAACAAAGGCACATTTTTTCGGAGTTGAATGGTTTTTACAAATGTTTGGCGTTGAGTGACGACACCCCAAGGTTTTCTCTAGGGTGTCTTGTTCGACAAGCGGTCGTTTTTGATCGTTCATACCATTGGTCATGTTAGTTCACCTGTACTCTGACTTTCCCTGTCAGAAGGTCTTGCATCAGGGAATTTTTTAAATTTTTAAGGTTTGTTAATTTGTATGAAGCAACTTCAATTTGTGTTTGAATCGAGTTGATCACCTTAGAAATTTTTCTCTGCTCACTAAGGGAAGGCAATATTATTTTTTGTTCTTCGATCCCACTTTTAGTTAGATGTTGCATTGCCATTCCAGATGTAGCGCTTTTCCATTTATCCGTAATCTTCAAAAGATAGATATAAAGAAACATTTTATTCAAACGACTCTCATTAGGAACCATTTTCCAAATATGATAATGGTATATCGCCTTATCACCCCACCAAAGATAAGGACCAAAAGAAGCAGACCACATAAACAACAAATCATCTTTGAAGCAGTATTGTTTTTCGGGAAGTTTAAGATTTGAGAAGTAAAATTTTCCTCCTTTTTGCGTCAAATTTTGAAGACGAATAACAGGAATTCCAGAATCCTCCCATTCCGTTAATTTATACGCCCTGCCATTTATAACTTCGGTAGTGTTTTTTAATTCAGTAACCTCCCAACTCTTCGGAATTCTCCCCAACTCACTGTCTTTGAATTCTGTGTGACCAATGCCTTTCGTAAGCAACTCATTCATGGTTGCTTTTTTGAGGTCTTGGAGTTTGTCGATTTGTTTCTGACTGGTCTCAATGACCTCATCCACAGAGGTGAGAATGGATGCGATTTTCTTTTGTTCTAGGAGGGGGGGGAGGACTAAGTTCATATCTTCTAAACCAGATGGATAGATATGGATTACTGAACTACCTTGCCCTAACTTTCTGAGTTGTTTTCTTCTAATTTCATCGTTCAGTTGATAAGATAGAAATATGCTATCTAGGTCTGGAAACGGCGAAAGGATTATTGAGTCACCACCAACATATGCCTCATGATCCGAAATAAACGCTACAGATTTGCCAATATCTTCAACAGTCTCGCCCGATCCAGCAAAAATGATATCGTTTTTAAATAATTTTTTAGTGGTTTTAATAGTGTCGGGTTCAATGAACGATTTAAAATTTTTGATGACAAAGTCGTAGTTTGTATAAATTTCTGCATATCGAAGGCATGGAATACCTTTGGATATGGTTTCACTCTTTGAAATCCCTTTGCCTTTGGAAAAACCCCCCAATGTTCCAAGTTTCGTTGCCACCCAACCCTCAGGAACCATCTCACTCATACCCAAGTTCCTTCAGATAACCCCACATCACCTCTTCGGACTGTTTCACCTGAGTGTCTATCTCATGCAGAGAAACACGGTACTTATCCCACCATCTTTCAAACTGATTGAGGACAGACTGTTCTTCGGTTGCAAGGTGGTCTCTGATCTGTTCCTTGGTCTCAATCTCAGGTTTGAAATCGTAATAGTCACCATCTCTTCGCACAAAGACGCAAGAGACATCCATTCCGTCCAGAGTTTCCTGAATGTACTCATCTTCAACTTCTGAGACAGGCACACCACCTCTTAGGATTGCCTTCACATCAAACTGTTCTGGTGGAGGTGACGTATCTGCATATCTGCGAATATTCAGGTTGTAATCATTCTCCCGAATATCCTGCATATCGACAACTTTGGAATACCGTTTGCTATCCTCAAATGTGTCATAGACATCCAAAATGTGTTGAATGTCACTGTCTCGCAGTTTGTTCTGGTTCTTACCCTCTGCGTATTCCAATTCCCCATTGATGAAGAGGACTTTGCCCTTTCTGTCATCAGGTTTCTTCTTGTTGATGATCAGAAGTGCTGCGGGAATGCCCGTGCCATAGAACAGTGCAGATGGCAGACCAATCACTGCCTCAAGCAAGTCGTCTTCTAAAATACCTTTGCGGATTTCCTTCTCACTAGACCCTCGAAACAGAACCCCGTGAGGAACAACAACACCCATTTTGCCTTCTGCATTCAAAGACGCAATCATGTGCTGAATGAATGCAAGATCACCTGCATCCTTGGGAGGTGTTCCATATGGGTATCTGCCATAGGGATCAGCGTCTGCCTCATCCTTGCCCCATTTCTTGAGAGAGAACGGAGGATTGGCAATCACCCTATCAAAGGACATCAACTCACCACCTGAAGTGTGCTGAGGATCGCCTAGAGTGTCTCCTTTGCGAAGGTCTGCGTTGAACACATCATGGAGGAACATATTCATCTTGGAGATTGCCCAAGTGTTAAGGTTCATCTCTTGTCCATAAAGTGAAAGGTTCTTTGGATTTTCACCTTGGTCGATCAGGTAGTTTCTAGTCTGAATTAGCATACCGCCAGACCCCGCAGTGGGATCGTAGATGCGCATTCCTGAAGTTGGTTTAAGCAATGATACCAACAACCAAACAACTTCACTCGGAGTATAAAATTCACCACCTTTTTTACCTGCGGAATCTGCAAACTGTTTAATCAGATACTCATAGGCACTGCCTAGAAGATCAGTGGATTCAAAATCTTCATTCCGTAAACGATGGCGTGAAAAGTGAGACAAGAGGTCTTGGAGTTTCTTGTCACTGAGTTTGTTCTTAATGTTGAAGTCAATCGTCACCAACACCCCTTCAAGAGAGGGATTGTGTTCTTCTATTGCTTCGGTGGCTTTGTTCAGTTCAGACCCGATATCATGCTTGAGGTCTTTGATGTTTGACCATCTGCCACGCTCTGGCACAAAGAATGTATTGTCATATTCATCTTCATCAGAGGCCAATTGCTCTGCCTCTGATTGTGATCGACCCTCTGAAAGATAGTGCGCTATAACACCTTCCTGCGCCTCCTCAAAGGCGTCTGAGAGGCGTTTTAGGAACAGCATACCAAAGATGTAATCCTTGAACTCAGAGGCGTCCATATTGCCCCTCAGGATGTCCGCAGTTTCCCAGAGAAAGGATTCAATCTGTTGCAGGGTCAGTTTGGCCGACATTTGATGCTTTCTAATTTTATCTTCAATTAAGGTATCAATTTGAGATACAAGTACAGTAGCAACATTAAACACGAAATTCACTACTTGTTATTTTCTGAATGAGCTAAAACATCAGAAATAAGACCAGCCTTCTTGAGACTTTATGAGTAACTCTTTCATATTTTCAAAGAAATCAGATCTATAGATCAATACACCACCGTCTCCTGATGTAATTCTACAAAAGACTTTTGTACTTTTGTTTTCAACATCCAGCTTCAGTATAAGATGAAGTCCACCATAGTCGGTTTCACAATTATCAATATATGTGCTGCAAATTACCTCTACTTTTAAATTCTCAATGTAATCAACAGGCAGATCGAAAGGGTTAATACTTGCTTCGTTTTTGATCAAATCATCCAGTTCGTTTGAAAATTCTTGGAGCGGCGATTCCATTCATTCTATCTCCCGATAATACGTTCAATTTCTGATCGCACTTCGCCTTTGCACTTTGAAATATCAGAACTTACAATCTTAAAGTATGCATCGCTCTGGCCGGGAATTTCATCAATTTCTCCTGTTTGAATGACTTCACAAGAAGAGCAGCATTCAAACAGGTCAAGTTCAGTCATAGCGTTCCATAGTATATCATGCTGTTCATCACTCAAATGAGGTAAGCCGCACCAAGTTAGAACGTTTATGTGTACACCGTCCACTAAACTACCATTACAAATTAATTTTTCATTTCCCATTAGTTTATCCTAAATTTCGGTTAAAGATTACAGTTGATCTTGGAAGCAACTTACCACTCACCAATATTTACTTCGCGCCGTCCGAGTTGAACAACTTTTGGGTTTGGAACTGGAGGACTGTCAGTCCAAAAATTAGCGCCAGATTTTGGCTTTATTTCTTTAATAGTTTTAATTTTACCAAGCTTTTTTGCGCCGTCGATCGTTTCTTGATCACCACCATAATATTTAAACCAAGGCAATCCAGCACTTGTGTACTCATGCGCACCTATTGGGCTTAATGGAGGTTCTTCTCCAGTGTAATCAATCCACTGGCCAGCATTTGCAATCGTCACGAAGCAACGCTCAGTTTGCCGCAAATCCCAAGCATTGAAACTATGGGGATCTTTATAAATTTCTTGATGCATTGATCCACCTGCCGCTATCCCCATGTCAAAAGAAGGCACTGATAAGCTGTTATCCGCAAAGCAATTTACAACACTTTCAATTGGCCTGTTTAAATTATTATAAAATTCTCGCTTCATAGGAAAAACTTGGATTTGGATGCCGCCAGTGGTTGTTCCTGACTTAAGTTGTTCTTCAACAGTATAACCTTGACCAAGTGGCGCCGCGACAAACTGCTTCACAATATCTTCTGCAACATTGTATCCATCGATC
>Ga0206127_1005284_pt1 | contig 10941 bp, 7 predicted proteins | sample Helgoland_Spring_6_FD_148646 | JGI IMG/M metagenome (GOLD analysis project Ga0206127, IMG submission 148646) | Pelagic subsurface seawater microbial communities from Kabeltonne, Helgoland, North Sea - Helgoland_Spring_Bloom_20160419_1 | ecosystem: Environmental > Aquatic > Marine > Epipelagic ...
ATAACCTTTGAGTTATTTTAATGTTAAGAACTCTACGCTATGGTTATGAGTTTTGGTTTTGTAAAATGAGTATATTGCTGTGATCAAAATTTAGTAAGTTATGATGCAATGGGAACAACTATTATCCTTAAAAAAACAGGGGGTAACAAACAAAAGACTGCGTATAGAAGAAGATCCAACTCGCTTGGGTTTTGAGGTAGATTACGATCGTATTATTTTCTCTCAAGCCTTTAGAAGCCTTCAAGATAAAACCCAGGTAATACCGCTATCTCAAACCTCTTTTGTCCATACTAGATTAACCCATAGCCTGGAGGTCTCTGTGGTAGGCAGGTCTTTGGGGCGCCTGGCAGGAAAGGCAATACTTGAAAAACACCCGCAACTAGAATCTATACACGGCTATCATTTCAATGATTTTGGCGCTATTGTGGCAGCAGCCTCTCTGGCTCATGATATTGGCAATCCTCCCTTTGGTCACAGCGGAGAAAAAGCCATAGGAGATTATTTTTCTAACGGAAAAGGCAAACGTTTTAAAGCATCTCTAAGCCCTAAAGAGTTCCAAGATCTTGTAGATTTTGAGGGTAATGCCAATGGTTTTAAAATAGTAACAGAGTCTAAAAATGGTTTGGATGGAGGGCTTCGCCTTACCTACGCCACTCTGGGTGCTTTTATGAAATACCCAAAAGAATCGCTACCTAAAAAACCCACATTACACATTGCAGATAAAAAGTTTGGGGTATTTCAGTCAGAGGTTTCTTTCTTTGAGCATGTCGCTCAACAATTAGGCCTTACCAAACGCGGAGAAAAAGAGGATGTAAGTTACAACCGTCATCCACTGGCCTATTTGGTAGAAGCGGCAGATGATATCTGTTACACCATCATTGATTTTGAGGACGGAATCAATCTGGGGCTCATAGAAGAAGAGTTTGCATTAGAGTATCTAATTGCGCTTGTCAAGCAAACCATAGACACTAATAAGTACAACAAACTAACAGACAGTAAAGATAGATTGACCTACCTAAGAGCTCTTGCTATTGGAGTTTTAATAGAAGAAGCTGTTCAAATATTTGTTGAAAATGAGGCGGCGATTCTTGATGGCAGTTTTACCGGAGCCCTCTTAGATAAAAGTAAATACCAAGCCCAGATTAACGATATTATTAAAATTTCGATATCCAATGTATATCAATCTCAAGAAGTTAAAGAAAAAGAGATTGCAGGCTATAAAATACTCTCTGCACTTCTAGACACCTTTACTACAGCTGTTGAGAACTATCATAGTGGCCGGGGGTTACGTCATTACGACACCCTTATTCTGTCTTATTTTGATCCCTCAATTAAAGCCCCGCAATCTGTCTATCAATATACAATGGCTTGTTGTAATTATGTTTCTAGATTAACAGACAGCAATGCCTTGCAAATTTTTCAGAAAATAAATGGAAAGATATAAGGATTTGTTTTTGTGTTAAAAATGTTAATTCTTCTTTTTATCCAACTGTGTATCCCTAGCTTTGAGAAAAAATAAATTTAACTATGAAAAAATATACATTATTGTTTTTGTTATTAACAACTTTCCTTGGTAATGCTCAAAACAATCAGGTCATTTTAGTAAATCATTTTAACGCCAACAGCTCTCAACTGGGTTTAACCCAAGAGGATGTTAGTGATTTCAAAGTAATTTCATCAACATACTCCAAGAGTATGAGAATAGATAATGTGTACGTGTCTCAGCGTGTCGCTGGTATTGAAGTTTTCAATTCAACCTCGGTTTTTGGGATTAGAGATGGTGCTGTAGTTACTTCAAAAATAGGTTTTACAGCAAACTCTACACAAAAAATAAACACCAATAGCCCAGCAATAACTGCTCAAAATGCAATTGAAAAAGCCGCTACAGCCATTGGAATAAGCGCTCCAAATTCTCTAGAAATTCTTGAGACTAAAGAAGATAATAGTTTTATTTTCAACACAGGTGCTATCTCTTTAAACAATATTCCAGTTTCATTAGTTTTCCAGCCAATGCAAGATAACACACTTGTTCTTGCTTGGGATTTAAGCATCTATTTACTCGATGCAAGTCATTATTATTCCGTGAGAATAGACGCTATAACTGGCGCTTTATTGTCAAGTAATGATTGGGTGACAAGATGTGATTTTGGTAAGCCAACTCATAACCATTTACCAAATAGCGGTCTCTACAGGAACTTTTTACATAAACCAGAAAATAAGGTTTCTTTTAATACCCAAGGAGGTGTTAGCTACAGAGTTTTTCCTGTACCTTTTGAAAGTCCAAATCACGGTGATGATGAGTTGGTTATAGATCCTGCAAACCAAGATGCCTCTCCTTTTGGATGGCACGATACAAATGGAGTAGCAGGACCAGAGTATACCATTACAAGAGGTAACAACGTAATTGCTAGAGATGATGTAGACAACAACAACAGTGGCGGCGTTTCTCCAGATGGAGGTAGTTCATTAACTTTTGACTTTCCTTTTAATTTTAATGCAGACCCTTTAGAAATGTTACCAGCAGCTACAACTAATTTATTTTATTGGAATAACATCATGCATGATGTGTACTACCAATATGGTTTTGATGAATCGAGCGGAAATTTTCAAGCAAACAACTATGGTAACGGTGGTAGCGACGATGACTTTGTAGATGCACAGGCTCAAGATGGTGGCGGTACCAATAATGCAAACTTTTCTTCACCACCAGATGGTAGTAACCCAAGAATGCAAATGTATTTATGGAATGCACCACCAGGAAATTCATTAACAATTGATGGTTCTCTTGCAGGTGATTACCTTGGTGTACCTGCTAATTTTGGAGCCCCACTACCAGAAGAAACCCCTATTGTTGGACAATTAGCCCTAACCCTTGATGATGACCAAGGAGCCTCTGAGGACCCCTATGATGCTTGTGATGAGCTATTAAATGGACCAGATTTAAATGGTAACATTGCAGTAATTAGAAGAGGAGAATGCCAATTTGGATTTAAGATATTGGCGGCGCAAAACCAAGGAGCTATTGCTGTTATTATTGTCAATAATGTGCCAGGAGCACCCATTACTATGGCTCCGGGTGAGGTTGGAGATCAAGTTACTATCACAGCTATTATGATTTCTCAGGAAGATGGAGAAGCCATTATTGCTGCATTGCTTGCTGGCGAACAGATTGAAGGTTCTTTATCAAGCGGTGCTTCCTACCAACTAGATGGTGATGTAGACAATGGGATTATAGCTCATGAATACGGTCATGGAATTTCTACTAGACTAACCGGTGGAAGATTTAATTCAGGCTGTTTGCAAAACCAGGAGCAAATGGGCGAGGGGTGGAGTGATTGGTTTGGACTAATGCTCACATTAAGAGAAGGAGATCAACCACAAGATATTCGGGGTATTGGAACCTATGCAACTGGCCAGGCAACAGATGGCGGCGGTATAAGAGAAGCACCTTACTCTACAGATTTTTCTATAAACAATTACACCTACCAAGATACGGATGGAAATGTTTCTGTCCCTCACGGGGTTGGCTTTGTTTGGGCAACCATGCTATGGGAGATGACCTGGGATTTGATAAACCAATATGGGTTTGATTCAGATTTATACAACGGAACTGGAGGAAATAATATAGCCATGCAACTTGTATTAGATGGTCTTAAACTGCAGCCTTGTAATCCTGGCTTTGAATCTGGTAGAGATGCGATACTAGAGGCAGATATGTTAGCAAATGGTGGTGCAAATCAATGTTTAATTTGGGAGGCATTTGCTCGAAGAGGATTAGGTTTGTCTGCCTCACAGGGGAGTTCTAATAGCTTAAATGATCAACAAGAGGCCTTTGATGTTCCTCAAACTCCAAATTGTCTTTTAGCCACTGCAGATAGAGCACTTCTAGATAGTGGTATAGTATTATATCCAAACCCTGCAACTCAAACAGTAAATATTAGTGTTGCTAGTGTGTCTGGTGCTGCAAATGTGTCTGTGTTTGATATTAACGGAAGATTAATTATCACCAAAGAGATTTCACTTGACACCATTGCAACATTAGATGTAAGTCAAGTCACTGCTGGTGTTTACTTAGTCCAAGTAACAGCACAAGAAGGATCAACAAAAACCACCAAATTAATTATAAAATAAGTATCTACACATACATTAAAAAAAGAGCCCTTCATTATAAGGGCCTTTTTTTTTATGTGCAATAGGAGAGTATGGTTTGTTTAATTTTTTGGGGTGAAATACCATGCAAATCTTCAAGTTGATGTACATTTCCATGCTCAGGAAACTCATCTTTAACACCTAATATTTTTACTGTATTGGTGTATTTGGTAGTGGTTAAATATTCTAATATACTGCTTCCAAACCCGCCACTTACAACACCATTCTCGAGGGTAATTATGGTTGTGTAGTGTTCAAAAATTTCAACAAGTAGTTTTATATCAAGTGGTTTTATAAAACACATATCATAGATTCCTACTTGATCTTTTTGAACCTGAGATGGTAGTAAATTTAGCGCATCTTGTGCATTTTGTACCATACTACCAATACACAAAAGTGCAATGGTAGTCCCTTTTTTTAATACCTCTGCCTGGCCAATTGCTATTTTTTTAAAGGACTGTTTCCAGTCTACTATTTTACCGCGCCCTCTTGGGTATCTTATGGCAATTGGGAGATCTAGACCTAGTTGTGCAGTATATAAAATATTGCGAAGGGCAATGACATTACTTGGTGCGGCAATGATAATATTTGGAATACACCGTAAAAAGGCTATGTCAAATATACCATGATGGGTTGCACCATCCTCTCCAACGATGCCAGCTCGGTCAAGGCAAAATATTACAGGTAGTTTTTGCAGGCACACATCATGTATTACTTGGTCATAGGCTCGTTGTAAAAATGTTGAATAGATATTACAAAATACGTGTAATCCTTGAGTGGCAAGTCCTGCAGATAGCGTAACGGCATGCTGTTCTGCGATTCCAACATCAAATGCGCGATCAGGAAAGGAATCCATCATATATTTTAAGGAGCTTCCCGTTGCCATGGCAGGAGTAATACCTATAATGGCATCATTTTCTTTGGCTAGCTCGACAAGGGTGTGACCAAATACATCTTGAAATTTTGGAGGCAATCCTTCTGTATTTTTTTTTACTCTATCTCCAGTTACTGGGTTAAATTTTCCTGGTGCATGATAGGTTACTTGGTCCTCTTCTGCTTGTTTAAGCCCTTTCCCCTTTTTTGTAATAACATGTAGTATTTTGGGTCCTTTTTGTTGTTGTAGCTTTTCAAAAACAGTGATCAATTCCTCGATATTATGTCCATCTACAGCTCCTGTATAGTCAAAATTTAATGCTTCAAAAATAGTATCAGTATCTGGTGCCCCTTCAAGGGTTACTTTGGTAAAATATTGTTTTAAGGCACCCACGCTAGGGTCTATTCCAATAGCATTATCATTTAAAATAATTAAAATATTTGCATCGGTAACTCCCGCATGGTTGAGGGCCTCAAATGCCATTCCGCTGGCTATAGAGGCATCTCCCACAACAGCTATGTGTTGTCTGGCATTGTTTTTTGCTAAACTGGCTGCAATGGCCATCCCTAAACTAGCAGATATGGCGGTGCTACTATGTCCCGTACCAAAAGTATCGTACCTGCTCTCTTCTATTTTTGGGAACCCACTTATGCCATTTAAAGTTCTGTTGGTATGAAAAACATCTTTTCTTCCAGTGAGTATTTTATGCCCATAGGCTTGATGTCCAACATCCCAAATCAATTTATCTTCTGGAGTGTTAAAACAGTAGTGCAGTGCAATAGTTAACTCAACAACCCCCAGTGAAGCCCCCAAGTGGCCTTCTTTTACTGCTACTATGTCAATAATAAAATCTCTTAGCTCTTGGGCCAATTGTGGTAATTGGTCCTTAGAAAGTGCCCTAAGATCTTTGGGATAGGATATGTTTTGTAATAAGTTTTGTGACACACTACAAAGATACTAGAATTAATACACCCCGCGAGGTTTGTTTTTGCAGTGGATTAAAAATAATGTGTGGCACTATTTTCTAGTTTATTAGTGCAATTACTATTATTTTTAAGGCCATTAAAGTTTATGTTGATAACACCACACGATGATATTTATTTTATGAAACGTGCCTTGCAAGAGGCGCAGGCCGCCTATGAAAAATCTGAAATTCCAATTGGTGCTGTTATTGTTGTAGACAATCAAATTATAGCAAGAGCACACAACCTAACCCAGACACTTAATGATGTTACAGCACATGCAGAAATGCAGGCTATTACCGCTGCAGCCAATTTTTTGGGTGGAAAGTATTTACATAAATGTACCTTATATGTTACTATAGAGCCTTGCCAAATGTGTGCAGGAGCTTTGTATTGGAGTCAAATACCAACCATAGTATACGGTGCCCCTGATACACAAAGAGGATGTATTGCAAAAAAAACAACCTTGCATCCAAAAACAAAGATAATTGGAGGTGTCTTAGCCAAAGAGGCCGCAAGTCTATTGCAGCAGTTTTTTATCGAGAAAAGAAACCTTAATTAATAAAATACGGTTACTTTTTTTAGTAGTAAGATAAAAAAACCCCACTTTTATAAAGCGGGGTCTGTGTTGCTAAAAAAAAGTTTATATGGTTGTTACTTGCGCAGCTACAGTTCCTTTTCTTCCTTCTTCTTCAATATATGTTACTTTGTCACCCTCGTTAAGAGCGGGTCCATTAACTCCTGTGACGTGTACAAAAATATCTTGTCCAGTTTCATCGTTTGTAATAAAACCAAAGCCTTTAGATTCGTTAAAAAATTTTACAGTTCCTTCCATTTTTCAATTATAATACATTAATAATAAAACAAATGTAGGAAAAAATAAATACCAACTGTAGCCTAAAAACGATTTTTTAATATTATAACTTATTGTTATTGGTGTATTTACGCATTTTCAAGATGTTTTCTTGGTTGAGCATGTACTGGGTTACATCCTTACCTTTCCAACGATAATACACAAAAAGTGGCATCCAAATAAAGAATAAGGTAGTTATCCCCAAACCAATACATAGTTGAGATGTAGCAAGATCTTCTTGCCCAATATAAAAGCCATAGCTAGCCAAAACAACTGCGGTAATAAAGAAAATGTATAACAGTAAGCGCATGTGTCTTTATTCTTGAATCTCTAGCTTAAGGTGCAGCTCGGTAAGTTGAGGGTTATCTAATGGGGCAGGGGCATCAATCATTACATCACGGCCGCTATTGTTTTTTGGGAAGGCAATAAAATCTCGAATGGTTTCCTGTCCTCCAAGAATAGCCACAAGTCTATCTAATCCAAAAGCAATTCCTCCATGAGGTGGTGCCCCATACTCAAAGGCATCCATTAAAAATCCAAACTGTTCTTTGGCCTCTTGCTCACTAAAGCCTAAATGTTTTAGCATAATGGCCTGGGTTTGCTTGTCACAAATACGTATAGAACCCCCACCAATTTCATTTCCGTTTAATACCAAATCATAGGCATTTGCTTTCACCTCTCCAGGATGGGTATCTAGAAGGGCCATCTGCCCTGGTTTTGGGGATGTAAAGGGATGGTGCATGGCATGATAGTTTCCTGTTTCCTCATCTAGTTCTAGCAACGGAAAATCAACAACCCAAAGGGGTGCAAACTCATCCGGCTTTCTAAGGGATAATCTCTCTGCCAATTCCATGCGAAGGGCACTTAATTGAGCGCGTACTTTATTGGTTTGCCCAGATAATACGCAAATTAAATCTCCGGGCTTAGCACCCGTTGTTTCTGCCCATTTAGCAAGATCTTCTTGGTTATAAAACTTATCTACAGAAGATTTAAAACTACCATCTTCATTGCAGCGGCAGTACACCATGCCAAGAGCTCCTATTTGAGGGCGTCTTACCCAGTCTATTAATTTATCTATTTCTTTTCGTGTAAAGCTATTTGCTCCTGGTACGGCAATACCAACTACTAGCTCTGCGGAGTTAAACACCTTAAATTCTTTGTGTTTTGCAACTTGGTTTAACTCTCCAAACTCCATTCCAAAACGAATATCTGGTTTGTCATTTCCATACAAACGCATCGCATCATCATATTGCATTCTAGGAAATGCACCAACCTCAACCCCATTTATCTCTTTTAACAAATGGCGGGTCAAACCCTCAAAGGTGTTGAGAATATCTTCTTGTTCCACAAAAGCCATTTCACAATCTATTTGTGTAAACTCTGGTTGTCTATCTGCACGTAAATCTTCATCTCTAAAACATTTTACAATCTGGAAGTATTTATCTAGCCCTCCCACCATGAGCAATTGCTTAAATGTTTGTGGTGATTGTGGCAGTGCATAAAATTGTCCTTGATTCATTCTACTAGGCACTACAAAATCACGTGCACCCTCTGGGGTAGATTTAATTAAATAAGGAGTCTCCACATCTACAAACCCTTGCTCAGACAAATAGTTGCGAACAGCCATAGAGACTTTGTGTCTGAAAATAAGGTTATTGCGTACAGGATTTCTTCGTATGTCTAAGTAGCGATATTTCATGCGCAAATCCTCTCCACCATCTGTAGTGTCCTCTATTGTAAAAGGAGGTGTTAGTGATGGGTTAAGGATGGTAACGTTAGAAACTAAAATCTCAATATCTCCCGTTGGCATATTAGGGTTTTTTGACTCTCGCTCTATGACCCTTCCCGAGACTTGAATAACAAACTCACGTCCAAGTTTTTGAGCCTGCTGCATCATGTTTTTTTGCGTGCGCTGAGCATCAAAAATAAGTTGGGTAACTCCATAACGATCTCGAAGGTCCACCCAAACCATAAATCCTTTGTCACGTGTTTTTTGCACCCAACCTGAAAGGGTTACTTCTTGTCCTATGTGCTGGGCCCTTAATTGACCGTTGGTATGTGTTCTGTACATGGGTATGTGTGTGTTTTGTGTCCTTTAAAGGAGTATGCAAATTTAATAAGTTCTGTGATAACGACCTTCTTTTTGAGGTATTTATAGCGGGGTTAAAAAAAAACAACAACAAATACCATAAAATAATACCAACTGCGATGTGGTATTACACCTTCCCCCTTTAAAACAAAGGACTAATAAAAGTAGTAAAAACAAAGTTTTATAATTTTTATAGCTATATATTTATATAGTAATTTTGTGTGTAATTGTAGGGTAAGAAATTAGATTAACCAATAGAAATATTGGGCACGTATGCCAAAATGATGCTTTTTATTTCTTATGTGTATTATTCAATTATACAAAGTCGCCTGTAGAACTACAGGCGACTTTTTTGTCTTATTATTCAGATTTCTTTGCTTTCCTTTGTTCTAAAAGACCAACAATTTTCATTTTAAGTATGGTAGCAAAATAGAACAAAATTGGCACAATAATTAACGTCAAAAATGTAGCAATAATTAAACCATAAATAACTGTCCAAGCCAAAGGCCCCCAGAAAATCACATTATCCCCACCCATATAAACATTGGCATCAAACTCACTAAAAAGGGTGAAAAAATTTATGTTTAAGCCAATGGCCAATGGTATGAGCCCCAAGATAGTTGTAATTGCTGTTAAAAGCACTGGGCGTAATCTTGCCTTACCTGCTAGTATGATGCTGTCTAGTAAATCCTTCTTTTCTAGGTATTGATTTGTATCCAAATTCAAGGCGTTTTTCTTTCTATCGATAAGCAATTGTGCATAATCTAGCAATACAACACCATTGTTTACGACAATTCCAGCCAAAGATATAATACCCATCATGGTCATGATAATAACAAATGGTGCTCCAGAGATAACAATACCACCAAAAACTCCAATAAAACTTAAGAAAATGGCAATCATTATAATAAGTGGCTTAGAGACAGAATTAAATTGAAAAATTAAAATCAGAAATATTAATCCCAGGCCACTAAAGAAGGCTCCCATCAAAAAGGCTTGTTCTTTATTTTGTTTTTCTATTTGCCCTGTGTAATCAATTTTTACACTATCTGGTATGCCTTTAATGTTGAGCATTTCGCTTTTCACCTGTTCAACTGCAGCACCAGCATCTGTATAACCTGGAGATAATGCAGAATACAGCGTTACGATTCTTTTAGATTGTTTGTGCTTTATGGCGCTAAATCCAGAGTTGTTTTTTTGTGATGCAACTGTTGAGACTGGAATTTCACGAAGTTTCCCTGTATTGGTTCTAAAGGTTATAGATTGATTAAACAGAGCGCTTGAGTTGTAACGGCTTGCTTTGTTAAAACGAACATAAATATCATAATCCTCACCGTCTTGTTTGTATACACCAGCTTTTGCACCAAACAAAGAGTTACGCAATTGTTGCCCAATTTGCCCAGCATTGACTCCTAATTCACCAGCTTTTTCTCTATCAATGAGAACCTGCATTGCTGGCTTATCTTTATTGACATCTATCTTTAACTCATCTATGGCCGCAATGTTTTTGGTGTTCAAAAATGCACGCATTTTTTCGGCCGCTGTGATAAGTTCATTATAATCATTTCCAGAGAGCTCTATGTTTACTGGCGCTCCTTGTGGAGGCCCGTTTGAGTCTTTCTCTACAGAGATGATAATTCCAGGATAAATACCCTTTAGATCTTCCTGAACTTTTTTACGCAATACCTCACTGTCTTCTCCGCGGCGGTATTTGTATTCTCTCATGGAGGCTGTTATTTTTCCTTTGTGGGGCATTTCTGCTGCAGATCCGCCATCTGTTTGTGGGTTTCCCGCACCCTCCCCTACCTGAGAAACAGCACTTTCTACTAAGTAATTAAAACCTCCATCTACATACTGCTCATTATTTATGGTGTTGTATACACGTTTTTCAATTTCTTTTGTGATTGCATTTGTTTTTTCAATAGCAGTACCTTGAGGGTATTCTAGATAGACAATAATTTGATTGGGAGTATTGTCTGGGAAAAACTCAATTTTTGTTCTTTGTGTTGAAACA
>Ga0206127_1005289_pt1 | contig 10938 bp, 6 predicted proteins | sample Helgoland_Spring_6_FD_148646 | JGI IMG/M metagenome (GOLD analysis project Ga0206127, IMG submission 148646) | Pelagic subsurface seawater microbial communities from Kabeltonne, Helgoland, North Sea - Helgoland_Spring_Bloom_20160419_1 | ecosystem: Environmental > Aquatic > Marine > Epipelagic ...
CAAATGAAGTGTTAGGTACTAATTAAAAGGGATAAATATTTTTAAAAAAAGGCTTGTCCCCTTTGGTGGAGCCCATAGGAGTGAAGTCACACTATTTTGGGGAAGATTTGTATGTCATAACAAGAAATTATCTTCAAGCATAAAAAGTTATTTCCAAGACAATACATTTAATCTATGTTTAGCTACTTTAAATTTTACCTAAGTCTTTTTAGGATACATTCAGTATTTATTTTATTTGTATCACTTGTGTATCAAATTATATACTTATAATCATTATTTTCAACTTTTGGCTATTTATCTAACATGAAATTGAATCTGTTTTTGATTTTACCCTAGAAATTTACAAAGTCTTAGATTAAAATTTTAATTGCTTATACTACTGTCTTTAAGGATATAAACGTAAAGGAGCAATAGAGCTTACCCATATAATTAGTTAGTAAAAACTATAATGTGTATGCTATTTTGAGTGGGTTGTGGTTTAGGAAAAAAACATTAAATTGTTTAATAAAAATCAACCTAGCAATTTTAAAGGCTTTTTAGCATAAAACATTATTTATATATTTTTATTATGAAAAATATTCATCACAAAGTTTATATTTTTTTTCTCCTAGTAGTACTCTCTTTTTTTTCAATTTCGTCTTCATGTTACGCAAACATCCAAAACGATTCTATTGCAAGTTCCTACAATAGGTACAAAAAGCATGTTTTAACTCTGGACTATATTGGAAGAAAAACCAATAGCAATCCATATTTTTTAAACATGGCCAAAACCTATTGTGATTCAATTTTGATGACTAAGGAAGATGATACTTGGGCCTTGGCATTTAAAGATAAAATAGACTTAACGATAGCTACCTGTGAAAACAACATGAACTATAAAGTTCAACTGTTTCCATATTTTAATGGTTTCCCCTCTTATATGGGTTTTGCAGATGATGCCATAGAATATGCATACGATGACGCCTTAAATGCTTTGTTTGCCACTAAATTCAAAAAAATTGGGACGCCACCACTTGCAAATGTTAACATTTCTTCTATTATCATTAGAAGAGATTGTGATGATGAAATGTTTGAAATTGTTAAACAGACAATCATGGCAGGTACAGATCACTATGTGCTCACTAAAGAAGATTTAGAGCGTTTGCTTGGGGTTGAGCGAGCCACTAGCCTTACTGATGGTACCCTAGATACAGCTGCTTTAGATTTAATTTCTACTGAACTAGATCTAGAAAATCTTGGAATATTCGATGTAAGTAACATCGATATAATTGATGATAAAATATGGTATGTAGAGAGTAAATTTAATACCTACTCAAAAAAGGGAGGTTTTACAGAAGCTGTATTTACAAGGGGATTTACTCATGATAAAATTGGAGTCATTGGTTTTAATATTATTTTACTCATATTAGAATCCATATTGTTTATAGCGCTAATAGCGGTGATTGATGAGAAAATTATAAAATACATTAGAACCAGAAAACTGTTTTCCATCAAAGACTTATTCTATCAACTTTTAAGAAAAATTAAATTTGTAACCATCTGCTTTATATCACCTATATTTTTATCTGTATTGATGATATATTCTGTTTCATATTTAGCTCCAGATGCCACAGATCATTATTTAGAATCTTCAGCCATGTTATGGGTAGTTGCTCTTACATTGGCAATGAGTATTATTCCAACTTTTATTAATTTATTTTTAGTGAACAGATTGCAAATAGATGGTTTTCATAACCTTAGGGGATATAGAACTTTTGCCAATGCATCTTTGTACGCTACTTACATCCCTCTTTTTGTATTTTATATCATTCAATTTGAGTACTACCCCAGGGCAGCACATTTTATTTTGGTAATCCTAACTTTTGTGTTGGGTGATTTGATTGCAAGATCATATTTTCAGTTTACCAGTAAAACAAAACATTCTAATTTAAAAACCCAGGCCTTATTTGGTGTCATTGCAGGTATTGTTGCACTTATTATATTTAACACCTATGCACTCAAAGATGTATCTGTTGATACTTTTTTAGATATTTTAATATTTATTGCTCCTATTTCTCTTATTCACTGGTTAATTGGTAAGTACATAGATAAACTTAATAGTAAAAAGTTAAAATCTCCAGAGGGAAATACACTTTTAAATAACCTTGTATTTATAAATGATGTAATAGATCCTGTGTCAGAGTTATATGACCCAATACAAAATGATTTGTCTGATGATAAATTAAACATAATGTTGATTGCTGCTCCAATGGGCATGGGTAAAACAAGAAGTTTAAATGAGGCTAAGGGAGTATTCTTAGAAAATGGTTGGAAATGGTACTACGGTGATTGTGATGAGATTCAGGATGAGAATTCTGTCTCTTTTGAACCGTTCCTCGAAGCCTTTAAAAACCTTTTAAATGTTGAAGAATTTGTGGATAGGTCTGCACAAATGGAGTCTATAAGTGGGGAGGCGGTTAAAGCTTTAGCAGACATAGCAGGAGGTTCCTCAGATTTGATCAGTGATTTTAAAAGAGACAACAGTCGCACAATGACAGAAATAGCCGTTGAAATTGCTGAAAAACTTGAATTAAACAAAAACAAAACAGTTTTTGTTATGGAGGATCTTCATTGGATTGATCCAGAGAGTTATGCCTTTTTAAAGCATTTTATCAAAACGGTAAACAGAAGTGATTTTATTAGAAAAAATATGTGCATTGTTTTAACTATTAGAAACGATGAGGTAAATAATCTAAGAGGGGTTGGTCTACAAACACTCAAAGATGATTTAGAGGATTTAAATAATAGTTTGCCCACTAAGGCAGTAATTAGCGATTTACTGGTAGAAGAAAGCTTTAACGTAAAAGATTTTATTAATCATATCAGTAATAAAAATTCACAGTTTAAGATACAAAGTGATTCACTTGCAGATATAAACCATAAATTAAATAGTACTTTAAACGATACAGACTCTACCCTAAAGATTACCCCACTTTATATTTTGAAAATTGTAGAGCAATGGATACAAAACAAAGTGCTGAAGTTTACTCCAGACGGATATGTTCTTACAGATTCTATTGAATCTTTAGAACTTCCTAACACAAAAGAAATAGATTCTTATTATCACTCTATTTTGGAAGAGTTTGATGTTAAGTGGGCAAGAATGTTAGAGAGTGCTGCTATTATTGGCAGTAAATTTAACGCTGATATTTTATCTCAAGTATGGGGCTTTGAGTTACTTGAGATACTTGGGTTTTTAGAGGCAGCAGAAGCTAAGGGGTTAATTATAGATGTATCTGATCAGGATAATATTTATCAATTTAAAGATAAGCGTATAGTCTCTGCAATTAAAAGTTATTTTCCTGGTTCCCAAAACAGTGGAGTCAAACAAATAATCATTGAGTACAACAAAAGATACATTGACCTTCAAAAAGATATAATTAATACTCCATCAGAGTTTTCTTTGGAAGAAATTTTATCTGTAGTAAGACGTCTTACTCTTATGTCTTCAAATTCGGCATATATTGAAACTACCAAGCGCCTTACATTTGAAATTATTGTTAGGATGATTCTCAACCAAGAGCATGAGAAAATTAATGCATTTGTAAGTTTTTTAAAAAATAGAAATTTTACAGACCTGGCCAATCTAATAACAATAATCAATAAAATTTCAAATTCAAATACTTCTTTTAATGAGGTGATTACACTTGGTAACGAGCTTCTTGCAAGAGATTATCCTTCAGACTCTGTTGAATTGGAATTCAAGATTTATGGTTTGATGTTTAAACAAACAAGGTTTGGTTCTGAATATGAAAATAATGAGGATTCTTTTGTAAAAACTGATGAATTAGCCTTTGTAAATCAAAAAATCAATACCCTCTACAAAGGCGAGGTACTTCTCTCTCTAAGTTTTTTATATCTTAATTGTGCACAATTTAGTTTTGAAGAAGCAAAAACTTTTTTAAATAAATTAAGTGAAAACCTAAAGGATCACTCGAATTTTAAAGTGTTTGGTTACTACATAGAGCATTGGATAATTACAACCACGTTAACTCAAAATTACAATATTGATCAAATTGATACATCGTCAGAGACATTATTGAAAGGTGCAATAGCTACTAAGAATTTGAGATTGATTAAAAAATGTCTTAAACTAAGAATACTTATTGTCTCAAAATATATCAAGGATAAAGAAAAAGCTGTTCTAATTTTTACAGAAAACATAGACCATTTAAAAACCAACAGTATAAATAACCACTGGGTTTCCTGTGTTTTATTTTTCATTGCAACATGGTCAGGGGATATTTATTCTAAAAATAACCCAGAAAAGGCAGAAAAAGAACTCAAGGGCTGTGAAGAATTTATTTACAAGAGATTTGATGCAAATGTTTGGACAGAATTAATAGAGGAATTTTACAATGCCAAGAAAAAGTTTTACAAATCAACAGATCAACTTGATAAGTTTAAATTAACGTGCTATGAGCATAAAGAATTAATATCAAACACCATTGGTGAAAAGACCAAACAATATGGTGATGCTTGTTTCCATATTGGTAATTACCACCTTTTAGTAAAAGAGTATGAAAGTTCACTCAAGTACAGATTGTTACGTATTAAAAATTATGAAGATTTATATGTAAATAAACCCAAGCCCTGGAGCTTACAAGCTGCATATATGAGTACCTCATTTTTTTACAGTAAGTATTTAAAAGATTATAAAAATGCTCTTGATTATGCATTAAAAGCCCTAGAGGTATTAAATAATACGCAAGGAATTCCTGATTATTCTATTGCAGCAACCTACAACAGAGTCTTTAAGACCTATATTGAACTTGAAGAGTATAATGCTGCTATTGAGTTGGCTCTCAAGCATTTTGAAGAAGTAAAAAACACAGAAAATGTACCTGATGTTAAACTAGGGTTCGCTTATAATTTAATTGCAATAAGTAATAAATGGTCTGCAGAGAAAATTAAGGATAAAAAAATAGCCAGCAGCTATTATGTAGCGGCAGTAAAGCATTTTAATCTTGCTATTACTTCATGGAGTGAAGATACCAACGATCAAAACTTAAAACGTGCTAGAGCCACCATTAATGTTGGTTTGTGTGAACATGAAGTACTCCGTATAGGGTTAGAGACAAAAAGTATACATGCTAAAAAAATCATAGAAATGATAGAAAAAGGACTTAAGGAAATTAAAGACCCCAAACTAGAATCTTTTCTAACCAAACCTACCAAAGCATTAATTGAAAAGGCAGAAGCAACACTTTTAAACTTATCTAAATAGTCATGGCAAAAAAAATATACATACAAGCAAAAAAAGACATCGAAGCCTTGCTTCAGGAAAATGGGGACAGTGAAATTTGTGCTGGAATTTCAGAATATTCATCAGTTTGGAAAGAGGCTTTTAATACAGAAAGAATTTATGAAGGTGAAAACATAGTAGACTTTAAATACACTGAAAAAGCTCTAGAAATTCAGAAAGCTTTAAAACATGGTATTGATTCTGCTCTACTGGTTGCAGAAAGCATTAATACTCCAGACTTCTTTGATTATTTATTGGGTGAAGTTACAATTGAAGGTAATTACAAAACCTATACCCAACCACATGTTGCTTCAGATAAAAAATATTTCAATTTCTCTCAAAAAAATAAGAAAAAGTATTTTACAGATACGCTCTTACTGGCTTTGGTAAACATAGCTCCTAAGGGCAGTCAAGCATTTAAAGTAAGAAATGAATGTAAAGAATTAATGGTGCTGAGTTTTGGAGGTATTCCTGCAGACCGTAATGTTCAGGCCTGTATTATTGATTGTAAGTATATTAATAACTTTAAAAACCTTGAAAAACTAAAAATTTACAATTCTAAAACCTTAGTCAATTCTTCAGAACTTAAAAAACTTAAAAACCTTAATGATCTCAGTATTGAAGGAAGTAGGTACGAACTTCGTGTTGGTTATGATAGTAGTTTTTTTGATGAACTTTTAATTTCTGAAAGTCTACCAAATCTCCAAAGTTTAAAATCACTTCACATAGAAAAAGCTACCAACAAAGACTTAAGTTTTCTAGAAAATATAAAAGGCATTCAAAATATCAGTTTAAGACATTGTAGTAATTTGGAAAGTTTGACAGGGTTAGATGTTTCAGAGGTCTTAGATTTAGACATTAGTGAGTGCAATCAATTAAGAGACACCAGTATCTTAAATAAAGCTGTAAAAGTTAAAAACGTGATGTTGTCTTCAGAAGGCTCCGATACGGATTCTGATAAAAGTTTAAATATTGCATTTGTAGAGCGTTTTGGTCTTGCTGAAAGTTTAGATATTACAGGATGTGATTTTTCTGATTTAAATGATTTATCAGTCTTGACCAATTTGAAGTGTTTACGTATTTCTAATCCAAAAAATCTTACGGTTTTCCCACTACTTGGAGAGAACAAAAAATTAAATGATTTAAGTATTACAGCTCCTAATCTTATAGATTTGAAGGGCATTGGTCAATGCACCAATCTTAAAACAATTAGTTTAAGTAACAATAAAAATTTAAATACTGTAGAGCATTTGGAAAATATAAAGTTTGTTGATATTAAACTTAATAGGTCTGGAATCAAAAACTTAGATTTTTTAGAAAACACTCAGATTATTTCCAGCTATAATCATTCAATCGGTTATAATGAAGCCTTAGATATACATGAGGGATCATTTAGTGTTTCATCTAATAGATCTGATGAAGACAAAAAGAAAACGGGTAATGGTCTTCCAGATGGTTTTGATACTAATGGCCATGTAATTCCAGAATTTTATGAAGATGGCTCTTCTTCAGACTTTATAAATGATAATACATTCTATCTAAATGATTGCCCAAATTTAGAGCAAATAAAGGGACTTAAGAATGTGACTAACATTATGGCTTTAGATTTTACAAATTGTGTAAAGCTCACTTCTCTAGACGGTCTAGAAAAAATGTTGGATTTAAGAGAAATTGACCTAACAGATTGTACAAATTTAGAAAGTATACATGCGCTTAGAAATTGCAGTAAGCTAGAGAAAATACTAGCATTTAGATGTAATAAATTAAGTCCAAAACCAAAGGTTAAAAACATGGATACCATAGAAAAGGTTCAAGAGTATTTAGCAAAATTATAAGTACAAAAACAACGCATATTAAAAACAATTTTAATAATGGAGCATATAAAATATACCATAGAAAGTTTAGCTGATATTAACATTCACCAGGGGGTGACAAAAGATGATATTAGTTACTTCGAAACAAAAGAAAAAAATTGTGTAAACGCATTTGATGCAATTTCATCTTCTGGTGATGATAGAAGGGTTGATGAATATAATAGGCTCGAAGATTTTGATGAATTAATAGAGGAGTTAATTCAGGCAGATGCAAAAAATTGGGCAATAAAACTATGCATTGATAAATTGCAATGTATTAACAAATCTGTCAGCCATCGTCAAGGAAGAGAGTATGCGGTAATCATACACAATTTATGTGAACTTAAACAACTCCCTATGGCCGGGGAAGTTTTAGAAATAGCTTTAAAAAATGATTTTTCGAAAAATGTTTCTGAATTTAAATGCTACGAATGGCTTGGAATCGCAGCTTCCTCCAAAGAAGAGTTGAATAATAAAACGCTTGGTTTAGAAATTTTTAAAAAAGCAGAAAATTCAGCTGATCAAACTTTAATCGATGGAACTCGAACTCAAGAAGGGAGTTTTAAAGACTTTAATAGCCTTGCTGATTCTATTGCTGATGAAGATTTTTTGGGAGACAAAAATTATGCAAAAAAAGTATATCAAAAAGCAGAAAATTTGGCAGAGAGTTTTAAAGATTTTTTAGGACTTGGTCAATCTTATGGTTTTTCTCTTGGGGATAAAAACCTCGCTAGAAAAGCATTTGAAAAGGCAGAAAAATTAGCAAAAAAATCCAGTGATATTAAATGGCTTGCTGAATCTGTTGCCGATGAAGCTTATTTAGGGGACCCTATTTGGGAAAAGCAACTTCTTGAGAAAAAGAAAAAATAAATGATTATTTATAAATAAGAAAATTATTATTATGTCAACAAACAAACTAAAACCAGAGCAGATAAAAGCTTTCAAAGAAAAGGAAGTAGGAGTATTCAAAGCCGATGAAGATGGATTTATTGATATAAGAAATATAGAATGGTTTGCAGATGAAGTATTTGCAACAGGTGACAAAGAATGGGGCCTTGCGATTCTAAAAAAAATAGAAGTTTTGGCAGAGAATTTCTATGACTTAGAGGGTATAATGGAGAGACTGAAAAAACTTAACGAAAATGATCGCTTATTAGCACTAATTAAAAAGGCAGAGCCCATGATTGAAACTGAAGATTATGGTGTTTCTGGCTGCTATCTTTTGGCTGGAAATTTTGTAGTTTCTATTGATAAAGATTATGCACGAGAGTTATATAAAAAGTCTGAAGACCATGCTGTAGATTTTAATGAATTTAATGAACTCAGTGGTTCTTTAGCTAATGATTCAGACGACAAGGAAAACGCACTTAAGATCGTACAACTAAGATGTATACCGCTTATAGATGAAAAAGATCACCATAATAGGTTAAGTCAAAGTGCTCAAGTCGTTAGAACACTAATAGATTTAGGTGAGATTCAAGAAGACAATGAAGGAACTAACTTTAATCACTCTATTCAAATATTAGCTGATTATAGAAAAAAAATAATCTATAAATAAAAAATAATAATTTATTTCTCCAAAATCAAATATTTAAAGTATGAAACCATATGATGAAAACATAGAATTTAAAAGCATTCAAGAGTATTTAGATCATTGGGATGAATTCTTCGAAGAATGGAGTAAAAGTGAAAGCCATCAAAAAAATTTACTAGAAAATGATAAAATTTGGAGTAAACATAAAGGAACAGAGTGGGAGACAGAAAAAGGAAAAAAAAGAAGCACAAAACTTGAACCTGATGCGTTTCCACAACCATATTTAGGAAACATTGAACATCACTCTGTAATTACTCTAAATCTAAATCCGTCAAGATCAAAAAAGTATGGCTATGAAAATTTTAATGAACCCGTTTTAGATTCTACTTATAAGTATAATCAATATGCTGAAAGTTTCCCAACCTATGATACTCATCCATTTTGGAAAAAACAGGATGGTTGGATAGACAGCATATTTAAAAAAATATTAGTTGAAGAAAAATTAGTTGAAGAAAAATTATACCAATATAACCCAGAAACTAAAAAAGAAGAGAAATTAAGACCATTTGCCATAGAAATATGCCCTTGGGGTTCAAAATCTTGGCGAGGTCTTGGTATAAAAAAAGAGAGTAAAGAAATAAATAATCTTGATATTTCTACTATTTATTTTTTAAAATACTTAAACAATTTTGTTTTTGATGTCATTGAAAAAGTAATTGAACATTCAAAACTCAAAATAATTCTGTCAGTTGGAAAAGCATACTATGATATTTTTGAACACAAAGAAAGTGGGTTTCGTAAAATAATGGAATGCACTAAATCACAATATAGTAATGCTTGGGATTTAAAATTAGATATAGATGATGAAATTAAAGTAGAACTAAATGAAGCGACCTTCGAAAAAGTCTGGCCTAAAAAGAAAGAGAATAATGAAAACTTGAGATATGTCAATAGAAGCTTTTCACTTTGGAAAAAAAATGGTGTAATATACTTTAATTCATGGTCGCCAGGTTCTAACAAACCTCCAGGAGAAGATTTTAAAGATGTTGAAGAAATATTTTTTACAATTTATAAATCACTAATCACTAAATAAAAGAAGAATGGCAAGAGATTACACAAAATACAAATTTTCAAGTTGGAAAAAAGGAGTTGGAAAATCGAGAATGGTTTTTAAAGTTGTAGAACATTATGCCCGTACAATGAATATGAACTATAAGGAATTAAAAGAACAATGGTGGGACAATATTCAAGGAGGTAAAGGAATCATTCGAATGGTATCAGAAATTGATGCCAAAAATGAGCGAAATTATTATATGAAAGAACCCGTAACACTTTCTGATGGGACTAACATAGTTGTATGTAACCAATGGGGTAAAGAAAATTTTTCAAATTTCATATTGCATGCAGGATTATTGAATTATGAAATTATTGCTGACGTAAATGATAGTGATTCTAGTGAAAATGATACATCAGCTAAAGCCGAAACTCAATCTTCTGAAGAAGTTGTCATAGAAAAAAGCGAGAGTAGCACTGCTGCAGTTTCCTCTGGTTGGTCAGTTATGCAACCAGATTGGGGAATGCCTCATGCTTTAGCTTATTTGATTCGCCATGTAATGGTTGTTGATGGTAGCGTAGAAGAAGGGGAGTTAAACTGGATGCAAAAGGCTTTTGAAGAGTATGACAAATATAAAATTGATGTACGCGGTGCTTGGGATGAGGTTGATGAAGCTGCTCAGCTTTATGCAACTATTGGAATGAATGATATGGTTGTAGTTAATAGTATTAAATATTTAAATGAAAAACTTAATGGCGATATGAAGTCATGGTTGATAAATACTTTGATGCAAATAACTGCTCAAGATGATCTTATTAGCAAGGATGAATATGCAACGTTAATGATAATTGCTAAAGAATTTTTTCCCGGGGAAGAAGGGTATATTAAACATACTTTTGATAAAGCAGAAATTAAAATAGAGGAGTAAAAAAAGTTTTTTTAATTTTTTATTTGAATAAAAACAGGGATTAATACCTGAAACGAAATATAAATTTTAATTGTGAATTAATAAAACTAACATTATGTATAAATTACCAGAGGTAATAACTAATAATTTGAAAGACTATTCAAATCCAGATGAAAACATATTTGCCGTATATAAATATGTAAACAAGCATATTACAAATGACGATGACTTAGAGCAACTTTATCTAGCAATTATTGAATTTAAACCTGATGCTCAAATTGTAGGGCAATATGCTTGGGAACTATT
>Ga0206127_1005291_pt1 | contig 10936 bp, 15 predicted proteins | sample Helgoland_Spring_6_FD_148646 | JGI IMG/M metagenome (GOLD analysis project Ga0206127, IMG submission 148646) | Pelagic subsurface seawater microbial communities from Kabeltonne, Helgoland, North Sea - Helgoland_Spring_Bloom_20160419_1 | ecosystem: Environmental > Aquatic > Marine > Epipelagic ...
CCAATCAGTTGAAAGAAACCAATAAGGAAGCGGAATAAATGTCGGAAAATGAACGCGAAGCAATGCCGTCAGATCTGCCGAAACCAACAAAGGCTGCACTAGCTGCGAACAGCGCAAAGCAAACGTCAGAGCATGTCGCAGACTCCAAAAGCCTGGACGCTATTTTTGGTGTTAAGTTGGATGTTCGTGTTGTGCTGGGCCGTAGCCGCATGCCCATCTCGGAAATCCTTAATCTTACAAAAGGATCGGTTATCGAACTTGACCGCCGCGTCGGGGAACCTGTCGATATCATGATTAATGACCGCATGGTCGCGCGTGGCGATTTGGTTCGGGTTCAAGGTGACACTTTGGGCGTTGCCTTGCGTGAGATCGTCAAAGACTTCGTTTCCGAGATCTGAAGGCTGTGCGCATCGTTTTACCACCATTTCTGCGCCGTAGTTTAGCGTCCGCCCTATTCGTGAGTATCCTGTTGCTAATCGGCCAAACCGCATTCGCACAGGAAACCGATGTAGGGGGCCTGATCCGCGATTTATCGGCTACTTTTGGTGATGTAGCGCCAGGCAGTGATCAAGGCGCAAGCCTGTCGGGCCGGTTGATCCAGCTGTTCGCGATCGTGACCCTGCTTAGCATTGCGCCGGGCCTGTTGGTCATGGTCACCAGTTTTACGCGCTTCGTTATCGTGTTTTCCATGCTGCGCTTGGCACTTGGCCTGAACCAGACACCACCGAACATCGTGCTGAACGCAATGGCTTTGTTCATGACATTTTTCGTGATGCAACCAGTCTTCGAAGACGCTTGGGATGGGGGGCTCGTGCCCTTGATGGAAAACGCGATTACTGAAGAACAGGCGATGCGACGCATTTCGGAGCCATTCCGGACGTTTATGGTCGCCAATACCCGGGATAAGGATCTGCAACTGTTTCAAGATATTGCAAACGAAGCAGTCGATCCCGAAGCAGACACCCTGCCCAGCTGGCGGGTCATTGTACCATCGTTCATGATTTCCGAGTTGCGGCGGGCTTTTACCATCGGGTTTCTGATTTACCTGCCCTTCATCGCGATTGATCTTATCGTTGCGTCAGTCCTGATGAGCGCGGGTATGATGATGCTGCCCCCTGTTCTCGTGTCCCTGCCCTTCAAGGTCATTTTCTTCGTTCTCATCGACGGATGGTATATGTTGGCTGGCTCACTTATCCAGTCTTACGCGTCCGGATAATTAGCCGCGCTGACCCACAAAGGAATACTAATGGTGGATGAAATCAGGTAGTCTTGGCGGGCCTAGTTCATCCATGGTTGGAATCAAAAGAAGCTCATGAACCAATTCGCACCTCTCAGCAAAAACCGGGCTTTAACAGGCGCACAAAAGTCTGCGATCCTATTTTTGTGTCTGGGTGAGGCGCGCGGCGGCACAATCATGCAGCAGTTGGATGAAGATGAAATTCGACAGATCACCAAGGCCATTTCGAACATGGGCGAAGTTGATGCAGCTTTGGTCGAAGAGATAATTGCGGAATTTGACCAGAAGGTGAACCATGTCGGGTCGGTTGTCGGATCTATCGAAGCGGCAAAAGCTCTGCTTAATGAGTTCCTCCCAGAGGAACGCGTCACCGAGATTTTGAGCGAGATCGGCCAGAACAGTGCAGGGAACGTTTGGAAAGACCTGTCAAATCTGGATGAAAAGCAGTTGCTGAGCATTCTGGTCAAAGAGCATAATCAAACGGTTGCAGTGATCTTGAGCCGGATCAGACCGGATGTAGCCGCCAAAATTTTGCCCCTGCTTGGTGCTGACCGTGCCGCAGATCTGATCCAGCGTATGATGGGCATGGAGCGGCTGCCGAGCGACACGATCAAAAGCATCGAAACCACCTTGAGAGACGGCATAATGGCTCGGGTCGGTCAAAGCCCCGAGGCCAAGATCGAGGGGCAGCTCGTATCGATCTTTAACAAGATGGACGAAGAGCTTTTCAACACCATTACCAAAGCTCTTGAGAAAGACGCCCCCGATCAATTGCAGGTCATCAAGCAGAAGATGTTTGTCTTTGATGATTTGACAAAGTTCAGCGCTGTTATGCTTGGCAAGATCATGCGGGAAGTGTCGGCGCAAGCGCTGCCGCTCGCCCTGCGCGGTGCCAAAAAAGAAGTAAGGGAGCATTTTTTGGCGTCTTTGCCCGCCCGATCACGCGACATGCTTCAGGAAGAGATGTCTTCCATGGGGCCCGTCAAATCAAGGGATGTGAAAGACGCGCAATCTCAACTCGTCGATGCGGCACAGCGGCTGATCGCAGACGGAACGGTATCGCTGCCAGAAAGCGAAGAAGACCTTATTACCGAGGTTTCAGACTGATTAACGGTAAAGCTGTGAAGCCGAAAACGTTATGGTTGCGACATCGATGGTGATCGGCACAAACTGACTGCCAAAGTTTGACGACTGCATAATGCTCAGCGCAATATTGTTCGACTGAAACCCCTGCGGGTTCAGAATATCCGAAATCGCAGTGAACTTAGTGATAAGCCGATCCCGCTCGGCCGGGTCCTTAAGCTTTGTAATATCGTACTTTTCTTCAAGGATTTTCTTCTGTTGGTCCAGATCAAGTCCGGACATCTTTGACGGCAACCCGAGCGCTATCTGAAAAAAATTGGTCATCTTCTTGTCTCGAAGAACCTCGAACCAACCATCAATGCCTTCGGCCTGCTCCCGGAATTCCAAGACCGTTCCGAGGGTTTCGTTTTGGGCGTCATTCTCGCTGATATACTGCCTGTTATAAAAGCGGGATGCGATGTCATCCTGAAATGCTGTAGTTGAAAAATCGACAGTCCGAACGCCCGTTTCCGTGGTAAAGCCCAACGCAAGGTGCATCTCACGAAAGCGATTATCTGTGAGCCGGTTCAATAGCGATTCAGGCGCTACCGGGTCGCTTTCCAAAAGCTTCCGGATAAGACCCTTGCCAAAGATTTGATCCTCAAGATCAAAGGCCTTCATGACAAAGCTGTATACTTCGAAATCTTCGATCAGTTCTTTGGGCGAGGTTATATTTCCGATACGCTCGCGAAATGCTTCTTCAGCACGCTTGTTTACCGGTGAATCGCGCATTGTTGAAAGCTGCCGGTCCCGAGTGGCATCAAGCAGCTTGAGTGCTGTGGGGCTACTGAGTCCTGAAATGCTGATCATGTGTCCCCCTACTCTGCCGCAGTGGCGGTCGCGTTGTTTTCGATCAACTGCAATAGCCGCCCCTCATAATCCATCAGCGGCCGCAGGGCTCGCATCGCCCGATAGAAGTCGGCCTGAGAAACATGGCTCGCTGCCTGAAAGATATGATCGGCCATTTCATCATGAAAAACAGGGACTAACTTGCCTAGCCGCTTTTGAATAATTGGCACCAGCTTCTTGCGGATCGTTGGGTGCAAAAGAGCCGCCTGAATGAAAAAGTATACTTCCTTTACAGGCGATCTCGCTTCATCTTCTTTTAAAAGTTCCGCCTCGCGCACAACATCGGCTTGGTTTTCTATGACGATAACCTGCCGCCTGTCCGCGTTACGGACGACGCATCCGTTGATCAAAATGCGCTCATTCGGCTTCAATGTAAGTCGGAGCGCCATGATATTTACTCAGCCGCCAGGGATTGGCCGGAGCGCCCGCTCAAACCCTCAATGATGTTACGATTAACATCGATCAATGGCTTAACCAGTTTACCGCCTGCCATCACGCCTTGTGTGTGCTTTTCGACCCAAGCAGAAAGCGAAATCAACGAGGCGCGCAGTTCAGGGGAAAGACCGTTATTACTTTCCATCAGGTCAATCTTGAAAGTCAGCCAGATTTGCTGGTTCTTCCACAGCCAATGCTGAAGGCCGCCCGAAAGTATCCGAAGCCGATCCAGCCGGGCCTCGGCCGTATCAAATTCTTCATAGAGCCGTTCAAGTTCTGATGTCACTCCAACCAGAATACGCCGCTCAATCTGACGTGGTTCCTCGGTAAGAGAAATCGTCCGCTTATATGCGGTTACGCTCATAATCCTGCCTCATGTTTTTATTTTTCTACTGCACAAGGATTTATTTAACATGGTGAGGTTAAGGGAAATTTAAGGATTCAGAAATTACCCTCATTCGCATCAAGACTTGCAAAGATAGAAATAAGATTAGTGTATTAATGTTACACTAAACCAAGGCCAACTCGTCGAGTGGCGCTTGGCATGTGGCCGAAAATAGACCGCTAGAAATAAGGATTATTAACGGAAGCAATCAGTTAGGGCGCGATCCGCTAAAGCTTCCTGCGTGCGAGGTAACGCTGTGCATCTGGTGTTTTTGGGCGACCGAGAAACTATCCCCCTCGTGGTGATGACCTGCATCACAGCTTTCTTCAAACTTGGCGAGAGAAACCAGAATGTTGCCCATTGCCAAGCCCATCTTCTGCGCACTTACATGTGGGGCATTACGCATTTTTGCGCTTTCAATGAGGACGATAGTATCATCGCTGATCTCAATGCCGCATTCTTGGTCAAGAATATCCGCGAGCGTCGCGCCCGGTAGGACCTCCTCCAAACCATACATGGCGATCGGTTCATCGAAGCTGTAGCCACTTGTTGAGTAAAAGCAGGCCACCGGATGGGGCAAAAGGGATTGGAGCATTCGGGCCAGTGGCGAAATGCTGTCATCTTGACAGGCATGCAGGCTATTATTCCAGATTTGTTCCACCAGCATCGATCGCATAATTTCATTCCCCCATCGATATATTTCTACCTCAGGTTAACGTGAAGTTCGCGCTGGATGAATGAAGAATTTGTTAACTTTTGGGCTAGAAAGCTTGCTTAAAAATTCTAAAATATCGATGGGTCCATGTGCTCATATGGCTGTCTATTGAGCGCGAATGTCGCTAGAGCCCTGTAAAATATACGCTACATATTGCTACCTTAAGGCCAACAGCATCTATTTGTGGTGGTCGGCACAAAATACAGCCTAATCGTCATGGTTGAATTTTTTACAATTAACATTCTTGCTATGAGGGAAATTATGTGAGCGGGCGATTCGGAGCGAATCTCTCGAAATTGCCCACTTCAGATTGTATTGACGTTACGGAAGGAAAACGCCCTCAGATAACCTTCGAACCGTCATTCGGCCCTCAGCTGCAGGCCGAAGGTAATGTATTCCGGGGAAGACGGCCACCATTCAGATAGGGACATTCCGGCTAAGGCCAACAGCGGCTCTGATCAGCGTTGCCCTAAACTGACAGTCGCGCAATCTGCAACAGTTCGCCCAAGTCTCGTTTCACTGTGAGTTGATATCCGGATGAGCGAATGGTCGACAAATCAATTGCACCGTCAAACATGCCCACCAGCTTTTTCCGAATCTTGGCAACGTGAACATCAAATTTTCTGTCCCCGTAACGCCAAAGCCGCGAGTCCACCTCTAGGCTCAGCGCGTCACGAGACACAATTTCACCGGTATGCATGAAAAGAACATGTAAAATCTGGGATTCTTTGACGGTCAGGTCAGCGTTAGAGGCAACAATCGCTTCGATCTCGCCAAGCCGCTCGCTTCTATACAAATGTGCCAAGTCCAGGCTCTTGCCCAACCGCAGCAAAATTCGCAGTGCAAGTTCATTGATGGAGATCGGCCAGTCGAAGACATCAACGGCCCCCGCCAAGAACGAAAGAACGCCGGTTTCAGAACCCGTATTATTCAGAACCATGACCATAGGGCCGTCCGGCATCGTCGAGATTTCCTTGATGGCTTCAAATGTCGCGTCAGGGACCTCAGGAAGTTGAACCAAAATCAAATCATGTAAAGATGTCTTGCGAGGCTGGCTCTGGATGTCCTCTATCGTGTCGACCACATCAAGATCACAGCAAAGCACCGTTTCGACCATGCGCGTAACCGTGGCGCGCACAGCATCGTCGGCGCTTATCAGAAGAAGGGATATTTTCGCATGACCGTCCATTATACCTTCCAGATACTCCTGAGCATACAGTGCCCCGTTAACGACTCGTTTCCATCAAGGATATCAGTGTTTACGTTTCTCACAACCTTTTGGCGGTCGCCCAGGTACAAGGACAAATTTATTTTTGATATGTTTAACCTTTTTTAACTTTAAGCTCTAAGTATCCATCAAAGGGTTGCAGAAAGCACCCGATAATATTTTGAGGCTAGGTTCACTGATATGAAACATAGAATTGACCGACTTACCCCGCGCAACTCAGCGCTTGCCGCCGCTGCACATTTGCAAAAATTGATTACCCTGACCAAAGACGACAGTTTTTTGACAGAAACCATCAAGGTAGCCAATCAAGTCGTGCGTTCATCTGATCTTAGTATTTTCAATCAGAAGATGCATTAATAGTTTTCAATCGACCTGTTGTACGCGCCTTTGAGGGCCAATCATCTGACAATGTCAAGAAAGTTCACATGGTTTGTGTGACCTCAATACATTGAAAACAGGGTGTTTTATGGCAATTCTCAATTTCCGGTTGCAGTTTTACCAACAGTCAGGTTGCGAACAAAAGACTTGAGAAACTCTTGAAAGATGTGCATTAACAAATACTTATGTACTTAAGAGTATTCTTCCAAAAGAATGTAAGAAAGTGAGTGCCAGCGTGAGTGATTTTCTTGATGTTAGTCTGCCAAAGGCAACAGTCAGTATTTTGACTGCCTTTGCAGGACGTGAACACGTAACTGTAGAAGAAGTATTATCGCTGGCCCAGGAACTTCCCAAGGTTCTGGCGGAGAATGCTGGCTACAAAAAGACTGCAGTCGCGTCAAAAGAGCTGCCGCAAGCCCCCCCTTCGGACGCCCCTATGGTTGATGTTGCCAATTCGGTTACTGAAGACGCGGTGATTTGCCTTTGTTGTGGACGTGCGTTCACCATGCTCAAACGGCATCTGCGCGCAGAGCATGGGCTGACCGAAGCCGCCTACCGTGAGAAATTCAATCTCGCAGACGACCATCTTCTGGTCGCACCAAGCTATTCAATCCGGAAGGCTGCGACCGCCAAGCGTATCGGGTTGGGCAAGTATTCCCGGGAAAATACCGATCAATCCCCCCCGGTTTCGGGCGCTTAACCCCCCTGCCCCGCAGCGTCTCACCTTTGACATAGTTTCGTCCATCTAGTACTGATAAGTCTCTCAAGCTCAAGAAGCAGAAGCTTTTTTTGCCGACAGAACCGAAGAGTTCGAATTGTGAGAGGCGGAACTTATGGCAGCGACCACGCAGCCCAAGATTTTCAGGAAGATCGAAGTAATCGAGGGAGGCGGCCACCACGGTGGCGGCTGGAAGGTTGCTTATGCTGACTTTATGACGGCAATGATGGCCTTCTTCCTCCTCATGTGGATTTTGGCGAGCGCCGACGAGCAAAAGCTTCGTGGCATTGCAGAATATTTCACCGATGCCTCCATGCCAGGCGGGATTGGCGTTCTTGACGGTGCAACTCTTGGCCCGGCTGGCACTTTGACCGCATCCAACGGCGCGGTCGTTGCCCGGGGTACGCAATTGGGAATGGTTGACGATCCTGCGCCGGCCAAGTGGGAGATCAGAGACACAACCCAGTCGAGCGATGTGCAGCAGTCAGATGAAGAAATGAAATCTAAAGACGGCGCAGCAGACGAGCATGAAAACAGCTCCTCTTCGGCAGCTGACGCAGCACACGATGCGATTCTTCAAGATATGATCAAGCAGGAACGGCTTCTCGACGAACAGAAGTTTGCGGAGCTTGAAAAAGACTTGCTTCAGGCGATGCAAGAGCATCCTGAACTTGAGCCCCTGATGAAAAACATCATGTTCGAGAAAACGCCAGACGGATTCCTCATTCAAATTATTGACCAGGAAGGTCAGCCAATGTTCGTAAGTGGACGGGCAGAAATGCAAACTTCGACCTTGAAGCTGATTGAGAGCCTGGGAAGTTCATTGTCAAAGCTGCCCAATAGAATCGTGTTATCCGGCCATACAGACTCCATAAAGTTTCAGGATAGCAAAGTGTACGATAACTGGGATCTCTCATCGGATCGCGCCAACGCCACACGTCGAGTATTTGAAAGCTCGGGCGTTTCGCTGGACCGGATCATTCGTGTTTCCGGCCTTGCCGACACCCAAGCGCTCGTTCCGGAAAACCCCGAGGACCCATCGAACAGGCGGATTTCAGTTCTGCTCAAGTATAATGAGCCAAAAAATGCACCGCAGACCAATGACATTGTGAAAGACAAACCTGAAACCACAGGTCATGTTGAGCAAAAGGATAGCCAGCACGCCGACGCTACCGCCGACCATGTAAAAGAGGAAAACCTAGCAGCTGTCGATGATCAGGTGTTCGAAAACCTGCTTAACGTGCTACGGTAATCGCCCATCGTTACGCCTGCGCGAAGGATACAGACTTTCCGCTGCGCCGGCTTGAGAATTGCGGGCGGCGGGATCTTTCCGCAGACCGGCGCAAGAATTCGGGCAGCAGTGAATTAGCGCTGTCCGTTTGCGTTTTTCTCCCAGTCCGATAACCGGCAAAGCGGTTCGTCGCACATTGGGGGGTCGGCCGCTCGGAGCCTTTCAACCCAAGAAGAAGGGCCGGATCCAGCCCCTCTTCCAGTGCATAATTGTAGTTAACCGAATAATCCAAAGCGTCTTCCAAGATCCCTTGGTCAGATGCGATCAAGGTCATCAAGCGACGCTCATCAGAATAGAAGAATGTCTTTGTCTCATAACCCGGCACCTGAGGCACAAAATAAACGCTATTATCCTGAAGCTTCAGCCTCTCGACAAGTCGTTTTGGCATCGAGGCACGTTCATCACGCCGGAAAACGTTCAGACTACACTCACCAGACTGGTAAAGACATGTCGCCAGACAAATGTGATCAGGCCAGCCCGCAAAAATATACTTGAGATCATCCGCGTCAATGAGAACAACCAAGACGCGTTCAGTATCAGACATGCTTGTGAGCTCCGGAATCAAAAAGTTAAATTTAGTGTATGATCTAAGTTCATTTAACTATAATCAACCAAGCAGAACAATATCAAAAGCAAAAACTGTTGAACTGTTATTGCGAACTGCAAGATTAAGTGGCACCTTTAGCTAAAATGGCATGGATAAAAAATGACGATAATCATTGGATTTGCAGTTGTGATGGGCATGGTCTTCGGCGGCTATATGCTGTCGGGCGGTGACATGGGCATCATCACACATGCCCTCCCCTTTGAAGGGATGATGATTGGCGGCGCGGCTTTAGGGTCGTTTATTGCCGCAAACTCCTTTGCAAACATCGCCGGTGCAGGGAAGGCGTTGGTAAAAGCATTCAAAGGTCCCAAATGGAAATCAACTGACTACGTTGATCTCTTGAACCTGATGTATACCCTCGCGAAAATGTATCAGCAATCCGGGATGTTAGCCCTCGATGAACATATCGAAAACCCGAAGGAAAGCGCGATATTCTCTAAATATCCAAAGCTTCAGAAAGACCATTTTGCGATTGACCTGATCACTGACAGCTTCCGGATGCTGGCCATGCAATTTGACGATCCGTACCAAGCCGAAGACGTGATCAATAGGAAGCTCAAGAAGCACCACCACGAAGCGTCTGTCGCCCCGCATGGCCTTACAACTGTTTCAGATGCTTTGCCGGCGATCGGGATTGTTGCCGCTGTTCTTGGTGTTATCAAAACCATGTCTTCCATCGACAAGCCACCCGCGGTGCTTGGGGCCATGATTGGTGGGGCATTGGTCGGAACTTTTCTTGGCGTATTCTTGGCTTATCTTTTTGTTTCACCAATTGCGAACCGTCTGCAAGCGATCGAAGATCAGGACGGTATTTATTATGCGGTGATCCGCGATATATTCATCGCGATCCTGCACAATCATTCACCCGGGATTTGTACGGAAATTGGCCGCGGGAACATTCCAACCAGCCTTCAACCCTCCTTCTATGAGATGGAAGAAGCGCGGAAATCCCTCTCCGAGGCGGCATAATCCATGCCAACGCGGGACCGGCTAAGAGCACTGCGATTGGTGAGCCGTATCAAGCAATACGAGCTTGAGGCGATCGGAGCGGAACTGTCGGGGCTTCGTGCCAACCTGAATGACGTTGTTAATCAAAGTGAAGATTTGGCCAAAACCGCGTCGCAGGAAACCGCCAATTCCACAACAGATACGCGCCCATATCTTCCAAGCTATCTGGCTTCTGTTGACCATCACCAACGACTGCTCAGCCGGAAAAGCGAAGACATTGAAGCAGGGATTTCCAAGCTACAGACCAGTTTGCTGGATGCATTTCGCGATGTAAAAACCAAAGAAAATGTTCTTTCGCGGCTATCCCAAGCGGTCGATTTGGAGGTTGAGCGCACTGAAAACTCAGCCCTGGATGACGCAACGCGGAGCCTGTCGGCGCTCAAACACACTATTTAAGCCCAGCAGCATTGCCGCTAGGCTGAGTATTTGGCTTTCCAAATCTCGCGAATTTCGTCTGCGAGCGTCATCGGATCGAACGGCTTGACGATGATGGCCAAATCGTTCGGATCAGACAGCAACTTCTGGTTTTCCGGCCCGGCGCGCGCAGTCAGATAGATTGCGGGACAGTCTTTGTAATCAGGGAGTTTTCTAACCTGCTCCATCATTTCCGGCCCCGTCAAACCGGGCATCTGCACATCTGTAACAATAAGCTGTGGCGCAAACCCGTCTAACAGCTCAATTGCGCTCGTCCCGTTTTCGGCCTGTTTAATCTGAAATCCGCCAATAAGCTCAAGAGCAAGGCCAACGATCTCAACAAGCTGCTGATCGTCATCAACGTGCAAAATTCTTTCAAGGGTGTCCAATTTCAACAGTCCAAATATTGATCGTTTCAGCTAAATCTATGAGGCGATACGCTTGCTTGAGGCACCGCCGGAGGTGGAAAACTTGGAAACAACCCCATGGCCAGCCGATGGAGCGGCGACTGAATAGCCTAAGATGCAAGTCGGCCACCCTTCTGGCAAT